>Ga0299915_10001041_pt1 | contig 20291 bp, 16 predicted proteins | sample RVTome_13_FD_200263 | JGI IMG/M metagenome (GOLD analysis project Ga0299915, IMG submission 200263) | Soil microbial communities from uranium-contaminated site in the Upper Colorado River Basin, Wyoming, United States - RVT92D227 (version 2) ... | reverse complement strand
CCCGCCCCCCCCCCCCGGGGCGGCCCCCGCCCCCCGCCGGCCCGCGCCCCCCCCCGGGGGGGCCAGGATCCCGCGGCGGCCCGCCGGGGATGGGAGGAGGAGGTTTTCCCCGAGGAGGGGGGGCACCCAGGGGAGGGGGCCTGACATCCGCGGCACGCAGGACCAACGCGGCCAATCCCAATGAAGCCATGGGGGTGCAGTTTTCCTTTGCCCTTCTGTCGCAATACGGGATAGGCGGAGCGTCCTCGGGAACCGGTGCGGCCAGAGGCGGCAGGCCGGCAGGGGGTGGAGGGATGATGGGGGGGGCCGGACTAGGGGGAGGCAGGCCCGGACGTGGGAGAGGGAGATAGCACGTGTTTGAAACTTCCCGCCTAGGCGGATTCATTCGCGCTGGTTGGAGAGGGAGAAATGGGTAGGCTGAGCCGCATACATGTATTGGCCGTTACCCTCGTTATCGGGGTAGGGATAGCGGCCGGCTTTTTTCTGGGGCTGATGAAGCCGAGAATGGCGAACATCAAGACTCTGGAAGATAACATTGCGACGGAGGAGGCGAAGGCGGCGGAGCGACCGAAGGTGGAGACGAAGTTGAAGGAAGCGCAGCTGGAGCGGGCGGGGTTAGAGGCGAAATGGAACGCGATCATGGATGCGAAGATGTCCTCGATTTCCCTGAAGGACCCGTATAAGGCGATGTTTGAGATCAACGCGGAATCTCCCACCTATGCCCCGCAGATCGTCAGCGCAATAGACTCCGACCCGAATGTCCGCTTCCTCTCGACTCTGAATTTTCCCGGAATTTCGTGGCAGCCTCCATCGCAGGCCATGGGCCTGAGGGTATTTCCCCAGGGCAGCTTCCACTTGCGAGTAAAAAATTTCGGGGTCCTCTTGGAGTGGCTCCGGCATACCGACCAACTTCCGCGGGTGATGGAAATCGGAAATACGATAAGTATCACGGGCCCCTCGCCGAACCTGGACGTGGCCTTCCCGGTCACTTTCTATATCTTTTATCGAGACGCGGCACAGCTGACAGTTCCGCGTGCCGGGGGCGCCGGAGCGTCTGCTGCCCGGGGAGCGGGAGGGCGTGGAACGGGCGGCATGCCCCGCGGCGGAGGGATGCCAGGGGGGGGAGGGCGCTCTTCGGGCGGGCGGGGCGGCCGATGAAAAGGCTGGTTGCGCGGGCGCGAACCGCCGCCACGGTAAAGCAATAGGCAATAAGGGCGCATCAACCGCATAGAAGGGAATGCGCTTCCGAGCAAGAATCATAGATCAAGGTCGGCTTACCCAAAGTTCAGAATAAGTGCTCATCGGGCAGGAGGAAGGCAATGGCCCCGGCGCCTGAGGCCACGGCAGACAAGAAAAAGAAGATGCTTTTCATCGGCGCCATTGGTGCCGTTCTACTATTGGCGATAGTGCTGATAGTCGTACTGAAGGCGCGCGGGAGCAAGGCTCCGTCCCCGGGTGCAGAGGCGAAGACCTCTGGGGCCCCGGCCCCGACAACCGCCGCTCCAAGAGCGCGCGGAGCGAGGCGAACCACAAGAACCGCGCCCGCAAAGGCTGCAGTAGAGGCTAGACCCACAATTTATCCGGGGGAGAAGGAGCCGAACCGCCCGGATCCTTTTATTTCCCAAATCCCTCCGATACCTATTGTGCCGATACAACCTCCGCTTCCACCTTCTCTGCCGGCGGTGATTCCCATGGCCGGCGGCATCCGGGTGCAGGAGTCACTTGTCCCGGTTACGACTTTGCGCCGGACGGTCGGCATCTTGTGGAATGACCAGGTCTATGGGGTATTGCAGCTTGGTGATCAGACTTACATAGTGCGGCCGGGAGATACGGTAAGCGAATACACCGTGAGCGCGATCACGCGAGATTCTATTGTCCTTTACAGCCCGGCGATGCACAAACAGATACAAGTGCCGCTGCAAGGGCCCCGCTCGGAGTTGCCGGAGCAGATCGGCGAGGGGCCCATAACGGAGAGTTTCGGTGCTGTCGGCGGCGCCGGCCCGGAGGGCGGCGAGCCGGTGAGCGGGATGGAGGAACTTGTCCCGGCCTTGCCTGAATTCCCTCCACAGTAAGGGCGAACGAGGGAAAATGGCTGAAATCTGCGGGGAGGGCCGATTCTCGCGCGCCTTGTGCGGGCCGCAGAAGGTATGCTAAAATAGCAGATTGGCACTTCTCCGCCGCGAGGAAATGGCGGTTGTGGAGGAAGGACGAGTCAGGCCGGAAAGGAGAAGGCATGAAAAAGTTGATGATTTCTCTGCTGGTTGTCCTGTTGGCCGGGGCGGTGGTTTTCCCGGTTTTAGCGCAGGGGGAAGAGGCGATACCCGCGGAGGAATCGGTTGCGGCTCCGGCAGAAGCGCCGGAAGAGGGGGCGCCGATGGAGGCGCTTCCATTTGAGGAGGAAACATCTCCCCCGGAGGCCATGCCCCCGGCCGCGGAAGCAGAGCCGCTGATTTCCCTGGAAGCGAAGGGAATGGACATTTCGGATGCCTTGCGTTTTCTCTTTGCGCCATATATCTCCCAGGGTTATTCCTTCTCCTTGAGCCCCGAGGTAAAGGGGAAGGTGACGGTGAGTTTGAACAGCGTTACCTTCAGCGCCGCCCTGCGGGCCATCCTTGAGCAAGCCGGGGCGACCTACCGGAAGGAAGGGAACATCTACACAGTCATTCCGCTCTCCCAGGTCAGCGGAGGAATTACGGCTGGGGGGTTGCCGATGGTGCAGGCTCCCAGGCGGATGAGAGTGGTTGAATTGAGATTTTCCGATGCTGCGGAGATCGCCTACATTCTCGGCGGCGCGGCCAGCGGCGCGACGGGGAGTTTCGGCGCCTTCGGCAGCACCGGTCCCACGGGCAGGATGGCTGGCGGACGTGCCGGCGCTAGGGGCCAGACCCGCGTCAGCGGGCGAACTTCTGCCGCTGGCGGCGGTGGCGGCACGAGAAGCACCGGCACCTCCGGGAGAGCAGCCGGCAGAGGCGGCGGAAGCCCCTTTGCGGGCGGCTGATGTCTCGGGTTGGAGGTTGGTCTTGGTTGAGCAAGATATGCTCAGGTGAGTGATCGCGCGATCCCGATCCGGGTGGTTTGCGCAAGCGGCGGCATTCTCACCTTGTCGGCATAGGTTTTTTCTTCTTTGCCGCCGAGAGAAGTGCTTGTAAGGGGAGGCTAACTTGATGGGGCGAACTGCATTTACAATCGGGATCTGCTTGGTGCTGGCCTTGGGCATTCTCCGGCTGTCCCCCGCGGCTGGCAACGGAGAGGCCGGCACAACCTCGGCGAGCAATCCTGACCCGCTCTCGACTCCCATCTCCATGAAAGAGAAGGATGTGGATTTGCGGGGCATGCTGACCACTATCTTCGAGGCGATGGGAGCGAACTATCTGCTTACCGACGAGGTATCCGGCAGGGTCTATTTGGGCCAGAGGAATACGACGGCGCGAGAGATACTTGACCTGATTTGCGCGGCGAAAGGGCTGAACTGGTGGAAAAAGGGAGACACCTATGTGGTGAGCGCCCAGGCTTCTCCAGGATTGGCGACGGGGGGGAGTCCGGCTGGGGCCGCCGACAGATCGCCGGCCTCGGGCAAGGCCGGCGAAGAGATGAAGACCCGCCGCTACGAGGCGCAGTATTGGAACCCGAGAGATCTGGCGGCACACTTCAATCCCAATGTGAAGGCGGGCCCGGAGAGTAAACTGTGGGGGATGGATTATACTGCCCTCTTCGCCGCCCGGATGATGCAGCCGGGCAAAGGCTCCGGATACGGCAGTCGGGCATTTGTTGACACCTCCTTGAGGCCTTTCAACTTCGGCATCAGCCGGCTGGGGGAATCCGGACAGTTCCCCGCGGGAGCGGCGGCAGGCATTGGATACGGGGGCGTCTCCAGCCTTGGCGGGGCGCCCCTCGGGGGTTCGCTTGGCGCGGCCGGAGGGGCCGCGGCTGCGCAGACCGCTGCGGAAGCGGAACTGCTGGAATCCGGCATAAACCTCGCCGCGCCCTTTGCCAACTTGCTGCCCCGAGGAATGACCGCCCCGATGGCCTATGAACCTCTGAACATTCTCGTCTTTGAGGCGACGGATGAGGCCTATGACCGCTTCCTGGAGATGGTCCGAATCTTTGACCAGAAGCCCAAGCAGGTGCTGCTTGAGGTGCAGTTCATTACCATGAGCACTTCGGACGCCTTTGCGCTGGGCTTGGACTGGTTCTGGAACGTCGGCCAAACGAGCGTCGCCGTCTCGGGTCTCTCTCCGGCGGGTTTTGTGAATCTTCGGGTGGCAAAGGGTCAGGAATTCGGAGCAACGCTTTCAACCCTGCTGACCACCGGACGGGCAAGGGTGATTAACGCCCCCCGGGTTGCCACCATGAACAACTTTCCCGCCACCATCGCCTTCATTGACCAAGTCCCCTATGTGGACTTCCAGGGGGCAATAGCAGTGCCGAATGGCGGAATCATCGGCGGCGGAGCCGTCATCAATGCGGTCTCCGTCCCCACCCAACTGACCATCCTCCCTCGCATCAACGGGGATGATTCGGTCACCGCCCTGTTGCAGCCGACGGTTTCCACCCAGGTGCCGGTTACGGTTCCCACCCCCACCGGCGGCACCCAGAGCGTCCCTCTGGTGAAGACCAATCTCATTGACACCCTGGTGAATATCAAGGACGGAGAAACCATGGTGATTGGCGGTTTCGTCAACCTGGATGACAAAGTGAACTACAGCAAAGTTCCGCTGCTGGGCGATATTCCGGTCTTGGGAAGCATCTTCTTCACTCGAACGGAAAGGAACAAGACCGATTCGGAGTTGTTGATCTTCGTCACTCCCCATGTCCTCCGGGATGAGACGGCTGCGGTAACGGTGGGCCCTTATTGACGGAGGGCGCTGGTTCGCCCGAGATTTGAAAATAGCCTTGCTCCTTCCAGCCCCGACGGTGTAAACTGTCGGGGCTTCTCTTTTTGCTGGAAAGACGGCCTCCTTGGACGAGTGCAGTGATGCTGAGACTTTTGACCGCGGGTGAATCTCACGGCCAGGCTCTGGTGGCAATCCTGGAGGGATTGCCGGCGGGACTGCCTGTCTCTCAGGAGGATCTCGACCGGGATTTGCGCCGCCGGCAGACGGGCTATGGCCGGGGAGAAAGGATGAAAATCGAGCGGGACCAGGCGCAGCTGCTCTCCGGGGTGCGCTTCGGCAAGACCCTGGGAAGCCCGGTCGCTCTGTTGATTGAGAACCGCGATTGGCCCGCCTGGCAGGAGAAGATGAGCCCGCTTGGCCCGGTGCCGGAGAGTCTGGAGGAGATGCTGGTTCCCCGGCCCGGCCACGCCGACCTCGCCGGCCACCGCAAATTCGGCTTTACGGACTTGCGAAATGTGCTGGAGCGGGCGAGCGCGCGGGAGACCGCGGCGCGGGTGGCGGCGGGATGCCTGGCGAGGAAGTTGTTGGAGGAATTTGGTATCGAGGTCTTCTCTCATCTCCTCAGCCTCGGGGCCCTGCGGGCGAACCTCGAGGGCCTCGACTGGAAGGAAGTTCGCCTGAGGACGGAGGCCTCCGCTCTGCGCTGTGCGGACTCCGCCGCGGAAGAAAAGATGAAGGCGGCGATTGACCAGGCGCGGCAAAAAGGAGACAGCCTGGGAGGAGTCTTTCAGGTCGTCGCCCTGGGAGTTCCGGCCGGGCTGGGGAGTTACTCGCAGTGGGATCGCCGGCTGGACGGGAGATTGGCCGGGGCGATAATGAGCATTCCTGCCGTGAAAGGCGTGGAAATCGGAATGGGCTTTTCCGCGGCGAGCGCCTCCGGCTCACAGGTTCATGATGAGATTCTATTGGGGCCTGACGGAGGGCTCGTGCGCGGCAGCAATAATGCGGGGGGAATCGAGGGGGGCCTGAGCAATGGGGAGCCGATTCTTCTGCAGGGGGCGATGAAGCCCATTCCGACGCTCAGCCAGCCCTTGCGGTCGGTGGATTTGCGGACGGGCGAGCCGGCTCCCGCGGCGAAGGAGCGGGCGGATGTGTGCGCGGTTCCCGCGGCCGGGGTTGTGGCCGAGGCGATGTGCTGTCTTGCGCTGGCGGAGACGATGCTGGAGAAGTTCGGCGCGGATACACTCGAGGAGATGAAGACTGCCTGGAAGGCTTATCTGAGGAGAATCGAGACCCTCTGAACTCACAACTCAGAACTCAGAACTGACAAAATGTCAAACATCGTGCTCGTTGGATTCATGTGCACCGGCAAGACCCAGGTGGGGAAGCGGCTGGCGGCCGCGCTGGGGATGAGGTTCGTTGATTCAGATACGGTGATTGAGGAGCGGGCCGGCAAGAAGATAGCGCGGATCTTCAAAGAAGACGGAGAAGAGAAGTTCCGCCAGATGGAGAGGAATGCCATTGCCCGCCTGGCGAGCAAGCGAGGGCTTGTTATCGCGACAGGCGGGGGGGCGCTGGGGGACCGGCGCAACCTGGTTGACCTGCGGCGCAGCGGAACCTTGATTTGCCTGAGCGCCTCTCCCGAGGCGGTGCTGAAGAGAACGAAAAAGGGCGCGCCCCGTCCGCTCCTGCAGGTTCCCAATCCCCGCGCCAGGATTGAGCAGCTGCTCGCCCTTCGCGCGCCTCAATATGCCCAGGCGGATTACCATTTCGACACTACAGATACTTCTCCGGCGCGGGCGGCGGCGAAGATCGCCCGGCTGCTGAGCGTTGTGCCGGCGAGGCTGGGGGAGCGCTCTTACGAAATCCTCATCGGCCGCGGTTTGCTGGAGAATGCGAGCGAGCATATTGCGCGGCTGGGGGAATACGGGAAACTCGTAGTCATCTCTGAGGAGCGGGTCTGGGGGCATCACGGGGAGGCGCTGGTTTCCGGCCTGCCGAAGCACAAGCGGGTGATTCTGCCGGCCTTTGAGGACCAGGAGAGGGTGAAATCTCTGCGCTATGCCGAAGCGCTCTATGACGAACTGCTGCGGCTGGGGATGAGGCGGGACGGGCTGCTGATCGCCTTTGGAGGAGGAACCATCGGGGATTTGGCGGGATTTGTGGCGGCCACCTATATGCGGGGCATCGAGTTCGTGCAGATTCCCACTACGCTCTTGGCCCAGGTGGATTCCTCCGTGGGCGGCAAGGCGGCGGTGAATCACCCGCGGGCAAAAAATCTGATTGGCGCCTTCTGGCAGCCGCGCCTGGTGCTGGCGGATTTGCACTGTCTGGACACTCTGCCTCGCCGACAACTCCGCAACGGGCTGGCGGAGATGGCGAAACACGCGGTGCTGGCGGATGCGCGGCTTTTCCGCTACATGGAGGACCACGTGGAAGATGTGGTGCGGCTGCATCCGCCGACCTTGCGCCACCTGCTCTGGCGCAACTGCCAGATAAAGGCTGAGATAGTAAGCCGGGATGAGCGGGAAGCCGGGCTGCGGGCGGTGCTGAACCTCGGGCACACTTTCGGACATGCGTTTGAGGCGGCGGTCAATTATCACGGCCTCAGCCACGGAGAGGCGGTTTCCATCGGGATGGCGACCGCGGCGAGGATGGCGGCCAACATGGGCATCTTCTCCAAGGCGGGGCTGAAGCGCCTGCTGGATTTGCTCCGGGCCTATCATCTGCCGGTGAGCGTGCCGCAAGTTCCGATCGGCTCAATTATGTCGGCCATGAAAGTGGATAAGAAGGCGCTCCGGAGCGGGCTGCGCTTCGTCTTGCCGGAGCGAATCGGGAAGGTGCGGGTGGTTTCAGAGGTTCCCGCGGCGGAGATTCGCCGCGCCCTGATTGGCGGCAGAGGATCCGCCGTCGAGGCGCGAAATAGCGCTGCGGCTCCGCGAAAGAGGAGCGAGAAATCATGACCGTGGACTTGCTGAAACTGGTCTTGCTGTTGGCCTATGGGCCTTTCTTGGTGATGCTCTTGATCTTCGGCCTGGGACTGCTTATGAAATGGAGCGGCCGGCCGGATCTCCTGGAGTGGCTCGTGAGCAAGACGGAGGCGCAGAAGCCGCTTGCGCGGAAATAGTGGGGCGGCACCTGCGGGAGGAAGAATGAATTTCGATTTGAACGAAGAACAGGCGGCAATCCTTGAGGCGGTGAAAGATTTTGCGGAAAGCGAACTCCTCCCCCGGGCGCGGGAGGTTGGCGAGAAGGGGGAATTCCCCCGGGAGAATCTGCGCAAACTCGCCGCCCTGGATTTGATGGGAATTCCGGTAAGCCAGGAAGACGGCGGCCTGGGGATGGATTTTCTGACCTGGACGGTGGTGGGAGAGGAACTCTCCCGCGCCTGCACCACCACCGGCGCGGTCTATGGGGCGCACATGCTGGCGGTCTATCCGCTGATGCTCTTCGGCAATGAGGAGCAGAAGAAACGCTTCCTCGCCCCGCTGGCGAAGGGAGAGAAGATCGGCGCCTTCGGGCTGACTGAGCCGATGGCCGGTTCGGACGCGGGAAACGTGCAGACCCGGGCTGAACTTCGCGGGGATCATTATCTCTTGAACGGCACCAAGGTCTTCATCACCAATGCGGGCGAGGCGGACATCTACGTAATCATTGCGAATCTCGATCCGGAGAAGGGGGCGCGCGGACTGACCGCCTTTGTTGTGGAGAAGGGGACGCCGGGCTTTGTTTTCGGCAAGAACGAGGAGAAGATGGCTTTTCCTTCTTTGCCGAACCGGGAATTGATTTTCCAAGATTGCGCGGTGCCGAAGGAGAATCTTCTGGGAAGAGAAAGAAGGGGCTTCCGGGTGGCGATGGAGACCCTGGCGGTGGGGAGAATTGGAATGGGCATCGGCGCCGTGGGGGTGGCGCGGGCGGCCCTGGAATGCGCCCTGCCCTATTCCAAACAGCGGATCCAGTTCGGCAAGCCCATCTCTTCCTTTGAAGCGGTGCAGATGATGCTGGCGGACATGGCGACGGAGGTTGACGCCGCCCGGCTCTTGTGCTTGCGGGCGGCCTGGCTGAAGGACCGGGGACGGCCTTTTGAAAAAGAGGCGGCGATGGCGAAGGTCTTCTCCTCCGAGGTGGCGATGCGAACCACCATCAAGGCGGTGCAGATACTGGGCGGCTATGGATACACCCGCGACTTTCCCGCGGAAAGGTATATGCGGGAGGCGAAACTCTTCGAGATCGTGGAAGGCACAAGCGAGATTCAGCGGCTGGTGATCGCCAATCTCTTGTTGAGAGAAGGTGTGGCGCAGTAGGGCGGGGCTCTCTGCGGCGGGCGGCTTATCCTCTCAAGAGGGTCCAGGCGGTCTTGTCCAGGGTGCGTCGGCCCAGGCGGCTGACGGCCCCGAGCATGATCCCATTCGTTTCCCTCTCCCCGGGCCACGGCAGAGAGATCTCGATGAATCTGCCGGCGGCCCGCAGTTCTCCCTCCTTGATTCGGCCCCGAAGCCTGAAAGCATAGGTTTGCGGCGGCCCCACTTCCGTCTCCGAAATCGGATGCAGGTAGATTTGATATTCCACCTCGCGGGAGGCCTTGCCGGAAAGGTCCAGCCGCAGGAAGAGGTGATTCCGGTCGCGCGCGGCATAGACCCGGACAAAGTCGGCACCAGGGATGAGGGCCGAGGTTGCCAGGTCCCGCGCCGGGTCGAGAATGGCGGGGCGAATTCCCTCCCAATCCTCGCGCTTTCCCTCCACCTTGATTCTTCCCTCCTCAACCACGGGAAGGGAAGTAAGCGGCCGCTCGCCGAAGAGTTCGCTCTTTCTGGCGAAACTGAGGAGAAAGCGTTTCATAACCAGAATCTGGGAGCGATAGCGCAGAATCGCCTCTTCTTTGCGCTTGACCAGGGCCGGGTCGAAGGGAAGCGACTGCCAGCGGGTGTCGAGATTGGCGAGCGCCGCAGGCGGGGCCATGGGGTCGGTCGGATGGAGCCCTTGCGGAAGAGGCCAGTCTCCGCGGTGCACCAGATAGAGCCAGAGTCTCGTCTTGTCGAGGGCGCGCAACTCGTAGAGGGCGGCAAGAGTATAGCAGTAGAGCGCCCAATGGTCGGCGTGGTTGTCATTGGGATGCGGGCAGAGGATGGTGGTGGGTTTGAAGTTGAGGATTATTTCTTTGAGGTCATCGAGCAGAGCGCGGCCGCAATAGGGGGCTCCGGGGCGCAGGGAATTGGGATAGGGATTATGATTTTTCCGCGTCTGGGGGCTGGTGTAGGGATCGCCCGCCTCCCAGTAGTTGAGCCACATCTTGGCGGTGCCCCCATCCGGATAGCCCAGGAAGATGACGCGCTCGGCCGGCAGGCCCAGGGAAGAGAGGGCGGCAAGGCTTTCCGCGCGACGCGAGTCCGCGAGGGCGAGGAAATCCTTGGGCGGCACTTTGAGTTCATTAAAGAGGCGCTGGGCGGACCAGCGAAAGCCGTCTCCATTGGTCACCAAGACGACTTGAACGCTCGCCCCCGCCTTGAGCGACTGGGCGATCAGTCCGCCGCAGGCAAGGGTCTCGTCATCACAGTGAGGGACCAGGATGAGAAGGCGGCTCCGGCGAGAGGGAAGCGGCTCTTGCGGGAGCGCAATCTTCAATTCTCGCAGGTTTGCCTCCCGGGTGCGCCACAGGGGAAGGCCGAGGCGGAAAGCGCCCGCCATTGTCAGGGCGATTGCCGAGAGCAGGACTATTCTGCGCGGGGAAAGCCTCACCTCTGCTTTCCTCCAGGCTTCAATTCGTTCTCCAACTCGGCTATGGTCACGAACTGATACCCCCGGCGGCGGAGGGTTTCGATTATCTGGGGAAGCACATCGGCGGTCTGCTGCACGCCGTCGTGAAGCAGGATGACGGCGCCGTCTTCGATGCCGCGCAGCACCCGCGCCCTGATGACCTTTCGGCCCGGGTCGGCGTAGTCGCCCGGGTCATTGGTCCACAAGACCGTGGTCAAGCCGAGCGCGGCGGCGGTGGTAATCACCTCCCGGTCGTAATCTCCGCCCGGGGGACGGCAATAGGTCATGGTCAGTCCGGTGGTCTGCTTTACGGCTGTTTGGCAGCCTTCCCATTCGGAGGCGATCTCATCCTGCGGAATCCTGGTCAGATTGACATGGTGATAGGTGTGATTGCCGATGACGTGGCCCGCGAACTGTTCACTTCGAAGGAGATCGGGATATTTGTCCACCATCTCCCCTACCACAAAGAAGGTGGCCTTCACATCGTAATGCTGAAGGAGGGCGAGGAGTTGGGGAGTGAACTTGGGGTGGGGGCCGTCATCAAAGGTGAGGGCGACCGCCCGAATGGAGGAGTTGCCGCGGATGAGTTTGGGATAGTGGAGGCCTTTGCGCCGTTCCCGCAGGTGCTGGGCGGCGAGTTCTTCGGGAGATTTGTAGGTCTCTTCTTTTGCCCGGGCCCAGAATTTCTCCAGGCGAGCGGAGGCGGGCTTCGCGGCGGAAGCGGCTTCCGGCGGGGGCGGCGAAGAGGAGCCGGAGTTTTCTTTTGCGCCGGCCGCGAAGAGGCAGATTCCCAAGAAGAGCGCCAGTGTGACCGCGGTTTTGGTCATGGTTAGTTGCTCCTGCTAAGAGTTTAGCGCTTGCCCTGTTTACCCTGAGCGAAGTCGAAGGGTTCAGCGTTCAGCGTTAGGGATGTTGCTGCAATTGGCGGCTAGTTTCAACTTTCGGCCCTCGCTATTCCCATTTGGCGAGCGGACGCAGCACCATGACGGTGGTCGCTATCAGGGCGAGGCCGATGAGAACCGCGAAGGCGATATAGCCGGAGATGGTAAAAGCGAGCATCAAGACAAGGGCGCCCACCGCGCCGGCGGCCCAGACGAGGAGGCTTGCCCTGGGGGCGCGGCGGAGATTGAAGGCGAGGGTTTCATGGAGGCGGAAGGCGCGGCCGCAATCGAGGCACTCGTCGTGCTTGGGGAGGCGCGGTTGGAAGCAGCGCGGGCAGAACATGGTGGAACCTTCTCTCATCCATTTCTCGCGAAGGGCTCTTTCCAGTTTCTTCTTTTCCTCGGTCTGCTTGGGATCTATCTCCAGGGATTTGCGGTAGCACTCGATCGCCCGGTCAATCTCCCCCAATTTGAAATAAGCATCGGCGAGGAAAGAATAGGCGGCGATATTTCTGGGGTCGAACTGGATGGCCCCCTGGTAGCGTGAGATATCGTCTTCCAGCATCTGGCGGCGGCGCTGTTTGGCGAGCCGGCCGGGGACAGCGCGGAGAAGGAGCATCACAAGGCCCGCCCCTCCGAGGAGGATGAAGAACCAGGGGGAGTTGCTGAGTTTGATGGCGAGAACGGCGATTCCGAAGAGGCCGCCGAGCAGGGCGACGGTTTCCCAGGCTGCCAGTTCTCGTTCGAACCAGGCGGAGACCAGCCGATAAGCGAGGCCGAAAGAGATGCAGGCTACCAGCGCCCATTTGAAGACTGTGACGAGGGCAACAGCAACGGCGGACGCCATCTGATGACCTCACATAAGAAAGCCATCCCAATCTCTCGGGATGGCGACTGGGCGGCGCGGGACACAACCGGCCCTTGGTATGGAAGCGATTTCAGAGTAGCACGGCTTTTTGCTAAGGTCAAGCCCCTCGGCTGCGCTCGGGACAAGCCGGTTTTGCGCTTTTTCTGAGTTTGGCGATGGTCTGGCCTGCGTGGAGAAGGAAGTCATGGTTTTCCCCGGCATCGCACCAGAAGCCCTTTATCTTGCTGCTGGCCAATCTACCCTCTTTGAGGTAGAAATTGTTGACATCGGTTATCTCCAATTCCCCCCTGGCGGAGGGCTTGAGGCGGCGGACGAAGTTGAAGACGGCGGCGTCATAGATATAAAAACCGGTGACGACATAATTGCTGGGCGGGCGGCGAGGTTTTTCGTGGATGGCGAGGATGCGGCGGGGGCGGCGGGGGTCGAATTCCACGACTCCGTAGGCCTGCGGATTTTTGACTCTGGCGAGAAAGATATGCGCTCCGCCGCGGAAGGCCTTCACTTCGGCGGAAAAATCGGCGTTGGTGATGTTATCTCCCAGGGCGACGAAGAGGGGGCCGCCGGCGGCGAAATCCTCGCACAGGCTCAAGGCGTCGGCGATTCCGCCCTCCCCTTCCTGGTAGGCATATTCCAGGTGGGGGATGCCCAATTTCTTCCCATCTCCCAGGACGGGAAGGAAATGGCCCGCGTGAGGGCCGCCGGTGACGATCATGAGGTCCCGGACTCCGGCCCGCAAAAGGGCTCCAATGGGATATTGAATCATGCAGCGGTCATAGACCGGCAGAAGATGTTTGTTGGTGGCGCGGGTCAGCGGATAGAGCCTCTTGCCCAGCCCGCCGGCGAGAATCACTCCCTTCATCTATCTTATCTCCTTAGGAAAGCAGCAATCTCTTACTTGCCCGCCGGGGGCGGGTTGATTTCAATCCGAGGCTTTCCAGACGCGCAGGCCTTCCCAATCGAAGTGGAAGGGGAGCAACTGGTAGCCCGCTTCTTTCAGAGCATTTTGCACTTCCCGGCGGCGGTCGGTGGCGCAGAGGAGGGTGAGGCTGCCCCCGCCGCCGGCGCCGTTTATCTTGAATCCGAGGGCCCCGGCCCGGCGCGCTCTTTCTTCAATCTCTTCGCTTTGCGGAGTGGCGACGGCCGGATGGAGAGATTTCTGGGCGGCGTTGTTGCGGTTCATTATCTCGGCAAACTCCTCCAAATCCCCCCGGTGGAGGGCCGCGGCCGCCAGCCGCGGCGTCTCCCGCAAGGTCTCCATCGCCTGCACCGCTTGGGGGCTGCCGGCCTGGTAATCGGAGATGACTTTGCGGTGGACATCACCGGAGAGGTGACGTTTCCCAGTATAGACCAAGAGGAGGCGGCTCTCCAGTTCCCAGACGATTTCGCGGCGCGGTTTGACGGGTGAAGACGAGATGCGGGGATAGGGGTCAATGAGGTGGAAACCGATGCCCCCTGCGGCGGCGGCAAGCTGGTCCTGCACTCCGCTTTCGATGCCCAGTTCTTTGGTCTCCAGTTGATGAGCGAGAGAGGCGACCTCGTGCGGGGCGTAGTGGCGATCGGCCAGAAGCGCTAACGCCCCCAAAAGAGCGACGGAGGCGGCGGCGGAGGCGCCGGTGCCGCAGCCCGCGGGAACGTCTGAATAGACGTGCACCTCCAGTTTATCAATCTCCATCGCTTTTACCGCGGCTTTCAGCAAATCATACTTGCCGTCATAGAGGACTTCGCCGGGAGCGGGGATATCCACCACCTCGCCGAATTCTTCCTCGACGATTATGCTGACCCCGGGGCGGGCGCGGGTCTTTACTATCGCCTGAGAATAGAGGGAAACGGCGAAGTTGAGCACACAGCCGCGCCCGGCGAACCAGGTGTCAGTCCATCCGCCGAAATCAAGGATGCGGTTTGGGGCCCAGGCTTTGACTATCATCTAGCGGCTTTTCCTTGGCTGCGCCACCAGTCCAGGAGGTCGCGCAGGGTTTGCTCGAAAGGAATGGCGGGCTTCCAGCCGGTGAGGGCGTGGAATTTGCTGTAATCGCCCAAAAGGATGGGGACATCAGAGGGCCGCATGCGCGCCGGGTCCTGTTCGACGCGGATAGGCACCTTTGACATCCCCAGGAGGACGTCCACCACTTCCTGGATGGTATGGCAAGTGCCGGAACAGAGGTTATAGACCTCACCCGGCTCGCCCTTTTCCACGGCGAGGAGGTAGGCTTTGACGATATCCCGGACATCGGTGAAATCCCGCTTGGCTTCCAGATTTCCGACGCGCAGGACGGGCTCGGCGCGGCCTATTTCGATCTGCGCAATCTGATGGGCGAAGTTGGAGGTGGCGAAGACCTTGCCGCGGCGGGGGCCGTCATGATTGAAGGCGCGGGTGCGGATCACATGGGTTCCGTAGGATTGGTGATACTGGTAGGCGAGGAGGTCCTGGCCCACCTTGCTGACCGCGTAGGGGCTCAGGGGACGGAGGGGATTGGTCTCCTTGATGGGGATTTCATCGGGTTTCACCAGGCCGTATTCTTCGGAGGAACAGGCGACCATGGAGGGCGGGTTCGTCTTCAGGTCCCGCATTGCTTCCAGCAGGTGGAGTTGGCCGATGATGTTGGTGGTGAGAGTTTCCGCCGGCGCCTGCCAGGAGGAATGAACGAAGGACTGGGCGGCGAGATGATAGACCTGGTCGGGGCGAACTTCGGAAAGAACCCGCTTCACACTGGCATAGTCTCTGAGGTCACACTCGACGAGTTGAATCTTGTCCTGGATGTGGTCAATATTGGCGGTCTGGCTGCGCCAGCGGGCCGTGCCCACCACCTCAGCGCCTTTGCTGAGAAGATATTCCGCCAAGTGGCTGCCGACGAAGCCGGTGACTCCTGTAATGAGGGCGCGCATGGTTCTGCTTCTCTCCCCCGGATCTCGAATCCGCCTTTGGCTGGCTGTAGAAAACAGCCGGTTTCTTCCCAATAGAGTTACTCTGCGGAAAAGGAAAATCCTCTTTCCTGGCGAGAGAAGCGGCAAACTTGTCCGGTCGGGAAAGGAGGGAGGCGCGGAAGAAACGGAGGAATCGGCGGGCTAATCCTGACGGCCCAGGCAGAGGGCTTCCTGGGTGAGGGGTTTGGCGGCGCGGGGCTGACGGGGAAAGCGAATCTGGGCGGTGGCGCCGCCGTTCTTGCTGCAGAGCCGAAATTCTCCGCCCAGGTCCTGGTTGACCAGGCCGGAGACTATTCTCAGGCCCACCCTGGAGTGCTCCTTGAGATCGAAGTCTTCAGGGAGACCCAGGCCGTCATCGCCGACCATTACCATGATTTCTCGATCCGACTGGGTGAAAGAGATAATGATTTTTCCCTGTTGGCGAGAGGCGAGGCCGTGGCGGAGGGCATTGTCAACCAGTTCATGCAGGGCGAGAGAAAGGGCGGTTGCTCTCTGGGATTCGAGCATTACCCTGGCGCCGGAGAAGACCAGGGAGATTTCGCCGCCGCGGCGCGCGGACTGAGCGGCGACCGCGGTGATGCGGCGGGCGACTTCTTTCATTTCCACCTGCTGCAGATCCTTGCGAGAGAGGAGTCCGTGCACGGCTCCGATGCAGTGGATGCGATCAATGCTTTTCCGGAGGGCTTCCTCGGGAGAATGCTCCTTGTCGGCGGCCTCCATCTCCAGCAGGCCGGCGACGGTCTGGAGGCTGTTGCGGATGCGGTGGTTCGCCTCGTGTATCAGGGTGGAGAGGGAACTGGACCGCTTCTTCTCCTCCTCGTAGAGGCGGGCGTTTTCAATGGCGATTCCGGCTGCGTCGGCCAGCATTGAGACCAGCCGCCGGTCCTGTTCGGTAAAATTCCTGGACTTCCTGGTGGCAAGACAGAGGACACCCAACGGGTTGCCGGAGGCCTTGAGGGGGGCGACCAGGGAGGAGACCAGCCCCTCCTGGCGGGCGAGTTCCCGGTGCTTGCAGCGTCCGTCCCGGCTGAGGTCTTTGCTGACGATGACTTTGTCCTGCTCCAGGGCGAGGCCCACCAAACCTTCTCTCTGGTCAAGCCCATCGAGAGCGGTTCGGAGGGTCTTGCTGATTTGCCCTTGATGAGCGCGCAAGCGCAGGCCGGCGGCGCCCGCTTCCTTGAGCAGGATGAAAGACACATCCGACTCCAGCAGAGAAGACGCGGAAGTGAGCACGGTCTTGAGGGTTTGCTTGAGGTCGAGGGAGGAGGCGAGGGTGCGGGCATACTCGGAAAAGGCGGCGAGGCGGTCGAGATGCCGGGTGAAATCATCGCACAGGATAGTGTTGCGAAGGGCGAGAGCGGCCTGGCTGGCATAGGTGGAAAGCAGAGTGAGTTCTGCGGCGTGGAAGTCGCGGCAGCGGGGATGCGCGATGAAGAGGATGCCCAGCGGGCCCTCGCTTCCGAGCAGAGGCGCGCAGGCTATACTCTTAACGCCGAGAAGTTCGGGCAAGCGCTCGGCAGCCTTTGCGTCACCAGTAGAAAAAGCCAGGGTCTGCCTTTTCTCCAGGACGCGCTGGACCAGGCCCCCGCGGCTGGGGATGAAATGAAAGGCGCGGGTGCGCGCCTGCGCGATGCCCAGATGGCCATGGGGAGCGAGGGCGAGATGACCGTTTTCATCCAGCAGGGCGACCCCGACGACGGGGGAATGAAGGGCGGTCGAGGTCGCCCGCACCGTTGTCTTCATGAGGGAGGAGAAGTCAGGACAGGAGGCCATGCGGTCTGCGGCGCCGCTCAGGTCGGCGAGTTGGGTCACGCTCTTCTCCCCGGCCTGTTGGAGAAGGAGGTTTTCCAGGGCCATCTCGACCTGCGCGGCAAAGGAGAGGAGGACGCCGCGTTCGGCCTCGGTGTAGGCCTCCGGTTGGGCCCAGTAAAGGGCGATTGCACCCACCGGCTCGTCTTTTCCCTTGAGGGGGATTGCCAGGGCGCTGCCTGCCGGCCAGGAGCCGGGCTCTTTCCAGCCGCAGCAACTTTCTTCCCGCAGGACTCTGCGCGCCAGGGAGAGGGTGGAAGAGCGGCTGATGGCGAGGGGCTTGGTTCGAGAACGGGCCGCGGAAGAGAGGAGCACCGGCTGGCCTTCCCTGACGAGCCAGACGAAACTGCGGTCTGCAAGAGAAAGTTTCAGCGAAAGTTCGCAGACCAGGCGAAGGAAGTCGCTGGGGGACTGGGAGAAGGAGAGCGCGCTGCCGAGATTGGACATCACTTCACTTATCTGCTCTCTCAGCCGCTGCTGGCTGCCGTCCATTTCCGCGGCGCGGAGGCCCAGTTCCACCTGACCTGCAACCAGGCCCAGCCATTCCAGTTCTTCTTCGGAAAAGGTTTTCCGCTCTCCGCCGGCCACAGCCATTACGCCCCACACCTTGTCATCTCGACGGAGAGGAAAGAGCGCGGCGGGGCCGCGGCCCACGTGCTTGCCCAGATCGCTGCGGGAAAGCTGCGGGCCGGAGAAGAAGATCGGCTTGCCTTCTCTCAGCACGCGGCTAAGAAGGCTTTTTCCCTGGCGCGGAGGAGGACCCATGGGAAGGGCCGAATGCCAGGCGCGGATGGTGAGGCGAGGCTTTTCTCCGGAGAGGCTCCAGATGGCGGCGGCCTCGGCGCGACCCAAATGGCAAGCGCCTTCCACGGCCAGTTGGAAGAGGCTCTGAAAGTCGGTTCTCACGGCCAATTGGCGCCCGAATTCGAATAACTCGAGAAAGCTGTCCTTCAGTCGAGCCCCTTCCACAATTCTCCCACCTGCGGCCCTCTCCCGGGGCGCAACATCTCTCTTAATTCATACTGAGCCAGAGCGGCCCCTCTGTCAACAGGAAGATGCCAGGTATGTGACGGACTCAGACAAAGAATTCGGGGCGGCGCTGGCCACCGCCTGGATTTGCTCTTCTGCAGTCTATATCGGCAGAGACACGGGCCTCATTCACTACTGGACGGAGAAAGAGAAGGAAACGGGGGCGACGTTCGGGGTTTGATGTGCTACCATGATGAGTGCGGAGGCGGGATTCCAGGTTCAGGCCCGGGCCGAGGCCTGGTTTGCAGGGAGAGCGTGGCTGGGTAATAACGCGGCAGGGAAAGGCGATGTACTGCTGGCACTGCGGGAAGCCGATTCCTGAAGAGGCGGGGTTTTGCGCGGCCTGCGGGATGATTGTCGTCGGGCCCGCAGAGGGGACGGGCGGGGCGGCCTCGGCCGAGCAGGAGGTACATTCTCTTCTGACGCAGGCGAATCTGCTGCGGATGCGCAAGGATTGGCAGGGCGCGATCCTTCGCTGCACTGAGGCCCTGAAGATTTCGCCGGCGAGCGCTTCCGCTCATTCTCTCCTGGGCGATATCTGCCGGGACGAAGGGCGCCCTCGAGATGCCATTGAGTGGTATAAACTCGCGCTGACCCTTGATCCGGCCCGCCGTCAAGATCGAGAAAAACTGGATGCCTTGATAGACCAGGTTTACGGCGCCGGCAAACCCGGCTCCCAGGTCGAAGCCTCTGTCGAGATTGCAGGTGTGCGGGAGACAACGCTCAAGAGCGGGCTGTGGGTCGGAGGGATGGCCCTGGCCGGCTCTTTTTTGGTGACGCTCTCCGCTTTTCTGCTCTACTACCTGTCTCTCCCGCGGCAAGTGTTCCCGCCGCTGCCACCTCGCAGAATACGGCAAAGCGCGCCCTCTGTTCAAAAGACGGAGAAAGTCGCGGAAACCGCTCCTCCGACGGAAAGCGCGGCAGGGATCCAAGGCGAGTCTCCGCCTCCGGCGACAGCGCCGATCCCAGGCGCCGACGAGAAAGCACCGGAGAATCTCGCGGAACGGGAGGGCCGGCTGAGCGAACTTCTCTCCGAGGAGGCGCAGCAGGCGGGAGCGGGGGTTGTGGTGCTTGGGGCGGAGATTGATCCGCGCAAGCGAGCAGCGGAAATCTCCTTCTCTCTGCCTCAGGAGGAGACCTTCTGGCAGACAAAGCAGCGGATCCTGGAGTTGGCGCTTCGCTTTGGCAAAGCCGCGGCGGAGCAGGAGCCTTCCCTGGGAACGGTCGTGGCGAGGGCCTATGTTGAGGCCCAGCCACCCCCGGACACGGGCCCTGAAATCTCTTTCATCGGGGACGCCTCCGCAGAAAGGCTCCGCGCCGCCAATCCGGAGGAACTCACGGCCAAGCAGACAGAGGGAATCTTCTACAATAAATGGTGGCATCATCTCTTGGCCGAGGTGGAGCCTCCGGTCTCGGCCGGAGAATAACGGCCGCTTTCGACCTTTCTTCGGCACGCTTTCTCGGTGTGGCGAGCGCCTTGGGCGAACCCCGGGCCTGCGCTGGTGGTCAGGCGGGAGGACGGCTTGTTCATTTCGCCTGGGGCATGGAATAGACCGGCGCCCCTCCAACTTGAATATCCGATTTTTCTTCCTGGCCTGGGCATCCCTCGGTTCCCTTCGGCTTCGCTCAGGGTAAACGCTCAGGACAAGTCCTGCCCAGGACAGTAGTGGCATGGGCATCTTGCCCATGACCTCCTTTTACGGCCGGGACGGCCGTGCCACTTTTCACAGGCGGGCCTGCCCTGAGCCCGCCTGAGGCGGGAAGGGAAGCCCGTGCCGCGCCGGTGGAGTCTTGCAGAGAAGGAGTCCGCGGAAGAGGAGGGAAACTTCTCTCATAGCCATGGAAGAGCAGAGGCCGGAAAACCAGGAGGTCATGGTCAAGATCCGCAAGATCGGCACGCCCGTTAACGCTCCGGGGATGCACAACGTGGTGGTGTTGGGAGATGAGTATCAACGCGAACTCTTTATTGCCATCGGCCCGTGTGAAGCGATGGCGATTTTGCGCCGGCTGGAGGGAACAGAGATTCCCAATGTCAGCCAGTCGTATGCCCACGATTTGCTGATGAGCATCTGCGAGAGGCTGGGGGCGAAGGTGGAGAAGGTGGTAATTGACGATCTCTGGAACGGAACTTATTTCGCCAAGCTTCACCTCTCGATAGACGGAGAGATCCTCTCCATAGACGCCCGCCCCAGT
>Ga0299915_10001040_pt1 | contig 20291 bp, 13 predicted proteins | sample RVTome_13_FD_200263 | JGI IMG/M metagenome (GOLD analysis project Ga0299915, IMG submission 200263) | Soil microbial communities from uranium-contaminated site in the Upper Colorado River Basin, Wyoming, United States - RVT92D227 (version 2) ... | reverse complement strand
GCGCGAGAGGTTAAACAATGACCGGAGGCGAGAGAGGCCGTCCGGCCGAGCGAGCGCGAGAGGTTAAACAATGACCGGAGGCGAGAGAGGCCGTCCGGCCGAGCGAGCGCGAGAGGTTAAACAATGAGTAGGACCTTCTCGGCCCTGCTGCTGGTCACGTTCTGGCAAGCAGGCTGCGCGCAGCTCGCGGGTCTCGACGAGACTTCCGGCGATGGCCGCAACGGCGTCAGCCTCGCGTTCGAGCGCGTGTCGATCGGCTCCACGGTGGTGAAATCACCGCTCGACCTGACCGGTCGGGCCGCGACGTACCTCGTTCCCGACGACGACGAACCGAGCGGCCTCGTACGCGTCGACGCGGTGCAGTCCGGGCTCGACACGTGGACCGCGGAGATCTTCGATGCCACGCCGGCCGTGCAGTTCGACCTGCCCGACTTTCCAACGCCGAACCAGCGGCTGTGGGACTACCCGAACAAGACGCTGCTCGGTGGCTTCAACGTGCTCGAGCACCCGAACCCGACCCCGGTCGCGCCGCAGTCGCTGCTGACGGTGAACGTCACGCTCGACGTCGCGTACTCGACCGAGCTGCTGCAGCTGTTCACGGTCGGGTCGTGGAACGTGCGCAACCTCGAGGCGCCGGCGGTCGGGGCGCTCGTGGTCGCGCCGCCGGCGTTCCAGATCTCGACGATGACGAGCCTCACGGGCCGGCCGCACGAGAAGCTCACCACGAGCGATACGCTGCACGTGCTGCGCTACCTCGCCAACGACCTCGTCGGTGCGGTGGAGATCCCGCCGTTCGATCAGACCGGCAATGACACGCTCACCGGGACGATGACCCCGGTCGCGCACGACCGGATGCTCGATATCCGGATCAACCCGGCGGATGCGACCACGCGCTACTCCGCCGCGCGTCCCACCGTGCCGAACCTGGCGTTCTCGTGGGCGCTTCGTGCCGCGCCCGGGTTCGAGCAGAACAACGACAACGGCCCGTTGCTCAACGCGCTCGCCGTCGCCCCCACCGATACGATGGTCCAGGTCGCGTATGGCAACCCGTTCGACGCGAAGGGCTGGAAGTCGACGCTGACGTGGGCGACGTCCGCGACCCGGACGTTCACCCCTGCGGGTCAGGTGTTGCCGGCCACGCTCTCCGCGTCGATGACCCAGCGCGTGGTCGATCCGACGGCGGCCCAGGTCCTCGATCTGCCGGCCGGCCTGCCGGAGCTGATCTCGATCGATGGCCGGTCGCTGTCGACCGACGGCATGACCCTGACCGCGCCGACCCGAGCCGTCGAGGTCACGTTCATCATCGATCGGGCCTCGGCGACGCTCTTCCAGGTCCAGCTCTTCGAGCTCGTGCCGAACGAGGGCGGCACCGCGCTCCAGCTGCAGCTGGTCATCAGCGCGTCGGGGATCGCCCCGAGGTTCTCGCTGCCCCCGGAGCTGTTCCAGGTCGGCAAGACCTACACGTTGCGCGCGGTCAGCATCGACGGCGGCTTCCCGGGTGTCGCCGAGGGCGACCTGCGGACCCGGTCGCTGCCGATCGCGACCTCGTTCCTCGACAGCGGTGTGTTCCAGGTGGTGCCATGAGGTGGTCGGCGCTGCTCGTCGTGCTCGCCGTGGCGCAGCCCGCGCTCGCCGAGACCAAGGCCGACGCGCTGTTCAAGAAGGGCAAGCAGCAGCTCGCCGAGAAGAAGTACTCGCTCGCGTGCGTCACGTTCGAGAAGGTCGATCGGCTCGATCCCGGCATCGGCGCGAAGCTCAACGTCGCGAAGTGCTACGAGGAGTGGGGCAAGCTCGCGAAGGCGTACCGCTGGTACAGCGACGCGGAGAAGATGGCCGACGAGTCGAGTGACAAGCGTGGGCCCAAGATCAAGGAGCTGCTCGAGGCGCTCGATTCCGACATCCCACGCCTGACGATCAAGCTCCCTCCCAAGGTCGAGCCCGCCGGCCTCACCGTGAAGCTCGACGGAGCGGTGGTGGCGGCAGACGCGTTCGGTAGCGAGCAGCGCGTCGATCCCGGATCCCACGTGATCGAGTACGAGGCGAACGGCGAGAAGAAGTCGAAGACCGTTCCGCTCGAGCGTGGCGGTAGCACCGAGGTGACGCTCGAGATCCCGAAGCGCGTCGTGAAGCCGAAGGTCGACCCCATCGTCGTCATCCCCCCCAAGACCGAGCCCCGGCCCGAGCCTCCGAGCCGAGCGCGGCTGATCGCGGGCATCGCGATCGGAAGCGCGGGGGTCGCCGCCCTCGGGGTCGCCGGATACCTCACGCTCGACGCGCGCGGCAGCTACAACGACGCGCTCGCGACGCACTGCATGGGGTCGACGAACATGTGCAGCGACGAAGGCGTTCGCATCACCGGTGACGCGCGCGGTCGCGCGAACACCGCGACGGTGATCGCGATCATCGGTGCCGCGGCGGTGGCCGGCGGTGTCGTGCTGTTCGTGACCGCGCCGAAGCGCCGGCCCGAGACCATGGTGTATCTGGCGCCGGCGATCGGTAGCGATGGCGGCGGGATCGTCCTCGGCGGCGGCTTCTAGCGCGGGCTCATAGGTGAGATCAACGGTCTCGATGAGGAACCTGCGTGCGAGCGGGAGAGTTCGACGTGGCGGGGACGCTGATGACTCACGCACCTCCCGAGGTAGGCGCTCGCAGAGGCGGCGCGGGATGTTCACGATACCGCGCGATCCTGGCGACCCCGCGTACCTCCCGACGTAGATCGCGAGGCGCTCGCAGAGGCTCCAGACGGCGGGCTGCGGACGGACGCGGCGCGGCGCGTACGCTGGTGACCCGCGTACCTCCCGACGTAGATCCCGAGGCGCTTGCAGAGGCTCCGGACGGTCGACGTGCGCTCGCGAATGCGAGCCGACCAACGATCCGCGTCGTGACGTACGCGGTCGGCCCGTCGAGCAAGCGACAAACCGAGGTACACCTCGAGGTGGCGAGCCAAAGCGAGCGAGCTCGAGCGATCAACCTGTCGGCTTGGGGCAGCGGCGCAAGGCCTCGCGAATCAGCATGTCGATCGCGACGGCCGGTCCCACGTGGGACCACGCCTCATCGACCGCCGCCCGCGCGATCGCCGGCTTCCAGCCGAGACCGACGAGTGCATCGCGGGCTTGCGTGCGCAAGATCGTGGCGTCGAGCTTCGCGCCGGCGCAAGCGTCGGATCGCGGCTCCTCGCGGCGCTGGGTCTCGAGCCGACCGGACTCGGTGCGCGTGATCTCCAGCGTCCCGCGGTGGAGGGCCATGTGGCCAGCTCGAGCACTGAAGTCGGAGATTGCTCGGCTCGTGGCGCCCGCCATCGGTCCGGCGGATCACGTGGTGGATCTCCAGCCCGCTGGACGATCGGCAGCCCGGCGTCTGGCAACGACCGCCGTCGCGGCGCCACACGAGCCGGACCACGCTCGGCGGGATGTCCTGGGATGCGCGCTCCGGCGCATCGCCATCGATCGATCCGATGGCCTGGGCGTCGCGGCGGGCGCGCTCGACCGCGGCGCCATCGATCGGAACCTTCGCGCCGCCACCCTCTTGCCAGCCCTGATCACGGCGCTCGCACACGGTCACGGCGATCTGGAACTTCGCGCGCCCGGTCGGTTCGGTGCCAGAGCTCGCACGATCGAGCACCGCGTCGCACAGCGCCGTGACGAGCTCCTCGTTGTCGAGGTACCCGCCGCGCTCATCGGTGAGCGAGGCACGCACCTGGCGCAGACGCGCGAACACCTCGGCGCCGAGCTCGAAGCGGACCACATGCGTAGAGACCTTTGGATCGGTGGGATCCTAGGTCGTCGTCGTCGGAGCCCGACCCTAAAGCAATCACCTAGGGTGCCAAGCTACGGGCGCTTGACGCTGTAGATCGCGATCTGCTTCTCCTTGCCCTTCAGCGTCGCGTCGGGCAGTCGCTCGAGCTGGAAGCGTCCGTCGAGCCTGGACGCGGTGGCTTCGGAGATCAGGATCTGATCGCCGAGCGCGATGCCGCACAACCTGGCGCTGATGTTCACGGTATCGCCGATCACGGTGTACGACAGCGACTTGGAGCTTCCGACGTAGCCCGAGACGAGCGAGCCGGTATGGACGCCGATCCCCATCGCGAGCGGGGGGGCCCCGAGCGCCTTGCGCTGGCCGTTGAGCTCGGCGAGCACGTCCATCTGATCGAGCGAACACTCGACGCACCGGATCGCATCGTCGGCACGAAATGCAGGCGCGCCCCAGAACGCCATGATGCCGTCGCCCATGAACTTGTCGAGCGTGCCCTCGTACTTGAAGATCACCTCGACCATCAGCTCGAAGTACTCGTTCAACAACTCGACCATCTTCTCGGCGGTTGTCCCCTCGCTCATGCGCGTGAACCCGCGAAGGTCGCTGTTGAACACGGTCGCCTCGGGAACCCGGATGCCACCCTTCTTGATGTCCAGCTTGCCCGAGATCACCTGCTCGGCGACGTTCGGCGACAGCAACCGCGAGAACCGGTCGCGCGTCATGATCTCCTTCTCGACCTTGAGCGCGAGCAGGGTGTTCGAGACCAGCATCGCCACCTGGTTGCCGACGGCCGTGATCAGCTCGAGATCCTTCGGCTTGAACGAGGCGATGGTCTCCGAGTCGAGCCAGAGCGCGCCGATGACCTCCGTGTCGTGCAACAGCGGGACGACGATCGCACTCGAGATCCGGTTCAGGAACATCGACTTGCCCTCGGACACCGCGAAGTCCGAGCTGGCGTCGTGGGTCAGCACGCCCGCTCGCTCCTTCATCACGTGAGCGAGGATCGTCGACGAGACTGCGATCGCATCATTGGCGCCCTTGCGGCGGCGGTGGGCGCGCGGCCTCAGCGTGCCGTCCGATTCCTTGAGCAAGATCACGCCACGGTCCGCCGCGACGAAGCGGAACAACGCCACGAGGATCTTCTCGAGCAGCTTGTCGACGTCGCGCTCGAGGCCGATCTCGCGAAGCAGCTCCCAGGTGATCCGCAGTCGCTCGTAGTCGAGCCGCAGCGTGTCGGGGTCACGCGCAGCCTGCTCGAACGGCTGGAAGTCCTTGCTCTGTGCAGCGACCTGCGATCCGATGGAGCGCGCCGAGTCGACGACGCTGACCAGGTTCACTCCCGACGCTGCCGGTGGAGTCCGCTGCCCGATGGCCCATTGCGGGGCCACTCCGCCAACGCCTGCCGCGCTGTGATGGATCGCGCCGGGAGAGATCGGCGGCAGCGTGACCGGAGCGGGGCTCACTCCGTCGTCGAACGCGAGCACGGTGTTGCCAAGCCGGATCTCATCGTTGTGTCGGAGTACGCGCTCGCCGGTGATCCGCTCACCACCGACGAACGAACCGTTCATGCTTCCCAGATCGCGGAGGACGGTGGTCGCGCCGCGTTGCTCGATGACGCAGTGCTCCTTGCTGACGATGGTATCGAGCAACTGGATCGTGTTGTTCGGGTGGCGCCCCACACCGTTGAGCGGCCCCAGCTCGATGCTCTGCCGCCCCTGGTCGTTGTGGATGATCAAGCGGGCCATGGTCTCAAACTACCGCGACTGGCACGTTGCCGTCGATTCCGAGGGCAACTGCGAGAGTTCCTGGCTGAACAGGGAGGGCTGCCAGCGAGGGCCGTGGGGTATCGTGCGTCGCGATGACCCGACCCAAGCTCACCTACTTCGATGCACCCGTCAGTCGTGGCGAGGAGTGCCGGCTCGCGCTGCAGCTCGCCGGCATCGACTTCGAGGACGTCCGCATCAAGGCCGGCGAGTGGCCCGCGCTCAAGCGGCAGACGCCGTTCGGATCGGTGCCGTTCCTCGAGCTTCCCGGCCATCCCACGCTCGCGCAGACCAACGCGATCCTGGTGTTCATCGGTCGCACGCACGACCTCCACCCGACCGACACGTACGAGGCCGCGCGCCACGAGGCGATGATGTGTCACGTCGAGGATCTGCGCGCGAACGTGTCGCCGACCTTGCGCATCCAGGATGCCGCGGAGAAGCAGCGCGCGCGCGAGGCGCTGGTCGCGGGGTTCCTGCCGAGCTGGGCTGCCAACGCCGAGCGCGCGCTCGGAGACGGTCCGTTCTTTGCGGGCGCCAAGATCCACGTCGTCGACCTCAAGCTCCACATGGCCGTGCGCTGGTTCAACGGCGGCAAGGTCGACCACGTCCCGGCCACGATCTTCGCGGACTATCCCAAGCTGAACCGTATCCACGACGCCGTCCGCGATCACGCCGCGATCACGGCCTGGTACGCACGCGGCTGATCTACCTGGTGAGGTCGCCTGGCTCACCGGGCACGCGGTAGCGTCTTCCTCACCGGCGGCTTCCAGCGTGTGGGTAGCGCCGCGTTCGCTACGGCGTCTTCTGCCCGCGCTTGAGCACCTTGTCGTAGTAGCCCTTCGACGACTTCGTGCCGAGCTCGGCGTTCGCCTTCGCGAGCTCCTCGTCGATGATCCGCTTGAACGCCTCCTCGGGCTGCGCGCCCCCGAGCGGCCGGCCGTTGACGAACGAGTAGGGCGTGCCACCGAGCCCGAACGCGTGGGCGAACACATGATCGTCGCGCACCGTCTTCTTGCACGAGCCGGTGAGGTCGGCGTCGAGCTGATCCTTGTCGAGGAACCCGAGCTTGCCGCGGAGCGCACCGATGCGAAGCGTGGCGCGCTTGTCGAGCGGGAGCTGGGCGATCGCGTCGAGCGCCTTGTCGAACATGCCCTGGCGATCGGCGGCGCACAGCACCATCGCGGCGGCGACGGCATCGTCGTGCACGATGAAGTGCTTGTAGACGATGCGCAGGTCCTTGCCGTACTGCGCGCGGAGCGCCTTCGCGGTCGGCAGCAGCTTGCGCGTGTACGGCTCGACGGCCTCGAAGCCGATCACCCACGTCACCTTGGCGGTGTCGTCGGTCGCATCGGCAGGGTTGCCCTTGATCGGGACGGCGTACACGACGTCGGGCTTGAGCTCGGGGCGCGGCTGGCCGGGTTGCCGCATCGGCTTGGCGTCGAGTGCGCGGACGTCGCCGAACATCAGCCTCTCGATCTCGTTCCACGCGGCGCGGTTCGCTTGCTCCAGCTCCTGGACGCGGTCCTGCAAGTCGGCGAGCTGCTTCGTGCGGTCAGGCCGCGGGGCCGGGTCGGCGAGCTCCTGCGCGCGATCGCGCTTGCGATCGCGCGGTGCGGGACGTGGTGGCGGAGGCTCGGGGATCGGCGCGCTCTTCAACGCGACGAGCTCGCTCTCGAGTTGCTGGACGCGCGCCGTGAGCGCGGTGTCCTGACGAGCGCCGCAGCCGAGCACCGACACGAGGGCGACAACCCATGGCTTCATGGCGTGAACGTAACGCACTTCGCGTCGGGCGATCGGTCAGGCCGCGCGGACGACCGCGACCTGCGTTCCCGCCACGACGACGCGCTGGCACGTCTTGCCGTGCCCCAGCGCGTACTTCAGCGTCGGGTAGATCCGCGCCGGTGCCCAGGTATCGCAGCGCGGGTGATCCTTGGATGCACGTGCGCTGCAGGCGGTCGCACGAGGGTCGCCGACACACTGTTCTGCGTTGCCTGTCGCCCGCCGCCTGGTTCCGGGTGATTGCCTGTCGCCGGTTGCCGGTCGCCGATCAATCCCGTCGATCGAACAGATCGCCATCCTTCGGCTTCGTCGGCTTCGTTGGCTTCGTCGGCTTCGTCGGCTTCGTCGTCGACGGCTTCGTCGTCGTGGGCTTGGTCTCGGTCTTCGCGAGGACCGGCTTCTCGGTCTTCACCGAGGTCTTCGCGGTGACCGGCTTCACCGGCTTCTCGGTCTTCGCGGTGATGGTCTTCACCGCGGGCTTGGTCTCGGTCTTCGCGTTCTCGGTCTTCACCGTCGCTGGATTCGCATCCACCTTCGCCGTCTCGGGCTTCACCGCCGTCTCGGTCTTCACCGCGGGCGGCTCGGGCTTCACCGTCTCGTCGGGCGGCGTCTCCTCCTTCGGAGGGGGCGCCGAGACCCGCGTCCCGGCGTGATCGATCGACTCGTCCTGCGACATCTCCGACGCGATGTATCCACCCGCGCCCGCGAGCACGCACAGACAACCGATCCCCAGGAACAGCAAGCCGCGGCCGCTGCGGACCCGGTGCGTCACCTGTCCGCGTCCGTGCGAGAGGCTCGTGGAAGAGGCGGGGGGCCAGCTGCGAGGGGTGAGCTGCGCGGGCGAGATCGGGATGGGCGTGAGGCGACCGCCGCCCGCGGCGAGCGGCGAGCCCTGCTGCCCTTGCTTGTGCTGTTGCAGGATGCGCGTGGTGCGGGCGGCGGACAGCGCTGCCTGCACCGGATCGCTCGCGTACGGCGCGAGCATGCGTGCGAGCTCTGCCACGGTCTGCTGCCGCATCTGCGGATTCTTCTCGAGGCAGCGCATCATCACCTCGCCGAGGCCGGGAGGCAGCTGGACGTGCATCGGCGCGGGCGGATCGCCGCCGACCTTGAGCACGAGCTCGGCGTAGCTCTCACCGGAGAACGGCGGGCGGCCTGCGAGTAGCTGGTACATCACGATGCCCATCGACCAGATGTCGCTCCGCGCGTCGGCGGCGCGGCCGCTCTTCATCTGCTCGGGTGACATGTACGACGGCGTGCCGAGCACGGTGTCGATGCCGGTGAGCTCGGTGATCCCGACTGGCGTCTTCGAGATCCCGAAGTCGAGGATCTTGAGGAGCATCGAGCCGTCGGGGCGCCGCGTGACGAAGAAGTTCGAGGGCTTGATGTCGCGATGGACGACGCCGTGGGCGTGCGCCTCGGCCATGCCTTCGCACGCCTGGAGCATCAGGTCGCAGACGATCGGGGCGAGCTGCGGGCCGTGATGGCGCAAGATCTGGTTGAGGTCGTTGCCGTCCAGGAACTCCATCACCATGAACGGCGCGCCGTCCGGCATGGTGCCCACGTCCATCACGCGCGCGATGTGCTCGCTGTGCAGCAGGACGGTCGCCTGGGCCTCGCGGAGGAACCGCGAGACGGTCTCGGCGCTCTCGGCCATCTGCGGCAGCAGGATCTTGATCGCGACCGGCTGCTGCAGGTAGAGGTGCGACGCCTTGACGACCTTGCCCATGCCACCGGTACCGAGGAGCTCGTCCACCCGGTACTTGTTGAGCAGGATCGTCCCAGCCTCCACGGACCAATTCTAGCGCCTACTCGAGCCCGACTGGGTCCAGTTTCTCCCTAGATGTAGCTCAACCAGTGGTCATGACGCGTGTCGTTACCCTTCACGACCGAGAAGAACGCCTCCTGGAGGCGGCGGGTGACGGGCCCGGCCTCGCCGCGGCCGATCTTGCGATGATCGATGTCACGGACCGGCGTGATCTCGGCCGCAGTCCCGGTCAGGAAGACCTCATCGGCGATGTAGAGCTCGTCGCGAGCGATCGGCTCCTCTCGCACCTCGACACCCTGCTCGCGCAGGAGCTGGATCGTGGTGTCGCGCGTGATCCCGGCCAGGATCGCGGCGGACGTCGGCGGCGTGCGGACGATGTCGCGCTTGACGACGAAGATGTTCTCGCCGGTCCCTTCGGCGACCATGCCCTGCGGGTCGAGCATCAGCGCCTCCTCGAACCCGCTCTTGATCGCCATCCGCTTCGCGAGCACCGACGTCACGTACTGGCCGCAGATCTTGCCCTTGTTCATGACGGCATTGCCGTTCGCGCGCGTGAACCCGGAGATCATGCACTTGATCCCCTTCTTCAGGCCATCGTCCCCGAGGTACGCGCCCCACTCGTAGCAGGCGACCATCGTGCGAACCGGCGGCTCGAGCGAGCCGAGGCCGAGCGCGCCATAGCCGAGATAGACGAGCGGGCGCAGGTAGCAAGAAGTCATCTTGTTCGACTTCACGACCTCGAAACACGCGGCCATCAGCTGATCTCGCGTGTACGGCACGTCCATCGTGCAGATCGACGCCGAGTCGAGCAGGCGCTCGATGTGCTCGCGCAACCGAAAGATCGCCGTACGGCCGTCCCCACGCTGGTAGGCGCGGATGCCTTCGAACGCTCCGACGCCATAGTGCATCGTGTGCGCGAGCAGGTGGTCGCTGGCGCTGTCCCACGGGACGAGCTGACCGTCGAGCCAGATGGTGTCGAGCTTCTTGATGCCCATATGTGCTTCGTACCAATGCGCGTCGACGAGCACAAGCAGTACACGGGAGCCGATCGACCAGCACAGCGTGACGCGGTGCGGCTGCGCACGATGCTACGCACCGAGCAAACGTAGGTAGACAGCACGCACTTCGTGCTGCCAGCGCTCGACGTGCTCGAGCAAGACGGCACCGTTGGGAAATCCCGATCGCCGCGCGAGCTTGTCGAGCTCGCTCTTGGCGTCTGGCAAGCGATGGATCGGCTGATCGTGAACGACACGCAAGCGATGTTCGATCCCGCGCAGAAATCGATAGCCCTGATCGAGCAGCTCGACGTCGCGCGCGGGTGCGACTCCGCACGCGGCTGCAGCCCGCAGGGCCACCGAGGTCGACGTCGTGCGCAGCTCGGGATGCGCGTGGCCATACGCGAGTTGCAGGAACTGCGCGGCGAACTCGACGTCGATCACGCCGCCTGCGCCGGCCTTGAGATCGAGCGAGTGCGAGACCGGGGCCGGGAGGCCGAGCGCGAGCCGGTGATGATCGACCGAGTGCCTGGGCTCGCTGGCACCGAACGCCTCGCGCTCGATTCGATCGCGCATCTTCGCGATCTCCTCGGCGATCGCCTTCACATCGGGCTGCGTGCCATACACGGTGTCGCTCGCGAGCCGCGCGACCTCCTCGCCGAGCGCACGATCGCCGGCGACCGGCCGCAGCTTCGTCAGCGCCTGACGCTCCCACAGCCGCGCGTCCTCGCTGTGATAGCGCCGCCACCCGGCCAGCGACGTCACGAGCAGACCCTGCGTGCCCGACGGCCGCAGCCGCGTGTCGACCTCGTAGAGCCGGCCACGCGGCGTGCGCTGGCGAAGCGCGCCGAGCAGTCGCTGCGCGCAACGCGAGAACCACTCGATGGTCGCGAGCGGGATCGGCCCGTCGGAATCGCCCTCCTCGCCGGTGTAGACGAACACGACGTCGAGATCCGCGGCGTAGCCGAGCTCGCGCCCGCCGAGCTTGCCGAGCCCGAGCACCGCGAGCCGCGCGTCACCGGGAGGCCGGCCGTGGCGCTCGGCGAGCTGCGTCTCCACGATCGCGAGTGCCTGACCCAGACACGCCTCGGCGATCGTCGTCAGCTCGCCGCACACCGCGAGCGGATCGAGCGCGCCCGCGAAGTCGGCGAGCCCGACGCGCAACACGTGCCCGTTCTTGACCTCGGCGATCGCGCTCCACACCGCCTCGGGATCGCTCGCGTCCACCGAGGTCAGGCGTCCCGCGAAGTCCGCCGCGATCTGCGATCGGCTGCGCGATGGCGACGTGAGCCCGAGCTCGACGAGTAGATCGATCAGCTCGGGCGTGTCGACGAGCGTCCGCGCGAGGTACGCGCTCGCCCCGAGGAGCGAGCCGAGCAGCCGCATGATCGCGGGATTCTCGTCGAGCAGGCGCCAGATCGACCACGCCTCGCCGCGCCGCGCGATCAGATCGCCCAGGTAGCGCAGCGCCTGATCCGGATCGGCGGATGCGGCGATCTCGGCGAGCAGCGCCGCACCGATCCGCGCCTGGCGCTCGGTCGCGACCGCCGAGAGCGGCGAGCCGGTGTTGCGGCGTGCGCGGGCCAGCTCGGCACGTGCGGCGGTGACGTCGGTGAACCCGAGCCGCATCAACGCGTCCGCCTCCTCGTCGTCGGTGAGGTCGCCACGCAAGATCGCGGTGACATCGATCTCGCCGACGCGCTCGTCACCGCCGAGGGTGGCGAACAGCCGCGCCACGGCCGCGGTGTGCTTCACCAGATCGATCGCGAACGTGACGTCGCTCGCGTAGCCGAGCCGGCGAGCGAGCGCGACTCGTGCCGCGTCGTCCTCGGGGACGGTCTGGGTCTGCAGCCCGCCCTCGAGCTGCAGCACGTGCTCGGCGTGGCGCATCCAGCGATACGCGCGCCATGCCGCGAGGTGTTCGTCGTCGGTGACGAGCCCCGCGAACTGCAGCGCATCGAGCGCGGCGAGCGTGCCTCGACAGCGCAGCTGCGGCCGCTTGCCGGCGTGGATCAGCTGCAGCGCCTGCACGAAGAACTCGATCTCGCGGATCCCGCCTTCGCCGTTCTTGAGATCGAAGCCCGCGGTGGCGTCCTTGCGGGGCCGCACGAGCTCGCGCTTGATCCGGCGGTTGAGCTCGCGGACATCGTCGATCACCGTCGGGGCGACGAGCCGCGGGAACACGAACGGCCGCAGCATCGACATCACCTCGGCACCGAGCCCGGGATCGCCCGCGCTCGGTCGCGCCTTGATCCACGCCTGGCGCTCCCACGGTCTGCCGAACGTCTCGTAGTAGCGCTCGATCTGCGCGAGCGAGTTCGCGATCGCACCCTTCGCGCCTTCGGGCCGCAGCCGCAGGTCGACGCGAAACACGACATCGTCCTCGGTGACCTCGGAGAGCGCGGAGGTCACCTGCGTGCACAGCTTCGCGAAGTACTCGTGCAGCGAGAGCCCACCCGCCTCGCCTTGGTCCGACGAGTAGACGTAGATCACGTCGACGTCGGACGCGAAGTTGAGCTCCTCGCCGCCGAGCTTGCCCATGCCGATCACCGCGAGGGTCGCGTCGCGCTCGCGGCCGTCGTCGTCCACGAACCGCGGCGCGCCGTAGCGGACGCGCAGGTCGGCATCGTGAAATCGGATCGCGGCGTCGAAGCATGCGTCGGCGAGCCGAGCCAGCTCGCGGCCCACATCCACGTCGAGGCCCTCGAACTCGCGGACCCCGAGCCGCACGAGCTCGTCCGCGCGGACCCGGCGCAGCGCGGCTCGCTGGGCCACGGCCGTGTTCGACGTTCCGGCCGCGGCGAGCTCCGCTACGAGGACCTCGCGGGGCTTTTCCCGACGCAGGTATGGGTCCGCGGCGACCCTGGCCAATCTGTGAGGATCCCGGGTCAGGAGGGTCGCGAGGTACGGGGCGGACTGGCAGGCAAGCGTCGCGATCCGCACGCCGGCCTCGCCCAACCCACCGAGATCCAGGCCGCTTTGGGTCGCGGCGTCCAGCAGGCGCTCGGCGCGACGCCTCGCATCGGCCTCGTCGGGAGCCCCGAACGCGATGTCTGCCGGCCTCAGCACGGCAGCACGATACCTTGACACCACGCCGTAGCCGATTTACCCAAACGCTTGATTCTTTTCGGCCATGCGCGACTTATATGAAGTACTCGGGGTGGATCGGCAGGTAAACGCTGCCGATCTGAAGAAGGCGTACTACCGCCTCGCGAAGAAGTACCACCCGGATCACAACCCGGACGACAAGGACGCCGAGGAGAAGTTCAAGGAAGCGTCGAGCGCGTATCAGATCCTCGCCGACGACGAGCAGCGCGCGCGCTACGACCGCTTCGGCTTCGACGCCATCCGCGGCGCGAACGGTTCGAGCGGCAACGCCGGCTTCTCGAGCGTCGAGGACGTCTTCTCCGCGTTCGGCGATCTGTTCGGCGATTTCTTCCGCGGCCCGTCGACGGGGCGTCGCCGCGGCGCCGATCTACGCGTCGACCTCGGGCTGACGTTCTCCGAGGCGGTGTGGGGCATCTCGAAGGAAGTCAAAGTCTCGCGCGATGTCGCGTGTGGCTCGTGCAACGCGACCGGTGCGGCGGCGGGCAGCAAGCCCGAGATGTGCAAGACCTGCAACGGCAAGGGCCAGGTCGTCCACGCGCAGGGTTTCTTCATGGTGCAGACCGCGTGTCCCCACTGTCGTGGTGCGGGCCGGACGATCAAGGACCCGTGCGGGGACTGCCGCGGACGCGGTACGCGCCCCGAGACCTCGACGCTCACGGTGACGGTCCCGGCCGGCGTCGACGATGGTCAGACGTTGCGGCTCGCGAACAAGGGCGAGGCCGCACCCGGTGGCGCCAGCGGCCACCTCTACGTCGTGCTCCACGTGCAGGGTGACGAGCGGTTCAAGCGCGACAACGAAGACGTCCTCACCGAGATCCCGGTCAGCTTCGTCAAGGCCGCGCTCGGTGGCGAGCTCGAGGTCCACACGCTCGAGGACAATTGCAGCGGCACCGCCACGATCGAGCTCAAGCCCGGCACGCAACCCGGTGACGTGTTCGTGCGCCGCGGTCAGGGCATCCCGCGGATCGGCGAGCAGGGGCGCGGCGATCACGTGATCCAGTTCAAGGTGGAGATCCCGAAGAAGCTGACCTCGAGGCAGGAAGAGCTGCTCCGCGAGCTCGCCGAGGAGCTCGGCGAGAACGTGCACGGCAAAGAGAAGCGCGGCCTGTTCAGTCGCAAGAAGTGATCGCGCCGCACGTGCGTGCGACCTCATCCGCACGTGGGGCACGCCCGCGCCACGCAAGAGGACCGGGCGCGTACGGTGTGATGCGAGCTTGCCGATCGCGATCATCAGCCCGCCGATCGTCAGCGGCCACGTAGCGGGTGGTGGCGCGTCGAAGCGGAACGCGCAGAACTGACACTTGCGGGCCTCGGCTCGAACCGACTCGTGACGATGGGGGCAGGTCTTTCGCATCACCCCTGGCAGACGCCGCTCGTCACCGACTTCCAAAACCGGTTCGAACCCGACCGCTGTGGGGATCTGGCGGCAAATGGTTGCGGGAAAATCCGCGAAACGTTCGTGAGCGCGCGCACCTGACTGACAGCGCGACCAGACGCAGCCTCGATGTTTAGGAGCTGTCAACGGGTCAATGCCGTACATGTGGTTGCTCACATCTCCATCCATCCAGGTGAACCACTCCATGCGCATCGACTTCCTTCGCCTCGCCCTCCTCGGATTCGCCACCGCGAGTCTCGTCTCCGCGTGCGCCGACGATCTGGCGCCGTCGGCTTCCTCCACCGAGTCGCTCACGGATGACGGTGCTCGCATCGTCCGCGCGGCCTCGGGCACGCTGACCGGCGTCTCGGCTGCACCCGCAGCCACGATCGTCGGTGACTTCGTGCGAGGTCGCATGGGCGGGGCAGCAGATCAGCTTCGCGTGGTCGGGGCAACCAGCACGCGCGGCGTCACCCACGTCCGCTTCGAGCAGCAGGTCGACGGGTTCCGCGTTCACGGCGCGTACGTCAAGGCCGCGATCAGCGCGCGCGGCGAGCTACTGCAGGTGATCGAGAAGGTCGCGCCGGCCGGCGGGGCGATCCCCAAGGCCGCCGCGAACGAGCGCGATGCCCTGACGGCGGCGTTCGGTCAGCACGGCTACGAGCTCGGCGTCCCGGCGCAGACCGCGGTCACCGGCAAGCTGACGCGGTTCGCACGCGGCGACGTGTTTCATCGCGAGCCGAGCGTCGAGCGCGTCGCGTACCTCGAGAAGGGCACGCTACGCGAAGGGTTCCTCGTCGAGACCTGGTCGCTCCGTGGCAACCAGCTCGACCACACGCTGGTCGACGGCCACGGCAAGGTCATCGCGACCGAGCGTCGGACCAACAACGACAGCTATCGCGTGTTCGTCGAGGATCCCGGCAAGGGCGGACAGACGGTGGTCAGCGGCGGCGCGACCCCCGAGTCACCGGCGGGCTGGCTCGGCACGGGGACCCAGAGCACGATCAACATCACGGGCAACAACTCGCACGCGTACCTCGACGCGGTGTCGAACAACGCGCCCGACGCCGGTGGCACCGCGGTGACCGATGGCAACTTCCTCGCGACCGCCGATCTGGCGCAGTCGCCGTCGACGGTGGCCAACCAGGCCGTGGCGGTGCAGAACCTGTTCTACCTGAACAACTTCGCGCACGACGCGCTCTACCGTCACGGCTTCGACGAGGCCGCCGGCAACTTCCAGGGCAACAACTTCGGCCTGGGTGGCGCGGGCAACGACGCGGTCAACGCCGAGGCGCAGGACGGCGGCGGGCTCGACAACGCGAACTTCTCGACGCCGACCGACGGCAGCGCGCCGCGCATGCAGATGTACCTGTGGAGCGGCACGACGCCGAGCGGCGTCGTCACCGTGGGCGCCACCGATCGCGGGCTGTACGCCTCGTCGTTCGGACCGGCGCTGACGGCGACCGGCGTGACCGGGGCCCTCGCGTCGGTCAACGATGGCGTCGGCACGACGAGCGACGGGTGCGAGAGCAGCCCGGCCGGATCGCTCACCGGCAAGGTCGCGATCGTCGATCGCGGAGCGTGCGACTTCACCGTCAAGGTGCTGAACGCCCAGAACGCGGGAGCCATCGCGGTCGTGATCGCGAACAACGTGACGAGCAACCCGTTCGGGCCGGGCGGCACGAACCGCAAGGTGAAGATCGCGTCGGGCATGGTGAGCCAGGCCGATGGTGCGGCGCTGCGCGGCCTCGGAGCCGTGTCGGCGAGGGTCCGCACCAACCCGACGCCGGCGCTGCGGCTCGACGGAGATGTCGACTCGGATATCGTGTTTCACGAGTACGGCCACGGCCTCACGTGGCGCATGATCGGCAGCATGAGCGGTCCGATGTCGGGCGCGATCGGCGAGGGTGCCAGTGACACGGTCGCGTTCCTCCTCAACGGCGACGATCGGATCGGCGAGTACTCGTTCGCGGATCCGCTCGGCATTCGTCGTCAGGCCTACGCGAGCTACGTCGGGTCCTACAAGGACGTCACGGGCGCCGAGGTCCACAACGACGGCGAGCTGTACGCCGCCGCGATGTACCAGGTGCTCGAGAACTACCTCGCCGCCGGCCTCTCGGCGACCGATGCGCTCGACGACTTCGTCGACGGGATGAACTTCACGCCGGCGGCGCCGGCCATGGAGGACATGCGCGATGGCATGCTCGCCGCGGCACCCACCGATCGCGCATGCCTGATCTGGAGCGGGTTCGCGCAGTACGGCATGGGCGTCGGCGCCGACGGGCGTGTGGCGATGTCCAGGGGCAAGCAAGTCGTGGTGGTGACCGAGTCGTTCGCGAAGCCCGCCGGCTGCCCGTAACGTAATCGGTCGCGTCCGAGTGCAAGCACCTCCGGAGCTGGCGGTGCTTTCGTCGTTTCGGCGATTCGAGCGAACAGCGCGACGCCGATCGTCGTCGTCACCGCGGCGCGGACGGCGGGACGTAGAGCTTGATCTCGACGCGGCGATTCGCAAGCCGGCCTCGCGGCTTGCTGTTGTCGGCCACCGGCTCCTCGGAGCCGTGGCCCTCGACATCGACCCGCGGCATCGCGATGCCGACACCGACGAGCGCCTGCTTGACCGCCTCGGCGCGCGCGCGCGACAGATCGGCGGAGAGCGCGGCGAGATCCGGCGGTGGCTGGCCCTCGACCGGCGTCGCGAACTGCTTGGCCTCGCGGTCGTCGGTGTGTCCGATCAGGACGACGCGGATCGATGGATGCGTCTGCATGAGCTTCGCGATCTTCTGGATGTTCGGCAGCGCCGAATCGCGAACGACCGTCTCGGCATCGGCGTAGAGCAGGCCTTCGACCGTGCCGCGCAGCGCGTCGACGTCGGGCGGCACGGTGTCCGGACAGCCGTCGTCGTCGGCGTAGCCGTTGTACTGCTCGGGGACGGTCGCGCACTTGTCGGCGATGTCGAGGATGCGATCGAGATCGTTGTCGATGTCGGGGCAGCCATCGGCGTCCTCGAACCCGTCGTTGTCCTCGGGCCGATCGCCGCACGAGTCCTTGTCGTCGGGGATGCCGTCGTCGTCACGATCGGCGGGCTTGCCCTTCGCGAGCTGCTCCTCGGCGGTCGGTCGCCGGCGGGTCCCGAGCGAAAACTCGATGCCAAAGCCGATGTCGACCTCGGGGGTGATGATGTTGTCGACGCCGGGCAACAGCGAGACGCGGGCGTCGAACCGGAGCACGAAGCCCTTGCGGCTGTCGAACCGGACCCCACCGCCGGCGTAGCCATCGCCGATGATCCCGGTGTTGAACGTCTGGCGCGCCGACGAGATCGCGATCGGCGAGCCACCGCCTACCACGATGAACGGCTGGACCCGGCGACCCGGCATGAGCTCGAACCGGACGTGCAGCCGGGGATCGAGCCAGAACACGTTCGCGGACTCGGCGCCGCCGACCGCGTTGGTCTTCGTCGGAGCGAGCGCGAGCTCGAGCTCCGGAACGAGCCACGGCAAGAACGGACGTGCGATGCGAACGCCGAACGAGATCGTGTTCTCGAGCTGGGGGTGGAAGCGAGCATCCTCGATGAAGCCGAGCTGGGAGTCGTCCGAGTAGACGCGAGGCCCGAACCAGGCGCCGAGCTGCGTCGCGTCGGCGGCCGCTGGCGATGTAGCGGCGAGCACGACGATGACGACCCTGGCCCCTCGAGACATCGGGTCGCAGTATACGCATCACGGCATCACGACACCATCTCCGGGCAGCCCGGTGAAGTCGGTGCGGGGCAGGAGGCCGAGCCAGGGATCCACCTTGGGCGTGTGGAACACGTTGGCGTAGATCCACGCGTTGAGCGTGTCGAACCGCAGATCGGCCGTGGCGACGATCTGCGATCGGATCTGCGTGCGGAGCGAGAGCTCGGCCAGCGCGCTATCGGCGATCACGGCGTGCTCGAGGCGGACGACGAGCTGCTGGAGCTCGTTCGCATCGGCCGGCAGGCGGCTCCTGTTCGCGTTGTGGAGCCGGGCGATCAGCGCGACGCTCTGCGGATCGAACGTGGCGAACGCTCCGTACGGCGCCGGCTTGCGCGGCTGGTCGAAGTCGATCCGGCGGGGCTGCGTGGACTCGCCGAGCTTCCACAACCGCTGACCGATCGTCGCCCACTGCGAGATGTCGGCCGCCGAGATCGTGCCGGCGTCGATGCCGATCTGTGCGAGCTGGCGCATCTCGATCGAGGCCTTGGCCATGGTCGCGCGCTGGGCTCGTTCGATCGGTGCGACGAAGTCGCGATCACCCGGCGTGTAGCGCGTGCCGCGGATGCTCGCGAACGCGGCCTCGCGCTGCTCCATCGCGGCGCGGTGAAACTCGACCGTCGCCGCGGCGCGCCGCTTCGCGTCGAGCCCGCGGACCCGCTTCGCGAGCGCGACGCTCTTGCCGAGCTCCTGCTTGAAGATGGCCGGCGCGTAGAGGCCGGGGAGCACGTCGAGGACGGTGCCGTGCTCGTCGAGCACGTAGTGCGCGCTGTTGCCCGTGGTCGTGCTCTCGATCTTGCGGCCGTCGCCGAAGTCGATCGTCACCCGGGGGACGGGGCGCTCGCTCGACCAGTAGAGGACGAAGTTGTCGCGCAGGAACTTCGAGACATCGGCGTTCGCGTACAGCGTGGTGCGGAACAGCCGGCTGTTCGCACACGACAGGTCCGCGTCGAGCCGGCCGAGCATCCGCAACGCGAGGATCGGGCGATGCGCGGTGCGGGCGACCGCCTCGGCCTGGGCGAGGTCGGTGTACCAGTAGAGGCGAGACTCGGTCGCGTAGCGCTGCGCGGCGACCTTGTCGATCGTCAGCGCCAGCTCGTCGCGGACCACGCCCGCGGGCAGCCGGTCGTAGCGCGCGAGCAGGCCGGCCAGCGCGGCCGGGCCCTGCGCGCGGAGGCTCGCGATCTCGTCGCCCGCGAAGGCCTCGGCGGGGGGCGGCCCGGGGATCAGGAACGCGGCGGCGCAGCCGGCGGCAACACCGAGGGGAACGGTCGAGCGCATCAGGTTGGGCATGGACTTCATCCTGCGTCGCGCCTCGGCGAGCCGCCGTCAGGTCTGCGTAAACAGACCCCTTACGTCCCTCTTACACGGCGAGGCGGCGCCGGCCGTACAATCGACAAGTGCGAGTGCTCGTGGTCGAAGATGAAGCAAGCCTGCGCGAAGGCATCGTGGATCTGCTCGCCGGAGACGGCCATGACGTGGTCGCCGTGGGTGACGGGATCGCCGGCGTCGAGGCGGGGTTGCGCGATCCGTTCGACCTGGTCGTGCTCGATCTGATGTTGCCGCGGCTCGACGGCATGGAGGTCTGCCGGCGGCTTCGCGCGGCCCGGCCGGGCACCCCGATCCTCATGCTGACCGCGCGCGGCTCCGAGGACGACAAGGTACGCGGGCTCATGGAGGGCGCCGACGACTACGTGACCAAGCCGTTCTCCGCGCGCGAGCTCCTCGCGCGAGTCCGCGTGCTCGGGCGCCGCGCGCCGGCGGGCGAATCACTCGACGAGGTCCAGGTCGAAGGCGCCGTGATCGATCTGGCCCGCATGGTCGTCGTGCGCGGCGAGACCCGGGTCTCGCTCACGCCGCGCGAGGTCGGCATCGTGCGCTGGCTGCATCGCCATCAGGATCGCGTCGTGTCGCGCGCCGAGCTGCTCGAGCAGGTGTTCGGGCAACGTGGAGATCTGCAGACCCGCGCGGTCGACATGGCGATCGCCGTGCTTCGCAAGAAGCTCGAGACCGATCCCG
>Ga0299915_10001039_pt1 | contig 20296 bp, 12 predicted proteins | sample RVTome_13_FD_200263 | JGI IMG/M metagenome (GOLD analysis project Ga0299915, IMG submission 200263) | Soil microbial communities from uranium-contaminated site in the Upper Colorado River Basin, Wyoming, United States - RVT92D227 (version 2) ... | reverse complement strand
CTATCGAGAACGCGCAGCTTTACCACCGCTCCGAGGTCGAGCGCATCCAGTTCGAGACGGTTCTGACCGAGACCGAGAATGCGGTCATCGTGCTCGACCCGGAGCATCGCCTGCTCCTGATCAATCAGGCTGCCCGCGAAGCGTTCCATGTAGATGGCGACTATCTCGGGAGGTCGATCGTCGAGGCCTTCGACGACCCGCGACTTCTAGGCCTGATCCGCGCTCCGGGAAATCAACCCCGGCGCGAGGAGATCGAGCTTGAAGATGGACGGGTGTTCAATGCACAACGAACACCGATCCCGCAGGTCGGTCAGGCGATTGTGATGCATGACATCACGCATCTCAAGGAGCTTGATCGGATCAAGTCGGAGTTCGTGACCACGGTCTCGCACGACCTGCGATCGCCACTGACGGCGATCCTGGGCTACATCGAACTGGTCGAGCGCGCCGGTGTGCTAAATGAGCGCCAGAAGGAGTTTGTTCAGAGAGTTCAGATGAGTGTGGGTCAGATCACAACCCTGGTCACGGACCTGCTCGATCTCGGCAGGATCGAGGCCGGGCTGGACACGACGAAAGAAACAACCCCGATCACCGTGCTGGCGAGATACGCCGTCGAGGGCCTGCGGACGGCCGCCGAGAGGAAAGGCGTCACGCTTGAGTCTTCACTGCCGGAAGAGCTGCCGATGGTCACGGGGGATCCGATCCGCTTGAGGCAGATGATCGGTAACTTGATTGACAACGCGATCAAGTACACACCTGCCGGCGGCACGGTCACGATCGACGCCCGTGCCGAGGGCGATCAGGTCATCCTGCGGGTGAGCGACACCGGACCGGGAATCCCACCCGCCGATCAGCCATACTTGTTTGATAAGTTCTTTCGGGCCAGCAACATTCCCGAGGATACCCCCGGAACCGGATTAGGCTTGTCCATTGTCAAATCGATCGTTGACGGGCATAACGGAAGGATCTGGGTAAGCTCCCGGTTGGGCGAAGGGACGGTCTTTACCGTCGTGATGCCCACAGCGCTCGCCTGATCCAAGCGCCTCGCCTCGGTACCGCCGGCGCTCCCACTCACCATCTATCTCAATTCATTTTTCTCTCTCCGCCTGCCCCGATGCAGTTGTCGGGGTTCGCCCCGCACGGACTTAGCGGGGTTCGCCACGGATGATCTCACCAGGGAGGGAGTGGGCTGGTCGGACAACGGGAGGGCGAAATTGCTACACGGAATGCGGCCGCCAGGCTGAGGAGAATCTCATTCGGCGAGGCCCCGTGGAGAACATCCGAGCTCTGACTGAATGGGCCGACAAGGTGGTCCCGAATCAAAGACGCCGCGATCCTGCGGCGTCCTTGAGGTGGATAGCGGGTTAAGAACGCCTCCGCCGGGGCGGTGAGGGGGGTAACCCGGCGGAGGCTTTCGCCAAAGGAGGAGACAGCGATGAGCGTAGGGTTTCCCCTTCTCTCGTCTCCGGCGCTATAATACCGGCCCACACAGGAGCTTGCTATTGCCGAAAGTCATGCCAAACACGTGACTTTCGACATCGTGAACGAGGCGAGGCCTCGCCTCGTTTGTCGGTCTCCATAAATAACCTCGGCGCAGACGGTACACCCCTGGAATGAGCGATCCTACAGAACTAAGGCGCAGATTGAGCAGGCTTGGCCGACAGAAGCCTCAGGTCTCTCGTGGGAGACCCTTCCTCGCCCCGGCGAATGTGAGCGAGCTGCCGCCGGGCGAGGAGCTGACCACCCCCTTCGGCGCCGCCTTCCGGATGGATACCCCATACGCGATCGACCACCTCCACGGTCCGTCAACGCTTGGCGAGGTCTTGGGATATGACGCGGTATTGGCGGCTGAAGTCGTTCGTCAACCGAAACTGGCTCTTGCACCCCTCCAGCGGATGGCCTTCTTGGACACGGAAACCACCGGACTGGCCGGTGGAGCAGGCACGCTCGTGTTCCTGGTGGGGATCGGGACCTTCGAAGGAGATGCTTTCCGCCTGCGGCAGTACTTCATGCGTGATCCTTCCGAAGAGCCGGGGATGCTCCACGCGCTTCAGGATGATCTCGAGGCTGTCGAAGGGTTCGTAACATTCAACGGCCAGACCTTCGATGTCCCCTTGCTTGAGATGAGGTACCGCATCGGCCTGCGCCGAAACTGGCGGCTGACCGGGTGGCCTCAGCTTGATCTCCTCCATCCCGCCCGTAGGCTTTGGCGCCGAAGCCTCCCTGACTGCTCTCTGGGCACGATCGAACGGGAGATACTGGGGGTCAGGCGTTCAGAAGAAGATGTCCCGGGGGCGCTGATCCCAGGGATGTACCTGGACTATCTGCGGACGAGAGATGCGACCCAGATGATCCGGGTGCTCTATCACAACGCCATCGATATCCTCTCCTTGGTCGGCCTCACCTCGCACGTGCTCGACCGCCATCGCTTCCAAGACCCGGCCCACCTCACAGCCGGCGAAGCCCTGGGGCTTGCTCGCTGGCATCAGACGGCGGGCAGGGGCGGAGAAGCCGAATCTGCCTGGCGGGCTGCACTCGCCACTGACGATCTGCCGGTCAAACTAGAGGCGCTCCGCCGCTACTGTACTCATCTGAAGCGAGACGGGCGGCGCGACGAGGCTCTGGCAGGCTGGCAGGTGTGGCATGAGCTCGCTCCGGCCGACCCGGCGCCCTGCATCGAGTTAGCTATGTACTACGAGTGGGAAGTCGGTGACTTTGGACAAGCGATGGATTGGACGGACGCGGCTCTAGCATGCCTGGAGCGCTGGCCGCCGGATTGGCGGAGGAAAGAGGCCGTGGTGGATATAGGGCACCGACAGGAAAGACTCGGTCGAAAGCTCGCCCGTGTCAGCTGAACTCGCCGCTGTGAAACTGCCTTGGGTGCCTTCGCGGACGGCGTCGAGCAGGTCGGCGCACGAACGAGGTGCCAGAGCGGATCTACCCAATGGGGATCGTTCGAGCGAGTCCGTTCGCCTCCCCCGCCCGGCGAACCGAAGAGTTGAACGCCCTACTCTCCTTACTCTCCTAAGGATGGTGTTCGCGCGTCGGTCCTGTCTCAATTCTCAAGGCTCGCCTCGACCAGCATCTCGAAATGATCCAACGTTTCCTCAGCCATGGATGTGGGAGCCAAGAGTATCTTGAAGGGCGCCTGGGCACCCGGATCGAGATTCTGTACGTAAGTCGTGCCTATTCCGATGAGCCTTCTGTCCGCGTTGTAGACGAGGGCGTCCATGAACACGGATCTGGCCTCTCTCCCGCTGTTGTTCGCCACATCTCCGGTGATCGTGTAGTAATACTCCCCCCATTCCCCTCTGACATTCAAGAGGTCGAATCCATCTCGCGTCCACAGATTCAGGTAGTCCGAATCGGCTTCCTTCCATTCCACCGAGACTGCGACCGATTCGGCCGATGCGGGAACACCTTCAGGGAAGAAGAACTCAAACCCCGTGATCTGGCCGGCGGGAAGCGTGTTCATCCAGGTTGTGCCTTGTCGGGTGTAAGCCACATCGCCGTCGGCATCCTTGAAGAGCAGGGTCAACCGCAAGTCTCTTAGATAGCTGTCGCTCAGGTTCTGCACGATACCGATGACCTTAGGAGCCTCCTCCGGGCTCACCACATTCAGGTTTGTGATCGTGACGGGCATTTCGCCATCGCCCGGCTGCGCCGGGGCAGCGGTGGGAGCCTGTGTCGGTTGCGGAGGCGTGGTTGCCTCCGGTGCGGGTTCAGTAGGGGGAGCGATCTCCGAGCCTTCGGTGGGAGTGGCCTTGGAGATGGGCACGCCTCCACCTGAGCCGCTTGGCTGCGTCGGCGGCTCGGCGGTGCCTCCGCCTGCTCCCAGCGAGCAGGCCAAGATGGCGATCGCCATGGCGGCGGCCGCGATCGCTGACCGGGTGAGTCGGGGGTTCATAGGAAACCCTCCAGGTGAATCGCGCTCATCGGATTGCCTGCTCGTCCGCTTGCGCACCTATTCTAGCTGCTTGCGAATGCAAGGAAGGTTTTATTATACTAGCCCCCTCCTGGAACACCAATCACGTCAGCCGTCGACGGCGAAGAAGGCAATATGAGTGACTGTGTGTGGAGCATTGGCAAGGGCCAGAGATGGGTCGTTGTGTTGGCGGGGTTGATCCTGTCGATGGCCTGCGCCATCTCGCAGGGGCTTAGTCCTCGGGGGGAGGATCTTGGGGCCCAAGCCACCGCAAGCGAACCCAGCGAGCAGGAAGGCGATCCAATTGAAGCCCTGGTTAAGGCCACCGTCCAGGTCCTGGCGATGGTCAGGGAGGGGGACAAGTGGTCGCCTATATGGAGTGGTTCGGGCTCGGTGCTCACCGCGGATGGTCTGATTCTCACCAACAACCATGTCGTCGACAAGAGCCTGTTCGAATACGATGCGCTCGGGATCGCCCTCTCCAGCCGGCCGGATCAGCTCCCGGAAGTTCAGTATCTGGCGGAAGTTGAAGCAACAGATCCAGCCTTGGATCTGGCCATCGTTCGGATTGTCTCGGATCTCGATGGACAGCCTGTCGATCTCACTCTCGCTTACGCCGTCACCGGCAACTCCGATGATGTCCAGATTGGCGATCGGCTGCGGATTCTGGGCTATCCCGGAATCGGGGGAGAAACGATCACCCTCACCGAGGGGGCTGTTAGCGGGTTCACATTAGAGAGGGGCGTTGCCGGCAGGGCATGGATCAAGACGGACGCCACGATTGCTGGCGGCAATAGCGGCGGTCTTGGAGCAGACATCGAGGGACACCTCATCGGAATTCCGACGATTGTCACCTCTGGATCCGAAAGGGGTCAGACCGTCGACTGCCGGCCGTTGGCCGACACCGACCGGGATGGCGATATCGACTCGCAGGACAATTGCGTCCCGGTCGGAGGATTCATCAACGCGCTTCGACCGATCAACTTGGCCCTGCCTTTGATCGAGGCTGTCTCCGCCGGCCGGGAGTATTCGGGGGGCGCGCCCGGGACTCAGCAACCTGGCGGGTCCAGTGATATCAGCGGAGCCAGCTTCTCGAACATCGTCTTCTCCGACGGCGTAAGTGATGACAACCAGCCCTCACAGCTGTGGTACGCGCTGCCGGCAACAGCCACCCACGTATGTGCATTCTGGGAATACAGGAATATGGTAGACGGGGCGAAATGGTCATCCTTCTGGTTCTTCAACGGTGCACTGGACGAAGGCAGCAGCATATCGGGCCAGCCCTGGGGGGGAGGTGAGGCAGGTAGCTGGTGGGTCTGCCAGTTCAACGACGTTGGCCTATCGCCCGGTGTCTATGAGATTGTTCTGGAGGTGGAAGGTGAGGTGCTGGCGACCGACTCGGTTTTTGTGGGCGGGGAAAGAGTAGCGGCTGAGCTCATCCTCGAGAATCAATCCGCCACGGCAATCTGTGAAGTCGACCTATCCCCCAAGGGTGCAAGCAATTGGGGACAAAACGACCTTGGGCCGGGTGAAGTGGTGGAGCCATCCGGGACCCGTCGATTGCCTCTTGCCACAGGCGAATACGACATGCGGCTTCTGGATTGCGAACGCCGGTCGCTCCGAGAGGAATTCGGGATCGTCGTCGAAGCGGATCTCACCTACACTCTTCAGGAGTAGATGCCTGCTGGGTCTGCGCGGGGATAAACCAGGGCGAGGCCGAGCCTCTCAACGGCCTTCAGTACGACTTCGTGCATGAGAAGCCACTGCACCTTAACCGCATTCAGGCCCGTGGCGGCTGTCCAAGTGCCGCGGCCACTCGCTCCAGGCGGGCACGTGCCTCCGAAGCGACATCACACATGACCGGGTCGGCTGCCAGCCTTCCCACACTGATCATCGCCTCCGGATTGATGATCGAGACCAGGCTCCCCTGACCGTGTTCTTCGACGACGACGTTGCACGGAAGAAGCATGCCTATTTGAGGATTGCTGGACAGTGCGCGGTGGGCCAGCAGAGGGTTACACGCGCCCAGGATGACATACGGTCGGAAATCCTCGCCGAGCTTCTCCTTAAGCGTCGCCTTGACGTCGATGCGGGTCAGAACTCCGAAACCCTCGCCCCGTAAGGCTTCCGTCACCCTCTCTTCCACTACCCCCGGCGGACCGGGTAGTTCAACCTGAAAAGATAGTGGTTCAGCCATCACGCCTCCTGGCCCCCATCCATACGGACATACTCAGTCGATTCAATACGATCTTCCGCCCAGGGGCGTGTCCAAGCGGTCTAGGTCGCCCCGACATCGATCTCCTGGCGAACTGCGCGGTAGAGACTCTCTGCCTTGAGTTCGTGCAGCGTATAGCAGGGGCCATTCAGTCGATGGGCGAGCTGCCTCGCCAGCCCCTGGTCGAACGCGGCGTGCTCCATGTTTATCACGACCGAGCGGATCTCCGCCTCGCGGATTCGATCGGCTACAAGAAGCGACTCCTCCAGCGGGGGCAGGTTCCCGGTCGAGACATTCCCCGCACCGTCGGTCAGTAGGAGCATGAGCGGCAAAACATCGGGGTGGGTGGTCTTCTCTTGCTTGAAAACTTCGAAGGCGAGAGAGAGTCCGGCTGACAACGGGGTTTTTCCGCCTACCGGGATGTCGGCCAACGCGCGATGGGCCAGCTGGATGGAATTGGTGGGAGGGAGGATCAGGAGGGCCCGGTCCTTCTGAAACACGACCAACCCGACCCGATCACGCCTCTGGTAGGCATCCGTCAGCAGCGACAGGATCGCGCCTTTGGTGGCCGACATCCGTTCAGCGACCGCCATCGACCAGGACGCGTCGACGACGAAGAGAATGAGGTTCGCAGCTTTGCGGACGCGAACCTTGCGCTGCAGGTCAGAGGGCTCGATGGCGAAGGCCACGTGCTGACGCTGTTCGGCGCGCTGTATCTGATAAGGGGCGGCAGCTCTCAAGGTCGCGTCGAAGGCAATATCCTCGACTTTGCCCGTGGCAGGCCTGGCCATGATATACCGTCCGCGCTTGCGTGTCGTCCGGGAGAGGGTTCGTCGACCTGGGGTATGGCGGGTCAGGCGATCGAGGGAGCCGCCGATGCGGCGTGGGGCGAAAGACTCGCCCGTCTTGACCTTGTCTCCCCCTTCCCACCAGCGGGCCTCGAGTGACTCGGGTGGGTTCTGCTGGGCCGGCTCGGCTTTGCCCGCCTCATGTTGATCTTCGGAGGCCTCACGCGCTACGCCCTGCGGGCGTCTTTTTTTTTTCGACTCCTGCTCGTCTTCCGAGGGAGTGTCATCCTCGCTCTCGCCGCCGTTGACCTGAGCTTGGACTTGCTCGATACGGGCCTGCAGGTCCTCGAGCTTGATCTCGACCTGCTGGAAGGGACCCCGACGGAGCCTGTGGGGCAGGGCGAGCTCGGCTGCCAGGGCAATGTCAAGCTCGGAGATGGCAGTCCGGCCATCGTAGGCCGCGTGCGCCCGAGCGGCCTTGAGGATGACCAGGTCGGCTCGGTGCCCATCGACGTGCAATGAGGAGGTGAGGGCGGCAATCGAGATCAGGTCGCGCTTGCTGTAGGTCACCCGGTCCACCAATTCGCGGGCCCTGGTGATCTCACGTGATAGGTTCTCCTCTCGTCCAAGCCATTGTTCGCGAAACCCGACTGGATCGCCCTCGAAGGCCAGGTTGCGCTCCATGATTGCCACCCGATCGCGCGGATCCTGCAGGCCGTGGATTTCAACAGACAACGCGAATCGGTCGAGCAGTTGAGGACGCAGGTCGCCCTCTTCTGGATTCATCGTCCCAACCAAGATGTAGCGGGCTGGATGGCTGAAGGAGATCCCCTCCCGCTCGACGAAGTTCATCCCCAGGGCGGCCGAGTCGAGAAGCAGGTCGACGACGTGGTCATCGAGCAGGTTGACTTCATCGATGTAGAGCAGACCGCGGTTGGCCGAGGCCAGAACGCCCGGCTCGAAGTGGCGCTCGCCTTCCTTGATGGCCCGCTCGATATCCAGAGTTCCGACGACACGATCCTCCGTCGCGGAAACGGGCAGGTCCACAAACGAGGTGCGTCGCATCTGGACCGGGAGCCGTTCTTTGCGCGTCACCCGCTCGCGGCACTCGGTACACCAGGTCGTCGGCTGGTCCGGATCGCAGCCGAACCGGCAATCGGCCACGACTTTGACCTCGGGCAGCAGAGCCGCCAGACCTCGGGCGGCGGTCGATTTGGCCGTGCCCCTCTCCCCGCGAATCAAGACTCCGCCAATGCGCGGGTTGATGGCATTCAGAACCAGCGCCCGACACATGCGCTCCTGACCGACGAGTGCGGTGAACGGATAGACGATTGGCACGGAAACCGTCCTCCGCGCGGCATTATACCCCAACCGTTCGGGGGAAGCGCGAGCCACGGATGGCGACGGACGGGCTGAGACAGACCGCCGGTGCTGCCCTCCCAGACCGTGTCTGTTCGCTGGCATCCGTTGGCAGTATGGGCTGGTCGGAGGCGGACACCGGAGGGACCCCAGGCGATCGATTGGGCCCATGCGATCGTTGCTCGGCTGAGCAGTCATAAGGTGAACCCCGGAGGGTCAACGGCGGGAGGGCGGCGAAGGCTCCCCTCCGCTTTCTGATGAAACCGATCCGGGCGCCTAACGTGCATCGGACCGGCGCGCGGCGCCGCCGCTGAAAGATGACCACCAAGTAGAGGCTGTCTTCCTTCTCCCACACAGGACTCAGGCGCGTGCGCCAGGGACGCAGCCGAGGTCCATTCAATTTGCATCAGGACGAGCGCAGAAATGAGTGTTCGCGTCGATCTGGCGACGGCAAGGTTGTCAAGACCTCCGTTCACCTTTATAATGCCCGGGACAACTCGCAGATAAGGCTAATTGGATGGTTGACAACGATCAGACCATCGGGACGGGTGCAGAATCGGCAGGCGAACAGTCCTCCGAGCCTGAATCGCACCCGATGGATGCCTTCCTCGAAGGGGAGGCTTATGAACTCGAAACCCCCAAAAGGGGAGAGATCCGAACCGGCACGATCGCTCGTATCTCAGGCACCGATGTCTTGGTCGATATCGGCGCCAAATCGGAAGGCCTGATCCCTGCCCGGGAGATTGAAGCCCTGTCCGAGGCGGAACGGGCAGAACTGACCGTCGGCAAGGAAATCACCGTCTATGTGATCCGCTCGGGTACAGGCGGCGACGCAGCGACGCTGCTTTCCTTGGTTCGGGCCGAAGAAGAGAAGGACTGGCGGGAGGTCGAGACCCTTCTGGAGTCCCAGGAAGCGTTCGAGGGCGAAGTTTCCGGCTACAACAAGGGCGGTCTGATCGTCAAGTTAGGCCGCCTGAGGGGGTTCGTTCCGGCCTCGCAGGTGAGTCTTTCTCGCCGGCGACGGGCCGAAGGAGACACTCCGGACAAGCGCTGGGGGAAGATGGTCGGCGAGACGATTGTGGCCAAAGTGATCGAGGTCGATCGCCAGCGCAACCGCCTGATCATCTCGGAACGGGCCGCCGCCCGGGAAGCCCGCAAGGCACTCAAGGACCGGCTCATCTCGGAGCTGCAGGCGGGAGAGGTCCGCACCGGACATGTGATCAGCCTGGCGGACTTCGGGGCGTTTGTCGACATCGGTGGTGCCGATGGGCTCGTGCACATGTCGGAATTGTCATGGAAGCGCATCAGTCATCCGCGCGAGTTGCTCGAGGTCGGCCAGGAAGTCCAGGTCAAGGTCTTGAGCGTCGATCCCGAGCGGAAACGGATCAGCCTGTCCTTGCGCGAGATGGAAAGCGATCCATGGGATGAGATTGTCAATCGTGTGAAAGAGGGCCAGCTGATCGAAGGTAAGGTTACAAAGCTCACGAAATTTGGCGCCTTCGCCCGTCTGTCGGAAGTCGAGGACTTCGACATCGAAGGGCTGATCCACATCTCCGAGCTCGCCGAGCGGCGGATCGAACATCCGCGGGAGGTCGTACAAGAAGGACAGGTATTGACTTTGCGTGTGACCAAGGTCGAGCGCGAGCGAAGACGGATCGGCCTGAGCCTGAAGAAGGTCGATTCGCCGGAATATGCCGACCTGGACTGGCAATCGGCGATGGGGGGAGCTCCAACTCGGATTGAGAGCGCCCCCGATGTGGAGCAAGCCCCCGAGGCTGATGTTGAAGACTTCGACGCCGCCCTCGAAGCCGAGGAGGCCGAGGCGGATGTTTCGGAACTATCGGAGACGGAAGTTGAGAAGCTGACCGAGCCGTCAGAGCCTGAACCTCAGGAGGCTCCGCCGGAGGAGGTTACCGGTCCAGTTGAAGGCATGTTGGGAGCCGAAGGGGGTGGCGGGGAGTCTGAATCCACCTGAGGATGCCGGCCGGGCAACTCCTCTGGAGCGCCCGGCCGAATTGCTTTTGCGGTCCGATATGGGAAATGAGCATCCCCCGGGCGACCTGAGAAACTTTGGTAGAATAAGACAATTCCGGGGCTGATTGGCGATCAGAGGCGAGGAGAGATCGTGGCCGACAAAATGGAACGCTTCACTCAACGGGCGAGGAGAGTCCTTAGTCTGGCCCACGAAGAAGCTGAGCGCCTGCACCACAACTACATCGGCACAGAGCACCTGTTGCTCGGGCTGATCCGTGAGGAAGGGGGAGTCGCGGGAAAGGTGCTGCGTGAGTTGGGCCTCGATCCAGCCCGCGTGAAGGAGATGGTCGAAAGGCTGACCGGCGTCGGTCGCCACGCCGGAGGCCGTTTCGAACTCGCACCCGGTGCCCAGCAAGTGCTCCAACTGGCCATCGAAGAGGCCCGTCGGATGGGCCATCATTACATCGGGACCGAACACTTGCTTCTGGGCCTGGTCCGCCATGGTGAAGGGCTGGGGGTGGATGTCTTGCGGCGGTTGGGTGTCACGCCGGAGCAGGTGCGCCGGCAGACACGTCGGATCCTTCAGGAAAGTCCCGCCCGGAGGGCGACAAGCAAGCCAGTGAGCGCCGAGCGGAAAGAATCCTCCGTCAAGACCCCTCTGCTCGACCAGCTGGCAACCGATCTGACCCTGCTGGCCGAGGAAGAGAAACTGGACCCGGTCATCGGCCGACAGACCGAGATCGAGCGGGTGATCCAGATTCTGGCCCGCCGCAATAAGAACAATCCCGCCCTGATCGGGGAGCCGGGTGTCGGCAAGACGGCCATTGTCGAAGGTCTGGCGCAGCGCATCGTCGCCGGCGAGACACCTGAGCCCCTTCTGGGGAAACGCGTCCTGCAGCTGGATGTCGGTTCTCTCGTGGCCGGGACCATGTACCGCGGGCAGTTCGAGGAGCGTCTCAAGCGGGTGATCGACGAGCTGAAGGCGGCTGCGGCGATCCTCTTCATCGATGAGGTTCACATGCTGGTTGGCGCCGGATCGGCCGGGTCGTCGGTGGATGCGGCGAATATCCTCAAGCCGGCGCTCTCGCGGGGCGAGTTGCAGGTTATCGGGGCGACAACCCTCGACGAGTATCGCAAATACATCGAGAGCGATGCCGCCCTCGAGCGCCGGTTCCAACCGGTGATGGTCGAGGAACCGTCGATCGAAGAAACGATCGACATCTTGCGCGGTGTCAAAGGCCCCTATGAGAATCACCACAAACTCGTCATCACCGATGAGGCGATCGAAGCCGCGGCCTATCTTTCATCGCGCTATGTCACCGACCGCTTCCTGCCCGACAAGGCCATCGACCTGATCGATGAGACCGCTTCGCGCGTGCGGATGTACAAGAGCCCGGAGGCCCACACGCTTAAGCGCATGATGACCGAGCTTAAGGAGACGCGCGCGGCGCACGCCGTGGCGCTCGAGGAAGCCCGCTTCGACGATGCCCAGGAACTGGTCATGCGTGAGTCGGAGGTCGAAGAGAAACTGACCCAGATGCGCGCCGGCTGGCAGCGCTCGGAAGACAGCCCACGCGTGACCCCGGACGATATTGCCGAAGTCGTGGCGATGTGGACCGGGGTGCCGGTGATGCAAATCGCCCAGGAAGAGTCGGAGCGCTTGCTCCAGATGGAAGGTGCGCTGCACGAGCGTATCGTCGGTCAGGATGAGGCCATCCAGGCCATCGCCAAGGCCGTCCGCCGGGCGCGGGCGGGTCTCAAGGATCCGAAACGCCCGATCGGCTCGTTCATTTTCCTAGGCCCGACGGGGGTCGGCAAGACAGAGCTGACCAAGGCGCTGGCCGAGTTCATCTTCGGCACGGAAGAGGCCTTGATCCAGATCGACATGTCGGAGTTCATGGAGCGCCACACGGTCAGCCGCCTTGTCGGTGCTCCGCCGGGCTATGTTGGCTATGACGATGCCGGGCAGTTGACCGAGGCCATCCGTCGCCGGCCGTACACGATCGTGGTGTTCGACGAGGTGGAGAAAGCCCACCCCGACGCCCACAACATGCTCCTCCAGATCATGGAAGAAGGCCATTTGACGGATGCCCGCGGCCGCAAAGTCGATTTCCGTAACGCGATCATTGTGATGACCTCCAATATCGGTGCGGAGCTCATCCGGCGGCAGACCCAACTCGGGTTTGCCCTGCAGCGGGATGAGCAGGCCGAAGAGCGTACCGCCCACGAGGAGATGCGCAAGAAGCTGATGGACGCCTTGCGCAAGGTCTTCCGGCCGGAATTCGTCAACCGCGTCGACGCGATCATCGTTTTCCACGCCCTGACCAAGGAGCAGATCGTCAGCATCGTTGATCTGGAGTTGAACAAGGTGGCGACCCGGCTGAGCGAACACCAGATCGTGCTCGATTCGACCGAAGCCGCGCGCTTCAAGATGGCCGAGCTCGGGTACGATCCTGAGATGGGGGCGCGACCGTTGAAGAGGGTGATCCAGAACAAGGTCGAGGACCGTCTGTCCGACGGGTTGCTGTCGGGCGAGTTCAAGGACAACGACAAGATCGTGATCGAAATCGAGGGCGAGGAAGTTGTCCTGCGCGTGGTGAAACCCGAGCTGGAAGACGAACCTCAAGAGGTTCTGCCTACCGGCTGAGATCTGCGCTTTGTTGAGCAATCACGGCCCGGCGCGCTTGCCGGGCCGTTTTGCTTGTCGGGTCTGATCGGCCCCCGTATAATCCTCGGGAAGGCTCTTGCCATTTGGGGAAGCGAAAGTGAAGCACTCGCGCCTGTACGGCATTCAGGGCCGCGACCACGCCCGAATCCTACTTTCCCCTCCGAGCATCTCTCCGAAGCTTCCTGAGGAGGGCATGTGACCAAATCGAAGGTCCAGTATGTCTGCCAGCAGTGCGGGCGGGCGGCACCTAAAGCTCTCGGCCGGTGTCCGCAATGCGGCGCGTGGAACAGCATGCTGGCCGAAGTCCTGGTGGCGAGCCGGCCGCGGGCGGTGTCTCGCAAAGCCGGTTCGGCCCCGAAGCGCGTGAGCGAGATCAGCGGGGACCTTGACGAGCGGCTGGTGTTGCCGATCGAAGAGTTCGCGCGTGTTCTAGGCGGCGGGGTCGTGCCCGGCTCTCTGGTCCTGATCGGAGGCGATCCGGGGATCGGTAAATCGACCCTGCTGCTGCAGATGGCGGCCGGTATGGCCCATTCTGCCGACGTTTTGTACGTCTCGGGGGAGGAATCCGAGCGCCAGATCAAGGGGCGGCTGCTCCGTCTGGCTGGCGGCTCCCCGGCCCCGGAAGGCCTGTATCTGTTGGCCGAGACCGACCTGGAAGCCATTATCGGCCACATCCAGGCGTTGAAGCCCAGCCTCGTCGTGGTGGACTCGATCCAGACAGTCTACCTGCCGGAACTCGAGGCTGGTGCCGGGTCGATCTCGCAGGTGCGCGAGTCGGCCAACCGCCTTCAGTCTCTGGCGAAAGGTGAGGACGTCGCTATCTTCTTGGTGGGGCATGTGACAAAAGAGGGCGCCATCGCCGGTCCGCGTGTTCTGGAGCACACCGTCGATACGGTCCTCTATTTGGAAGGCGATTCGCTTCACACCTATCGTCTGCTTCGCTCGGTCAAGAATCGCTACGGGCCCACGACTGAGGTCGGAGTCTTTGAAATGGGGTCGGCGGGGCTGGTCGAGGTGCCGAATCCGTCGGAGGCTTTCCTGGCCGAACGCGTGGTCAACGCCCCCGGCTCGGCCGTGGCAGTGACGATGGAGGGCACACGCCCCCTGCTGGTTGAGGTCCAGGGACTGACCAGCGCCACCTCCTTTGGCCATCCGCGCCGGACCGCCAACGGGGTGGACTTTAACCGGTTACTGCTGACAGTGGCGGTGCTCTCGCGCCGGGTCGGCCTGCATCTGGCGGATCAGGACGTGTTCGCCAATGTCGTCGGCGGAATGCGCATCCACGAACCGGCGGCCGACCTGGCCGTGGCAGCGGCAATAGCCTCCTCGGTCAAGGACCGGCCCATCGCGGCCGACTTGGCGTTGATAGGCGAGGTTGGTTTGTCAGGAGAGCTGCGCGCCGTGCCGCAGTTGTCGGCGCGGCTATGGGAGGCCAGCCGGCTGGGCTTCAAGAGGGTCATCATCCCGTCAAGTGTTCGGCGGGAGGACGGATGGCCTGAGGCGCTCGAGGTGAAGCCTGTCCGGAGTGTGCGCGAGGCGCTGGAGGTCGTGCTGACGCGCACCTGAGCCGTGGCCTCTTCCCTTTTGTCACGCGCGCGTGTTTTCTCTCTTCGCCCTCACGTCCTATTTTCATGCGCTGCGCGTCGGAAGCGCTGCGAACCTCACTTTCGAATGGTTCTCTGTTACCTCTCTGGAATGACTCCCGAACATCATACCTTTAAGGTAAGGGGGTTGGGGCGACGGTGTCCAGTTTGGCGGCACCGGCCCCCCCACATCTGGGACATGGCGCTCCCTGCGGGCAGGCAGGTTGGGGGAGGGGGATGCCGGTTGGCTCTCCAATGTCCTTTGTCTCTGCATGTTTGCAGGACGATTCCTTTAAGGTTCGCAGTTCTTAATCTTTCGATTGTTTTTAGGTTGGAGTAGGCTAGTTGCCTTGAACTGGCTCCCCCGTTCTGCTAGAATGCGACCGTTGCTGGGACATGTCGTGTGGGGACCGAGGCCGAGGAATAGATCTTGTAGAGCTTCGGTAACCGCCTCTCCGGCGGCCAACTCTCCCGCAGCGTCTGCTTAATAGCTCAGGTTCACCGTCACTTCAAACGTCCTCGAATTGGATGATTGGTCGCGTGGGGTTCTCCCCTGTCAGACGGGCCGGTTGATTCGTCATTGACCCTATGCCGGCTGACGGTCACGTGGAAAAGCCGCCGCGCGAACAAGTGCCGGGAGTTGCCTGGAAATGGAGTAGCGCACTATGGATGCAAAGCGAACCTGGGAGGCCGCGCTCGGCCAAATGCAGATCGAGATCCCCCGAGCGGTCTTTGACACCTGGGTTCGCGATGCGGAGTTGGTGAGCTACGAAGACGGCGTCTTTGTCGTCGGTGTGCAGAACGCGTTTGCCCGTGATTGGCTCGAAGATCGTCTGATGTCTACCGCTCAGCGGGTCCTTTCCGGGCTATCGGGTCGATCCGCCGAAGTTCGCTTTGTTGTATGGCAGTCAGACGTGCCGGATGAGATCGTCTTCCAGAGGGCGGACATCGGCGTCGATCTCGAAACGGCCTCACCCTCACTCAACCCCAACCTGAATGCCCGCTATACATTCGAAAACTTCATCATCGGTGCCGGGAACCGCCTGGGTGCGGCTGCGGCCCAGGCGGTGGCTGAGAACCCGGCCCACGCCTACAACCCTTTGTTCTTGTACGGGGGCGTGGGCCTGGGAAAGACGCACTTGCTCCACGCCGTCGGGAACGCCTGCGTCGAGGCCGGCCTCCGGGTCCTGTACGTGTCATCGGAAGACTTCACCAACGACCTGATCAACGCCATCCGAAGCCACACGACCGAATCCTTCCGGGAGCGCTACCGGCGCATGGATGTGCTTCTGATCGACGATATCCAGTTCCTTGCGGGCAAGGAATCAACCCAGGAGGAGTTCTTCCACACGTTTAACACTCTCCACGGCCAGGACCGGCAGCTCGTGATCTCCTCCGACCGCCCGCCCAAGGCCCTCGTGACTCTCGAAGAACGGCTCCGCTCGCGTTTTGAATGGGGTCTAACGGCCGATATCCAACCGCCCGATCTGGAAACGCGTCTGGCTATCTTGCGGACCAAGGCCGAGCGCGCCGGGCGTCAGGTCGAGCCGGATCTCCTCGAGATCATCGCCCGCAAGGTCCAAAGCAATATCCGGGAGCTTGAGGGTGCGCTGACGCGCGTACTGGCGATGGCCGATCTGAGCGGGATGCCGCTGAACCAGGACCTTGTGGAAACCGCCCTGGTGGACTTGCTACCACGCGGCGGTGCGATGACCCCGGAGACAATCCTGGCGGCGGTCGCGGGCCATTTCAATCTCAGTCGCGAGCAACTCTCCAGTCGTGATCGATCGCGCCATGTGGCTCTCCCGCGCCAGGTCGCCATGTACCTGATCCGGGAGGAAACCCGGGCTTCCTTGCCGCAGATCGGGATGGCGTTGGGCGGACGCGACCATACCACGGTCATGTATGGCTGTGACAAGATCACCGACCTGCTCGAGACGGATGATGGGCTGCGGCGCCAGGTCATGGCCATCCGGGAAGCGATCTACCAGCAGATCGGGGCCCGGGTCTGAGTCGGTGCTGGCCGGGGCGACCAGTGCAGGCAGGGTGCTTGCTGGGTTTTGGCAAGGGGGTTTGAACAAGGCCCGTTGGGCCGAGTGATCTCGAAGGAGGCTGGGGGGAAGCTACCTCACGGTGCGCCCTGCCCCCACAAGGCATGGCTCGAGATGGACGACTATATCTCCCGGGATATGACAACCCGCACTTACGTTGGTGCGGCAAGGGGGGGTAGAGTAAGTTCGCAAGCCGCTACCAAAGGCTGCGTCGGGAGATAACAGTTCCTTTCGATGCTGGAGTGACTCGAGACCGGTCCCCTTGTGGCTCCCGGCCGGCGCTCCGTAAGACTGGTCCCCAATCGCCCGCACGCCCTTCGTGGCGGCGGTTTGCATTTTAAGGGCCAAATCTCCTGGAGCAGGGCACATCGGCCGACGAGGGATCCGGCAGGCGGCCGGGTTCGGCCGTCCGCCTAAGAGGTGGTCGCTGCAGATGTGAGCCCGGCCATCAAGGTCTCCAGCGCTGTCTGCAGGACCTGAATCGAGAGGAGGTACTCATCCAGGTTCACGTGTTCGTCTGGGGTGTGGTCCAGACGTGAATCCCCCGGCCCGTAAGCCACGATCGGGCACTTCCAGATCGGGCCGACGACATTCATGTCGGATGTCCCGGTCTTGTGGACGTGACGCGGCTGGCCTGCGTTGGCGCGGATGGCAGATCGCATGGCTCGTGTGAGCGGGTTGTTGTTCGAGGCCTGGAAAGCTGCCTCGTGACCCGAGAAGCTCGTTTCACCGAGCGTGGTCCGTGTTCGCAGCAATTCCTCCAGTTCCAGCGGGTTGAGGCCGGGCGGGAGTCGAAGATTGACCTCTAGCACGGACCGACCCATCACACCATCCCCCGAGCTCTGGACCGAGAGCAGTGTGGCGCCGAGTTGTTGAAAGACATCCACCCGGCCCTGGTTGAAGGCATTTGCATAGTCCTCGATCGAGCGCCAGGCGTCGACGGCGACCTCTGCCGCGCTGCGTGTGGGCCCCGCCGAATGGGCCAACGCGCCGGACCACGCCCACGCCATGTTGAGCCGTCCTTTGTAGCCCAACGTCAATCGGTCCCAGCCGCTCGGCTCGCCGATCACGCATGCGGATGGATGGTATCGATCCCGGGCGTGCCGGGCCCCGCGACTGCTGGCTGCTTCCTCTTCAGTGGCCCCGATCACAACCAATCTCACTCCTGGCAGTGGAGTGATGCCGGCCGCGGCAACCGCGAAGGCTGCCAGCGCCCCTTTTGCATCTACGGACCCACGGCCATAAAGTCGACGCCCTTCGACCCTGACGGGAATCTCTCCCGGAAACGTGTCGATGTGGCCGAGCAGCACGATACCGAGTTGCCCGGTTCCTCGTTCCCCGACCGCGCTGCCTGATTCGTCGACATGCGCCTGGAACCCATGATCCGCCATCCAGTCCTTGAGGAAATCGGAGGCTTCCGTCTCAGCCCCGGAGAGGCTGGGGATGCGGACGAGGTCTTGGAGCAGCGCCTCGGCCTCGGCGGCCGCGATGCGTGGGTCGACCTTAGTCGACGTCTCGACCATCGGTGATCTCCTCCAAGACTTCAAATATCGCCGAGCGGACGCGATCGAGCTCCGGCTGCTGCACGATTAACGGTGGAAGCAATCGCAAGACCGTCGGCCCGGCCGGGAGGGCCAACACTCCTCGGGTCATGAGCCCTTTGAGCGCCGGTGTGACGCGCTTCCTCAGGTCGATGCCGATCATCAGTCCGCGTCCCCGGATCTCGCGCACCAACGGGTGGTTAGCCTCTCCAAGATCTTTCAACAGCCTCTCACCCAGGGCGTGGGACCGATTTGGCAGGTCTTCCTCTTCCAACACCTCTAGAGTGGCCAAGGCGGCTGCACACGCCAGGGGGTTGCCGCCAAGCGTGCTGCCATGCGAGCCTTCCTTCATCCTCCCCAAAGACTCGCTCCAACAGACCACTCCCATCGGTAGCCCACCGGCGATGCCTTTGCCGAGGCACAACACATCCGGTTGTACGCCCATGGCGTCGCAGGCGAACCACGCGCCGGTGCGGCCAAGGCCGGTTTGCACCTCGTCGAGGATCAACAGCGCGCCCCGCTTCGAACAGAGATCCCGGACGGCTGTGAGGAACTCGAGGGAGGCGGGGTGGACCCCGCCTTCACCTTGAATCACCTCCAGGATAACGGCGGCCGTCGAGGCGCTGATCGTTCGCTCGGCCGCGCTGAGGTCCTCATACGAGATGTGCATCACACCCGGCAGCAGAGGCAGGAAGGGATCGCGATAACGTGGGTTCCAGGTGGCGGAGAGCGCCCCGAGGGTCCGGCCATGGAAGCCTCGCTGGGCCGCCAGGATCTGTTTGCGCCCGGTTACCATGCGGGCGAGTTTCATGGCGCCTTCGACCGCTTCGGCGCCTGAGTTGCAGAGGAAGAACCGGGTGAGACCTTCGGGCGTGTGCTCGGCCAGACGTTCAAGAAGACGGGCTCGCTGGTCGTTGTAAAAAATCTCGGGGCAGGTGATCAAACGTTCCGCTTGCCGTTGGATCGCTTCCACGATGCGCGGGTGGCTGTGACCGAGCAGAGCAACCCCCTGGCCGCTGGTCATGTCTAGATAGGTCCGGCCCTCGGCGTCACGCACCCGAGAGCCCTCCCCTCGAACAATGGCCATCGGCCGTTTCGGATAGGCCCCCGAGGTATGCCGATCCTCTATTGCGAGGATATCAGTTGCGATTTCGGGCCAAGTAGTCCCCGTCGAGAATTGCGCGATGTCAGTCAAACCAGGTCCCTCCCCCGGCCAATGCCTGTCTCAACGGATGTGCCACGCGGCCGTCAGCCAGTGCGACTCGCCTCACTCCGCTTTCGAGGGCGGCCTTCACACTCATCACCTTTCTCTTCATCCTGCCTTGTGCCCAGCCCATCGCTCGTTCCAGGTCTTCTTGGGTGACGTGAGCCACCAGGCTGTCCTCGATCGGATAGTGCTGGAGCAACCCCGAAACGTTGGAGATGATGATGAGCTGGTCAGCCTCGACGGCAGCCGCCACGGCGGCCGCGGCACGATCCCCATCCACATTGAGCAGACCATCCGCCTCGCTCCGCGCCACGGGGGGCAACACGGGCACGAATCCCTCCTGTAGGAGGGTCTCCAGTTGCCTGGCGTCGACGCCGGTGATCCGGCCGGAGTAGTCATCCCGGATGACCCGGGTCTTCCCCCCCTCGACGGAACGAATCGCCAGCTTGCGCTCCCCCCACAACGCGGACGCTCCGTGGATCAGAGCGCGTGGGCTGACCTGACGTGCCTCGAGCGCGGCGACGATCTCGGCGTTGAGCTCGTCGGTTGCCCGTACGAAGATATCGCGCGTCTCCTTGTCCGTATAGCGGCTGACATGGCCGGTGGGAGAGGTGAGGAAGACTGGCCGGTGGCCGATCGATTCGGCCAGTCGGTTGGCGCGGTCCGAACCGCCGTGGACAACGATGACGCCCGCGCCGCTGTGGACGAACTCGGCGATGTCGTCGCACACTGCGTTCTGATCGATCCCGGTGCTCCCACCGATCTTGATGACGATCCGGTCATTCCTCATTGGGTGTCTCCTGGCGGCAGTTGTTAGGTGTTTCGAAATTGCTTGAGCTCATTCCCATCCCTCTGGTGGGAGAGATGGTGGAATTGTGGGGGGTGGGGGGGGGGGGGGGGGGGGCCCCCCCCCCCCACCCCACCCCCACACCCCCCCCCCCCCCCCCACAGGGGGGGGGGGGGGGGCGCGCCGCGGGCCCAACCA
>Ga0299915_10001038_pt1 | contig 20300 bp, 18 predicted proteins | sample RVTome_13_FD_200263 | JGI IMG/M metagenome (GOLD analysis project Ga0299915, IMG submission 200263) | Soil microbial communities from uranium-contaminated site in the Upper Colorado River Basin, Wyoming, United States - RVT92D227 (version 2) ... | reverse complement strand
AGCCTTAAGATTGCGGCGAGTGTGGCGCCGATGCCGCCCGAGTCGTCGGCCATCCACAGGATCCCGCCTGTCTCAGCGTCTATCATTTTTGCCGTTATGGTCATCTCCTCGCCTAATTCAGGGACGTCTATTGCAAGCACGGCTGGGACATCGAGGACGAGTCCGGCACGAGCAGCGTCTCTCGGAGCGGCCAAATCCAGGGTTTGGGACGGCTGCTCCTTGAGCAGCGTTTGGGCCTGTGTCCGCTCCATCAGGGTGTAGCCTTTTTTGATCAGCTCGGCCTCGAATAGGTCGGCGATTTGATTCTTTGCCGCGTCCGTGTTGATATCGCCCCGGACGTCGATGACGGCAATTTTATCAAGAGCGGAGAAATCAAAGCCGGCCTTGACGTAACTTTTGTCCGAGGCGCATCCGCCGACGAGCATAAGAGTCGTCAGCAATGCAACTGCCGTGATGGTCTTCATAGCTTATACTTCCGACAAAACGACAACAAGTGGTAGAGTGTTAGCGCACGGTATGTGTCTAATGGATATGGCGTGAATTGTCAATGGCGGAGAAGGACGAGGTGGCAATCTCTCGTCCGGCAAGCTGGGTAAGCTGTTTCTGGGTTTGAAATTGGGTTTGATCGTTTGAAATTGGGTTTGATTGGGTTTGTTTTGAATAGCGTTCGTTGTTCATTGTTCGTTGTTTATTGGCATAAGCCTTTAGTTGTGCTGCACTTATGGTTAGATTGCCCATTTTGAAATTGGGTTTGATTGGGTTCGTTTGGGTTCGTTTTCTTGAGTGGGGCGGGGCAGTTTGTTTTCGTAACCCTTTGGAGCGAAGGAGGTTGAGGCGTTTTTGTTGTTGGAGAAATTGGGTTCGTTTTGCAAAAAAGAGGTGGATTTGTAGAGGGGTCTCGACAAGTGTAGAGCGCGGGGTTTGGCCACTAAGACACGAAGGCGCCAAGAAATAGAGGGATAGAGGAGATTTCAAGAAGCTTTTGGCTGGGTGGTGCTGGGGTTTGATTTTTGTGTCGGCCATGTTTTGTTTTCTGTTCTTTTGTTTATGCGATTCTGTTATGTTAGTTTGATATATATTATACTCCGGCGGAGCTTGGGTGTCAAGGAAAATCCCCAATAACCGCAGACGCCGTCCTCCACGAGGCCTGGGGCCTGAGCGAGGCCTGCCCTGAGTCCAATCGAAGGGTCGAAGGGTGGAAAATCGCAAAATCACCCCCCAACCAAAGCCAGATAAGCCCCCGGCCGACAATGTCCCGATAATGTCTGCCTAAGACGGCTGTGAGACTTGTCGCTATAAAGTCTTTGCCTAATACCTTGTTTTCGATTAAACTGTCTAGCATGCATAATGAGAGAATGAAAGGGTTTAGGCCGTACGTTCTCAGTCTTGACCGGCTTCTCAGAAGCCTCATAGAAGAACCGCGCGGGAGGGAGAAACACCGGTGCCTAACCCAATCACTAAACGGCCAGCCCGCTGCTGTACTTCGCAGTAGTGTCCCTTTGCCGAATCGCAGGGCTGATGGTGTCTTCTTCACTGCCGCGAACTTGGCTCGCCGCCTTCTGAACCATCTTACCTCGGAGCTCCCGCCATTCGGTATCATTGCTGATGTTGGTTGCGGAGCTGGAGACCTGCTTCTTGCCTGTGCTCGCAAACTCCCGTTAGGATCGGACCTGAACGATACTCTGCAGATATGGGGACACCGATTGATGGGCTTTGACATATATCCTGAGTTTATTCGCGCCACCAAGACAAGACTGGTCTTGCTAGCCATTAGTCGGGGTGCTACCCTTGACAACTCATCGGTGCCTGCTGTTAATCAGGTTTTCCCCATGATACGCCAATGCGACTTTCTCTCGAACCCTGAAAAAGTGACCAGGGCCTCGCATGTAATAATGAATCCACCTTATAATGATTTGATCGCACCTTGCGATTGCAAATGGGCCAATGGGAAGGTGAATGCGGCAGCTCTTTTTCTGGACGCGTGTCTTTCCAGATTACCTGCCGGTACAAAGATAGCTGCTATCCTTCCGGATGTTCTTCGCTCCGGCTCGAACTACGCAAGGTGGCGACACCGCATTGAGAGTCTCACATGCCGAATAGAGGTCACAACATGTGCCCAATTCGACGATTCTACTGACATCCATGTGTTCATCCTAAGACTCGAGAAGGCGTCCACCCCTCTCTCGGATAGAGCCGTTTGGTGGAGGACGATAAAAGATACCAATGCTGATAACGTTGGGGACCACTTCGAGGTTCACGTTGGGTCTGTCGTACCTCACCGCCACCGTGAAGAAGGTCCAAGCGTGGCCTACATCCATGCCAAGTCACTCCCGCCTTGGGAGACAGCAAAAAGAATCAAGGAACACAGGCGGTTTGCCGGGCTTTTGTTCGAACCACCTTTTGTCGTCGTCCGCCGCACCTCTCGCCCGGGAGAGAAACGGGCCATTGCTACTATCGTAGGGGGCAGGCGTAAGGTTGCCGTGGAGAACCACTTGATAGCTCTCCTGCCCAACACAAAGACCATTGTTCAATGTAAACAATTGCTAAGAGTTCTTAAATCTACACAGACGGACCGGTGGCTGGATAACAGAATAAGATGCAGACACCTTACCGTCCAATCAATAAAGGATCTGCCTTGGTGGGAAACTGACTTATGAAACCCATTGAAGTATCCCTCAGATTCTCAACGAGCATTCTTCGGCGATTAGGAGAGGAGTTAAATCCCAGCCCTGATCAGAGCATTGTGGAACTCGTAAAGAATTCCTATGACGCCGATGCGGTGGACTGCACGATCGAACTAACGAAAACGGACCGAGCTGGTGGCACCATCCGGGTGTCTGATAACGGAGATGGAATGGACGCGGAGGCAATCAGAGACGGGTGGCTTGTCCTTGGCCAGTCTCTCAAACCGCCCGGTGGCCGTACCAAGCTTGGGCGTATTCGCGCTGGAAGCAAGGGACTCGGACGGTTGGCAGCGCTACGAATGGGTTTATCAGCTACGCTTGTCAGCCGGCCCAGAACAAACCCCAGGCGTCAATTCCGTTTAACCATCAATTGGTCGGAGTATGATGAAGCTGCACTCGTGGAAGATGTGATGCTTGCTATAAAGGAAGAACCAATTTCAGAAAAAAGCCGTGCTACGACGGAGATTACACTCGAGGGTTTGCGCTCCAGCATCACGCGTATGGACGTCAAACGACTTGCAAGGTCGCTGCTCCTTCTGGCCGACCCCTTTGCTGAAAACCCCGAAGGCTTTAGACCTATCCTGAAAGCTCCCGAATTTGGGGATCTTGAAGCATTGGTCAAGAACCGATATTTTAGAGATGCTGAATACCATTTAGTCGCTCGAGTTGACAACAATGGCAAAGGACAAGCCATCGTAACAGACTGGCGAGGAGAAGAACTCTTCTCGGCAGGTCACGAAGATCTGATTAGAGAAGGGCAGCAAGAGCCATATAAGTGCCCGCCTGCCGAATTTGACCTCTGGCTCTTTATTCTTAACAAGACCACTTTTGATACTCGCTCGTCCACTCTGCAAGAAGTTAAAACTTGGCTGCAGACGTTCGGCGGCGTGCATTTGTACCAGAATGGTCTCCGTGTTAATCCTTATGGTAACCCTGGGAACGACTGGCTCGAAATGAACCTGATGCGTGTCCGCGGTCCTGAAGAGCGCCCGTCCACAAACAACTCGATTGGACGTGTGTCAGTTATTGATACTGACGAATTGTTGATCCAGAAGACAGACCGTTCCGGCTTCATAGAAAGTGATACGTTTCTTGAAGTAAAGCGGTTTGCCACCGATGCGCTTAAATGGATGGCGAGGCGGCGTCTGGAACTTGCTGAAATGCGCCGAGCGAAAGAGCGAGCAGAAGCACCAAAACGGTCTGATCGCGCGAAGGATACTTTAGAGCAAGTCATTGAAAGTACTCAACCAAAGTCACGCGCTGCTCTAAGAGAAGCGTTTGGAAAGTACGACCGCGCCAAAGAGAAAGAAGTGAGTAGTCTGCGGAGGGAGGTGCAACTGTATCGCACCCTGAGCACTGCAGGAATCACTGCAGCCACTTTTGCACATGAATCCGCAGGCAATCCAATCAAAGTCATAAGCCTTGCGGCAAACACTGTTGCTCGCCGTGGACGCAAGTTACTCGGTGAAAAATACACATCTAATCTGGAGGAGCCTGTTGAGCTAATTAAGAAATCGACCGATGCCCTCAAAGTACTTGGAAATGTTACTTTGAGTCTAACTGATCACGAAAAGCGACGAGCCGGTCGTGTCGAGATACACAAAGTCATTCAGACGTTACTAGAAACGTTCAAACCATTTCTTGATGACCGTGAAGTCGATGTTATTCTGGATTTCGCGCCGAGTAATCCTTTTCTGCGAGGCAGCGAAGCTGCTTTCGAGTCCATTATAACCAACTTTCTCAACAACAGCATCGTTTGGTTTGCGGGAATGCAAATTGCGGAACGCAAAGTAGTCATCCGCACACAAATTGCGGGGAATATTCTAACACTCCGAGTCCTTGACAATGCTACGGGAATTGTGGGAATCAGTACGAAGGATATTTGGTTACCTGGATATTCCACTCGGCCTAACGGAACGGGTTTGGGGCTAACGATCGTTCGCGATGCGGTCGCTGACCTTGGGGGTACAGTTGATGCCATCGAACATGGCGAACTTGGTGGGGCTGAGTTCATAATTGAATTGCCCATTTTGGGAGCATAGAACATGTCTTTGAATTTAGCCGGCAATACAATAACACGCGTTGATGTCGTGGATGACAAGGAAGATGCCAGAAAGATCATTGCCATGACTGTTGACGAAGCACAATTGCTGCCTGTACTCGAGAGTAATCCTCTGCCTCCTCTCTCGCAATTTGTCTCTCAAGCCATTGCCAAAGCCGATGCGGCAATTTGTGACTACAAGTTGAGTCTGGGAACATACGCGCAATTCAATGGGGCGGAAGCAGTTGCTATGTTCTATGACCACAAATGGCCCGCATTGCTATGCACCACCTGGGGTAAAGCCGATATCGACGCTATGCGCGTGTATCGTAGGAAAATACCGATATTGATTCGCACTGACGACCTTAACCCTGATACCATCGCCGTAGGATTTGAATGTTGCATCCGCGAATTCAAGAGCGACTTCTCCCCAGGCCGTAGGCCTTGGCGCACGCTGGTGAGAATTGAAGACGTTGATGAACAGTTGAAGCCGCCAATGTTTTTTGTGGTTTTGCCTGGGTGGTATTCAAGTGACAAAATTCGCCTGCCGCTGGATCTGATTCCATCCACCTTTCGAGGCAAAATAAAGCCGGGCGTAAGGTTTCACGCCCAAGCAAACAAAGGCGCAGAGGACCAGGACGACCTCTATTTTGATGATTTCGAATTTGATTGAGCTGGGGCGTCATCCATTGTCTGATATTGCCCTATTTGTTCTCGATGTTGGCCATGGTAACAGCGCGGTATTGCTGGACGACGCAGGCGTGGTCGTGATCGATGCTGGCCCAGGTACTGCCCTTTTGGAGTTCCTCCGACAAGAAGGGATCGCTCAAATTGACGTGCTTCTGATCTCACATGCGGATAAGGACCACATCAAAGGTGTAATAAGCCTACTCGAATCGAAAAAAATCCGCGTGGGCACCGTCCGGCTGAATACGGATTCGCAAAAGGATACTGATACTTGGGAAGACCTGACGTACGAGTTGGACTGTGCTAACAGGAAGAAACAGCTACGATTTGACATAGGGTTAACGACGAATGATACAGGGGAGTTTGACAAAGGGACAATTCATATCGAGGTCTTAGCCCCAACGCCTTACTTGGCTGCGAAGGGACCAGGAAGCACTGACCGGCGCGGCCGAACTTTAACCTCAAATTCGCTCAGTACCGTTATCAGGCTGACCAAGAGTGGAAGGCAGCTTGCCTTACTGCCCGGGGATATTGACAATACTGGCCTACTCAATCTCTTGGAGGAGAAGGTGGATCCCTGTGCGCCGATAGCGGTATTTCCTCACCATGGTGGAAGCCCCGGAAAAGGTACTGACTCTGTGACTTTTACCAAGAAGTTCTGTAAAGCTGTCAATCCCGATGTGGTGATCTTCTCGAATGGTCGAGGAGAACATACGACTCCGCGGGAAGAGGTCACACAGACTATACGAAAGGTATTGCCGAAAGCTCGTATTATGTGTACGCAACTGTCGGAACACTGCGCCGCAGAACTCCGGATAAAAGAGTTTCCTCATTTGACCAGCAAGTTCGCAAGGGGAAAGGAAAAAGACAAATGCTGCGCAGGAACAATTATGCTTGACTTGAGTGGAAACGAAGTTGGTATACAACCTGACGAAAATAGCCATAAGGCGTTTATCAAGTCAGCAGCCACAAGTCCTCTGTGTCTTGAGGGCTGAGTCAATAATCTGATTGCCACTGCTATTACTTCGACCGATAAACTATGAACAGTGAACTCCGCAACATTTTTCAAAAAATTCGAGACTGTAGCAAGGTTACAGAGTATGCTACCCGGTAGGCAATCGGTGGTTGCAACGATATCGCGGCAAAAACCCATATCAAGGTTTGAATCTGTTACAACCGTAGGTCGGAAGCCGCGATTAGCTATGTTGAACCTTCATAAGTCATTCTAATTAAAGACTTTAACTGTTATTTGCTCTGTAAAGCTACTACAGTCTCAAAAATTCCCAGAATTCCCCTTGACTTTTCGACCCCATTTTTGGCCTGGAAATGAGGGTGCTCAAAAGGTGCCCAAAAACCGCCAATTTCGGCCAATTTTCACTCAGTTTTGGTCAAAAAGTCGCCAAAACGGGGTAGATAGGCTTTGGGAAGTGCTCGAGCGGCGTAAACAAGAAGGCCGGGGGCAGTATCAATGCCCCCGGCCTTGTATAGTAATCCGCCTCACTGGAGAGGAGGCAGCTCCGCAGCGATTCGGTATTTGGGCTAAGCGGGGTGATAGGTAACGTCCGCGTAGCCGGGCTGTTTGCGGGGCCGATTAGGCCATTTCAGCACGTCAAAGACAAACTCGGTTGCCTGGCGTATCATCACGCTGGGCATACAGGGACACATCTCAAAGGAGCCGACCACCTCGTTATCGTACCTGCTGAGGGCTTCGAGGAGGTAGCTCCAATTCTCACGGGATATGCCGCCGTGCAGACCAGGCGGCTCGTGGTCGTCCATATCGCCGTAATTATCGGTCAGGTGCAGGTGCGTCACCCTTGTGGCGAGTTCATCGACGTACTGCTTGAAGGAATAGTCCTTATCAAGATTGGCGTAGCCAGTGTCGAGACAGTAAGAAAGGGACTGGTATCTCTGCCCGATCTCTTTGACGATAGGCAGCCAGCCGGTCTCAAGGCACAATCGGACGTTGCTTAGCTCGGCAAGCTTAATGACCTCGGCGGCAAAGCCGGTTCCGTTAGGCTCGGCGCCGTCGGGGATGCCAAGGCTCTCCAGGCCGGCGACGATATGGGCGTTCAGGAGCTTGGCGCACTCGATTTGCTCGTTCCACTGCTTTAGGGTGGGTTTATCGTTGCGCGAGCGCATCGAGACGGGCATATCCTGCGTTGCAGCAGTGAGCCTGGGCCAGTTTCGCCGCTCGTAGCGGCACTCGTTGTGGCCCTTGATGTTGGGCCAGAGCTCGATGCCGAAACCGAGGGATTTGAGGTACTGGCACTCCTGCTCGAACGACAGGCGGTGCTCACGACCCCAGAATACCATAGTGGAAACCACGTATGTAATGTGCATCCTGCGTCTCCATAACAGGCCGATAAATTCGTCCATTGCCACGCGGGGCGTTGGTATTATCGAGAGAAAACGGGCGTGGATTCAGAGATTCTGCTGAAAAAACGGCTATTTGCGGAAAATTTCTATTGAAAGGCGTGGGAAAGTCAGTATAATTTGGGATTCTCCTAATTGAAAGGGGAGTTATAGCTATGAAAAAAGAGATACATCCAAAATACGATAAGGTAGTGGTTCATTGCGGCTGTGGGAACACATTCGAGACGCGCAGCACAAACAAGGAAATCCACGCAGAGATTTGCTCGATGTGTCATCCGTTCTATACCGGCAAGCAGAAATACGTTGATACTGCCGGTCGGATAGAGCGATTCCAGAAGAAATACGGCACAAGTTACTTCAAGAAGAGCGAAAAAGACCAGAAGCGATAGTTTTTTTGCCGGTCAAAGTAGCGTTTAGCGTTCGGCCTTTATTTTCGCGGGGCCGAGACAGGCTATCCGCTTTTTTTTTGGCTCTGAGCGGACTACTACAATGGCTGAGAAGACGGGCGGTTTGCTCGCAAAACTCGATGAGCTTGAGGCGCGTTTTTGCCGGATTGAGCAGGAGATTTGCGACCCTGCAATCGCCGGTGATTCCGCCAGGGTGGTCGCACTTTCCAAGGAGAAGGGGAAGCTCAAATCCCTCGTTTCGAAGTACCGTCAGTACAAGGCGGCGCTATCCGGCATCGAGGACGCGGAGCGAATGGCGAATGATAGCGCGCTCGACGAAGAGTTCAGGGCGATGGCGCGGGAGGAGCTCCAGCAGCTCGAGGGAAGAAGGAATGCGCTGCTCGGGGAGATGCAGGATACGCTGTTGATGGCTGACGATATGAATATCGATGCGGTCATAATGGAGGTACGCGCGGGGACGGGGGGCGAGGAGGCGGCTCTGTTCGCTCGCGATTTGTACAATATGTACATCAAGTACGCCGACAGCCGCAAGTGGAAGGTTGAGCAGCTTGATTTTAGTGTGACGGAGATGGGGGGATTTCGTGAGGTCATATTCAGCGTCAAGGGTCCGGGGGCGTGGTCTGAATTGGGGTACGAAGGCGGGGGTCATCGCGTCCAGCGTGTGCCGGAGACCGAATCGCAGGGGAGGATTCACACGTCGGCGGCAACGGTTGCGGTGCTTGCCGAGCCGGAAGAGCTGGAAATTGAGATATTGCCCAACGACGTTATTGAGCACGTCAGCAGGGCGGGCGGCCCCGGTGGGCAAAACGTCAACAAGGTCAGCAGCGCAATCAGGCTCGAACATATCCCGACGGGCATCACGGTGAGCATGCGGGATGAAAAGAGCCAGCATAAGAACCGCGCCAAGGCGTGGCGCCTCCTGCGGAGCAGGATTTACGACCATTTTGAGGGCGAAAAGAGGGCGCAGCGCGATTCGCAGCGCAAGATAATGATCGGCTCGGGCGACCGGTCTCAAAAGATCAGGACGTACAATTATCCGCAGAACCGCGTGACGGACCATAGAATCAACTTATCGCTGTACAACCTGGACAGGATAATGGCCGGCGATATGGGCGAGCTGATTGCGGCGCTCAAAGAATACGACAAACAGCAAAGGCTAAAGAACCTTTAGGCTGTATCTCGCGAATCGTGAGACGTATCTCGAAACAGATACGAAATACGAGATACGAGGTACGAGATACGAAATGAAAGTCGTTGTTACCGGAATGGTCGGGGTTGATAAGAAGAGTTACCTTGAGAAGGTGTGTCAATACGCCGGCGGGGAAGGGAAAAAGGTTTTGCTGTGCAATGTGGGCGATATGATGTACGCTGAGGCGCCCGACGTTCCGCCGGGCAAGATTCTTGATATATCGCTGAAAAGGCTAAGCTCGCTTCGGCGCAGCGTGTTCAAGGACATTATCGCCAAGTCGCGGACGACCCCGAATCTCATAGTCAATACTCACGCGACTTTTCGGTGGCTGCACGGGCTGTTCCCTGCGGTGGATTTCGACCAGATGCGCCGGCTCGACGCCGATATGTATATCTGCCTGATTGACGGCGTAATCGCGCTGCACACGCGGCTGCTCGCCGAGCACGCCATCGAGCACACCTTGAAAGACCTGATTGTTTGGCGGGAGGAGGAGATTATCGGGACGGAAATGCTGTGCAAAGGTATTGACGATAGCATCCCGTTCTATTGCCTCGCCCGCGGCTGCGAAGCCGAGACCGTAGAAACCTTCTATAACCTTGTCTTCGGGGATCAAATCAGGAGGGCATATCTGAGCTTTCCGATGACCGCGGTTAGCGGTATGCAAGAGGTGAAGAGGGAAATCGACGAATTCAGGCGGTTGATGAAGCAGTTGTTTATCTGCTTCGACCCGGGCGATTTGGAGGAGTCGTTCCTTCCGCAGTACGCCCGGCAGGCGGCGGAACAAGGGCTTGACTACGTGGAGGCGCCGGGGCTCGGGCGAAAGATACGATTGGACCTGGGCGAGGTTCGGCAGATCGAGCGGGATATTAACAGCCAGATATACGCCCGCGATTTTATGCTGATCGACCAGTCGGATATGATAATCAGCTTCATTCCGACCCTGGCGGACGGCCGGGCCGCGATATCCAGCGGGGTTGAAAGAGAGCTGCAGCACGCCCACGAGGCCGCTAAAGAGGTCTATGTTATCTGGACGGCAAAGCAGACTCCTTCAGTGTTTGTCACACAAACTGCAACAAAGGTCTTTCCGGATGCCAAAAACGCAATAGAATTCTTCAAAGAGAAAGACTACATAATATAAGGAGTGAGAATTTGTAACTTTAAATCCTTGCATAAATGAAATATTTTGGTTATTTTAAGTTGTCCATTATTGCCAAAAAAAATGAGGAGTCTATTATGAGACAGTTCAAAATCGTTGTAGAAAAGCACACTGACGGCTACGTAGCGTATCCATTGGGACTCAAGGGAGTCGTAGTTGGGCAGGGAGATAGCTACGAAGAGGCCCTTTCTGACGTGAATTCTGCAATTCGTTTTCATATCGAGACCTTTGGAAAAGAAGTATTAGAGGTAGAACCACAAATCATCCGAAAATAAAAGCCTCTACACTAAGAACAATTTGCACCCAATCCGGAATTACAAGAGACGAGTTTTTGGCGGCTTACAGAAAAGCATAAACCTGACAATAGCAGTACTACAACGCCACTTGGATTTTGCCGGCAAGCATAATCTCTTGTTGTATAAGCAGTTACGATAGCACTGTCGAATATAAACGATCGAATCGGCTTTAAGGGCACTTTGGCGAATCCGAATTTGCGTTTTGCGCTTTACCGGCTACCAGCAGAACAAGCCTGCGGTGGCCGGGGCTACCCTTCTGCCTGCTGGCAGCCTAAAGGCGATAAACGCGATTCTTGGGCACATAGACCCGATATTTGCAGCGTAAGTAGCGTTGTAGTATTAAGGTTAGTTTATGGGCTAACGCTATGAAAAATACGGATTTATCGCATTGTGGGCAACAGCATATATGCGCTATAAGTGGGCGGTACCACGAAAGATACCGCCCCAGCGTACTCCGCCGAAGCGGCTGCGAAGGCCGGATGCTGTTGCCTTAAAGCGTTAAATCCAAAGTACTTATGTATTAGTTGTGCCATAAAGTTACCAACTTTTTTGGATGAGAACCGAAGAATTGAAAGCAGATGAATATATCGTGCTTGCTTTGATTATAACAAACCTTGCTGCCGGTTTTGGTGTAGCTATCTTTATAACTCGCGGCCTCAGGAAAATGACCGGTGGGACGAAGAAACTTTCTCGCTATTTTGCGATGCTTGTCGGAATATATTTTGCTTAAAACAGCAATAACAACAGGCACAGTCAGCATACTTATCCGCCACGGGCAAAACCCGGCGGTGGCCAAGCATTCAGAAAAAAGGATACAGAATGGCGACCGTGACAAATGAAAAACAATTAGCAGATTGTATCGACCATACGCTTCTCAGCGCAACAGCTACAGGCGAGCAAATCAGACAGTTATGCGAGGAGGCGAAAAGTTATGGTTTTTGTGCGGTATCGATAAATCCGCGATGGGTGGATTTGGCGGCTGATAAATTGCAGGGCTCCGGGGTCAAGGTTGCTTGCGCAATCAGTCTGCCGCTTGGGGCCGATTCGACCAAAATCAAGGCTGCCCAGGCTAAGGACGCTATTTTCGCCGGGGCGGACGAGATTGATATGGTCGCGGATTTGGCGGCGATAGTTGAGGATGATGCCAAATATCTGTCGGATCAATTGCGGTCGGTGCTAAAGGTTTGCCGGTCGATGAGTCCGGCGGTTTTGCTGAAGGTGATAATCGAATCGGGCGCGCTCGACCGCGTACAGAAGATATTCGCCTGCCAAATCGCGCAACAGGCCGGGGTCGATTTCATAAAGACGAGCACGGGGATGCATCCGGCCGGCGGGGCTGCCGCCGGGGACATAAAGCTGATTAAGGAAATGGCTCCGGGCTGCAAGATAAAGGCGGCCGGCGGAATAAAGACCGCAAACCAGGCGTTTGAAATGTTGGAGGCGGGGGCCGAGAGGATAGGTACTTCTTCGGGCGTACAGATAATGGAAGAGTTGAAGGCCCGACAAAGGCAGCGATAAGAAAAAGGCGCCTTGGGTGCAGGGTGTAGGTCAGGCGTATGCGAAATACGAAACAAATCCGAATGGCCGAAGTGCAAAACTCAAAAAGAGATTGCTTCGCTTCGCTCGCAATGACCGCCGAGGCTACAATGACAAGCGGAACGATTGCGAGGACCGACATGCCTACCATCTGCAAACTGCATTGCAGACGGGTCCTCACGTCGGCAGGTTTGGCGGCTTTGAGTGAGGTTTTCGCCGGTCTTGAGTCGGCGTCTATTCTCGGCGGCAACATCGCCAAGGCCGATGCGGGCGGATTCAGCTATTGGGCGGCTGAGCCGAGGGAGATACTCGAATTTCGATCGGGACAAAAGGAGCCTTTCACGAGGCTGCACAGGGTTCTGAGCAAGTATCAGCTCGAAGATGCCGGGGGAAACGACTTGCCGGGGGGCATTTTTTGCGGGGGCTGGATCGGGTATTTCGGCTATGAGCTTGGGCGATATATCGAGAAGCTGCCCGAGACAGCCATAGATGACCTTGGAATGCCCTTGATTCGGCTTTGCTTTTACGACCGCGTCATTGCATACGACCATAATGAAGGGGCATTTTGGCTGATTGCGCTGGAGCTGTCGGGCGATTGTGTGGGGCCGGACGAGAAATTGGCCGGGCTGGAGCAGTTGCTGGGCAAAGCCGCCAAGACGAGCGTGACCCGGCCCGCGCCTGCGGACCTCGACGAGATAGACTTGTCGCAGTTCCGGTGCAATATGGACAAGGCTTACTACCTGCGGACGCTCGGCAGGATAAGGCGGCATATCTACGACGGCGACGTCTATCAAATCAACTTCTCGCAGCGATTCGAGTGCGATTACAGCGCAGAGGCGATAGACCTTTTCCACTGGCAGAACCTGTACAACCCAAGCGGCTACGCGGCGTATATCGACGGCGGGGACTTTCGTATCGTCAGTGCGTCTCCCGAGATGTTCATAACTATCAGCGACGGTTTCATTTGCACAAAGCCGATAAAGGGCACGCGGCGGCGTATTTGCCCGACGTCCGAGAACGGCGTACAGGCAAAGCAGATCAACGAAAAGAATTACTACGAGCTGCTCCACAGCGATAAGGAGCAGGCCGAGCTGAATATGATAGTCGATCTGGAGCGCAACGACCTGGCGAGAATCTGCGTTCCGGGGACTCGGCGGGTCATTCAGCCCAGGACGATTGAGACGTACCCGACGGTTTTTCACGCGGCGGCGACGGTGGCGGGGCAGCTTCGCAGCGGGGTCGGGTTATGTGACATTCTCGGGGCGATGTTTCCGGGCGGCTCGATTACCGGCGCGCCGAAGATTCGCTCGATGGAGATCATCGACCAGACCGAGCCGACGGCGCGGGGCGTATATACCGGCAGTATCGGGTATATCGGGCTGGACGGCAATGTGTGTTTGAATATCGCCATAAGAACGATTATTATCGCGGGCGCAAAGGCCTTTGCCCAGACCGGCGGCGGCATCGTTGCCGATTCCGAACCTGAAGCCGAGTGGAACGAGACAATTACGAAAGCAAGAGCACTGCTGGCGGGGATAAATAGCGTGCAGCGGGAATATAGCGTACAGCGTACAGCGTGGAGCGTAGAGTTGTGAAGACTACGTCTTTTAAGGACCTTATAGTATGGCGGAAAAGCTACAAGCTGGTTTTGGAAGTATATAAAGCAACGGGCGGCTTTCCAAAATCAGAGGTTTATGGGTTATCTCAGCAGATGCGAAAAGCCGCGGTGTCAATACCCTCCAATATTGCCGAGGGCTACGGAAGACAGCACAAGGCTGAGTATGATCATTTCTTGTCTATCGCATACGGCTCATTGTTGGAATTAGAGACGCAGTTCCTATTGGCGAGCGACCTGGAATATGTCACTGAGAATCCCCAGATAGAGGAATTGTTAAGGGAAGTGGGGAGCATGTTGTACCGAATGCTTCACCCTATAAATGCTAAACGCTAAACGGTGCACGCTAAACGCTGCACGCTAAACGCTGCGAGTATGGAGAAGGTATTTCTGAACGATAAGTTGGTGGATGTTGGCAGGGCGCGGGTGTCTGCGGCGGACGGCGGGTTTCTGTATGGGGCGGGGCTGTTCGAGACTATGCGGACGGACAACGGGGTTGTCTTTGCATTAAAGGACCATCTGGATCGGCTGTTTTCCAGCGCCGAGACGTTGTCGATAAACATCGCGTATGACAGGGAATACATTACCGACGCCATTTACAAGGTGCTGGGCGCCAACAAGCTGAAGGATGCGCGTATGCGCCTGACGGTTACGAGCGGGTCGATGTCCGAACCTGATGAGCGGCGCAGATCGACGCTGCTGATAACGGCTGCCGTGCTGACCGCCTATCCGCCCGAATACTACCGAAAGGGCGTTATGGCGGTGCTGTGTCCGTACAGGCAGAACCCAAACGACCCGACGTGCGGGCACAAGGTGACGAGCTATTTTTCGCGTATGATAGGGCTGAGCCTTGCTCATAAGAAGAGGGCGGCAGAGGCATTGTGGTTCACGGTGGATAATCGATTAGCTGAGGGGTGCATAAGCAACGTGTTTCTGGTCAAGGATTCGGTGCTCTACACGCCGCCTGTCTCTACGCCCGTTCTTGCGGGCGTTGCGAGGAAGGCGGTCTGCCGGATTGCCGAGGAGGATTCCATCAAGCTGGTCGAGAAGGACCTCTACATCGACGACGTTCTAAGCGCCGACGAGATTTTTCTGACAAATGTGATTATGGAGGTCATGCCGGTGAACAGTGTGGAGAAACACGCGGTCGGCGAAGGCAAGGTGGGGCCAATGGCGAAGAAGCTGAAAGAAACATTCGACCGGCACATCATAAATGAATGTCGAATATCGAAAAGCGAATAGCGAATATCGAATATCGAAATACGAAGCACGAAATTCGAAACAAACTCAAATGACCAAAATGCAAAACTCAAAAAGAAATCGTGCGAAAAACAGGTGCGGGTATGGCCCCAGCCATCCGGGGGAGGGACAAATGAAGGTAAATGATGTTGCAGCAGCGATTGAGCAGATAGCGCCGCTTGAGCTGGCCCAAGATTGGGACAACGTGGGGCTTTTGGTCGGCGATCCGAAGGGGAATGTGAAGAACATTCTGCTGACGATAGACGTCACCGCGGAGGTCGTCGGCGAGGCGAAGAAGTCGAAAACCGATGTGATAATAAGCTATCATCCGGTTATCTGGGATGGGATTAAGAAGGTCACGGCCTATGGGCCGACGGATGTGGTGCATGAGCTGATTCGTTCAGGCATTGCGGTTTTTTCGATACATACGGCCCTGGATTCGGCGGTCGGCGGGGTAAACGACGGGCTTGCCGAAATGATCGGGATTCAGGACGCCAAGCCTATCGGCGACTACGTCGATGCTCCCGGCGGGGATATTCACAAGCTGGTTGTCTTTGTTCCAGTCGATTCGGCTGGGAAGGTTGCAGACGCCGCGTTTGCCGCCGGCGCCGGGAGGATGGGCTGCTACAGCCACTGCGGTTTCCGGGCCGAGGGGACGGGGACATTTTTGCCTTTGGAAGGCGCCAGGCCGGCTATCGGCAGCAAAGGCAGGCTTGAGAAGGTTGCGGAGGTGAGGTTCGAGACGATTGTCCCGGCGGAGAAGCTCGATGGGGTGATAGCGGCGATGAGAAGGGCGCATCCATACGAGATGCCCGCCTTCGACGTGATCAAGCTGTGCAATCCGCAGGGGCGGTTCGGCTTGGGCAGGATTGGCAAACTGGCCCAACCGATGGGTCTGGAGGCGCTCATCAAAAGGGTAAAGAGCCGGACGGGCGCAAAGGCCGTCGGCATAGTCGGGCCGGAGAAACGGCTGGTGAAGAAGGCCGCCGTCTGTGCGGGTTCGTGCGGAAGCATCATTGACGCGGTGATCGCCGCGAAGGCCGATTTGTACCTGACGGGCGAATTGAAACATCGCCAGGCGCTGGCCGCCCAGGAGGCCGGGCTGACGTGTATATGCCTGAGCCATACCGTCTCGGAGCGATTTATCCTGAAAAAATTCGCCAGACAGTTGAAAAAAAGCCTGAATTCAGTGACAATCAGGATAAGCAGGAAAGATGCAGACCCGTTTACTTGGAAGAACGTATGACAGAAAAAGACCAGCAGCAGACAAAAACGCCCGTTGAGGATGTCCGCATTGGGGCCGGTGCTGACGAGCAGGACAATCCGTCGGCGCCGGAGCCGGAAGAAGCGGCTGTGGATGAGCAGATGGAAGCCGAGCTTGATAAGGCGGGCGGCCTGCCGCCGCAGGACCCGGATTTTGCGCCAACGGTTGAGTCGGTCATAGAAGCGGTTCTTTTTGCCAGCGACGAGTCCCTGACAGTGGCGAGGCTGGCCGATATCGTTGAGACCGGCGCGAAGCAGGTCCGGGAGCACGTCGAGAATCTCAACAAAAAATACACGGCGAACAACAACGCCTTTCGAATAGAGCAGATTGCCGGCGGCTACCAGATGCTGACCCTAAGCCCATACAATCACTGGCTCCAGAAACTTCTTCGCGCCCGCTCGGACAGCAAGCTAAGCGCCGCGTCTCTGGAGACTCTTGCGATAGTGGCTTACAAGCAGCCGGTGATCCGCGCCGACATCGAGGCCATAAGGGGCGTCGCTGTCGGCGAGGTGATTCGCGGGTTGATGTATAAAGGTCTGGTGAAGATTGTGGGGCGGGCTGAGGTCTTGGGCAGGCCGATGCTGTACGGCACGACGAGGAAATTTTTGGAGCTTTTCGGCCTCAATTCCCTCAAGGACCTGCCAAAGGTCGAGGAGCTCAAGAAGCCGCCCGCGTGACGGCCATCGAGAACGTCCATCAATTACAGGTCCGGGCGCTTGAGTCAAGAATCTGCTCTGGAAAGTTGTTGTGCGATGGAAGGGCAGGGCCAGAATCACGAATCTCACCGTGTTGCTGGGCGTAATTCCGTTTGGGTGATTTGTATCGTTCCAAGATCTGTGGGGAAAACACTATTCGGGTAAGAAAGCGTTTATCGCATTAGGGCTGACAGCAGAGCTTGTAGGTTTGCGATTCTGCTGGTAGCGGATAAAGCGATAAACGCTATTGGCTGTTCCGGAAATGAACAACCAGATTGCCCCCAACCTTTGGGATGTTAATAACTTGTTGTGAATAAACTGGGATTCGACGACAGCACAGTAAAAAAAGGAGTCTGCAATGAGCACACGAAAATCTAATTCGCAGGTCAGGTCGAGGTCGCGCCGGGATTTCCTCAGAGAGAGCGGACGTCTGGTTGCCGGCTCGGCTTTGGCGGGCGTGGCTGCTCGATGTTACGCTGCGGGGAGTTCGACTATCAAGCTGGCGCTTGTGGGCTGCGGAGGCCGGGGCACAGGCGCGGTCGCCGATGCCTTTTCGACCACGGGCGGTCCGGTGAAGCTCCATGCCGTGGCCGACTTGTTCGAGCACCGCGTCCAGGGCAGCATAGATAATCTGAAGAAGGGTTTTGCGGAGAAGGTCGATGTGCCGCCCGAACGCCAATTTGTCGGTTTCGACGGCTACAAGAAGGCGATCGACTGCCTGGGACCGGGCGACGTTGTGCTGCTGACGACGCACGCGGCGTTTCGCCCGCTGCACTTCGAGTACGCCGTCGCCAAGGGTGTGAATGTCTTTATGGAGAAGTCTTTTGCGGTGGATTCACCGGCGGTGCGTCGTCTGCTCAAGGCAGCCGAGCTGTCCGAGAAGAAGAATTTGAAGGTCGGCGTCGGCTTTATGTGGCGGCACTCCAAGGCGAGGCAGGAGGTTGTCCGGCGGATTCACGATGGGGCCATCGGCGATGTGCACACGCTGCGGATATACCGGGTCCACGGGCCGGTGCACTGCCCGCCGCGCCCTAAGGACGTCAATGAGCTGGTATTCCAGATCCAGAACCCAAACAGCTTCACGTGGGTATCGTCCGGGTTCTTTATCGACTGGCACTGCCACAACATAGACGCCGCCTGCTGGGTGAAGGGGGCCTGGCCGGTCTCGGCCCAGGGTATGGGCGGCCGCTGCTACGAGCAGGCGGGCAACCAGTTTGATCACTACACGGTGGAATACACGTTTGCGGATGGGGCGAAGTTGTTCGCCTTTTCGCGTCACATGAACGGCTGCTGGAACACTTACTCCGACTACGCCCACGGCTCGAAAGGCTCGGCGGTGATAATGGCGACACTGGGCGAGCCGGAGCCGAAGATTTACAAGAGCCACAGAATGGTCGCGGAAGACCTGGTCTGGCAGTACGGGCAGCCCGACTGCAACCCATACCACGCCGAGTGGCAGGCGCTTCTCGATGCGATCCGGCAGGACAAGCCGCACAACGAGGCCCGGCGGGCAGGCGAAGCGGACGTGGCCGCATTGATGGGGCGGATGGCGACACACACCGGCCAGTACGTCACCTGGGACCAGATGTTGAACTGCGACTTCCGATTCGTAAAAGATATTGACAATATGACCTTTGAGACCCCCGCCCCGATCCACGAGGGTCCCGACGGCATCTACCCGGCCCCGCAACCGGGGATCTCGAAGGAGTGTTGAAGGGCACTTTGAGAGCACGCCGGGAGGTTTCTTCGATGTCGAACCTGGGGGGAGCACCTCCCGGTTACTGAACACGCGCCAAGAGAGTGGAACGCTGCGCCTGAAATGAGTTCTGCAAAATTGCAGGTTAGACCTCTGGGCTGACCCATGGACCCCAAGGTGGGATGAAAAGATCAAAACAGCCCGCGAAGCGGCTCAGCGGTTGGACCGGAAAAAATCTCATCCACAACATTTGACAATAGCTCATTGTGCGGCAAAGGAACTCAGAGAGGCACGATGGACATGCGTCCAATTGTAAAAAATAACTGAGCTGCCGTAAAAAAGCTTGTTTTCTGACCGAGGCGTTGGTATTATTCCGACTTAAATTGTCGTGGAATAAAGCGACCCCAAAAGAAACGTTGGTGTGTTGCTTACCATTTTGAGGGTTTGTGGGATTTTTATAATTCAGGCAGGAGATTGAGACCATGGAAGGTTCACAAAATGACGCCCCGAAGAATCAGCCAATTTCAAAAAACGTCCACGAAGAAACAAGTAGCTACGAAGAGGAGATAAATCTGATTGACTATTTTTGCGTTCTGTGGAAACGCAGGTATCTCATCTTGCTTGTCTCGGTTTTACCACCCTTGTTTGCAGGCTTTATTCTTTTCCTCCGGCCAACAGACTATAAAGTGACTTATACATATGATGTGAATAACCAAGGTGGCCATGATATGGCCAGTTGGAATCCCGATGAGAAAAACTATAATGTGCTTCTCGACCAATTTTACAGTGAGGAGAATATAGATAGAATTGTAAATAAGTTGCGGGAGAATGGTCTTGATAAATACGCCCAGTTAATAAAGACGGCTAAGGGGAAAAAGGATTTGGAAGAGTTTATTGCTTTTGACGTTCTGCCGCGATATGCAGATCTTTCCAAGTTACAAATAACAAATGCAGCCCAACTGGAAGAAATTAGGCAATTAAAAGCTCTATTGCTCAGTATGACTATAAGGGCGAGACCTGTAAATAGCATTTTTAAAATATGTTCGGTCATAAGAGAAAATTTTGAGAGCGTAGTCCCAACATATCTGATAGAGAAGAGATTGAATGCCGTAATGAGAGAACATAAAGCTGATATGGGCAGCATCGAGGAAAAGAGATTCGACCTCGAGCTTACCTTAAAGACGAATAAATCGGCACGGGAAAAACTGAGAAGCGTAAAAGTTGAAGCTTCAGAAAAAAGTGAGGGGGGCGTTATGCTGCAGTTTGACGTGGGCGGCCAAAATGAGTATTTACCTTTGGGATACCAGATACAGGCCAGAGAGTCTAAGATCATAGAAGTCGAAGAGAATATCGAAACTAATAAGGCGAGATACGACTATCTGAAGAGTTTGTTGGAGTTAGACGGAAAGTTGTGTGCCGAGT
>Ga0299915_10001033_pt1 | contig 20322 bp, 26 predicted proteins | sample RVTome_13_FD_200263 | JGI IMG/M metagenome (GOLD analysis project Ga0299915, IMG submission 200263) | Soil microbial communities from uranium-contaminated site in the Upper Colorado River Basin, Wyoming, United States - RVT92D227 (version 2) ... | reverse complement strand
GTTGGAAAAGCCTCTCTGCTCCCAGTAGCCTCTGTAATTGACATCGTCAGACAGCTCGATTTCCGTTATCCATTTTATCCACTTGTATCCCCACTTGCTCTCGGCTACCAGCTCGAAAGGAAAACCTCTTGCCGATGGCAGAACAACGTCATTCATCTTGTAGGCGATTAGTATGTCATTGTCCATTATGTACTCAACGGGGAAAGAAGTCGTGTAGCCGTCATAGGCATGAAATATGACCACTCTGGCATCCGGCTGCGGCTGTGCTTCGGCGAGCAAATCTTTTATAAGCAGGCCCTTCCACAGAATGGTAACTCTCCAGCCCTCCACACAGTCCAGCGTTACCACCTTTTCGTAGCTCTGGTGATTGTTAATGACTTCGTCATAAGTGTATGTCTTTGAATTCTCCACAAGCCCCGAGATTTTTAGCCTGTAGCTTTCTATATCCACCTGCTGAGGCCCTTTTATGGAATTCTCCCTGAAATCATTTATCGAGGAAAGATTTTCGCCCTGATATTCTCTAACTTCTACCGGTTTCAGTTCGTCGGTATTATCCACAGTCCCACCTCCCGTACAGCCGATTCCGGCAGCCAAAACCGCCAGAACAACGGCGAATAAAATAAGTACGCCAAGTCTTGTTTTCATTTGTCTACCATACCTCGAATACAGAATTTGAGCCATTAAAATGGTGCACCGAAGAAGGCGAGCGCCAAACTGGCGTGAATGACCACCGATGGCAACAGCACCCACCAGATATAGCAGTGATATTTGTAGAAGCGCTTGTAGGCGGAGTACTTCATAAGCCCACCAGCCCACCTGCTGCCCGGTATGCACCGGCAGGAAAAGAATATCAGGGCAACGGCAACCAGATTGATAATGCCCAAAATGAATATCAATTGGACGGCTACTAACGATTGAAAAATTCCCATTATCTATACCCCCAAGATTAAATTTGCGGGCTAAAGGTCAATCTCTCCATATCCGCGGTTGGCATGCTTTGTTGTCATCTGGTCACCCGAACCATACGACCAGATGATTTTGTTTGCCCCTTTAAGCAGCGGATGGTCGTATTTATCGCCGGTATTCAGCGCCCGCTTAAATTCGATAGTGGTATAACCAGCCATCTCTTTGCCACCGAACTCCAGAATATCATTGGTACCGCCCAGCTCCGTGTCTGCCTTATGCGGACCAAAGTCGCCGGTAGAGAACTGGTCAGATACAGTAGCTTCTCCGCCTTCAACAAAGCCGAGTACCATATCAGCATCTTTCATCTTTAAGCCCGGCTGTATGCCTACTGCCACCCACCCGATCGTTTTGACCTTCAAGCCGATATAGATATATTGCTCGTCGCTGGACCAATTTATTTCATAATCGCCATAGGCAACTACCTTAGTGTATTCGCCATCGTTGATAACGCCGTCAGCCGTCCATTCGGCCGGCTGCGGGGGTACTGAGGAATCAGGCGGCGTCTGCGGGGATACCGGCGGAGAAGACGGCAGCTCCGAGGGTGCTTGCGGCTGTGAACAAGCAGCACCAAAAACGAATATGAGCAAGAGTGTTACAAAACCAGTCAATAGATATTTTTGCCATCTGTTACCATGTGTCTGACCGGAACTCATGTCAACCTCCTTTTGCCTTTTTTCTCCGCCTCATTAGGCTTATGTGCTGCTTGCGCATGCACTTATCCATAACTACCAAGAGACCGGCTTCTCTGGCTCTAGCAGCTGCTTCTTCATTTATCACACCTTCCTGCATCCAGATCGCCTTAGCTCCTATCTTTATCGCTTCCTCGACAACAGGCATAACCGCTTCTGGCTTCCGGAATATATCCACCACCTCGACTTTTTCAGGAATCGAGCTTAGACTGGGATAGCTGGTCATGCCCAGAACCTCACGCTCGTTGGGATTGACCGGAATAACATGATAGCCGTGCTTAGAAAGATATCTAACCACCCTGAAGCTGGGCCGCTGTGGGTCAGATGAGGCGCCGACGATGGCGACTGTGTGGTATTCTGTTAATATCTTCTCTTCCAGCTTCATAGCTCACCCGCCTAGGGCTTGAATTATGGCTCTGCTAAACACCGTCACGTCAGACGGCTTGCGTGAGGTGATAAGATTCCTATCCCTGACTACAGGCTCATCGACCCAGTTGGCGCCGGCGTTTTTGAGGTCTATGGCTACCGAGGGCCAGGAGGTAACACGGCGTCCTCTGACGACATCGGCTGAAATCAGCAGTTGCGGTCCGTGACAAATGGCAGCCACCACCTTGCCCAAATCATATACTTTCCTTACCAGGTCAATCATAGGCTGGTGCAGCCGCATTTTATCAGGTGCATAACCGCCGGGGATTATAACAGCATCGAAATCCTCAGCTCTGACCTTATCGGCATCGATGTCGACCTTTATAGTCGCCTTGCCTCTCTTGCCTTTATAACTTGGCTGGGTGCCGCTGCCCACTACGAACACCTGGGCGCCGGCTTCCTTCATCGCCTTCAGCGGCTCGGTAAGCTCGACGTCCTCGAAATCCTGTTCTGCAAGTATGGCAACAATCTTTCCCTTCAGCGACATAGCTGTCCTCCTTTCCCCAATCGAGATTATATCTCTACCAGTATCTTGTCGCCTTCGACTTTCACTTTATAGGTATCGAGTGGTCTGGAACTCTTGAGCGCCCTGAGTACCGCAGAAGGAACTCCTGACCCCTTTACCCAGCGAACGACATGTCCATCTGTAAGGTCGAACTGGGAACCATGCAAAGGGCAGGTGACTACACTTCCTTCTAAAACGCCCTGTGACAAATTCCCGCCAAAATGAGGGCATCTACCTTGAGTAGCATAGTATTTATCCTTAATCTTTGCTAAAAGGATTTTTTTGCCCTGAATCTCGACCTCCTTCATCGTTCCGTCTTTGAACTCGCCAGTCTTGCCAGCTTCAACAAAAGTACCCACGTTACACCTCCAATATCATGATTTCAATGATTAAATCAGCCCTTTTTACTTCTCCACTTCCTTCAGCAGGTCGGTGAACACATCGACATGATAGATTTCGTGGTCTCGTATCCGCCTGAGCAGCTTTTTCAGGTCGGCTGCGTTGACTTCTTTGGCAGACTGGTCATATTTGGCGGCCACTTCCTTTTCTATTTTGATGTCAGCACGCAGCATATCGCTCATCCTGGTCGACTTATCGAGCTTTGCATGCTCCATCCTGGGATTCGCCTTGCCGCTGACCATCTCTTCAGCCAGCCAGCCCATGTGCTGCATCTCATTTATCGCCTGGTCTTCCATCTCTTCCTTCATCTCATCGTTGGTCGCCATATAGGAATGCAGCAAATACTGAAGTATGACCGTATATTCATGCTCGATACCCCAATTAAGAATCTGAGTCACCTTGTCCTTGCGGTTCCCTCGCAGGTCTTTAGCACCTTCCTTCTTGGCTTTATCCACGAAATGAACGAAATCACCGTGATGGGACTCTTCGTCCGACAATATGCGTTTCAGCAATCGCTTTATCTTTCGGTCATCAATAGCCGCGATGTGCTCTTTATACATAGTTATGGCATCCTCTTCCAGCAGCACATTGTTCTTCATAAAATCGGGCACCGACTTGCCGCCCATACGCATCTTGCCTCTTTTCATACTGGGCTTGCCGCCCAACTCGACGATGGTCTCAGCCAGCCAATCGAGATGGCGCATCTCCTCCCGGGCAAGGGCTTCAATCTCGCAAGCCATCTCACCTTCGCCCATAGCGTAGGCATGTGTCAGGTACTGGATGATAGCGCCATGCTCACCCTCGAGGTCTTCATTCAGTAAAGCAATGATTTTTTCTTTTTTCATCTGTACACCTCCAAAATTGTTTATTTTCACCCTCACCTTATTCTCCGACTTTATTGGAGTTAGGCGAGGGGGTCTCCACTCAAGTTCTCATGGATAACTCACGGCTATCTCGAGAAAAGATTGGCTAGCCTTCATCTGTTTTTCTGGGCGAGGTATTTCTCCGGTTTCTGGTCGAAAGCCTTCTTACAGCCTACCGAGCAGAAATAATATTTCTTTCCCTTGTACTCAGAGACGGCTACAGCCGTTTTTTCATCCACCTCCATCTTGCATACCGGGTCTATCGCCATTCTCTTGCCTCCTTCCGTTGATTTCTCAAACTTAACCGCCTTGAATGCCCGCAGCCGCAACGAGTTGGACACCACAGTTATGGAACTGGCAGCCATTGCCAGAGCCGCCAGCATCGGATTCAGAAAACCGTAATTGCCGAAAATGAAATGCAGCCCTGCAGGAACGCCGGTACGACCGAAGAATAAATACAACACGCCGGCAGCCACGGGTATCAGCGCTACGTTATAGGCAAAAGCCCAGAACAGGTTCTGCTTTATGGTGCTCATGGTGCGTTTGCTTAATGATATGGCAGTCACAATGCCGCCCAAATCGCCGCTGATGAGCGTAATATCGCCGGTCTCCATAGCCACGTCGGTGCCGGTGCCTATGGCAATGCCGACGTCTGCCTGAGCCAGCGCCGGAGCATCGTTTATGCCATCACCGACCATAGCCACCACCTTGCCTTCGTCCTGCAATCTCTTCACTTCCGCCGCCTTATTCTCAGGCAAGACCTCAGCCAATACCCGGTCAATGCCTGCTTCCCGGGCAATAGCTTCGGCAGTACGGGTATTGTCACCGGTTATCATCACCACCTCAATACCCAACTTGTGCAGTGCTTTAACCGCCTCGTCGGCATTTGGTTTAAGTGTATCAGCCAGGGCGATCATCCCAGCCGCCTTACTGTTCACACTGAAGAACAACACTGTTTTACCTTCGCTCCACAGCCGCTCCGCCTCTTTAGCCAGACCATCCAGTGAAATCCTTCTATCCTTAATCAGGGCAAGATTGCCCATCAAAAGGCTTTTCCTACCCACCTTAGCCTCCACCCCATGTCCGGGCATAGCCTTAAAGTCCGAAGCCCTGGACAATTCTAGATTCTTCTCCAGGGCTGCCCTGACTATTGCCTGAGCCAGCGGGTGTTCCGAATCGTGCTCAACCGAAGCTGCCAACCGCAGGACTTCAGTTTCAGTGAAAGATGGTGAACCGATTATATCGGTAACCATAGGTTCACCACGGGTGAGAGTCCCGGTCTTGTCCAGCAGCACAGAATTTATCTTATGTGCCCCCTCCAGAGCTTCTCCGCTCCTGATGAGTACGCCGTTCTCGGCTCCCTTGCCCGTGCCCACAATGATAGCTGTCGGCGTAGCCAGACCCAGCGCGCAGGGACAGGCGATGATAAGCACAGCTACAAAATTGAGCAGGGCATAGGTCAGTGTCGGCTGCGGTCCCAGGAAAAACCATATTATGAAGGTGACCACGGCAATGCCGATTACAGTGGGCACAAAGTAGCTGGAAATGACATCAGCCAGGCGTTGGATAGGCGCTTTGCTTCCCTGCGCCTCCTCGACCAGCCTGATGATTCTAGCCAGCGTGGTATCCTTGCCCACTCTCGTCGCCTCGAATCGAAAGCTGCCCATCTTGTTGATAGTACCGCCGATGACCGTGTCACCAATATTCTTGTCCACCGGGATGCTCTCCCCGGTTATCATAGATTCATCGATGCTGGAATAGCCCTGCCGCACAACACCATCGACGGGTATCCGCTCACCCGGCCTCACCAGTATGAGATCTCCAACCTGCACATCATCCACAGATACCTGCAACTCTTTGCCATCGCGGATAACGGTAGCTGTTTTAGGCTTAAGGCCGATGAGCTTCTTGATAGCCTCCGAGGTCTGTCCTCTGGCTCTGGCCTCCAGGAAACGACCCAGCAAAATCAGGGCTATGATTACTGCGGCGGTGTCGAAATAGAGAGCGGGCTCAATACCCGCCGAAGTAAAGAGTCCGGGGAACAGAACAGCCACCACGCTGTAGAGATAAGCCGCTGAGGTACCCACGGCTATCAGCGTGTTCATATCGGCAGTTTTGTGCCTGAGTGCTCCCCACGCTCCCCGATAGAAGCGCCATCCCGTCCAGAATTGCACCGGCGTAGCCAACGCCCAGAGCAGATAAGGTCTCCACGGGAAATCAGGTATCAGGCTCAGTACCATAATCACCGCCGCCATGACACCGGCGAAGATTACCCTGTTCCTGAGTGCACGTATTTCGCGCTGAGCAGCGGTGGTAACATCCTCAAGCGTAGCAGCCTCCGACCCCAGTCCGTAGCCAGCCTCTTCAACTGCACGTCGCATATCAGCTACATCAGTGCCCTCGATATATTCAACCGTAGCTTTCTCAGAAGCCAGGTTGACGTTGGCTGAAATAACCCCCGGCACACTGGAGAGAGCTTCTTCCACACGGGCGACACAAGAGGCGCAGGTCATACCGCTTACCGGAAATATAGACTTCTGGGTGGCTACCTTATAACCCAATTCCGAGATGGTTTTCGCAATCTCGGCGAGGTCAACCTTAGAGGGGTCATACTCTATGGAAGCCTTCTCCGAGGCAAAACTAACATCGGCTTTTTCCACGCCGGGAGTATGCACAAGCCCCTTGGCAATAGTGGCGGCACAGGTAGTACAGGTCATGCCGCTGACGTGTATCTTAGCCTTCTCGGATTTCTTGGATTTCGTTTTTTCAACCATGGCAGAGCAATTTCCTAAATACTAAGCTCTTATCATCGTCAACATCATCTTGAACTTTTTAATTGCCTTCAAGGCATGTGGCTGATTTGCCGGCATTATAACCATCTCCCCTTCCTTCATATGCAAAGGCTTTCCCGATATGGTGATTTCCGCTTCACCATCTAAGACATGAACCAGAGCATCGAAAGGTGCGGTGTGCTCACTCAGCCCCTGTCCCTGGTCAAAGGCAAATAAAGTTACTGTCCCGGTCTTCTTGCTCACTATCTCCCGGCTGACTACAGAGCCATCCTGATAGTCCACCAGGCCAGCCAGTTTGGCAACCTGCGCCTTAAGCCGTTCGATATTTTCCATATTCTCAATCCCTGCCGGAATTAATCTTCCCGATTGATACAGGGTTTCACCCCAGTTCAACGCTGATGTCTATGCTTTCAATATCGTCTACATCTCTCAGCGAAGAAACCATGCCGACCAGGGTATTGGAAATAATGTCGTTGGGAAACGGAGTTAGTGGAATATCCTTGCCATTGATGGTGATTTCAACATTGCCTTTTTTTTGGTGAATCTCCAGACTCTTTATGTCCTCTGTGCCTTTGAGCGAGGAAACCATACCCACAGAGGTCCGAGCAAAAAATTTCTCGACGAAAGGATTCATATCTACTGCTTTTGTGTTAACCTTCAGCATTGCCTTAAAACTCCCCTTCATTTTTCACCTCCGTACCTTTGTTGATTCCCAGATTATTCGCCGCCACAAATTAAACAAAACCATGCTCTTTATGCTTCTGTGCAATGGCTTCAGCCAGATTATCCAAAGCCTTGAAATCAGCCTCTCTGGGGTATCCCTTAATCAGCACCGGCTCCAGCAATTCCACCTTCAGGTTAGGCAGCAGCGCGGTAAGCTGTTCCAGAGTCTTGCCTCCCCAGCCGTAGGAGCCGATAATCGAGGCAAACTTCAAATTCGGCCTGAGTGCGTTTGCCAGGAAAGCAGCGTAAACGGCACTCGGGTGCGGTCCGGCTAAAACAGTGGGCGTCCCGATAACAACCGTCGCCGCATCAACCAATGACATCGCCAGCTTGCCCAGGTCGGTAACCGTCAGGTCGAACTGTTTCACCGTCACACCTCTCTGAGTTAAAGCTTCAAGAAAATATGTCACCATCTTGCGGGTGCTGCCGTGCATCGAGACATAGGGCAACACCACGATGTTCTTAGGCTCATCGAAGGCCCAGCTATGATAAGCCTTGATGATAAACTCCGGTTTATCGTACATAGGTCCATGGCTGGGAGCGATAATGTCAATCCGGTAGTCCTTTATTTTCTCCAGATTTTTCTGGATAATCGTCCGGAAGGGCATCATGATTTCGGCATAATATCTTTTGGCTGCCTCGTACACCTGCCCTTCATCGGTCACATACAGGTCGGTTGCAGCCAGATGAGAGCCGAAGAAATCGCAAGAGAATAGAATTCTTTCTTCCCTCAAGTAGGTAACCATGGTCTCCGGCCAGTGAACCCACGGGGTATAAATGAACTCCAGCGTCCTGTCTCCCAACGAAATAGTCTCTTTATCCTCGACAGTTATGACCCTGTCCTCCGGAATCAAAAGCAGGTCTACAAGCATCCCTTTACATTTGGTAGAGCAAACGACCTTCGCCTTGGGATATTTTTCGAGGACCCAGGGGATACTGCCGGAATGGTCCTGCTCAGCATGATGAGCTACCAGATAATCTATATCTTTGACCTTAAGTTCATTCAGATGACTTTCCAGCACCTGCTCCATAGTCGGGTCTACAGTGTCCAGTAGAGCCGTTTTTTCGCTGCCCTTTATCAAATAAGAGTTGTAGCTGGTGCCATCGGGAAGCGGTATAAGCGAATCGAAAAGCCGCCTGTCCCAGTCAATCGCCCCTACACAATAAATCCCACGCCTTATCTCTCTAGGTTTCATACTGCTCCTCCTTTAATACTCCAGCAGTCTCCTCTCGCCCTCAATTTTCTTTATATCCGTTATATCCTGAGTAACTTCCAATGTGCCCAGATATTTTCCTGTCTTGTCCCGCACGGCGAAATATCTTATGTATATCTTTCTCCCCTTGAGGTCTATCCAAAATTCGGCTGAATCTCTTTTGTCGCTCTTAAAGTCGGCCAATATCTGGTTTACTTTGTCCACACTATGCTTTGGATGACAGTTCTGAACCGATTTCCCCACTACTGAAACCGGCCGTTTGAATAGTCTGGTTTCATGCTTATTCCAAAACCTGACTAAATCATTTTCATCAACAAAGGAAACCTCTACAGGTAATGCCTCGAATATCCCCGTTAGCTGTTCTTTGTTCAGGTTTTCTATCATTACTTTTTTATGCCTCCACTTTTTCAAACTGGTCTTTAGTGGCGCCGCAGACAGGGCATACCCAATCATCCGGTAGCTTTTCAAAAGGCGTGCCCGGCTTTATCCCGCCGTCGGGGTCACCCAGTGCAGGGTCATAGATGTAACCACAAACTGTGCACTTGTATTTCGCCATTTTCGGTGCTGCCTCCTTTTCTTCTCCAATGTATACCGGGGCTGTTTTAGGAGTAGTGCCCCTCTTAACGTCATGATAATAAGCGTAAGTCATCGGCTCCCCTTCTTTGACCACGTCCGCCGCCACAATCTCTCCTATAAAGATGGTATGGGTACCAACTTCTATTTGATTAATCACCTTAGCTTCAAGATAAGCCAGAGTATTATCGAGCACTATCGGCGCTCCGGTTTCGCCCACCTTATAACTAATGCCTTTGAGTTTATCTACATCCCTGCCTGACTTGAAGCCGAAGCCACCGATGAAGCTCAAAGGCGTGTCCTGCGATAGAATTGAGACTGTAAATACTTTACTTGTAGAGACGAACTCGTTAGTTAGATTCTGTTTATTGAGAGCCACAGCGATAACAGGCGGCTCAGAGCAAACCTGAAAGACTGTATTGGCAATCTGACCGTTCAGCTTGCCGTCTTTTTTAGAACATACAACATATAGACCGTAACCCAGTTTGTGAAGCGCTTTTAGATTCATAAACCCTCCCCTGCGGATATAGATTACAAGGCTTCTTTAACCGCCATCCAGTGAATGATGCTCAGCTTTTCGAAACCACCCCGCCGGGTCAATCAGGTACTCGCGATAGTCAACTAAAGTCAGATAGTGACCTTTCTCTTCAGCAGCCAGCGAAGCATAGAGTTTTCTCTCAGCATCATAGGCAGCTTCCTTACCCTGACTGCTGTAGAATTTCTCGGTCTTATTCTCCATTTCCATAGCTTTAGCTATGGTGTCAAGCTCGGTGCCAGCCGGCTTCACACTAGAGCCGGCTGCTCTCATCGCCTGGGAGAAAAAGGTGTTAAGTATGTCACCTTTTCGAGGCTGAATGTCAACTTCAGGCCAAGTTTTCTCACTTTTCAAAGAGCTATATATGGCCTCAAACCTCTGCCGGTGCTTATCTTCCTCGGCAGCTAACCATTCAAAAAGCTCCTTTCCTACCCTGTTATCGCTTTTTTGACTGGCTCTCTGGTAGTATTCCTTGCCATCAATCTCCATCTGAATGGCAAACTGAACCGCCTTAATGGTCTTAGACTGCTCGCGTTCCATATTAAACCCTTCTCATTCTATCGTCTTAAACTGGCTCTTAGGAGCACCACAGATAGGACACTCATCAGGCAGAATACCATCAGAGACGTAGCCGCATGTCTGGCAAACATAATAAGTAGTCTCCCTTTCCGCCATTAGATGCTGCATAGCTTTCTTATAAAGCTTGGCGTGACCTTGCTCGACATCCCTTGCATAGCTAAGGCTCAAGGCAACATCGGGAGCGTCTTCCTCATTCGCTTCGGCAATAAAGCCAGGGTACATCTTAATCGAAGCCAGGTTCTCCCTTTGGAAAGCAGCATCCAAATTCTCCTGAGTGCTTTTGACAAGATCCAAAAACATCAGATTGTTATAAGCATGAACCTCTTCGGCAGCGGCCACGGCACGGAATAGCTTAGCCATCTGCGGAAGACCCTCTTCCACCGCTTTTCTGGCAAAAGCCAGATTGCGGATGGTGGCTTGAGATTCACCGATGAAACCTGCCTTCAGATTCTGCCATGTCTTAGCGCCCCCAACTGCGGGCTGATAGGTAACGAACTTCTCTTTTTCCGAATCGCAAACCGGACAATGAGCCGGGGCTGCTTCACCAAGGTCGACATGCTGGCATACAGTACATCGCCACATAATTCCTCCTAACCTGTCTTTCTTACAAAGACCCGATAAACTCCTTTGTCTTCCTCGATGCCCAAGAACTCATTGCCTGTAGACTTGCACCAGTTGGGCATATCCTGCTTTATGCCCGGGTCATCGGCTAGAATTTCCAACACCTGCCCGGGTCTTAACCCCTTCATTTTCTTGGCAGTTTGGGCAATAGGCATTGGACAATAAAGCCCGACACAATCTAAAGTCTCGTCTGCCTTCATATCTTTTTCCTAGGCGGGAGAATCTATTTTTATTTTTTCCCCCGTTTCAACGGCGTGCCGCATTGAGGGCATTTAGTAGCCTCTTTATCCGGCACAATTATTTGACAACTAACACAATAGCTGAGAACTGCTCCACAAGCATGACAGAGAGCACAGCTAGTGACAACCTCCTCTTCGCAGTAAGGGCACAGGCATTTTTCTTCTTTTTTAGTCTTCTTCTCCTTCTTCATGTTCCTCTCCTTTCTCCTCCAGACCCTGGATTTTAATTCCCTTCTTTTGGGCATAGTCGCGAATAGCTTTATGTAGCGCCTGAGCCCCCAGATTAGAGCAGTGATACTTGTTCTTGGGTAAGCCCTCTAATTCCTGAGCTACCAGACCCGGGGTGATTTTCACAGCCTCTTCCAGCGTCTTACCCTTTGCCATCTCGCTGGTTATGCTGGAAACGGCAACTGCAGCGCCACAGCCAAATGTCTGAAATTTGACGTCCTCAAGACGGTTATCTTTCACCTTGATATAAAAAGTCATCATATCCCCGCAGACCGGATTGCCTACCTCACCGATACCATCGGCATCCTTAATCTCACCGACATTACGGGGATTCATAAAGTGGTCCATCACTTTTTCGCTGTACATTGGCATATTACTTCACCCCCTCTTTCCTTTAATGAATTTGGCATATAACGGAGACATCTGCCGCAACCTGTCAACAATGGGTGGCATTTTCTCCACTACATAATCTATATCCTGTTCATTATTGTCTAAACCCAAGCTAAAAAGCAAAGAGCCCTGGGCAATTTCATGCGACATGCCCATGGCGATAAGGACGTGAGAAGCTTTCAGGGCTCGTGAAGTGCAGGCTGAGCCGCTGGCAGCAGCCACACCCTGCGTATTAAGCAGCAGCAACATGGCTTCGCCTTCAATAAACTCAACGCAAAAGCTGGCAACGTGAGGCAGCCTCTGGGTCGGATGACCGGTAAGAATGGTATGGTCAATTGCACTCAGCAAGCCGTTGATTAATCTATCTCTGAGATGAGAAAACTTTTCCATACGCGACGGTATATCTCTGATGGCTAACTCAGCAGCCTTGCCCATGCCTACAATGGCCGGCACATTTTCCGTGCCCGGTCTACGCCCACCCTCCTGAACGCCACCATCTATCAATGGAATAAGGCGAGTCCTTTTGCGTACCCATAGAGCTGCAGCTCCCTTGGGTCCATAAAACTGATTCGCCGCCAGACTCAAGGCATCCACTCCCAGCTCTTTCACGTTCACCGGTATATTGCCCGTACTAGCTACAGCATCGGTATGGAAGAGCACCCCAGCCTCTTTAACCCTCTTGCCTATCTCAGCGATAGGTTGTATCGTGCCTACCTCTCCGTTGGCATGCATAATGGACACCAATATCGTGTCCTTCCTGATATTTCTGGCTACTTCATCAGGGTCAACCAGCCCGTATTTATCCACAGGCAACACAGTAAGCTCAAAGCCAGCCTTCTCCAGAGTTCGGACGGCATTAAGCACAGAAAAATGCTCGATTGCTGAGACAACTATATGCTTCCCCTTCTCAATCTGACCTTGAGCCAGCCCTTTGACTGCCAGATTATTAGCTTCGCTGCCGGTTGAAGTAAAAACGATTTCATCTGGACTGCCGCTAACAAGCGCGGCAACTTGCTCACGAGCTTCTTCCATCGCTTCTCCGGGTTTATCACCCCAGGAATGAAAAGATTGGGGGTTGCCATAGATATTGCTGAAATACGGGAGCATCACCTCCAACACCTCAGGCAATACCGGGGTGGTAGCGATATAATCCAGATAGACTTTTCTTCCAGGCTTATTTCCGTTCCCCATTATCACACCTCCTCCTAGTTCGTGGGTTGCGCCTTTCGCGCTTGATATCGGGCCAGGCCTTCATCATAAAGACGTTGCTCTTCCTCGGTAATGACGATAAGAGGCGGTATATCTACCGGTCTTCCTTCCAAATCTACCGCCACCATTACATAATGAGCCCTCATAACATGACGCCTCTTTCCAGCCATGAGGTCCTCAGCCTCGACCTCTATACGAATCTCCATTGACGAGCGACTGGTAAACGTAAGTTTAGCATGAATTATGATTAGGTCACCAACTCGTACAGGACCCACGAAATTAATCTCATGCACCCTGGCCGTGACCGGATTCGCCCGGCTATGCAGTGCAGCAACCACACCGGCGGCATTATCCATCAGCTTCATCAACTCGCCGCCATGAACAAATCCTGCCGGATTAGTCTGCTCGGGCAACATCAGCTCTGTCATTACAGTGGCCGAATGTCCCACCGTCTTTCCTTTAAAGGCTCCACCATCGCCCAATGTCTCCAGCAGCTTACGGAAATTCTCTTCATGCTTCGCCTCAACCTTGCCCATACGATGGAAAAAATCGGCAATTTCAGCAAAGCCCTCATCATCAGCCGTTTTTGCTGCCGCAGGGTATAATTCAGTTGCTTCCTCGTGCTCACGTTCGATGGCTAGCTTCAGATTCGTGGCGGTATCACCAGGACCGCCGAGAAATTTAAACTCATACTCGGCGTGCTCCGCCTCATTCTGCGCTACCGTCGAAAACATGTCAGCTGCCGGCTCCAGGCCAGCTTCTCTGGCAGCCTCGGCAAAGTATACATAGTTTGAGTGGGCATGTAGCTCTCTAACTAAAGCCTGACGTAATTTTTCCTCTGTTTTACTTCCCTTTATCTGCATGATTCTACCCCTTTCCCATCTTGAGTCTTCATATTTTAGCTCAGCCTCTGCAAATAGCGATGGGCTTGAAGTGCCGCTTTAGCCCCCTCACCGGCAGCAATCAATATCTGTTTCTCGGGGACATTAGTTACATCTCCGGCAGCAAAAAGACCGGCAATATTGGTCTCGTTATTACAGGTAACCTCGATTTCCCCCTTGCGATTAAGGGCGGCTACACCCTTTGCCACCGTCGAGTTTGGCATAAGCCCGATTTCAATAAGTACACCGTTAACCCGAAGCTCTTTTTCCTGTTTTGTTTTCAAATCTCTTATTTTTATTCCATCCACAAGTTTTTCTCCTGTTATCTCCGTAACCTCATGCTCCAAAAACATCGTCAGGTTACCGGCATCCTTTACCCTGTCGATCAAGACCTGGTCTCCAGTAAGAGGAGTCAGCGACACCAGATAGACACGGCTGGCTATTTTAACCATGTCATCAACGACCTCCAGAGCCGAATTGCCGCCCCCGATGACAGCCACCTCCATATCAGCAAACAGCGGACCATCGCAGGTAGCACAGTAAGTAACCCCTCTGCCCCTGAGTTTTTCTTCGCCAGGCACGTTCAAGGGACGAGGGCGCTTACCGGTGGCAATTAAAACTGTCTTAGCCCGATAGGTCTCGCCGCTTTCAGTCCTGACCTCGAAGCCGCCATCTATTCGAGACAGACTGCTGACTACTTCCCCCACTTTCATATCTATGGGGAACCGCTTCACCTGTTCCTCAAACTTCCTTATGAGCTGCTGCCCTTCGATGAACTGATAGCCCATGTAATTCTCCACACCGAATATCCAGTTGACTTGACCCCCCACGTCTTTGCTCAGCAGCAAGGCATCCAGCTTTTTTCGCGCCGTGTAAACGGCTGCCGTCATGCCGGCAGGGCCGCCTCCGATAATCATCAAATCATACATCGCCCATGACCTGAATCTAAAGATTCAGCTTCTGCTTAAGCCATTTCTCATCGTAGCCCACGGCAATCTCGCCGTCGATGTCAACAACCGGCACCATAAACTGACCCGTCTTGCTGAGCATTTCATCCCGTGCCATCTTATCTACGGTAACATCAACGTTCTTATATGGTACTTTATTTTCGTCAAGCAACTGCCTGACTTTAACGCACCAGGGTCAGGTAGTAGTAGAATAAACCTTTACCTCTTTTGCCATTTCATCCTCCTTAAATCTTCCATTTTCGACAGAATCGCACAAGTAGACATTTATAACCCATGTCTACGCTCCCTCGTTTAACTCAGGTAAATTATGCCTGTCTTACTATAAAATAGTCGTAAAATAGACAGCCAAAAAGTTAAAAAGTTATTACATTTGGGCGTCATAATTGCTTTATACTTAGAAAAAGATAAAACTCCCTCTCAGTAGTTGGAAGATTACCACCCGTGCCAGTCCTCTCCCGTCGCCTTTATCTTTTCACTCAGCTAGTTCTGAGCTTCTCTATACCGCAGCGGGTATCCTGAGTCGCTTTGACCTTCGCCCTTATCTCAGCCAGCAGCTCCCAGGCACCCTTCTCATCGCGGTCAATAATGACCTGCTCCAACCTGGTCACCTGCTGCTCATCCAATGATATTACCGCTTTGGGCATAAATCACTCTCCAAACAATCAGTTTTCGTGGCAACTTTCGCATATACCGCGAAACTCGAGCCGATGATATGAAACCGCAAAACCTGTCTTTTGCTCTGCCCTGCTGTCTATTTCCACATCTACCGGCAAATCAACATCAAATACCAGACCGCACTTCTCACATCTGAAATGATAGTGGTTGTCTCGCCTGGCATCGAAGCGAGCCAAGGTACCGCAAAGGTCCAACTCCGAAATCTCCCCGCTTTCGCATAACAGCCTGAGATTTCGATATACCGTTCCCAGGCTGATATTGGGTATATCTTTCCTCACTTCGCTGTATATCCAATCAGCCGTAGGATGAGAGTTTGTACCTCTCAACACCTCAAGAATAGCTTCCTTCTGTTTGGTTTTCCTCATTGGTTTATCAATAATAGTTATTGTTATCTACATTATACAACAATCGTCTTTAATGTCAAGAGGACTTCTTATCTTGAGCCGTTCTCCTTTTAGGGCTAACGATGAGCCTGAGTCCGTTGATGTCTACAACCACGACGTCATCGCCGACCTCCAGCTCCGACTCAACACACGTCGCCTTCCACAGCACACCCTGGACTTTAACATAGCCTTCGGGGTCCAGCCGCCTGGTCACCTTGCCGTCATTGCCTATTATAGTCTCAGCAGCCACCTTCGGTTTCATGAGAAAGGTCGGCACGCCCACCCGGTACATAATGTAAGAATATGCTGCCAAAGCCGCCATTAAGATACCCAGAACCCACAGCGGGATATTTACATTGAAGAGCGGCAGCAGCCACAGCACCACAGCCACCAGTATAGCCTCTTCCAGCATCCAGCCTAGAACGGCCTGCACTGTGTACCATATTGGCGGCTTGGTTTTCATTTTCCGGAATGCTTAATAATTCAAAGGGAGGCGACTTAAAGGTCGGTAGTCAAAGGCAATTACCGCTACAGTTCATGCCGCCCGTCACCACAAAGATAAGCGCAATTCGGGCAATATCTCGAGTCGGGGGAAACAGCAACCCCGCAGTTGGGGCAGGAGGCGTCCAACTTCGCGCCGCAAATGCCGCAGAACTTATAATCTATCGGGTTTTGTGTACCGCATTTTGAGCATGCCTTTTCCGACTGCTGCATCTTGGTAGCCAGCTTGGTCCCGCAAGCTCCGCAAAACTGATAGCTCATCAGATTCTCTTCACCACAATTAGGACACAAAAATGTTTCTACCATGCTAATATACTAACATTCCGTTCAAACCAGTAACAATTTTAACCGTTTGCAGCCCATATCTCAAGGTAAATCATGATTGTCCGAGAATCAGCAGAAGCAAAGTTAGAGGCTGTGTTAGTCTTCTAAAATAGCCAAGACAGAACTCCAATCGGTGTTGCTGGCATAATAATCTCATCGGCTGCTATAGCGAAACCACGGGTGCAACTGGATAATCGGAACCAAGATATACACCGTAAGCCCCCACCGGGGAATGATAAAAGATAGCACTATCGATATGGCGGCGATAATGGGAGTAACACAACTCCTTCGCATACCTGTGGCAATGGTTTCCCTGCTCAGATCCGGGTCGACAAGCCGGTGGTTACTGCAAGCATACCACCAGTTCAACAGGAAAAGAAGTCCCAATATCAGGAGATTGGCGCTGAACAGAATTTCTGCCAGTGTCTCGTTGCTGTAACTACCGGTCACATCTGTAGAAAAGGGCATTAGAGCCACGAACATGAGAATACCGATATTAATCCAGATATGTCCCCTATCGGTGCGGCGTATCACATGGAACTCCTGATTATGAATAACCCAGAAAATTGCCAGAAGTAAAAAACTGAGCGCGTAATTAAAGAACTTGGGCCACTGTTCCGCCATCAATTGGCTCAGGCTGAGCTTGGTCTGTGTCGCATCGGGAAGAGTCAAGGTAAGGACAAGAAGCGTCATGGCAAAAGCGAAAATGCCGTCGGACAGCGCCTCCAGGCGCCTTGTAGTCAGCTCGAAACGAGGTTTACCTGAACGTTCTTCAGGCATCACAATCCATCACTTCCCAAAATGGTGATGACAAGATTATGGCATAGGGTGCACTTAGTTGGCAATAGACAAGGCGGGTATCTTTCGGTGGCATTTTGACCGTGCTATACTATGAATGAGTCTGGTTAGGGGAAACATGACCGAGGTAAAACAAAGGATAAACAAGCTTCGGGAGCTGCTTAACTATCACAACTATCGCTATTATGTGCTGGACAGCCCGGAAATCAGCGATGCCGAGTATGACAAGCTCCTGCGTGAGCTTGAGCAGCTCGAAGAGTCATATCCCGAACTAATCACCCCTGACTCGCCCACTCAACGCATTGGTGCTGCCCCCGTTGAAGCCTTCGGCATCGTCGAGCATCCTCAGCCCCTGCTAAGTCTGGCTAATGCCTTCTCAGATGAAGAGCTTGACGCCTGGTACCGGCGAGCTTCCAACCTTCTGGGCAGCCGCAAGACCGACTTCGTCTGCGAGCTTAAAATAGATGGTCTGGCGGTAGCCCTGACCTATATTAACGGCCTGCTCGAGGTCGGGGCTACACGAGGCAATGGCTACCGTGGTGAAAACATCACTCAAAATCTGAGGACTGTAAAGAGCATACCTCTATCCGTGTCAAAAGAAGCGCCGCCACGGTTCGAGGTCAGGGGCGAAGTCTATCTGTCCAAAAGCGGCTTCAAGAAGCTCAATGAGGAGCGAGCTAAGGAAGGCTTGCCCCTTTTCGCCAATCCCAGAAACGCCGCCGCCGGCTCGGTACGGCAGCTCGACCCCAGGATTACCGCCAGGCGCCCGCTGGATATTTTCGTTTACGGCTTAGGCTGGGCTGAAGGCAAAGCAGTTCCGGAAACTCACTGGGGAATCATGCAATACCTGAAGTCTCTGGGCTTCAAAATAAACCCGAACATCGCCCTGTGCCATACTATTGACGAGGCGAAGGCTTACTACGCCAAGTGGGTGAAGAATGAAGAGACATTACCTTATGAGGCTGACGGCGTTGTGGTCAAAATCAACTCCATTCCCTTTCAGGTTGAATTAGGAAACGTAGGTCGCGAGCCGAGATGGGCGATCGCCTACAAATTCCCCGCCGTTCAAGGCACCACCCGCCTTATGGACATCGGCATAAACGTGGGGCGGACGGGCAGCCTTAATCCCTACGCTATACTGGAACCGGTGCAGGTGGGCGGTGTTACCATCAGCCGCGCCGCACTCCATAATGAAGAGGACATACACCGCAAGGACATACGCATCGGCGATTGGGTGGTGATACAGCGTGCCGGCGAGGTAATACCCGAAATAGTAGAGCCAATCGTCAGCCGTCGCACCGGCAAGGAGAAAATCTTCCACATGCCAAAACGCTGCCCGGTATGCGGCGCCGAGGTTATAAAGCCCGAAGGCGAAGCCATGCACCGCTGCACCAATGCCGCCTGCCCGGCTCAGGCGCTGGAGAGAATCAAGCACTTCGTCAGCCGGGGCGCTATGGACATCGAAGGCATCGGCGAGAAGATGTCCGAGGCGTTATTCAATGCCAAGCTGATAGAAGATGTCGGCGATATTTACAGTCTGGAAAAGAAAAGGGGACAGCTGCTCGAAATGGAAAAACTGGCTGACAAAAGTGTAACCAACATACTTAACTCCATCGAAAAGAGCAAAAACCGACCGCTGCCCCGCGTTATCTTCGCCCTGGGCATACCTAACATCGGAGATGAGACTGCGGAGTTGCTGGCTGAGCATTACAACAGCCTCGATGAATTAGCCCGGGCTACGCCTGAAGAACTTCAAGACATACCCTCCATCGGCCCTAAAATTTCCGATAGTGTGGTAGCCTTCTTCCGCCAGAAACAGAACCAGAAAATCATCGAGAAACTGAGGAAAGCCGCCGTAAAGCTGGAGGCGGATAAAGCTAAGCGGAGGGATTTGCCGCTTGCCGGGCTCGAGTTCGTCATCACCGGTAGATTGGAGTCCTTCCCCCGCCCGGAAGCCGAAGCTAAAATCAAGGCTCTGGGCGGCAAAGCCGACTCCGATGTCACCAGAAAAACCAATTATGTGGTGGTCGGCGAAGACCCCGGCTCCAAGCTGGCACGAGCCCAGGCGCTGGGCACAAAAACACTTACCGAGGCCGAATTCCTGGAGCTTTTGAAACAGTCAGAAAACAAACTCAAATAACAGGGGACTGAAAGGGGCGAAGCCCCTTTCAGAAATACACATCCCCTCTCCCCTTTGAGAGGCTTTGTTCCAAAAGTCCAAAAGACATATCCTTTTGGACAGAAATATTATACACTTAAAGCTATGCCTCCAGTATTTTATTGGCTTGGGGAATATACCGAAATGGGATTGCGTTGGCTATCATCCCAATTTAAAATATGGTATTTATTTTTCAATAAACGGGCACGACAATCAATTGCACGTTCTTGGTCGGTCATTCGAATCTATGAGACAGTCATTCTTCTGCTTTATGCAGTGTCTATTGTTAGAATTTTATCACTGTCTCATGGCGCAATCCCTGAACCTGGCACATTCGAGAATATGAATGTATTGCTTATTATGGTGATGATAGTTCCTGCAATAATACTTGGTATTGGTGCTTTAGCGATATTATTTATACTATCCCTGTTCCCTTGGGGCAAAAAGACGGCTGATAAAATCTTCAAATATTCAGAATCTACTGAACTTGAGAAATTAAAAAGTGAAACTGAAAAGAAGTTGAATACTTTAGAAGAGAGACTAACTAGCGTCGAATCTACTATGAATGATAGGTTGAAAAATATTGAAGGTAACCTTAAGACTTTAGCTGGAAGAACTGATAATATAGGAACACCATTGAAAACAAAGACAAAATCGAAAAGGAAAGCAAAGAAAAGATAATT
>Ga0299915_10001030_pt1 | contig 20365 bp, 18 predicted proteins | sample RVTome_13_FD_200263 | JGI IMG/M metagenome (GOLD analysis project Ga0299915, IMG submission 200263) | Soil microbial communities from uranium-contaminated site in the Upper Colorado River Basin, Wyoming, United States - RVT92D227 (version 2) ... | reverse complement strand
GCCGTCTTCGCCATCTCCGTGCCCCACTTGGCCATGTCCTCGTTGACCTTGTCGGCGCAAGCCTTGTCCTTGCACGCGCACATGTCCTTCGAGAAGCCTTCCATCTTCGCCATCGCCTCGCCGGCAGCGCCGCCCTTCTTCTTGCAGCCAGTGAAAGAGAGGATCGAGAGAGCAGCCAACAACGCGAGCATGATCTTGTTCATCGAGAAATCTCCGGGTTCTTTGTGTGCGTCGGTTGTAGAGCATCCGAGGATCCGGTGAAAGCAAAGCGATGTCTTTCATCGCGCTCACTTGTCACGGCCGATCTGCCAGTCGTAACCGAACGACGACAATTACTTTCGAGTGAAGACAATCTCGCGTCGTTCATGCAACGAGCTGGTCACGCGCGCACGCAATACGCTGCGATCGCGGACCGAGCGAGGTTACTTCGCCGCAGAGCCCGCAGCGCCCGAGCCAGCCGACCCCGAGCCAGCCGACCCCGAGCCAGCCGATCCGGAATCACTGCCGCTCCCGGTTCCTGGATCCCCCGCACCTACCACGGCGGTGATCGCGTCGAGCATCTTCTTCCGCTGCTCCGCCGTCTTCGTGCGCTCTTCGCACCGAGTGACGTCGGCGCTGGTGTTCGCCGCGGCCATGCACTTGAGCGCATCGGCCGACCAGCTGTCTTCCTTGCAGCGCACCAGCGAGGCGTCCTTCACCTTCGCCATGTTGACGTTGGGGAACGCGGCCCTGAGCTCGGCTTTCGACATCGCGAGCGCGTTGTCGACGGCGGTCGCGCAGTCGGGTGTCGAGCCCTGCTTGCCGGTGCAGCCCAGCCCGAGCGCGAGCACGGTCCAGGTGACACAGATCGACCTCGTTGCTGCTGGCCACCCTCGCATCGAAGTCATCAACGGTTCCCTAGACGGTTTCGTATTCGCCATCAGGGGTCAACTTCTAATGCTCACGAAACTCAACGATTCATGGCGATCGTATCGCTTTGTATTCAGGTCACGACAATCGCTGCTCACGTGACGAGGAACCGCTCATAGGCACCGAAGTCGTACTCTCGCCCGAGGAAATCGCGAACCAGCTCGGCTGCATCGCGGCTGCCACCGGGCACGAGCACCTTGTCCCGGTACGCGAACGTCACGTCCCTCGCCATCAGGCCGCAGGCCTCGAACGGCGTCAGCAGGTCCTTCGCGATCACGAGCGACCACTGGTACGTGTAGTACATCGCCGAGTAGCCGACGAGATGGCCGAACGAGGTGTGGAACCGAGTTCCCGGCACGTACGCGAACGGGGTGTAGCGCTTCTGCAGCTCCTGGACCTCGGCGAGCTGGTCGAGCGCTCGCGGATCGGCGCGATGGAAGCCGAGCGAGATCGCGGCATAGAAGATCTGCTGCACGGTCGCCGTACCGAGCCCGAACTTGTCGGCGCGCCGCATCTTCTCGACGAGTGATTTCGGGATCACCTCGCCGGTCTCGTGATGACGCGCGAACCGAGCGAGCGTGTCGTAGCTCCACGCCCACTCCTCGAACATCTGCGAGGGCGCCTCGACGAAGTCCCACTCGGTCGCGACGCCGCTCTGCGAGATCCACCGCTGATGGCCGCCGAGCACGTGGTGCATCAGGTGACCGAACTCGTGGAACATCGTCACGACGTCGTCGTGCTCCATCAGCCCGGGCCCACCCGAGATCGACGGATCGGAGAAGTTGCAGACGAGCACTCCCTCGGGGAGCTGGACGCCGCGCACGCCGTCCTTCAGCGGGAACTGCGCCGCGTGCTTGTACTTGCCGTCGCGCGGATGCATGTCGAGATAGATCCGGCCGAGCTTGGTCGACTGCCGCATCACGTCGTAGACGAGCACGCTCGGGTGCCAGCGCGCGGCGTCGGTCACCGCGACGTACGTGAGATCGAAGATCTCCGAGGTGATCTCGAGCAGCCCGGCGAGCACGCGCTCGTACGGGAAGTACTGGCGCACCTCGCTCGCGTCGACCTCGTAGCGCTCCTTCTTGACGAGGTTCTCGAGCCACACCTTCTGCCAGTCGGCGACCGCCTCGGCCGCCGGGTCGACCTTGCGCAGCTGGCGCAGCAGCTCCGCGTAGTCCTGCTCGGCGCGCGGCGCGGCGAGCTTCCAGACCTTCTCGATGAACGCGGAGGCATGCGTGCCGCTGCCGATCATCTTGTCGGCGGTGATGTAGTCGGCCCAGTCGGAGAACCCGAGCAGCGTGGCCTTCTCGGCGCGCAGCGCGAGGATGTCTCGCAGGACCCCCTCGTTGTGCTGGTCGCCGCGACTGCGGAACGCGACGTAGAGCTGCCTGCGCAGCTCGTCGTCGTTCGCGTACGTCATGAACGGGTTGTAGTCGGGGTAGTCCGTCGTGATGCGGACCTTGCCGTCCAGGTCCGGCGGGTGACTGGCGATGAAGTCCTGCGGTAGCCCGGCGAGGCGTGCGGGCGTGGCCTCGATCGACCGGACGTCCTCGGAGATGTTCTTCGAGAACTGCTGGCCGAGCTTGGTCAGCTCCTCGTCGATCTGCTTGAGGCGCGCGCGCACCTCCGGCGGCTTGTCGACGCCCGCGCGCCGGTAGTCACGCAGCGTGTGCGTGACGAAGCGCTGCGTGTCTCGATCCGAGCCATCGATCGACACCGCCGCGAGCGCGTCGTACAGCTCGCGATCGAGCGCGAGATCCGAGTAGAACCGCGCGACCTCTTGCTCGCACTCGCGCGCGGCATCGCGGATCGTCTCCTCGGGATGGACCTCCGACATGAGGCCCGCGAGCGCGTTACTCGCACTCGCCGCGGTAAGCAGCGTGTTGTACCGGACGAGGGTCTCGTCGATCGTGCGCGCGCGGGTCGGCGCGATGATCTCCGGACGCACTGCCTCGGCGCGACGCAGCCCCTCGAGGCATTCGGTCGCAAACAGCTGGGCTGGTTGCTCGGCCTGCTTCACGTTCGCGACCGAATGTAGCATCGTTCCGCGATGGACGAGATCCCGCAGCTCGGAGATGCGCTGCGACTCGTCGCGACCGATCCGAGGTGGCTCGAGGTCGCGCTCGCCGACCTCGACTCGGTCCACGCCGACCACCTGCACTGCGAGCGCAAGGCGGCGCAATCGGCGCTCTCGTTGATCCGCAGCTATCCCGATCGCGCGGATCTGGTCACCGCGATGGCGCGGCTCGCGCACGACGAGACGCGCCACGTCGTCCAGGTCGCACAGCTGATGTCACGCCGCGGCCAGCCCGCGAGCTACGACCACGGCGACGAGTACGCGGCGGCGCTTCGCAAGCACGTCCGCGTCAAGGAACCCGATCGCCTGCTCGATCGGCTGCTCGTGTTCGCGGTGATCGAGGGCCGGTCGGCCGAGCGCCTCGGGCTGCTCGCGGAGTCGCTCGACGATCCGAAGTCACGCGAGCTGTACGCGAGCCTCACCGTCGCGGAGCTCCGTCATCGCGACAGCTTCCTGTCGCTGGCCCGCGATGCCGCACCGGCCACGTGGCGCGCGCGCTGCGGCGAGCTGGCGCTGATCGAGGCGGAGATCCTGACGGGGCACCCGATCGCCGCGCGGATCCACTGAGATTGCGATCGTCTACCGGCGATCGTCCGCTAAGATGATCGGGTGGACGACGATCGACGCGAACAGCTGAAGGCGAAGCTCCTGCGCGGGCTCGTGGTCGTGATGACGCTCCTCGGGCTCGTCGCGATCGTCCTGTGCTTCGTCCCCTCGGTCGAGGTCTACAAGGACGCGAATGACTGCGCCGGGGAAGCGCTCGGGCGCGTGCTGTCGTGGCACAGCAGCAGCCATCGCCGCTGCGATCCGAGCTGGGTGCTCGCCGAGACGCGCGGCCCCGTCGAGCACCAGGTCGGGATGGCGTGCTACTTCCTCGCGGTGATCGCGCCGGGCTTGCTCGTTCGCAAGTGGCCGACGCTCAAGCTCGCGATGCTGTGGGCGTTCCTGACGTTCGGCGCGACGTTCCTGATGATCGTGGCGACCTTCGAGCTGTTCGAACACTGGAACCAGCACCTCGTCCAGCTGCCGCTGTCGTACGTGTTCGGGCTCGCGGCGAGCGCGCTGATCATCACGCTGATCGCGCTCGTCCCCGTGTTCTGCGGTGTGTTCGCGATCGCGACCCGCAAGCGACCGCCCCCGCCGCCGGTGTTTCCGACCGCCCGGATCGTCGAGCGCTGATCGGCTACAGCGCGCAGTTCGCGGCGCGCCAGAGGTCGTTCGCGTGGTCGGTGAACAGCCCGGTGAAGGTGCCGTTCGGGGTGGGTCGGAGCTCGCGACCGTTGACGATCACGTAGTACTCGAGCTGGAGCTGCACGGACTCGCCGGCCGGTTGCGGCGCGGCCTCCGGACAGTGGTACGAGCGGAATGGATCGTGATCGCGCCACGACATCCGGTAGCGCGCGTTGTTGCCGACGCGTCGTTCGAAGTCGACCGGCCGGGTGTTCCACGCCGGCTCGCCTGCGATCCGCCAGCGAACGCTGACGTCGAGCTTCTGCCACAGCTCGGGATCGTCGCGATCGGTCATGCCCGGCTGATAGACCTGGAAGCACAGGTTCGTGACGGCCGCGCGCTGGCGCGCCCAGGTGTCGAAGGTGAAGCCCGACGAGGCCCCGCCACCGCCGCTGCACGGATCGTCCGCGCCGCGCGTGATGAGGTTCTGGACGTCGCCGATCCACTGCGGCGGCATGAGCGCATCGAACCAGTAGTTCGCACCGAGGTTCGAGTCCCACGCCTGACAGCCACTCGCGCTCGTGTTCTCGAACCACAGCGCGACCCCGCGTGCCGTGGCAGGCACCGCGATCGTCGCCGCCGCATCGCGCACGCTGACGTCGCGCCGTTCGCCACCCGGCTCGAAGCGCACGTGCGCGGTGATGTCGTAGAGCGGGTTGCCGCCGCTCGAGTGGCGGCAGTTCGGCAGGCGCGCCGGGTCGTACGCGATCGTCACCTCGCCACCCGGTGCGAGCACGCCTTCACGCCGCTCGGTGAAGTCGGTCGCGAACACGAGCTTCGCGCGCTGCGGTCCGGCGGGCGGGGTGCACACGCCGGCCGCGCTCCCGATCGCGAAGTCGGGCGAGTTGATGAGGTAGTTGTCGAGGTCACGCGGGTTGCGGTTGTGATCGAACAGTCGCCCACCGCCGGCCAGCTGCACGAACGGCACGACCTGGATCCGCGTGTTCGCGAGCGCCGTCCCACTCATCCCGGGACCCGGCAGCCCGTCGACGATGCGGACCGTGTAGCGCGCGTAGCCCGGGGTTGCCGGCACGCTCACCGGCGTCGCCATCACCGCGCGCCAGGTCGGATCCGATCCGGACTGGTACTGCACGCGAGGGACGAGCCCCTCGGCGAGCGCGGCCTCGGAGACCTCGACCGTCCCCTGCCACACCCAGCTCGACCCGACCGCTTCCCACGTGAACCCGGTCCAGTTGCGCTTCAGATCGCGCAGCACCACGTGGCAGTTGCGGTCTGCCTGATCGAGGCTTCCGTCGACGCCGACCAGCGGCGCGTCGACCGCGACCGACTCCGCTCCGGGGTCGTCGACGCAGCCGATCAACAGGGTGGACAGTACGAGCAGGCGGTGCATCTCACCGCCAGCACAGGCAGGGCGTGTGCCAGTAACAGCCCTAGATCATTCGCGAGCTTCGCATCGCATCGGGCTGTCGAGCGCTGTCGATCGCAACGCGCGTCGCAAGTGGCCAGTCGAGTTGCCACCCCTGGCTACGGATCACTTCCGGATCAGGACGCGGCCGGACTTCGCGGGCACCGTGACGGCGATCGTCCCGTCGGTCTTCACCGTGAACGTCTGGCTCTCGCCGCCGGGCATGACGTCGGTCAGCGTCGTGCCCGCGGGCAGCGACGTGCGTACACAGGCGCCACCGTCGGCTTGCGGCGCGCAGCTCTCGCTCGATTGATCGCTCGTGTTGAGGATCACGAGCGCGGTCTGGTCGGTCGTGATGCGCTCGAACGCGAAGATGCCGGCATCGCGGCGTGCTCCGGGGAGCGTGGTCGACCATAGCGGCGAGACCGCACCCTGGCGCAGCGCCGGGTTGTCCTTGCGCATCGCGATGAGTCCCTGCACGAGCTGGAAGGCCTCGTGGTCGGTGGCGAACGGCGCGTAGCCCTGCTTGAGGTTGCCGCCGAACATGTCCTCGCGGTTCTTCGGATCGACGCCGCCATCGAACCGCTGCTCGGTGCCGTAATAGATGCACGGGATGCCATCCCACGTGAACAGGTACATCAGCGCCGAGCGCAGCGCCGAGGGATCGGACTTCTCGAACAGGAAACGTGGCAGGTCGTGGTTGTCGAGGAAGTTGACCATCACCTCTTTCGGCGCGAGCCCGATCCCACCGGCTTCGGACGGCGCGTGCGGCGTGTCCTGGTACGTCGGTCCGGCGGGAAATCCGTTCGCCACGCAGAACGCATCGGTCGGGTTGCGCCCGACGCGCGAGTTGTAGAGGCACTCGAGGTTCTTGGTCGGCTGACCCTGCGCGAACACGGCGTCGATGCCGCGGAACTTCTGCGAGAAGTAGAACATCGAGTCGAAGCGGCCGAACTTGCCCGCCGCGTCGGTGCCGCCCCAGGTGTAGCTGCCGATCAGCTCGTCGTTGCCGTCGAAGCCTTCCCCGAAGATGAAGAAGTTCTGCTTGCCGAGATCGGCGGCCTTCTTGCGCATCCGATCGTTGAAGTCCCCCCAGAAGCCGCGCACGTCCCGCGCGATCTCGGGGCGGTCGATGTGCTTGACCGTATCGATGCGGAAGCCGTCGAAGTCGGCGACCTCGATCCAGTACTCGAACGACCGGATGAGTGCTTCCTTGGCATCGGGGTTGTCCGTATCGATGTCCTTGAGGCCGCCCGGGAAGTCACCGCGCGTCTCCTGCTCGCGGACGAAGTCCTTCGAGTAGTCGTTCTCGTGCCACCAGACGTAGACGCGACCCTTGCGGTTGTACCAGCTCGGATCCTCGAACCAGGCCTTGTCGTCGGGCCAGCCGAACCACTCGGGTGGGCGCGGCGGCGGCGTGCGGTTCTGCTCCGGCCAGTCCGTGAACCGGACGTCCGCGCCGCCGGAGAAGCCGAGCGACGTCCAGCCCTGGATGCCCCGCGGATCGTAGTCGGGATCCCACTCGATGATGCGCTCGAGGTAGTCCTTGCCCTGCGCGCAGTAGGTCATCTCGTCGCCGCTGCACAAAGCCGGGTTCTGCTCGCAGATCTGCAGGCACGTGTGCGAGAAGCCGCCGCCGAACACCGTGTCGTCGGGCTGACCGTTGCCGTTGATGTCGTAATAGAACAGCTGCCCCATGTGGTTGGTGACCACGTCGAGGATGACGAGCATGCCCTTGGCGTGGGCCTTGTCGGTGAGCTCGCGCAGCTTGCTCAGATCGCCGAAGTGGGCGTTCGGTCGCAGGAAGTCCTGCGTCCAGTAGCCGTGATAGCTCGCGAACCCGGCGTCCTCCTCGGTGTTCTTGACGACCGGCGAGATCCACAGCGCGGTCACGCCGAGCGTCTCGAGGTAGTCGAGGCGATCGATCACGCCCTGCCAGTCACCGCCGTGATAGCGACCCGGCACCGATGGGTAGACGTTGATGTCGTTGTTCGGATCGCCGTTGTCGAACCGGTCGATCATGATCTGGTAGATGACCTGATCGCGCCAGTCGACCCCGACGTTGGCCTGGTGCGGGGACTCGGCGGGGTGAGCGAGATCGCCGGCACCACCACAGGCGGCCACGAGACAGGCGAGGGCAAGGCGATGGGACATCGTCGGCATTTGGGAGCACGATTCGTGCCCCAATAAGCCGTCGAGGATCAACATGTTATTGATCACATGGCCAGCCGCCCGTTGCGGAACGCAACGACCGGTGAGACGACGAGCGAACATCACTCGGACGCGCTAGTACCGAGGTCATGGCACCGCCGTCGCCCCGTGCCGCACAACCGAGGGGTGGTGCCCGAGCCGCGCGCGTAACCCGCTGGATCCTGGTGCACGTCCTGCGGGCCCTCTGGCTCAGCACGATGGTGCTGACCCCGCTGTTCGGGTTCTGGCTCGCGTCGTCACTCGCCGCCTACCAGAACGCCTCGCAATGGCTCGCGCTGCTCGGTGGGCTCTTGCTGTTTCCGCTGATCCCGGCCGGCTGGGAGGGGTTCTACGCGTGGCGCCGCTCGAGGCACGAGGTGCCGCGCAAGCAGATCCTGACGCGGGTCGATCGGCTCGTGCTGCGCACGCTGATCATCAACGGCTTGTTCCTCGCCGGCATGATGTGGCTCGGCCGCGCCACTGCATTTCGCTCGCTCGCCGTGCGTGGCGACTGGATGCTCGACGGCCACGATGGTCCGATCGCGAGCACGATGCGCGGCTGGCTGCTCGGGTTCGCCGATCGGTTCGATCGCCGCACCCCCGAGGACGAGCCGTACGGCAAGAGCGACGAGGCTCCCGATCCGTCGACGATCAAGCGACGCGACGATCGCGAGCCGAACCCACGCAAGCCGGGCGAGGTGCAGCCGCCGAAGGACTGGCCGCTTCCCGACGAAGCCGATCCGAAGGTGAGCGCGATGCCCGAGAGCGCGCAGACCACCATCGACACCGTCGGCGCCTATCTCAAGGAACAGTTCCCCGACAAGAAGCAGCGGGTCAAGGCGATCCACGACTACGTCGCGTTGCGCCTGACCTACGATGACGAGGCGCTCGCGAAGATCATCGCGCACGACTACAAGGACCTGCCGTCGCAACAGGCCGAGCCCGTGTTCGCGGCGCGCAAGGCGGTCTGCGAGGGCTACTCGCGACTGATGATCGCGCTCGGCAAGGCGGCGAACATCGAGATCGCGTACGTCTCGGGCTACATCCGCGACGCCTCGCGACGGCTCGCCGGCATCGACGATCCGATCAAGGCGTCACTGCAGGGCGTGCTGCACGCGTGGAACGCGGTGCTGCTCGACGACGAGTGGCTGCTCATCGACTCGACGTGGGACGATCCGACCGGCGCCACCGAGCCCGTGCGCTCGACCTACCTGTTCACGCCACCGAAGCTGTTCGCGTACGACCACCATCCCGAAGATCCCGCGTGGCAGCTCGTGATGTCACCGATCTCGCTCGGCGACTTCACGCGCCAGCCGCTGCTCTCGCCGACGATCGGCCGGTTCGGGATCGTGCTCGAGTCGCCGACGCGATCGCAGGTCACCGTCAGGGGCGAGGTCGAGATCGTGCTCGCGAATCCGTACAACGCGCGGATGAGCGCGTACGCGAAGCTCGACGGCAGCGGCAAGGGCGGCGCCCAGATCCGGTGCACCGTCGCCGAGCAGCCGGGCTCGCGATCCGCGATCACGTGCGACCTCGGCCGCGGCGAGTACGAGGTCTCGATGTTCGCCGCGCCGGCGTCGAACGACGCCGGGGGCTACACGCTCGACTACATCGGCTCGATCCTCGTCAACAGCCGCTAGCTCGGACGTCAGGCCCAGTCGAGCGCCTCGCAGGTGAACCGCGTCCCGGGAGCGAACGCGAGCCCGAACTCTGCGGCGAGCACCGCGAGCAGCTCGTCGGGCGACTCGATCGTGCGGTGCTCGGCGCGTCCATCACGCTCGCGCACGGTGAGCTCGCGATCGAGCAGGGTGAGTCGCCTGCCATCCGGCAGCGCGCGTGCGACGAGCAAGCGGTTCTTGAAGTGCGATGCGGGGTGCGCGCTGGTGAACCAGTTCGCGACCTCGCGGTCGATCGGCGGCATCTCCTCGAGCGTGAACTCGCAGACGTCGTTCCAGTCGTCCCCGAGGCGCACCTGGTGATACAGGAGCTTGCCTTCGCGCACGATCCGCCGGGGCTCGTGCGGCGTCGCCTGAACATCGGCCGTGTCGAGCCGGATCGCACAGGTGAGCGACATCGCGCCGACCCCGACATCGACGAGCCACGACTCGTCGAGCTCGACGCGCACGAACAGGTGCGTGCGCGCCGGCGTGAACGCGCGCGGTCGCTGGTAGCGGACCCGCGCGCTCAGCGGATGCACCTCGAACCCGAGGTCGCCGAGCACCGCCAGGAGCAACGAGTTCTGCTCGAAGCAGTAGCCACCGCGGCGACCGTGCACCAGCTTGCGCTCGACGGCGCTCGGTTCGAGCTCGATCCCGCGGCCGAGCAGCACGTCGAGGTTCTCGAACGGAATCGCCTGGACGTGCGCGCTCGCGATCGCGTTCAACGTCTCGAGCGTGGCGCTGCGCGGCCCGTGATAGCCGATGCGCGCGAAGTAGGCGTCGAGGTCGATCACGGACGGACGATGCCCCGCGTCCCGCGCACGGTCGAGCACGATCTTCGGTAGGCTCGCGCCGTGGCGCGTTCGAGCTCGACGAAACAGCGCGCGGCGCCGAAGCAGCGACCGGCTGCCAGGTCGAGCTCCGCACCGCCCGCGAAGCGGCGCGCCGCGGTCAAGGCGTCGACGCCCGTCGTCGCGAAGCGCCGCGCCGTCAAGTCGTCGACCGCCGCGCCGAAGCGGCGCAAGTCCGTCGCACCGCCTCCGCCGCCGCAGGCAGCTCCGGAGGTCGTCGCGCTCACCGACGCGATCCGCCGCGATCCGGCCGATCCCGCGCCGTATCTCGTGCTCGCCGATCTCCTGCAGGCCGCCGGCGATCCGCGGGGGGAGCTCATCGCGATCCAGCACGCGCTTGTCGGAGCTCCGGAGAATCCCGAGCTGCAACGCGCCGAGGAGGCGTTGTTCGAGCGCCACGCCACGACGCTGCTCGGCGTGGATCGCGAGACGATTCGAAGACTCGGCACCGTCCTGACGTGGCGGCTGGGATTTCTGGACCAGGTGCGAGTCGCGTTCGAGGGGCGAGGCCCCGAGCTCTGCCGGTTGCTGCAGGACGTCTTCGCGACGCCGTCGGCGACGTTGCTCCACTCGCTCGTGCTCCAGATCGGGATCAAGGCGCAGGAGCCCTGCAAGGCGCTCGTCGAGACCCTGGCTCGATCGTGCCCGACGACGCTCCATACGCTGCGGTTCAACAGCCGCGACGCGAAGCTCGGCAAGCTGGAACGGGTGTGGGCCCGGGTGCCCGGGCTACGCGAGCTGAAGATCGGAAACTGGGCCGGCTTCGAGGTCGGCACGCTCGAGCTGCCGCAGCTCCGCAGCCTCGATCTCGTGGGTCCGAGGCGAGCGGATGTCGCCGCGATCCTGGACCGGCCTCGGCCGGCGCTGCGCAGGCTCCACCTCGATCTGTTCAGCACGACGCCGGTGACGAGCGTGCTCCCGCTCCTGCACGGTGCCATCCCGTCGCTGCGAGATCTCGGGCTCCAGATCAATGGTGGTGGATTCGAGCTCGCGCACCTCGAGCTCGGCGGGATCATCGCGCTGTCGCTCGAACCCGTCCCGCCGACGCTGGTGCGCACGCTCGTCGAGACGTGCCAGCGCCTGCGCTCGCTGCGGCTGCGCTTCGTCGATGGGGTCACCACGCAGGATGTGCAGCCGATCCTCGACGGAGCGCTGCCGAACCTCCGCGACCTGTATCTGCCTCCGATCGACGGTGATCCGGGCCTCTCGCGAATCCTGAATGCTCCGATCCTGCCGCGGCTCGAGTCCCTCGCGTTGTCCGGCCGCATCGACCTCCGCCAGCTCGTCGATGCGGCGGCGGCGTTCGATCACCTGCGCGATCTCGTGGTGGACACGTTCGATGCGACCGGGAGCGATGAGCTGTTCGAGCAGGCGAAGCGACGCCTACCCGCCCTCCGCCTCGGCTCCGACCGCCTGGTCGTCGGCAACCTCCGCCCGTGGAACCTGATCGACGACGAGCCGTCGCCTCGCGAGGTCGACCTCGGCGAACGGCTCGGGATCACCCGGGCGACCTGATCGGTGCTAGTGCTGGCGAGTCCATGACTGGCAAGCGGCTCCCGATCGCACCGAAGGCACCGCCCGCGCGCCGTGGTCTGCCGCTCGCCGATCAGGTCCGCGCGATCGATCGCGAGGCGCGGCCGATCCTCGCGGTCTGGGAGATCACGCTCGCGTGCGATCTCGCGTGCGGCCACTGCGGCTCGCGCGCGGGGAAAGCACGCCCCGACGAGCTCACTACCGAAGAGGCGCTCGGGCTCGTCGATCAGCTCGCCGAGCTCGGCGTGATCGAGGTCGTGCTGATCGGCGGCGAGGCGTACCTGCGCGAGGACTGGTGCGCGATCGTGCGCCGCATCGCCGAGCGCGGGATGGAGCCGCTGATCACGACCGGCGGCCGCGGCATGACGCCGGAGCGCGCGCGGGCCGGTGCGGCCGCGGGGCTCGTCAGCGCGAGCGTCTCGCTCGACGGGCTCGAGGCCACGCACGATCGCCAGCGCGGCGTCGCGGGCTCGCACGCGGCGGCCCTCGACGCGCTCCACAACCTGAGCGAGGCGCGCGTGCCGGTCTCGACGAACACGCAGATCAACCGGCTCGACATGCACGAGCTCCCCGAGCTGCTGGAGCTCATCATCGCGCTCGGCGTCCACAGCTGGCAGCTCCAGCTGACCGTGGCGATGGGGCGCGCCGCCGATCATGCCGACTGGCTCTTGCAGCCCTACGACCTGCTCGAGCTGTTTCCGATGATCGGCCGGCTCGCCGAGCGCTGTCGTGAAGCCGACGTGCTGCTGTGGCCGGGAAACAACGTCGGCTACTTCGGCCCGTACGAGAGCGCGCTGCGAGGAACCACGCCGCGCGGTCACATGACCGGCTGCGGTGCCGGCATGTGGGGGCTCGGCATCGAGGCCGACGGCACGATCAAGGGCTGCCCGTCGCTCGCGACCTCGCAGTGGGCGAGCGGCAACGTGCGCGATGCGCGGCTCGTCGACATCTGGGAGCGCGGCGGTCCGATCCGCTACACGCGCGATCGCACCGTCGAGGATCTCTGGGGCTTCTGCCGCACCTGCTACTACGCGGACACCTGCCGCGGCGGCTGCACGTGGACCGCGGAGTCGCTGCTCGGCAAGCCGGGCAACAACCCGATGTGCCATCACCGCGCGCTCGAGCTGCAGAAGCTCGGCAAGCGCGAGCGCCTCGTGCAGGTCGAGCGCGCGCCCGGCCTGCCGTTCGACATGGGCCGGTTCGAGCTCGTACTCGAAGAGCTCCCGTAGCTACACGACGCGGCGACGCACCGGCGGTACGGCATCGGCATCGGCTTCTGATCGTGCCGCACGGGCTCGTCGACGCCGGCGTCGACGGCCTGGACCGTGTTGCTACCGGTGTTCACGTTCGTCTCGGGCTGGCCTTTGCCGCCGATCCTCGCGCCGCAGGTGGAGCTAGACGACGCGACGACGGACAGGCGGTGCGCCGTACGGCATGTTGTTCGGCGGCCGGTCGATCGTCGTCGGGTTGATCGGCCGGTCAGGCACTCCGGCGTCCACGCGTGGGCGTCGCCGGACCCCTGCATCGAGCGACGCGTCGGGTGGGGCGTCGTCGAGGACCGCCGCATCGACGACCATCGTATCTGGTGCTGGTGCGGCATCGATGGTGGTCGCATCGACGCTCCGCGTGACCGGCTGGGCGCTGCCGCTGCCGGCCTCGGGCTTCGATCGGCTGCTGCACGCCGCGGTGGCCAGCGTCGCACTCGCAAAGAACGCTGCACGGGACAGCCGGCCGTGGACCGCCGGGCGCGGCTCGCGACGACCGAGGGCCACACCACAGAACGGGCACGTCGACTCGTCGATCGCGACATGACGGTGACATGTCGAACAGGTGATCAGATCGTTCATCCGAACCACTAAACTACGCGACGGCGCGCGGGCGGCGCACCGTACGGCATCTTGACCGGGTTTCGCTCGGGATCTTCGCGCACGGGCTCGGCGGCATCCGGTGCCGGTGTCTCCGTGACCCCCGCATCGGCGGTCCGCGCCGGGTTGGTGTTCGGCTCGGGCTTGGTCTTGCCGCCGCAGGCCGCCGCCGCGAGCGTCGCGCTCGCGAACACCGCCGCACGCGACAGCCTGCCGAGCGGCCGCGGGCGTGCCTCGCCCTCCCCGAGTGACGCACGGCAGAACGGGCATGCCACCTCGGTGATCGCGACGTGGCGCCGGCACGCGGTGCAAGGCTGGAGGTCGAGCATTGGGCGAACGTTACAGACGAACGCTAGACGACGCGACGGCGCGCGGGCGGCGCACCGTACGGCATGTTCGGCAACCGTCGCTGGGGATCCCGTGGCACGGGCTCGGCTGCATCCGGCGTCGGCGCCTCGGTGACGCCGGCATCGCCGGTCTGTGTCGTGTTGCTGCCGGTGTTCAGGTTCGGTTCGGGCTTGGCCTTGCCGCCGCACGCCGCGGTTGCCAGCGTGGCGCCCGCGAACAAGGCCGCGCGCGACAGCCTGCCGAGCGGCATCGACCGCGGCTCGGTCTCGACGAGCGAGGCACTGCAGAACGGGCACGCCGCCTCGGTGATCGCGACGTGACGCTGGCAGGCGGTGCAGGGCCGGAGGTCGAGCATGGCGACAGGTTAACAGAGCCGGCCGATCCACTCGACGGTCGCGGCGATGATCGCGGGATCGAATCGACCGGCACCGTAGTCGCGCAGGCTCGCGGCTTGGTCCGGATGCCAGCCGAGCAGGTGATCGAGCCCCGGTAGATCGACGAGCGTCGAGCACGGGGCGAGCTGCGCGATCCTCGCCTGGTCGTCGGCGCGAACAACCCAGTCGTGCTCGCCGCGCACGACGAGGACCGGCACGTGGACCCGCGCCCACAGCGCGGCCGGATCGATCGCGTCGAGCTGGCGATGGTAGGCACCCGAGCGTCCGTTGATCCCGGAGGTGATCGCACGCTCGGCGAGCGCGGTCGCCGAGCGCTCCAGCTCCTCGGGTGGTTCGCCGTGGAGCGCGAGCTGGCGGCGCGTGGTGTCGACGACACACGCGAGCCAGCGCGATGTGGGCGCGCCGTACGTGATGCATCCGGCGAGGCCTCGGCCCGGCGCGAGGTGCGCCGCGATGATCGCGCCGACACTGTGCCCGAACACGACGAGCGGGATGGCGAGCGCGCGCGCGCGGGCCTGTGCGGCGGAGAGCGCGGCCTCGAAGCCGGCGAGCTCGGTCGCGAAGTCGAGCTCGTTGCACGGCCCGCCCTCGCTGTCGCCGACCCCCTGCTTGTCGACGCGGAACGTGTCGAAGCCGGCGCGTGCCCAGCCGTGGACGAGCTCGACGAGCGGCGCGTCGCTGCCGTCGATCGACTCGCACGCGATGCCCTGGATCACGAACACGGCGGCGCGTGGGGTGGCCGTGTGGGTGGCGATCGTGCGGAGCCGGCTGCCTGCGACGGGCAGCTCGCCGTAGACGAGGTCGATCCCCTCGAGCTGCTCGATCGGGGCGTGGGTGACCTCGACGATCCGAGCGAGCGGCTCGCCGCTCCTCGCGTACTCGATCTGCGTCGTGGGTGAACCGCCGGCCCGCCGGAGCGCCGCCCGGAGCTCGGCGAGGGTTCGCACCGGCAGCCCCGCGACCGAGGTGATGATGTCGCCATCTTGCACACCTGCACGGGTGGCCATGCCGTCGACGATCACCGCGGCGACGGTCAACCCGGCGGGTGTGAAGGCGAGCTCGTCGCCGGGAAGCTCGACGGCGAGCCACGCGCGGCGAGGCAGTGGGGTGTGCACCGGGAGAGGTTGCTACCAAATCCTCGGGTTGTGCAAAAGCTACACATGTCAGCGGTGTCACGTCGGCCCGTCGAGGGTTCGCCCCGATCCGCTCGGACCTACGCTAGGATGTGCAGGTGTCCACGAGCGGAGATGCGAAGCGGCTCCCGTCGGCGACTGTGCCGGTCTCGATTCGGTCACTGATCGACGCTCGGCGTCGGCTCGACGAGCTCGGGACCGCGCGCCTCATCGGTGAAGCCGCCGAGATCGTCCACAAGGCGCAGACCCAGGGCCAACCCCTCGGCAAGCTGTCGCCCGATGCGATCGTCGTGCGGTCCGGCAAGGTCGCGCTCGACCTGCCGCCTGCACCGTCGACGGGATACAGCGCGCCGGAGCGGCTGCGCGGCGCCAGCGGGGATCGCCGCAGCGACGTGTTCGCTCTCGGGGTGATCCTGTGGGAGGCGCTCGCGCACGTGAAGCTGTTCGAGGGTGACACCGACGATGCGATCAAGGCCGCAGTGCTCGGCGGCGAGATCCACCCGGTCTCGGAGCTGAACGCGAACGTCCCCGCCGAGCTCGACGCGATCTGCAAGAAGGCGCTCTCGCGTGATCCGGCCGACCGCTATCAGAGCGCGAAGGTGATGGCGGCCGAGATCTCCGCCGTCCTCGACGACGCCGGCTATCCCGAAGGCAACGAGGACATCACGCGCTGGATCGCCGCCGAGTTCCCCGAGGGACCACCGCGCCCCGCGGCCAACCTGCCCCCGGCCTACCGCGGGACCGAGACCGTGATGGGGATGGCCCCGATCAAGGTCGAGGACGCGCGCGCGGCGGCCAAGGTCCTCCCTCCGATCCTGCCGGCGAGCTCGATCGCACCGGCGCCGACGTCGACCGTTGAAGCTCGCGCCGCGGCACCGACGGCTCCACCGGCGATCAAGCCCACGCTCGCCGAGAAGCTCGCCTCGACCAAGACCGACAAGAAAGCCACGCAGCCCGCCGCGACCAAGCCGCCGGCGGCCAAGCCCGTCGAGCCGGCCGTGGCCAAGCCCGTCGAGCCGGCGGCCAGGCCCGTCGAGCCGGCCGCGACCAAGCCTGCCGTCGACGACCGGACGATGCCGCTGACGCCGATCGACATCGAGGTCGTGCCGCTCGACACCAAGAAGGCCGACGTCGTGCCGCTCGAGATCAGGCGAGATCCGACCAAGCCGCCGAGCGAGGTCTACACGACGCTCGTCGATTCGAAGCCACTGGCCATGGCGGCTGCCCCCACGACGACGCTGACCGGCATGTCGTCCGCGGCGCTGCTGCCCGCGATCCTGACCGCGCCGCCGACGATCGCTCCGACGGCCCCCGCCCCCACCGCTCCGACGACGATCCCCGGCGCGGCGATCGCACCGGCCGGCTCGCTGGCCTCGCATCCCGGGATGAAGCTTCCGGACGTGCCTCCAGGGGCGACCATCAACGCGGTTCCCCTCCCTGCGCCTCCCGTCGCTGCGCCCCCCGCCCCTGACTTCACCAAGACCTCGATCCTCGGTTCGCCGAATTCACCGCCGGCGCCGGTGGCGTACCAGGGCGCCCGGACCGAGATCCTCGGTTCGAACGCGATCATCGAGGCGACCAACGCCGCCGTCTCGGCCGCGAATCCGCCGCCCCCGAAGCCCGAGCTGCCGGTGCCGTTCTCCGCGCGTCAGGTGATCAAGCCGTCGATCTCGAATGCCGAGACGGTGGCCACGCCGGCCGTTGCCCACACGGCTCCGGCACCCTCAACCGCGCAGGCGCATTCGGTGTCCGCGATCAATCCGTCCGACGCGACGGCGATGCGGGCCCTGCCACCGCCGGCCGACGATGACTTCGCGTCTTCACCGTCGCATCCGGCGCACCCGGCGGCGGTCGTGTCGTTGCCGCGTACGCGTGCCCCTTCGCGAGGCGACAAGTCCACCGCCAAGGGTGATGTGCTCGCCGGCTGGGGCTGGGGCACCGGCGCGCACGAGGCGTACATTGACGACGAGGGGTACGAGGACGAGACCAAGTCCAACAGGAAGCGGCTCGTCATGGCGATCGGCGGCGCGGTTGCCGCCGCCCTCATCGTCACGATCGTCGCGTTCGCGTTCAGCGGCGGCGACACCAAGAAGGACGAGGTCGCCGCGAAGAAGCCGACGACGGGCGAGGGCCTGATCGCCGCTCCGCCGACGCCACCACCTCCCGCCGAGCCGCCGAAGCCCGAGCCGGTCGTCACACCGCCCGCCATCCCACCTCCCGCCGCCGTCGAGCCGCCGGTTCCGGTCGAGCCCGTCGTCGAGCCGCCGAAGCCCGAGCCCGAGCCGCCGCAGAAGGGCGCGACCGAGCCCGTCGTCGAGCCGCCGAAGCCCGAGCCGGTGAAGCCCGAGCCGCCGAAGGTCGCCAAGATCGAGCCGCCCAAGAAGGTCGAGCCGCCCAAGAAGGTCGAGCCGCCCAAGAAGATCACCAAGAAGCCCGAGCCCAAGAAGAGACCCGACGTCGCGCTCAAGAAGCCCGACAAGAAGCCGCCTGCCAAGCCCGTCGATCCGTACGCACCCGCCGCGCTGAAGCTCGACGCCGCGGCCGCGTACAAGAACGGCCTGCAGCAGTTCGCGCGCGGAGACTCCGGTGGCGCGCTCACGACGTTCAAGGCCTCGCTCGCGACCGACCCCGGCTTCGCGCCGACGTGGCGTGGCATCGGCCTGGTCTACGAGAAGCTCGGCAAGAAGTCACAGGCGATGACCGCGTTCAAGCGGTACCTGCAGCTCTCGCCGAACGCCGGCGATGCGGAGCAGATCCGCAATCGGCTGGAGAAGCTCGGTTCATGAGGCGCGGGCTCGCCGTCGGTTTGCTCCTCGCGATGACGCACCTCGCAGCGGCCGAGCCGAGCAAGCTGCTCGTGCTGCAGTCCGAAGGGCGGGTCGAGGCGAAGACGCGCGCGAAGATCGACGCCGCGATCGTCAAGCTCGCGAAGACCGGTCCCGACCAGGTGTCGCTCGGCGAGATCACGTACAGCGATGCCGCGGCGCTCGTCGGCTGCAAGCCCGAAGAGGCGAGCTGCCAGACCGAGGTGATCGGGACGCTCGCCGTCGACGAGATCGTCATCACCACGATCACCGCGAAGCCCGGTGGGTTCGAGGTGGCCGTGCGCAGGGTCGGCAAGGGCGCGCCCCGCGAGGCCTCGGCGCTCGTGACCGCCGACAAGACCGACAAGCTCGACCTGATCGCGCCGCTGTTCGTCGCCAAGACGACCACGACCACTCCGGTCACGACTCCGCCGGTGGTGATCGGGCCGCAGCCGGCCGTGACCACGACCACGACTCCGCCGGTGACCGAACCGACGGCGACCGACACCCCGCCGGACACCGCGCCGACCGCGCCGGTGGCCACCGTCGATCCGATCGTGAAGCCCACCATCGAGCCCGCCGGGAGCGACCGACCGCCGCTGTGGAAGCGTCGTCGAGCCCAGATCGCAGGCATGGCGACCGGAGGCGGGATGGTCTTCATCAGCCTCTTGCTGTGGAACAGCGCGAACGACATCCAGGCGCAGGTCGATGACTTCCCGGTACGCAACGTCAGCGACCTCGAGGCGCTGCGAAGGCTCGAGGACAAGGGCGACAGCCGCGCGTCGTGGCGCAACGTGTTCCTGCTCGGCGGGCTCGCGCTCGGCGGCGTCAGCACCTACTTCTACATCAAGGGACGCCGCGCCAAGCCCGCCTCCACGACCGCCTGGCTCGCACCAACGATCTTCGATCACGGCGCCGGGATCACCTTTTCCATCGGAGGTTCGCGATGAAGCTCGTCGCCATCACGGTCTGGCTCGCGCTCCTCGCGCTCGCGATCACCGCGGGTAGCTGCTCGATCAACCACCGCAGCGGCGACTTCACGCAGTGCGAGCAGCCATCGGACTGCCCGACGGGTCAGGTCTGCAGAGACAACCTGTGCGCCGAGATGATCGACGCCGGTGCGAACAAGGACGGTCCCAGACCCGACGCGCTCGCGTGCCCGGCTCAGTGCACGTCGTGCGTGCTCGAGAAGATGGAGTGCAAGGTCGACTGCGCTGTCTCGCCGGCGACGTGCAACGGCGCGATCACGTGTCCCCCCGGATGGAACTGCGACATCATCTGCTCGGTGCAGGGTTCGTGTCGCGCCGGCGTCAACTGCCTCGCGGCCGAGTCGTGCAACATCGAGTGCAAGGGTCGAGACAGCTGTCGGGCCGTCGACTGCGGGGAAGGCCCCTGCGACCTGCTGTGCACCGGGTTGCAGTCGTGCCGCGACATCGACTGCGGCGACTCGTGCCGGTGCGATGTCGAGTGCGCCAACGGGGCGCTCTGCACCGGCGTCATCTGCACGGACGTGACGTGCAAGTCGGGGCTCGGCTGCTCGTCCGTGTTCCCCGGCTGCAATACCTGCCCCTGACCTCCCCATCGCTACCCCAACCGGGCGCTCGTTCGGAGCAGACTGATCGGTGGAGAGTGTGATGGAGAAGCGCATGCTGCACCTGCAGGGGCTCGAGCGTCTGGCCGAGGCCATCAGGCAGCGCGAACGCGCCGCGTTCGTGCTGATCGTGGATGTCGGGAGCCCGTCTCGACCGAGGCCCAAGACGTACCAGGACACGACGCACCGGATCCCGCGGATCCTCGACTAGTACTAGCGCCAATGCCGCTCAGATAACGTTGACGTTGACCTGACCCTGAACGTCGACGCCACCTTGGACGTTGACGTTGACCAAGCAACATCTGAGTGCGTCGGTCGATGGCGGCGCATGCGCAGCTTCCAGAAGCTTCGCGTCTATCAGCGCTCGATCGAGTTCCTCGCGTTGGCACTCGAGATCATCGGCGAGCTTCCGAGG
>Ga0299915_10001029_pt1 | contig 20373 bp, 16 predicted proteins | sample RVTome_13_FD_200263 | JGI IMG/M metagenome (GOLD analysis project Ga0299915, IMG submission 200263) | Soil microbial communities from uranium-contaminated site in the Upper Colorado River Basin, Wyoming, United States - RVT92D227 (version 2) ... | reverse complement strand
GGAGCGGACCGTCCGGCTCGAGGCCAAGCTCGCCGGCCATCTTCCTGGATTGCTCATTCTCGAGAAAACCCTCTATCGACAGCAAGGCGATCCGCCTCCGATATCGCCGGAGGAATTGGAGGCCCTACGAAAGGAAAACGATGAGCTCAATGCCCGTCCGGAAGTCCAGGAGGCACTCCGTCAATACATGGAAAAGCATTACTTCGAGAAGTGGCCCCGGGAGAGGGTGCCGGCTCTCGGGAATCTGACGCCGCTCCAGGCCGCGAAAACCGAGAAAGGCCGGGAAAAGCTCCAATCGCTCCTCGATTACTACGACCGGATGCAGGACGGGACGCCGGCCACGCGACCACGGGTCGACTTCAACAAGCTCCGCCGGATGTTCGGCCTCCCGCCCAGATCCAGTTGATCTGCCGGGAGCTGTGAGCCCATGCCGAGCCTCGCACTTTCCGCCTCGACGGGACGCTCCAGGTCAGCAAGATAGACTAGGGCCAGAGGCCGGGAAATTCAGCCACAATCCATGCTTCGGCCGATTTACGGAGATTCCCAACCAAGCCGATCATTTCGTCCAGCTCAATAGCTGTAATGGCCCCAGCATGATTGTACTCGCTGATATTCCGTTTCTTTCTAAACGCGTCGAGCTTCTGAATAATTCCTTTGGTGATCAATGAGCCAACCGCTTTTTAGCCATTCCGCCAGACCCATGAGGGTCTCCAATCACCGGCACGAACGGGGATTTCAGAATAGTATCGAGCAAATGGTCGCCTTTGGATATCCGGCTGCTGAATTCCCCGAGCGACATGACCAGGGGATTGATCTCGCGCCGCAGGCTGTCCTGAGCTCGGGCAACATTTTCAACGACATCCTCGAAACTCACTTCTCCGACAACGAGCAGGTCAATATCGCTTTCCGCGCCGGCCCTGCCGCAAGCGAGGGAGCCATACAAGAGAGCGATGGAGATGCGTCCGGCCAGCGGCTCCAGCGCCGCCCGGAGCACATCCACAACGCCGGCTGTCTTGGTAATAAGGCTTTTCAACTCATCAAAAATGGGGCACTGCGGATTAGCTTGGAACAGAACCTGGTTTTCCTTGACCGTGCGAAGGACAAGTCCTGCCTCTGACAGCCGTTTCAGCTCTCTTTGGCCAGCCCCCGGCAAGATCCCAGCCAAGCGGAGAATTTTCCTTAGATGGAACGATTCCTCCGTACCCAATTCAGATACAGTTTACAAGCTTTTTTGCCTCTGTCAGATAAGGACGTAAAAGGCAGGGCGGAATTCTCTGTGGAAACAGAAATCCCCTACTCTCTTCAACCTCGGGCTCCCGGATGAGCCCGAGATTTAAGAAACTCCATGAGAAGGGGGGTCATTTATCGGCGCCGGCAAAGAGGCAATTCTGGACGCCTGCTGTCCAGAGCGGCGTCCTCTAAGACGGATGCGGTAAATCTGTCCCAAAGATCGCCTGGCATTTTTTTGTCCAATCATCCCAAACCATATCGTAATTGGGAACCTCTATCATCATCTGTTCCAGCTGGTTTTTCCACGCATTCCGGTTCCATTCTCTGAGTTTTTCCGAGGTGAGGGCTTTCGGATCGTCCTCGATTCTTTTGGACCGACATTTGGTTTCCTTTTTCGAGCATAAAATGAACCATAAATCATACAGGTCACGCGGCCTCGGCCATTTTTCTTGTTGTTGAATAAGCGCCCGCATCTTCTCTGCGATTATCTCGAGTTTGCTGTACGCAGAAATGGAGAACGGCGTGAGATCAGAATAAGGAGGCACGACTTTGCAGGCTTCGGGCTCGATGAGAACGGGTTTTAAACACCCATCTTGATTCAGCGCCGAGCACTCCGGCAAGGGAAGAAAGAATCCAAAGGATCACATAGTCCTTTTCGACCTGGTCAAACCGTAGGCCCTCTTTCTCGGCTGCTCGATGGAGTTCAACGGCAGTGATCACTCGCCCACCTTGACGTTAATAAGAAGCCCCCACCGCCGGTTGTGTTTCCCTTGGGCCGGCAGGGTTGGATCCAGCCGCGGATACCCTGCAGCCAGTTTTGCCGAAGCGCGAAGGGCTTCCGCATCGCCCAGGCCAAGAGACTCCATGAGGAAACCGAGTCGCTTCGCAGCCGCGGAGTTGCCGATCCTGGCTGCGTAATCTCGGAGGCGCGATTCATCAAGCTCTTTCCAATGAGACCGAAGCGCCGCGGCAATGATGCCGATCCCACCAGTGTTCTTCGGCAGATCGAACGCGTCGATGATCGTCTTTTCCCGGTCCGTGATAAAGAACGGCCGTTCATCGATCCAAGCCTTCTGAATTCCAAAAAACTTCTCCTTCCGGACAGAAACAACCCTGAACGAGAACCCCAGGGCGTGCTTCACCGGCCGGCGGACCGGATGATCGGTCGCGATGAATACCGTTCTCGGCAGTTGCTCCGTCAGGCCATGATGGTTCAGGGCTGAGAAAAACGCGATGGCGGCAGGTTTGACGATCTCCATGGCGATGACAAACTCATGGAGTTGGGGGGACCGCGTATCTCCGGAAGAAAGTGGGATCGCGGTGAACCGTCCCCGCTTCACTCGTTCAATCCACCCCTTCTCCCTCATCCGGTCAAGGATCTGAGGGAGAAAACGCCCCTGCTTCGGACCAAGAATCCGCCTGGCGTCTTCGATGGAGAAAGCAGGGAGGTGGGCAATTTTGAAAAACAGGCGTGACTCGATCCTCCCGAGGGGAATTCTAGTTATATTTTGAGCGTCGCTAATCATCTGTATGGCCTATCTATGGCGCTTAATATATAACATTTCTTCATGCTTGTCAATCACGCCGCACTATACACTGGCTAGCAGACATAATCCCCTGACAAGGGATTTTCAATACAATACCATGTAACGCGAGTGGCTCCCAAAGGGGCTCTCTTTGTTAGGACGCTCCAGTAAGTGCGATAGTTCTCATCAAAATCCCATCCTTCTCCAGCTCCCGCCCCGGTACTACCACCCTCAGCGCGCCAAAAGCACGGCTGACGGCGATGTTCATCCGAACCGCGTACCTCTCGGCCTCCGTCTTTACGTCCTGCTCCCTTTCCCGCCGCGTCCCCAACGCCCTCTCTTCTAGCCTTTTCCTTCAGCCCTCTCGCTCTTCCTCCGCCCTCCCCCGTTCTCCCTCCCACATAAGCATCCGCCAGCGCCTGGATCCCCGGCGTGCACCTGTACGGCCGTCCCAGGTCGAACTTGACCGCGTGCTTCTCGATCGCCGGCGGGATCTTCCGCTTCTCCCAGAAGGCCTGCCCCTCGTCGGCGAAGACCCAGATGCGGCGCTTTCCATCCTCCCGCTTACCGCTCACCCGCTCCTCTCTCCCCCGCTTCCCTCTCCCACTCTTCCCGCTCCGCCTTTCCCCCGTCCCCGCGCACCGCATCGCGATCGCCCACTCGTGCTTGCCGAAGTCCTGGCCCTCGTCGACGATCACCGTGTCGAAGCCGCAGCCCTTCCAGAGCGCGCCCGACTCCGCGGCGAGCCGCGTCACCCGGTCCCAGAACTCCGGCTCGTAGCGCTCCGCCTCGTCGAACCCGCGCCGGCGCAGCCTCTCCAGGGCGAACCTCCCGACGGGCGAGACCGTGATCCCCAGCCCATCGACGTTCGCGGCGAGCTCGAGGCCCAGCGCCTCCGTGTAAGTGAGGACGAGGACCTTGCGCCCCACCCCGGCCTCCCTCCTGGCCAGCTCCCGGGCGAGGAGCGTCTTGCCCGTGCCCGCCCCGCCTCGGACGAGGACGAGGTCGTTCCCGATGACGCTCTCGAGCGCCGCGAACTGCTCTCCGTCGAGCCGGACGCGCCTGGCCTCCCGCCCCTTGACGACGCACGACAGGTTCATGGCCGTGGGCCAGTTCTCGCACCAAATTCTCCCAGCAGGACCCTGACGAACCGGTGCGCCTGGTCGAGAGGCAGCATCTTCATGGGCCTCTCGTTCTGGAACCAGACGCCGTCCTGCTTACGGACGATCCCGCCCTTGACTTCGAGGACGAGGATGCCGCGCGCCGGGTCGGCGATGACGAAATCCGCCTCGGAAAAGTCGCCCGCTTTAATACGGATCTTCAGCGAATGCCAGGCGTACCAGCTGGCGGGGAGTGCCGATACGAGCGCTTCATGGACCTTGCGCTCTGACGGTTGGGCGTGCGGCGGCAGGACGGAACGGGGGTAAAGTCCAGGGGAAGGCTGAGGCTGAACATTCATTACTTTGAGCCTCTCACAATAAATTCGCTAAAGCCTTGAGTACCCCATTTTACCGTATGAGCTCCTGCTATTCTCCTTCAGCGACAGGCTATTCTTAGATTTTTTCAGTCAATCGCACGGGGATAGCCGACAGGAAGCGGCTCGGGGATTTCGGCCGGCCGTTCTCATCCGACGCGTAAGAGGATATATAGAGCTCCTGCTTAGCACGCGTCATTGCAACGTAAAAGAGCCGTTTCTCCTCTTCCAGCCTTCCATCCCGCTCACTCAAGTAACTCGGGATCTCTCCATCGGCTGCCCCGGCAATAAAGACGACATCGAACTCGAGACCCTTCGCTTGGTGGATTGTGATAATAGGGACCTTGTTGTCCTCCTCCAAAATATGGTCGACGTTCTTGGCAAGCGCCGCGTACTCCAGGAGACCGGCCAGCGCCTCCTGAGGGGCGAGCGTCGGATCATCCTTCTCAAGGAAGATCGCAGCAAGCCGTTCGAGATGCTCCAGTCGTCGTTCTTCACGTTTCCCCCTATAATAGGCGCGCAGGCCGGAGCGCTCTAGAACCCTCTCCAGAAGTCCGGCGGGCCGAAGCGTCTCAACGTCGAGCTTCAACGCCGTAAGCAGGGTTATCAGCGGGGCAAACTGCGCGGCGTATCGGGCGCAGATCCTCCACCGTTCCATAGCCCCTTCTTTCAGCTTAGGAAGGAGTTTGATCAACAATTCGGCCGTCGCCGCCACGTCGGCCTCGGCTTTGTGCCGCGGCGGGCACGCCACGTGCATGGCTTTGCATACGGTCTCCAGCCGATAGTCATAGAGGTCGGGCAGAAGCCGGCTTGAAATCGCCCATGTATCAAAGATCTCCAATTCGGGTGTTGCCTCCCCTACCCGCCGCGCATGCGCCCGGATCATGCCCAAATCGAACCTGATGTTGTATCCGACAACCGGGGCGCGGCCGATAAAACGCGCAAGCTCTCGAAACACCTCGCCCGCCGGCCGCCCGTTGCGCCGCAGGAAATCGTCCGACCAGCCATGGATTGCAAACGACTCCCCAACGGGCATGGTGTTTCTAATGAAGCTGTGGAAGGTCTCCGCCAGCCGGCCGCGGTCGAGCCGGACGGCCGCGATTTCCACTACCTCGTCCCGCGCGGGCGAAAGTCCGGTCGTCTCGGTGTCCAGAACGACGAGGCTGCCTCCTTCGGCCTCCCGGATTAGGCGTTCGTAGGACTCTCCATCACGTTCGATCAGGGGCGAGACCAAATCCGTCAGCCGCAGCCCGCAATGCTCGCCATCCGTTGTTATCCGGAGTATCGCCGCCTCGCCTATCCCGCGGGTCGGCCGCAGCAGCACACGCACAAGGCTCGACCGGTCCTCCGGACACAGCAGGAGCCTCAGCCACGCTAGGGCATCCTTAACTTCCTGTCTTCGGAAAAACTCGAAAAGCTCCACAGTGTAGCACGGGACGCGGCGGCGCTCGAGCTCTTGTGAAATGACGATCGCCCGCTTATTCACCCGCCCGAGGACCGCCATCCGGCGGAAAGGAATTTTCCGCTCTTCGGCAATCCGGACGATCTTCGCAGCGATCCAGGCGCCCTCTTCGCTCTCGGTCCGAGCCCGATGAATACCGATGGGCTGGCCCTGGCCGCACGAGCCAGCCGGCCGGATGGATGTTCGCCTGTCGTCCAGGCTCTCGGCAAAGGCGGATACCGCCCCGAGGAGGATTCTCGTCGCCCGGTAGTTCTCAGCCAGGTCGTACGCCTTAACCGGTGCGAATTCTTTTCTAAACATGTCCAGGATCGTATCCGGCTCCGAGCCGCGCCATTCGTAGATCGTCTGATCGATGTCCCCGATAAGGGCGATATTGCGTGACCGTTCCGCGAGGATGCTCAGGATCGCATACTCCGACGCGTGCGTGTCCTGGACCTCATCCACCTGGATGAAGTCGAATCGGTTCTGCCAGCGGTCCCGGATTTCGCTCGAGCTTTGGAGCATCGCCCGGGCCGAGCACACAAGGTCCGCAAAGTCCAGAGCACCCATCTTTCGAAGCTCGTCTTGATAGAGTTCGATCTGATGCGCTAATGATCCTTCTGCCGCCCGGCCAGCCTGGCGGCGACCGCTTCCGGCGATAGGAAATACGGCTCCTCCCGGAGCAGGGGAACTTGTTTTCGCTCTCTCAATCTCGAAGTAAAGGTATTTGGCCTGCCTCTCGTCCAGACCGAACAGGTTCCGCAGAAGCTCGTTGCTATCGGCATCGTCGAAGATTGAGAAGTCGCGCGGCAGGCCAACAAACCTAGCCTCCATCCTGAGCATGCGGGCGCAGAGTCCATGAAACGTTTTGATGGTGAGCTTGGAAGCGACCGCGGGATAATGCTTCTTGACCCGCGAAGCCATCTCGCCCGCCGCCCGGTTGGTGAAGGTCAAGCAGAGGATGCGCTCGGGTGCGATGCCTTTTTCGATGGCGCGGCGGACTCTCTCGGCGAGAACGCACGTCTTCCCTGTCCCGACAGGCGCGAGAACAAGGATCGGCCCAAAGACATCATTGACGACTTTCTTCTGTTCGTCGTTCAGGTCAAAGTCAGGCATTGTTTAGGATTCCACGATTTCTATATATAGTCCTCAATCCAACTTTGCTCCGCACTTCGGACAGCACTTCTTCTCTGCCCGCTTTTTCCTCAATTCCTCAATAAAGCCTGCGCTCAATAAACCGGCTGGCATGGCGAAAAAACCAATTCCCAAGAGGCTGATAAGTGCTCCCAGGAACTTGCCAAGGGGAGTTATGGGGAAAATATCTCCATATCCTACGGTAGTCAGAGTAACAACACCCCACCACATGGAAGCGGGGATGCTCGAGAACTTATCCGGCTGGGCCTCGTTCTCTACGTAATAGAGAAGGCTTGACGATACGATCAGAAGGATAAACAATATAAAGACGGCAGCCACGAGCTCTTCTTTCTTGGCCTTGAGGACCTTCCCGAACAGCTTCAATGCCTCAGAATACCTCCCTATCTTCAATAGCCTGGCAAGTCTGATCAATCGGATCGCCCTCAGAATTCTCAAATCGAACGGAATGATCAGAGGGAGGTAAAACGGAAGGATCGCCATGATATCTATTAGCGCCAGCGGCGAAAGCGCATACTTTACCCTGCCCATAAGAGGGCCTTTGAATCTAGGATTGCTCGTACATACCCAAATTCTCAGGATATATTCGATGGTGAAAATCGCCACTGAGAATAAATCGAACTTCCTGAGCGCATTCACATGCCGAAGGTGGAAAGTTTTTTCCGTTTCCAGCATCACGGCCAGGACGTTTGTTGTGATGAGGGTAACTATAAAGATTTCAAAGGCTTTATGGGCCCTGTCGTGCGGGAGATTACCTTCCATGATTTCATGGAGGCGCGTCTTGATTCTTCTCATTTCCTATGCTTTCTCACTCCATCCCGTGAAACTCAATTCATTCAACGTTTCCGTCCCTTGCCCAGCCCCTTCAGTACCTCGGCGCAACCCGTGTACTTTAAAAGGCGCTCGCGGTTCTTCCCGATGAATTCTTCTTCCTTCGCCAGAACCTCGCCGATGATCTTCAGGACGTCCCCTTCGCCTCGCCAATTCTCCGCCAGAAGGTCCGGATCTCCGGCGCGCTTGCCAACCTCCATGGCGACGAACGCGCATAGAAAGATGTCGTCGATATACCCGTAAGGCCCATGGAGTTCTTCCGAAATGACGTCCGCCGGCATGACGAAATAGGCGATCGCGCAGGCGACCAAAGGCCTCAGACGAGCAGAGAGCCGGGCATCGTCGAGAAGATTCGTCATCATCCTGTACCATTCGGGCGCGAGATAGATGAAGTCGTCGTGCCGTCCCTCGTATTTCGCGATGTCCTTCGTCAGCTCATCATAGAAGCTTTTCATACTCTCCCTCCGCCGCTCTTCCGGGAGCCCGTGTTTTTCGTAAAATAAGGGCAAATCCCTTTGAACTCCGTACATATCGGGCAATACTCCGTCCTTGGCTGGAAATCACCTTTCTTGATCTTGCCGACGATCCCGCACAGGTTCTTCCTGGCCGCTTCGCATTCTGTCGAGTCCCAGCCGGTCGTTCGAACGACGCCGTCCTCCAGGAAATGGAGTGTCCGTCGCCCGACCTTGAGGTCCACGCTATTTTCCAGTCCCAGGGCATAGATGTCCATCTGCTGTTCGGCCTGTTCCCTCGAGCCGATCTTCGACCCGTACGTCTTAAAATCAATGATTTCTTTCTTATCGCCGGCCGCCCTGCGCATAAGATCGATCCTGCCGGCAATCGCTACTCCCTCCAAATAAAAAGCAAAAGGCCGCTCGGACTCCTCCACTTCTCCGAAATATTTCCCGTGCTCCCGGACGTACCGGCTCACCTGGGCGACGGCCGCTTCCATGGACTTGCGCTCCTCCTCGGCGGCCTCAGCACCCTTCTTTCGGCTCCACACCGGCATCCAGGCCCGCCCGACATACGCAGCCGCACCCTCCTCCGTAACTTTTTTCCCGGCTATAACGTCCCTATGAATGAGATCGAGAGTCCGGTGCACGGCGCTTCCGAAATAGAGCTTGTCGGATAGGATATTGGCCATCCCATCGACATGAAAATATCTGTAGCGCAGAGGGCACTGGAGATAATGGGCGATCTGGTAATAGCTCAGCCGCAGACGCGGCTCATGACTTTTTTCGCCGACTTCCTCCACCCGGAACGCTTGCCGACTCAACTCCCTCCCCCGTCGTTCGGCCTCGGCCAGCTGGTCCCCGGCGAGTTCCCGGATGAACTCCGAAGGACCGCCGCCCCTCTTGTTGACGACGTCAGCCGTCCCGATGATGAGGAGATCCCGGGGCCGCGTCGCCGCGACATAAAAAAGCTTCCGCTCGTCGACGATGTGCGGGTCGCGCACCTCGGGCTGGCCGCTCCGCATCAGCTTGCAAGGGATCTCGTAAGGGCTGCGCCGCGCCCGAGCCGGGAAACGGCCTTCCATGGCCGCGCCGATGACGACCACCGGGAACTCTAGCCCTTTGGCCTGGTGGACGGTCATCACGGAGACTGCATCCTCCGGGTCGCGGCGGTAAGAATCGTGAGCGCCCTCGCGAAGAAGCTTCAGGTAGGACATGAAGGCGTATGGATTATTAGTGCCGCCGTGCTCGTCGAAGTCGCCGGCAATTTTCGTCAGGATGCCCAGGTTCCTGACGGCTTCCTCGTCGCCGTCCCTTTCGGCCCCGGCAAAATACCCGGAGATCCGCAGAATTTCATACAAGACCTCAAGAAGGGAGCGATGCCGGCCTTCTTGGACGCGCCGCTTCAGGTCGATGAGGCCACAGATCTTAGCCTGATCGGCGGTATCCCGGATTCCTATCTTCCTCAGCCTTTCCTCACCCCCGGCCTCCACCAGGTTGCTTTTGAAGGCCTTCAAGGCTTTTTCCGTCTTTACCGAAAAGTCCATCAGCCCGCACCGGACGAATCGGTCGCCCCAAGGCTTTGTTGCCTCGAGGAACGTGAACAGGCCATAGATCTCGTCAATATCCGCGCGCTCGAAAAACTTGCCATCTCCGATCACGCGGAACGGAATCTTCGCCTCCTTCAAAGCGTCGAGATACGGCTCGGCGTAGGAGTGAACGCTTCGTAAAAGGATAGCGACATCGTTGAGCCTGCGGATCGTCCCGTCAGAGACAAGACTGCGCAAAACGGCGGTTACCGCTTTCGCCTCATCGGCGGCGGATTGCTCATGGACGATCACGAGGTCATTCGACCAATCCCTCCGTTTACACCTCAGTTCTTTGTCCAAGCGGGCGTTTTTCGGATTACAGCGGATGAGCTCGGAGGAATGGACGATGATCGGCTTCAGTGACCGGAAGTTGTCTTCAAGCTTCACGACCTTGACGGCGGCGTGCCTTTTATGGAAAGTCAGAATGTTTTTAACGGTCGCGCCGCGGAATCGATAGATGCTCTGGTCATCGTCGCCGACAACGGCAAGACGCTGCCGGGGCGCCGCTACAAGAAATAAAAGGTCTTCCTGCACGGCGTTAGTGTCCTGGTATTCGTCGATCAGAATCTCATGGAACCGGTTTCGGACCTGCCGAAGCACGGCCTTCCGGTTCTTGAGCATTTCCAGGGCTTGCCGCTGCAGATTGCTGAAATCTACAGCCTCGGCTTCCTGCAGGAGTTCCAGATAGCGCCGGTACGAGCGGGCGACGCAAACGCGCTCTTCCCAGAGCGGTTTTTCATCGGACCCGACCGCGGCGAGCCGTGCGGCGCACCAGGCTTCGAATTTCACGGGGTCCACCAGCTCTTCAGCCGCCAGATTGTATGTACGCAAAACCTCCGCGAAGAAATCGCACTCCCGGCCTTTCATGATTTCGCTCAGGCCGAGCTCCTTCCGCCGGGAATAGACAAAGAGGCGCTGGCCGGCTTCGTCCAAGACGCGGAATCCCCGAGGAAAAGGAGTTTCAGATCTGAAACCATCGAGAAGCCCGTAGCAGAACGAATGAATCGTCGAGACCTGCATGGCCTCAACGTTGACCTCAGGAAGCTTTTTCTGAATTCTGTCCTTGAGCTTAAGGGCAGCTTTATCAGTGAAGGTTGCGGCCAGGAGGTTCTCGGGTTTCACCTTGCCCGATCTGATGAGGTAAGCCGCCCGGCAGCTTATCACCTCGGTCTTCCCCGATCCCGGCCCGGCGATGATGAGCAACGGGCCTCCGTAGTAAGTTACGGCCTCCCGCTGGGCGGGAGTGAGATCGCAGAGGATGTCCGTGTTGCTGCTCATGGGTTAATCAAGATCAGTTGCGGTTATTTACACGAGGCTTATACTGACTATCCTTTCATTAATTTTTCATTCTTTGCGATTTCGTTCTGAGCCCCTAAAATCCTCAGAACTCGATTGCCAAATATCGATGCGGTCCTATGGCCATAGGTCTGATGACTGAGCCGGAGGTTGTCCGCCGAGTTCTTTTTGGCACAAGAGGTTCTTCGCTGCACATCGTGCTCCGGATCCCAAGATTCCTTTACGTTTATCCTCCCCATTTATATGCTAATTCAATAATTGCATTTCTGAGTAATTTCCTGCCTGCTTTGAAGTAATCCCATTGAATCGGGCCAGTAGCTTTTCTAGTGCGCAATTGTATAGCGTGCGAAAGATTGCTTTCGTAACGCCGTTCACGAATTTCCTTTGCCAATGCACTAACGCCAGGGTACGCTTTTTTACGACGCCGATTATTAAGGTTCCCACCGAGGTTGCCTAACCGATATTGACCAATACTCGTATCATTTCTGTGGAGTGCATAAAGAAGCCAATCATTGAAAACATCCATCCCATTAACCCAAGCTGTAACATCAGTATCGTTGTAGCCTGCAATACAGACTATCTGTCTTTCAGCTTTTCTGTAATCCGACCTAAAGAATGCCCGCCAGTTAACGTTCGGGACCGGCCCTACCATCCTCTCCATACTTAAATTAATCCCACAAACCGCGCCGGCATGGCTTTTAATAGCTCCCCCACGTTTTAATGCTATTTTCGCACTCCGGTTGATGTTACGAATAGGCTTAGAAATTGAGATATTCTCGTTCATTGACAGCAGTGCGGCGGCAAGCGAAACATCCATACAAGAATCTCGTAACAACAGATTAGCCAATTTCTCCAAGGGCTTCTTACCCAAGTACTTCTGCGACAGCGCAAGTACTAACTGAGTTCTACCCCACCAAGAACGAGGATGCGAAGTTACGCTTTTTATTTGATCATAAGTCAACATCTCCTCGGCAATCAGCCATCTGCCTGCCGCTGCGAGGAGATCGTGCTGCATGTTATTTGGCCGCCATATTTTCTTAATCTTATCTGATATCTCGGACTTATAGCGTCCTTCGATGCGACCATTAGCCACATCAATGAATGCCGCCGTCACTGACGGGTATAAAGGATCCTCACGTAAGCGCGCTGCAATCTCTCTGCTGACTGACTGGGGGAACCTAGGGTAACGCTGCAGATATCCAATAATATTCGAGTAAAGCTCGGGGTAACGAGCATATATTCGCCAGAGCCGATTTGTAATGGAAGCATGTGGAGCTGCATGAGCAAGAACATATTTGAACCTTGTGGGGTTCATAATCTTGAGGCCCTTCGAAAGAAATGTGATGCGTAGACGAAGCTTCTTTTGGTCGATGACTCTCGACCTTATCGTATCTTCAGGTGGACGACTGATAGATTTAAGTTCGTGCTCGATATCGATTACTTTATGGATCTCTATTTTACTAGTCTGCGGGAATAAGCCGATATCTTTGCTTAGCTCATCCAAGCGGACCAACATCCGGAGAAGATCAGGTTTCTTTTTTGCAAACAACCGGATGTCGTCGACATACCTAAGATAACGTACACGTTTCGGTTTGCCTCGATTTTTATCAAAGTAATGTAAGACTAGTTCCGAAAGCAACCCGGAACTGAGCGGACCTTGAGGAATCCCATGATTGTGGAAAATACCCTGATCCGTTGAAGTCCATTTAGAAAGCCATCCCGCCAGAGCATCACAAAATTGTTTGTCACACCCGCAATTCCGAAGAAAATACCTAAGCACTCCATGATCAACGCTATCATAACAAGCCGTCAGATCGAAGCTCGCCGCATATCTAAACCCATGATCGAAAGCATCACGACACGCTTCATTAAACGCCTGATATCCCTTGCTCCATTTTCGATAGAACCACGTATTTGTCTTGCCGGCATAAAGGTGGGCAAATGTTTCTTTATAATAATTACCGCGAACGCGGTTAATAAATCGCTCTGCAACGACATTTATGGCAGCCTGGTACACGATCTGATCTTCGACAGTAAGAAGCGTGTATGGCCGAAGCACACCAGACGGTTTAGGGAGGAAGACCTTGCATGCTGGTGAAGGAACATAAATATTCCGTTTTAAACGATCAGAGAGATCTTTTAAGAGTTCGTCCGCACAAATAGCATAAGCAGAATACATGATTCTGAAATAGCCCTTGTACTGAGGATCCGGATTTGATCTTATCCATCGCCAAGCACGATTTAGGTTGTCAATATCCCGTATAGCTCGAAGGCAGTTCATCAGTTAATTCCATATGGTGAGCGAATATATGGGGGGCCACCATGAAGATTATTGTCGGCCACACGTCGTTTGCCTATTGGCTGACAAATCGCATACCGATATTGCTCGATCATGAGGTTATTATCCCGGGAATGGCTTTTAGGGTTTTTGGACTTCATGATAATGCATGGCTTTCTCGGTAAGAATGAGTGCCGTCCTTATTGTATTCTCAAGAGAAATGCAGCTAGCTGCATCAGATATTAGGGGACGAATTGGGTGCATAACCTGGTTACGGACACCAGGAAGATGACCGACTACATCCTCAAAAGAATTTCTTGATTTGTAGCCAAGCTTCGAACGCATCTTTTCGTTCTTAGATATAACGTTCAATAGGTCAGAAAGCATAGCGCCTGCCACAGGGCCCACGTTTACATTTTGCAGTTTCGAGAGTTCCCAGTATCCGAGAATCCTTGCTTGGCTATCTTCGTTCAATCGCCTGATCCATTCAAGATGATCAGCAGTTGACCTAAGGATAAGTTCGGCGAGGGCTATTTCGAGCTTTGCAAACACCTCATAGACGAGAGTGCGAATCGGATGCTTATTAAGGTCCGACTTCGTGACCAGCCCATAGACCATATAATAGCTCCCATATTGTTCAGCATCGCCCTCATGAGTAACAAACCAGGCCGGGCGCCCTCCCATTTGGTGGAGCAGTAATCCCAAACTTGCCCGGACATCGATCTCGGCATATTCAATAGGCACTATGCTAGCATCGTCCGCTGTCAGAGTTCTTTTTTCTTCAACCAGTTTTTCCAGGTGCGCTCGCGAGATTATGCCAAGGACGCCAGCTCTTGAATCACTTGACGAGAGAACAATTGCATAGTCAAAATCATTCTCGTTCATTGCTCTCACCTGTTCTGTCAGCTCCGCTCCTACGACAACTCCCAAGCATTGAGAACAAGGGACAAGAATCTGCTCTAGATCTACCTCCGGGAATTTCACGCCTTTTAGCATCGATTCCATCTCGGCTCCTTGCATGTTCCTCCCTTGATCCCCCACGCTTTTCTGCCGCAATGCACTATAGCTTCAAGGCACGAAAAAGTTGGCGGTCATCCACTAACTTTCTGCCCACTCCTGTGACAACACTTCGGCCTGCTCCAGCACCGTCTGAGTCGCCCTCTCCTGTTTATCCGGCGGGTACCCGTGCTTCCTCAGGATTCGTTTAACCAATACCCGCAGTTGTGCTCTTACATTCTCGCGCACCGTCCAGTCGATCGTCACGTTGGCCCGCACGGTCGCCACGAGTTCCTGGGCGATCTTCCTTAGTGTCTCATCCCCAAGAATCTTCACAGCGCTGTCGTTTGTCTCAAGCGCATCATAGAAGGCAAGCTCATCCTCCGTCATTCCCAATTGCTCGCCCCGAGCATTGGCCTCGCGCATTTTTTTCGCCAAGCCGATCAGCTCTTCAATGACCTGTGCCGCTTCGATTGCCCGATTCTGGTACCGTCTTATCGCTAGCTCCAACATTTCGGCAAACGATCGGGCCTGCACGACATTCTTTCTCCCTCGTGCCTTAATCTCTCCCGCCAGCAGCTTTCGTAACAACTCCACGGCAAGATTCCGCTGCGGCATATTTCTGACTTCAGCCAAGAACCCCTCGGACAAGATCGAAATGTCCGGTTTCTTGAGCCCCGAAGCAGCGAAAATATCTACTACGCCCTCAGATGCCACCGCCCGAGAAACAATCTGCCGAACGGCCAGATCGAGTTCTTCTTCTGGCCTTGCATCGGCCGGGGCCCGCTTTGCCAGCACAGCCCTCACTGCCTGGAAAAAAGCAACGTCGTCACGGATTTCAAGAGCTTTCTCGTGCGGGACTGCCAGAGCGAACGCCTGTGAAAGCTCACGAACTGCGACCAAAAGACGATCCTTGCCGTTCTCCAAAGCCAGGATATGTTCTTGTGCTTGTGGTAGCAATCCCAACCTCTGTTCGGCGGTTCCTGATATCCACCTCGACCAATCAAATCTGTGGAACAGCCCGCAACACACCTCATGCTTCTCCAGCATGACCGCGACGGCCTCCTCCTGGTCTATCGCTGTCTTCCCCGTGCCCCCGCTCTCTGTATAGGTCGCCAGAGCCTGCTTCAGCTCCGCCGCAAGCCCGAGATAATCCACAACCAAGCCTCCTGGTTTATCATGGAAGACCCGGTTGACCCGCGCGATCGCCTGCATCAGCCCATGCCCGCGCATCGGCTTATCCACATACATCGTGTGCAGCGAAGGTGCGTCGAAGCCGGTGAGCCACATATCACGCACGATTACAACCTTAAATGAGTCGTTTGGGTTTCTGAATCGCTTCGCCAGGATCTCGCGACGCTGCTTATTTCGAATATGCGGCTGCCAATCCGGCAAGTCGGACGCCGATCCGGTCATCACGACTTTGATCATTCCCTCGTCGTCCTCGGCATGATTCCATTCCGGCCGGAGGGCGACGATCTCTCGATACAACTCCACGCATATGCGGCGGCTCATGCACACGATCATGGCCTTGCCGTCCATGGCTTCGAGCCTGTTTTCAAAATGCGAGACGATATCCCGCGCGATGAGCTTCAGGCGCTTTTCGGCCCCGACGACGGCCTCTAGCTGGGCCCACTTCGTCTTGAGTCTTTCCTTGCGCTCGATTTCCTCGCCCTCGGTCACGTCTTCGAAATCCGGGTCTATCTTCGGGCGCTCCGCTTCATCCAGCTCGAGCTTCGCCAACCGGCTTTCGTAGTAGATTGGGACCGTCGCCTTGTCCTCGACAGCCCTTTGGATATCGTAGATGCTGATGTAATCGCCAAAAATAGCCCTGGTACTTTTATCCGTCAACTCGATCGGCGTGCCGGTGAACCCAATATAGGAAGCATATGGCAAGGCGTCATGCATGTGTCTAGCGAACCCGTCTATAAAGTCATACTGGCTGCGGTGTGCTTCGTCAGCGATGACGACGATATTGCGTCGCTTAGAAAGAACAGGATAGCGATCTCCCTTTTCCTCAGGCAGGAATTTTTGAATGGTCGTAAAAACAACTCCGCCCGCGTTGACTCGGAGCTTTTCCCGAAGATCAGCCCGACTTTCGACCTGGACCGGCGGCTGCCGCAAAAGATCCTGACAGCGAGAGAACGTGCCGAAGAGCTGGCCGTCGAGGTCATTGCGATCGGTGATCACTACAATCGTTGGATTCTCCATCGCGGGCTCTCGAATGATCCGCCCGGCATAGAAGGCCATGGTGAGGCTTTTCCCCGCGCCCTGGGTATGCCATACGACGCCGATCCTGCGGTCTCCCAGCTCGCCTCCGGGTTGGTGACCTGATTTATAAATCCCCGCTAAGTGCCGTATTTCTTTTCTCCCCGACGCACGCAATGTCTCCTGAATTGCGACGTTGACGGAATGGAATTGGTGGTAGCCGGCCATCTTCTTGTTGAGCGTTCCTCCGCCGTAGTCTTCGAAAACGATGAAATAGCGGATCAGATCGAGAAACCGTCGCTTATTAAAAACACCTTCGATAAGAACCTGCAACTCGGGTGTTTTTGGGTCAGCGAGGGTTCCACCTTCGATCGTCCGCCATGGTTTGAACCATTCGCGTCCGGCACCCACTGTTCCAATGCGCGCCTCCATGCCATCAGAGACCATGAGGGCGGCGTTATAAGCAAAAAGAGATGGGATTTCTTGCTGATAAGTTTGGAGCTGATGGAAGGCAGTCCAAATCGTCGCATTTTCATCAGCAGCGTTTTTGAGCTCGATCACGACGAGCGGCAATCCGTTGACAAAGAGCACGATATCCGGACGGCGGTTATGCTTGTTTTCAGCGACGGTGAACTGGTTGACCGCCAACCAATCGTTGTTGTCAGGATCTTCGAAATCGATAACGCACGCCTGTGCGCCGGCAATTGAGCCGTCAGCGCGGCGATATTCAACCGTTACTCCGTCTACGAGCCAACGATGAATCGCCCGGTTGCGCACATCGAGCGACGGCCCCTCAGGCCGGATAACCCTTCGGAAGGCATCCTCGATGGCTTCCGGGGGAAGCCCAGGATTCAGCAGAGCAAGTGCCTGGCGTAAGCGATCCTCTAAAACGACCTGCCCATAGTCCACACGTTCGGCGAACAGCTCACCCGACGCAATTTCCGGGCCGTGTTTGACCGCCCATCCAGGACTCTCGATCCATACGAGAGCTGCCTCTTCGACAGCAGATTCCGTGATCCTCTTGTTCATCAGGTAGTCCTACCTCAGCGTCTCAAAACCACGTCGTATGATTCCGGCCATCAATTTTCGGCGCTCATGCAGAAAAGTCTCATACGGCATCTGGTGCCAGTTCCCCGGCAAGGCATGAAGCTCACACATTCGCCCCCATTGGTCGGAGGAGTTGGGGGGGAAGCGTCCGTCCCGGATCTTAGGCACATATTCTGCGGGCGGCGCGTCGCTGATACTGATATTCTCTGGCCATTCTAACAAAGCGAAATTTGCCAATTGATTTATCTTCTTTAAGTCCTTCACGCCTTGTTTTTCCAACCAGCCGCGTGGGAAGAGATGATGCCGTTCCAGCGGCTTCTTCTTGCCCTTAATGGCCGGGTCGAGCAGGTCTTGAACCGTTTTATGTGAAAATAGTACGGGTGCGCCTAAGCGGTTCTGTGCCGCAATGTACGCAAACAACTCGGGATTCCGGGCCGATGAGCTATCCAGGTTCGCAGGCAAGGTTACCGTCCAGAAATCATTGGTTAGCTCATTTGCCATCATCTCTTCGAGAACAGCAATAAATAATTCCACGTCCTTCGCATCTTTCAGCCGGTTGAGATCTCCATCCATTATGGTCTCTGGGGATCCCGTGTATCGCCCCGTTAAACTCGATGCAAAAAACCAGCGGCCTATCAGCTTCTGGAGATGATGCTCCGCCAATCCGAATCGCTTCCGCCCGATTAGATAGAACGCATAGGCGTAAAGCAGGGCGTTCTGGGACGAGATCATCTCCGCGCTGCGGAAACCCGCCCCGATGAGGGACGATAGGAACTGGAGCCAGTGCGTCAAATTGAGCACCTCGGCCTGCGCGTCCTGGAGCACCTTGAACTGAACGTCCCGCCGGCCGCTAGAGAACTCGCCAGTCTCTAGGTCCTTTCCCCGGAGTATCTGATAGACACTTTTTAACCGACCGCGCCCAAAACCCAGTGCCACCGCCACGCGCAAGAGCTGGTCTGGATCCGGCTGGATGAAGTGATTGAACGGCGAAGCCGGTGCGGTCGACTCCGGCGCTTTGCGCGATTGCCGGCAGAATGTCTCTAATGCCATGCGCCCCTCGTCCCAGAAAACAGACATAAGAGTCAGAATGAAATCCGCTTGATTGAGCCGCACCCCTTCGCTGTTGATACGTACGAAAATGTCGGCCACTTGCTCCTCGTCTACCGTGGACGCTATTTCCAACGCGGTAAAGGGATACTTCTGGAGGTCAAATAACAGGTCGAGGTTGTGCTCGATCCGCTCTTGATCCGTCGCACTCAGTGGCCCCTTGGCCTCGATCTGTTTGAGGAAGCCCTTAACTATCTGGTAGCTGGACTTTCCCGACGCCCAGATATCTGAGATATTCGCGATCCACTCCGGGTCACGGCGGATAGCCGCATCAGCAACCTCAAATTTGCCGTCGCGCGGTCGGAACGCTACATCGATCTGTCGTTCCCTGAAGTCCACATCTAGGACTTTCTTCCCCCGAAAAACGGCGAACAGCGAGGTTAGCCGTTGCTGTCCGTCCACTATCAGGCGTGACGGCACCGTGTGCTGCTTTCCATCCAAACCGATCTGTTTCGTTCCATTTCCGCTGGCATTCTCCCAGAACAGCAGATATCCTACCGGGAAACCACGGTACATCGAGTCAAAGAGGTCGCGAACCTTCGTGTTCGACCAGACGAACGGCCTCTGGATATCAGGCAAGCCTATATCTCCAATATCTATGTAATGGAGCAGCCCGCCAAGGTCGTAGTCAACCTTTTTAAAACACGTATTAAGCTCACTCATGTAAACCCCTTATATATTTATTAGCCATGAACTGGGCAGACGTAATCTCGGGCCCTTGTTTGACAAGGCAAGCAAAACTTTCCAGCCAGTCGATGGCAGCTTCTTTAACGACGGATGTGAAGAAGGTAATCATTTGATTTTGTCGATAATGTCCGCCTTGAGCTTCTTATAGGTCGGCATATCCGGAACAATTAGAGGAGCAAGAGTATCCCGCATGAATGCGTCCGCGTTATTTCCTGGGTGCTGAAGGCCAAGCGACTGTTTCAGTTTGGTATAAATTTCGCCAGCTGCAGACTTAAGGTCGTCTGGCGCATTGCCCCTGGCGACGCTGCGAGCGAGTGCTTCAGCCTTTATCTTCAAAATTTCATCGAGAAGTGACCGCCTTCCCTCGCGCACCCATAAGGCTTCCATCACATCGTCAGCGAACAGAAACGACTCTAAGTTGCGTTCCGTGAGCACGATGTCGCCCTTTACCTCCCACTCAGCTACCTCGATGGGCGACTTGTCATCGCGATCTGCAAGAACAAGGATCCTCGTGGTCGGCAAGATTCGGCTCAACATTTCTCTCACTGAAACCCCCGTAGCTGCGACCTGCCGTGATGATCCGCCCGACACGAAGAGAATTTCGGGCGCATGAGTGCCCAAGATTCGGTTGTAGATCTCGGCATCGAAATCCTTGCGCCGAGTTCCGACAGACGAACCCTCACATACAACCACGACCTTAGGAGCGATTCGCGTGGACAAGTCGTCAAGCGTGATAGCCAGCAGCTTTTCCCACGACACCCTGCCGAGAGTGGCTGGCACCAGTTCCATGGGAACGTCTGGATCAACCCCATCGAAGTCAAAAATGCAGACAGATCCCGGCGCAGAGGCTTCCATCTCTTGTGCGGTGTCAATAGGCATCTAAAAGTGTACCAGTTCTGGGAAAGTAAAAGTGTACCACCCGACGGTGTGGGACGTGCTTACGCGGGCAAGGTGGACACGATTTCTCCTCCTTCTTTGGGATACGACTTGCTGAAGCCGTGGTCTTTCAACCGATAGCTGTGGCCTTTGATGTTGATCACCCGCGAATGATGCAGAAGC
>Ga0299915_10001027_pt1 | contig 20379 bp, 14 predicted proteins | sample RVTome_13_FD_200263 | JGI IMG/M metagenome (GOLD analysis project Ga0299915, IMG submission 200263) | Soil microbial communities from uranium-contaminated site in the Upper Colorado River Basin, Wyoming, United States - RVT92D227 (version 2) ... | reverse complement strand
GTATGGTGTGGTAGGGCTTGTGCTCGAGCTTGTGGCCTATTTGGATGAGTCTCGGTGTGACGAGCCCCGCGAATGCCTGAGATGGTGCAGATCCACCGCGCTCACCTGGGTTGCCGCCGACCGGACGCTCTTGGTGGACCCCTGGGCCTGCACGGGTTGCGGTGCGTGCGTGACCGCATGTTCCCGCCAGGCCTTGAGGCTCCACTCCCGGGATGAGAGATGACACAGAGGGATTACGTCCCCGAGATCACCGCCTTCACGTGCAGCTATTGCGGCTACATGGCCGCCGACACGGCCGGCGCCCTTCACATCGAGTATCCGGCCAATGTCCGGCTGGTGCGGCTCCCCTGCACGGGCAAGACCGACGTTCAATACCTCCTCGAGGCCTTCGAGAAGGGCGCGGACGCGGTCTACATCGTCGCCTGCAGCCTGGGCAACTGCCATCATGTTCGCGGCAACGAGCGCGGGCGGGCGCGGGTGGGGCGGGCGAAGGAGATCCTGGCGTCGGTGGGGATCGAGCCCGAGCGCCTGGAGATGTTCTTCGTATCGGGGGGGATGGGGGCGACTTTCGCCGAGATCGCCAAGCAGATGACCGACCGGGCGAAGGCCCTTGGCCCGAGCCCGCTGCGCAGGCCAGTCGGGGTATCGGGTTAGGCTGGGTACCCCGGCCGGCTGAGACCCGGGCGCCCTCCTCAACTTCCGAAGTCCGCCGGACTTCGGAAGTTGCCTTCTGGCTTGCCCTCGCGGCGGAGCCCCGCTGGGTTTCCTCGTACCCATCAAAGTCGATGAAGATTCTCCCCTCTGACCGTGACATACGGCACTGGAGCCCCGGTTTAGCCTCAACCTATCATGGATGGGGCGGTGGCACCTGCGGGCGGCCGGCCCGCAGGCGTGATTCCCGGCCTAGGAAAGGGCTCCTTTGAGCCTGAGCGGCATCCCGGAGAGGGAATCTCCCCGGAGTCGGCAGGGCGAGCCTTCGGGTCCAGTGGGCGCGGTCCTGGTCGTCGGCGGCGGGATCGCCGGGATGCAGGCCAGCCTCGATCTGGCCGAGCAGGGCTATCGCGTCTACCTTGCCGAGCGCCAGTCCGCCATCGGCGGCCATATGGCGCAGCTCGACAAGACCTTCCCCACCAACGACTGCGCCATGTGCACCATCAGCCCCAAGCTGGTGGAGACCGGCCGCCATCTAAACATCGAGCTCCTCGTCGACACCGAAGTTCTGCGGGTAGACGGTGAGGCGGGCGACTTCACTGCCACCCTGCGGCGCCACCCTCGCTACATCGACCTGACCAAATGCGTCGGCTGCGGCGACTGCGCCACCGTCTGCCCGGTCGTGATCCCCGACGAGTTCAACGAGGGGCTGGCCAAACGCCACGCCGCCTACAAGCTCTACCCTCAGGCTGTCCCCAATGCCTACGCCATCGAGAAGCTCGGCGTCTCCCCATGCCGCGACGCCTGCCCGGCCGGGCAGCGGGCACAGGGATACATCGCCCTGATCCGCGAGGCCCGCTACGATGATGCCTTGCGCGTCATCAAGGAAGACAACCCCTTCCCCGGCATCTGCGGCCGCATCTGCAACCACCGCTGCGAGGACGCCTGCAATCGCGGGCAGCTCGACGAGCCGGTGAATATCCACTCCCTCAAACGATTCGTTACCGATAAGGTCTATGCCCGGCCGCGTGAGCCGAGGCCGCGGGCCGAGGCCCGGTATGAGGAGCGGGTGGCGATCATTGGCGCCGGCCCCTGCGGGCTGACGGCGGCCCAGGATCTGGCGGCCCTCGGCTACGGGGTGACGATCTTCGAGGCGCTCCCGGTTGCAGGTGGCATGCTCCGGGTGGGCGTCCCCGAGTATCGCCTCCCGGCCTCGATCATCGAGCGCGAGATCGCCGACATCCTCGACCTGGGGATTGAGCTGCGCCTCAATACGGTGGTCAACGATCTCGATGAGGTTTTTGCAGAAGGTTTCACATCCGTCTTGATCGCGGTGGGCGCCCACGAGGGCGTGCGCTTGCCGATCCCCGGCAACAACCTCGACGGTGTACTGATCAACACGCATTTCCTGCGAGACGTCCGCCTCAATCAGGCGCCGGCGTTGGGCCGACGGGTGCTCGTCCTCGGCGGCGGCAATGTTGCGATCGACGTGGCCCGCTCGGCGGTCCGGCTGGGCGCCGAAGTCCATCTGGCCTGCCTCGAACCGCGGGAGAAGATGCTCTGTCACGGCTGGGAGGCCGATGCGGCGGAGGCCGAGGGCGTCACGATCCACGCCAGCCGCACGTTCCGGCAGGTGGTCGATGATGGATCCGGTCACGCCGCCGGCGTCGAGTGTGCCCGGGTGCGGTCGTTTGCCTTCGACCACGAAGGGCGTCTCAACGTCGACGTCGAGGAGGGCTCGGAGCATCTCCTGGCTGCCGACACGGTGATCTTCTCCGTCGGCCAGCGCGCCGGCCTGGCGTTCATCCCCGGCGACGCCGGCGTGGGGCTCACGCGCCAGAAGACGATCGCAGTGAACCCCAACACGATGGCCGCCACCCGCCCGGGCGTCTTCGCCGCCGGCGACAGCGTCTCCGGCACCGCCTTCGTCATCGAAGCCGTGGCCTCCGGGCACAAAGCCGCCGAGAGCATTCATCGCTACCTGCGCGGCGAGGAGCTCGAGCCCAAGGCGAAGCCCGAGCTCCCGGTCGTCAAGTTCACGCAGAGCGAGCTGCAGGCGCGTCTGGCGCGCGGGACCGTGCGCAAGGGCCCACGGGTGTCGATGCCTGAACTAGCCGTGGAGGAGCGCGTCCGCGGCTTCGAGGAAGTGGCGCGCGGCTACACCGACGAGCTGGCCCAGGCGGAAGCCGCCCGCTGCCTGTCCTGCGCCATCTGCTCGGAGTGTCTCTCGTGCCAGTACGCCTGCCAGGCCAAGGCGATCAATCACGACATGGTGGCGACCGAGGAGCAGATCCGGGTGGGCGCGGTCGTGCTCGCCCCGGGATACCAGGCCTACCGAGCCGAGCTCTCTCAGGAATACGGCCTCGGGCGCTACCCGAACGTCGTCACCGCCCTGCAATTCGAACGCCTGCTCTCGGCCTCCGGCCCCACGTCCGGGCACGTCCTCCGGCCCTCCGACGGCAAGCCCGCCCACCGCATCGCCTTTCTCCAGTGTGTGGGCTCGCGCGATCAGAGCCACGACTACTGCTCCGCGGTGTGCTGCATGTACGCGGCCAAAGAAGCCGTCATGGCCAAGGAGCACGACCCGGCGACGCAGGTCCACGTCTTCATGATGGACATGCGGGCGTTCAGCAAGGGGTACGAAGCCTACTACCAGCGGGCCCGCCGGCAATACGGCGTCGAATACACGCGCTGCCGGATCTCCGCCCTCGCCGAAGTGGCGGAGACGGGAGATCTCGCCGTGCGCTACTGGTCCGAAGAGGCGCATCGGCCCGAGGGCTCGGCGCCGACCCTGGCCGCCGGGATGCGCGAGGAAGCGTTTGATCTAGTCGTCCTCTCCGTCGGAATGGAGATCTCCGAGCCGGTGCGGAAGCTCGGCCGCGATCTCGGCATCGAGCTCGACGACTACGGCTTCTGCCACACGGCCCTCTTCAACCCTCTGGAGACCTCCCGGCCGGGTATCTTCGCCGCCGGGCCCTTCCGTGAGCCCAAAGACATCCCCGAGTCGGTCGTGGAGGCGAGCGGCGCTGCAGCCCGCGCCGCCGGCCTTCTCAGCTCGGCTCGCCACACGCTTGCCCGCCACGCCGAATTCCCTCCGGAGCGGGACGTTACCGCCGAGGAACCGCGCGTGGGCGTGTTCGTCTGCCACTGTGGCTCAAACATCGGCGGCTTTCTCGATGTGCCGGGCGTGGCCGACTACGCCCGCACCCTCCCCAACGTCGTCCATTCGGAGAACAACCTCTACACCTGTTCTCAGGACAGCATCGCCCGGATCACGGAGAGGGTGAAGGAGCTCGGGCTCAACCGAGTCGTGGTGGCCTCGTGCACTCCTCGCACTCACGCGCCGCTCTTCCAGGACAGCATCCGTGCCGCCGGGCTCAACGCCGCCCTGTTCGACATGGCCAACATCCGCAACCAGTGTTCGTGGGTGCATTCGCACGACCCGCAAGCTGCCACATTCAAAGCCCGAGACCTGGTGCGCATGGCGGTCGCCCGCGCGTCCACGCTCGAGCCGCTCACGACGAGCGAAGTGCCCGTGGAGCCGGCGGCTCTGGTGATCGGCGGGGGCCTAGCCGGGATGACGGCGGCCCTCTCGTTGGCCGAAGGTGGCTTCGCCGTCCACCTCCTGGAGCGCGAGAGCGTCCTGGGCGGGAACCTCCGCCGCATCTTCACTTCGCTGGGGGGCGACGACCCTCAGGCCTTCCTGGCGGACCTGATCCAGCGCGTGCGGGCCGATCCGCTCATCCAGGTGCATCTGGGCCACCGGCTGGTCGAGACGAAGGGGTTCGTCGGCAACTTCACCACCACCCTGGAAGATCGAACCGGCGCCCGGCAAGAGATCCGGCACGGAGTCGTGCTTGTGGCCAGCGGCGGCCAGGAATACCGCGGAAAGGAATACCAATGCGGCGCCACCCCGCGGGTGGTGACCGGATTGGAATTCGAAGCTCTTTTGGCGATCGCCCGTGGGCACGGCTCAGACGACCAGGCCGCCCGGCGCGCATGGGAGACTCTCGGAGGAAGGCTGCCGGCCGAGGTCGCTTTCATCCAGTGTGTCGGGCCGGCGGAGCACTATTGCGGGAGGATCTGCTGCACCACGGCGCTCAAGAACGCGCTCCTTCTCAAGCAGCTCAGCCCCCAGAGCCGCGTGACTGTCCTCTACAAAGACATCCGTACCTACGGCTTCAAGGAGAGCCTCTACACCGACGCCCGCCGGGCCGGCGTGATCTTCGCTCGTTACGACGACGAGGCCCGCCCGGAGGTGAGGCTCTCGGCGACGGACGGGCGCCTCGCGGTGGGGCTGCGGGAGCCGCGCCTCGGTGTGGATCTTGCCCTCGATCCGGATCTGGTGATCCTGAGCAACCCGACCCAACCGGCAGAAGGCGCCCGGGAGCTCGCCTCCCTCTTGAAGATCCCGGTGGACGCCGATGGCTTCTTCCTCGAGGCCCACGTCAAGCTTCGGCCGGTGGATTTCGCTTCCGAGGGCCTGTTCATGGCCGGCCTGGCTCACTACCCGAAGCTGCTCGATGAGGCGATCATCCAGGCGCAAGCCGCCGCGGCACGCGCCGCCCGGGTGCTTTCCCGGGCCAGCCTGACGGTCGGGGGGGCAATCGCCCAGGTAGAGGCTTCCCAATGTGTAGGCTGCCTGACCTGCGTCCGGGCCTGCCCGTTCGACGTCCCCCAGGTTCGACCGCATCTGACGGGCGCCGGGGGGTTGGCCGGCGCGGCCTTCATCGAGCCCACCCTCTGCCGAGGATGCGGGGTATGTGTCGCGGAATGTCCTGCGAAAGCCATCACAATGGCACATTACCGGGACGATCAGATCATGGTGAAATTGAATGCGCTGATGCAGGCGGGAGCTGAAGATGCCCGATTTTGAGCCGCAGATCGTCGCCTTCTGCTGCACGCACTGCGCCTACAACGCGGCCGACCTCGCCGGCAGCCTGCGAATCCAATATCCCAGCGCCATCAAGATCATCGAAGTGCCGTGCAGCGGGCGGGTGGATATTCTGCACATCCTGCGCGCCTTCGAAGACGGCATCGACGGCGCCCTGGTCGCCGGTTGACTGGAGGGCGACTGCCATTACCTGGAAGGTAATGTCAACGCCCGAAGACGAGTGGAGGAAGCCCACAAGCTCCTCGAGCAGATCGGCCTCGAGGGCCAGCGACTTCAGATGATCAACATCTCGTCGGCCATGGCCGGGCAGTTCGCCTTCGCCGCGGCTGAGCTCACCGCGGAGATCGAACGGCTGGGCCCGAGCCCCCTCCGGCCACGGCGGGAGCCGGCGCCCTCTTGCAAGGAGGGAGCCCACCCGGGAGCGGGCTAGCGATGGCGGCTTCGACGGAGACGGTCGGGCGTTTCGGTATCTTCGCGGGCCTTCCCGGGGATGTCCTCTCGGCCATCGCCGGGCTCGCCCGCGAGAAGCGGTGCGCCGATGGAGGCCTGCTCTTCGCCGAGGGAACTCCCGCGCAGCATCTCTACCTGATTCTGGAGGGGAAAGTCTCCCTCGAAAAGCGCGTTCAGCTGGGACGAACGGGGACGCCCCGGCGGGCGACGACCGAAATGGTCGGGCCGTGGCAAGTGGTTGGATGGTCAAGCCTTGTCTCGCCGTACGAGTACACGTCGTCGGGCGTCTGCCACGGGGACACGGTTGTCCTAGCGATCCCCGGTGACGCGCTGCGGCGACTTATGTCGGAGCAGCCGACGGCCGGCTACGAGATCATCAGCCGCGTGGCCTCCCTCATCCGTCACCGTCTGGCGAGCTCCACGGCCACTCTCAGCTACTTCCTGTCCGTGGTCTCGCATGAGCTCAAACGACCGATGGCGGCGGTCGAAGGCTATTTGCAGGTGCTTCTGGGAGGCTATAGCGGTGCCCTCGACGAAAAGCAGCGCCGCCTGCTCGAGAGGTGTACGATCCGCCTGAACGATCTCCGGGCCCTAATCAGCGACATCCTCGATTTCGCCCGGATGCAACCGGAGCAGATCCAGGCCGACTTTGAGATCGTCGAGCCGCAGCAGGTGGGCGCCGAGGCCATGGAAGAGGTTCGGCTCGTCGCGGAGCAGAAGAAGATTCTTCTCAAAGCGGTCAGCCCGCCTCAGCTTCAACCCATTGTCGCTGCCCGGCGAAGGCTGGGGCAGGTGATCTCCAATCTGCTGGCCAACGCCGTCAAGTTCTCGCCCGACGGGAGCACCGTCACGCTCTCGGCGCACGATGAGCCCGAGGCCCTGGTGATCGAGGTGCTCGACGAAGGGATCGGAATCCCGCAAGAGGATCTGCCGCACATCTTCGACGACTTCTACCGGGGCGCCAACGTCGAAGACGTCGGCGGCGCAGGCCTCGGCCTCTCGATCGCCAAGAAGATCGTGACCGCTCATCAGGGTGAGATCACTTTCATAAGCCCATGCGGGCCCTCGAAGCGCGGAACCAAGTTCACGGTGCGGATCCCCCGGTCGCTCCCTCTACCGTCGGAGAACCGGGCTCCCAGGAACGCACAGGGCGCCGGCGAGCTCGCCCACAGGGGGGCCTCCCCTGCTCGGTGAGAGGCGGTTTGGATGAAGAAGCAGCCTCTGATCCTCCTGGTGGACGACGACCCCGACATCCTGGAAGGGATGAAGGCCGTCCTCGAGTCGCGCCCCTACCGGATCGTCACTGCTCGCGACGGTCACCAGTGCATGGCGCAGGTGCAGGAAGAGCCCCCGGATCTCATCATTCTCGACATGCTGATGCCGCGGATGGATGGCTTCGCGGTCATCAAGGAGCTTCGCAGCGATCCCCGCTACGCCGGCCTGCCGGTGGTCGTGCTGACCACCGTCATCGAGGATGCGGCCTACCGCCGCTACGAGCTTGAGACCGGTCGGAGAATGGACGTCCAGGGTTACCTGGAGAAACCCGCGCCTCCCGAGGAACTGCTCCAGAAGGTAAGCGCGATCGTCGATCTCCCTTACATCATCGTCACCGACGACGACCCCGACATTCTCGAAGCGATCACCACCGTCTTGGGCTCAGGCCCCTACCGGGTGGCCTCGGCCCGCGATGGTGAGCAGTGTCTGAAGATGGTGCGCAAGCGGCGGCCGGATCTCCTGGTGCTCGATCTCTTGATGCCCAAGAAGGACGGTTTCGCGGTGATTCGCGAGCTCCGGGGCGACCCCCACTTTGCCGACCTGCCGATCATCGTTCTGACGACCGTGGTGGAAGACGCCAGTCGCAGGCGCTATCAGCTGGAGACTGGCCGCGAGATGGGTGTCCAGGCCTATCTGCAGAAGCCCTCCCCGCCCCATGAACTGCTACGGGTGGTGAGCGAAGTGTTGGAGAAGATGGCGACGTGAGCTCGAGGGAGCGCGGCGACGCCCCGGTCGGCGCGGTGCTGGTCGTGGGCGGAGGGATTGCCGGCATCCAGGCCAGCCTGGATCTGGCGGAGATGGGCTTTCGAGTCCATCTCGTGGAGTCGCGCTCGGCCATCGGCGGTCACATGGCTCAGCTCGACAAGACCTTTCCCACCAACGACTGCGCCATGTGCACGATCAGCCCCAGGCTGGTCGACGCCGGCCGCCACCCCAACATCGACTTGCGCGTCGACACCGAGGTGGTGAAGGTCGACGGCCAGGCCGGCGATTTCTCGGTGACACTCCGCTGCAAGCCTCGCTACGTCGATATCTCGCGCTGTGTGGGCTGTGGCGACTGCGCCGACGTCTGCCCGGTGGAGCTCCCGGATGCGTTCAACGAAGGCCTCTCGCGGCGGCGCGCCGCGTACAAGCTCTACCCACAGGCCGTCCCCGGCGCCTTTGCCATCGAGAAGCTCGGCGTTGCCCCATGCCGGGCGGCCTGCCCGGTGGGGCAACGCGCCCAGGGATACATCGCCCTGATCGCCGAGGGGAGGTATCGCGAGGCGCTGCGCGTCATCAAGGAGGACAATCCCTTCCCCAGCGTCTGCGGCCGGACGTGCCACCATCCGTGCGAGGCGCACTGCACCCGGGCATTGGTCGACGAGCCCGTGGGCATCATGTCGCTCAAGCGTTTCGTCGTCGACTACGCGTTGGCCTATGGGCGCGAACCGGTGAAGCCCGCCCCCCGCACGAGGCCGCAGTGGGTTGCGGTCGTGGGGGCCGGGCCTGCGGGCCTGACGGCGGCGCATGATCTGGCCAAGATGGGCTACGGGGTCACGATTCTCGAGGCGCTTCCCGTGCCAGGCGGGATGATGCGCGTCGGCATCCCCGCCCACCGGCTGCCGAAAGGCGTCCTGCAACAGGACATCGACGACATCCTCGCCCTGGGGGTCGTCCTGAAGACGAATACACAGGTGCGCGATCCGGTCGCCCTCCTCAAGCAGGGCTACGATGCGGTCTGCCTCGCCACGGGGATCTCCAGCCGCGACCACTCCCTCGGGATTGAAGGAGAGCAGGCTCAGGGCGTCATCTCCGCCGCCACGTTCTTGCGCAAGGTGAGCCTCGGCGAGCCGATCGCAATCGGGGACAGGGTCGCCGTTGTCGGAGGAGGGATCACAGCCCTCGACGCAGCCGCGGTCGCCCGGCGGTTGGGCGCCGGGCAGGTGCATCTCATCCTGGATAGACCGCGCGGCGAGCTCCCCGCCTACCATTGGGAAATGGCCGCGGTTGAATCCGAGGGTATCCTGCTCCATGAGCACACGACGGCCGTCCGCATTCGTACGCACGACGGCCGGGCGGCGGGGATCGATTTGGCCCGCACCGGGAAGGGATTCTTGGTCGACGAAAAGGGCCGCCGGCGGCCCGGAATCGAAGCCGGAACCGAATTCGCCCTCGAGGTCGACACCGTCATCGGGACCGTCGGCCAGCAATCCGATCTGACCTTCCTCGACCCGGCCTTCGATGAGCTGAGCGGCCACCCCGATACGCTCGCCAGCTCCATCCCCGGGTTGTTCGTCGTCGGCGGGCGCAAGACCGGGGCGAGCTACATTATCGAGGCAGTGGCCCTCGGGCACCGTGTGGCCCTTTCGATCGACCGCCACCTGCGCGGCACGCCTCTCGAAGAACCCCAGCGCGCTTCACTGCCCGCGGTCAAGTTCGCCAAAGACGAAATTGCCGGCCGCCTCCGGCGCGGCGAGATCCAGCTCACGCCTCGCGTGGAGCCCACCCTCCTGCCTCTGGAGGAGCGGGTGACCAGCTTCCGGGAGGTGGTGCTCGGCCTCAACGACCATCAGGCGCGGGCCGAAGCCAGACGCTGCCTCCAGTGCGGGCTGTGTTCGGAGTGCCTCGCCTGCGTCTACGCCTGCGGCGCCACGGCCATCGACCACAATATGACGGAGCGCCTGGAGACCGTGCGCGTGGGCGCTGTTGTTCTCGCTCCCGGCTATCAGATCTACCAGGCGGAGCTCTCCAGGGAATTCGGCCTTGGCCGCTACAAGGACGTGGTGACGTCCCTCCAATTCGAGAGGCTGCTCTCGGCCTCAGGCCCCACGGCCGGCCACGTCACGCGCCCCTCGAACGGACAGCCGGCCCGCAGGATCGCCTTTCTCCAGTGCATCGGCTCCCGTGATCAAAGCCACGACTACTGCTCCGCCGTCTGCTGCATGGCCGCGACGAAAGAAGCCGTCCTTGCCCGGGAGCACGCCCCGGAGACCGAGGTGCACGTGTTCATGATGGACATGCGCGCCTTCAGCAAGGGCTATGAGGCCTACTACCGTCGGGCGAGGGAGCGGTATGGTGTGGGGTACACCCGGTGCAGGATTTCGGCCCTGCGGGAGGACCCCGGCACGGGGGATCTAGTCGTCCGCTATTCTGGTGATCACCCATCCAGCATCCGCGAAGAGACCTTCGACCTCGTTGTCCTCTCGGTGGGGATGGAGATCTCCGAGTCCGTGCGCAACCTCGGACGCGATCTAGGCATCGAGCTCGACGACTATGGTTTCTGCCACACCACCTTCTTCAATCCTCTGGAGAGCTCGCGCCCTGGGATCTATGTGGCGGGGCCGTTCCGGGAGCCGAAGGACATCCCCGAATCTGTCATCGACGCCAGCGCCGCGGCCGGCGCGGCCGCGGCGCTGCTCGCGGGCTCGCGCGGCCTGCTGGCACGCCCCCTCAGCTATCCCCCGGAGCGCGAGGTCGAGGCCGAAGATCCCCGAGTGGGCGTCTTCGTCTGCCACTGCGGCTCCAACATCGCGGGCTATCTCGATGTGGAAGCGGTGACGGCCTACGCCGCCCGCCTTCCCGGGGTGGTTCACGCCGACCATCTCCTCTACGCGTGCTCGCAGGACAGCACCGCCACCATCCAGCGCCGCATCTCCGAAGAACGTATCTACCGGGTGGTGGTCGCCTCGTGCACGCCGCTCACCCACGCTCCGCTCTTCCAGGACTGCCTCAGGCAGGCCGGGCTCAACGAGCACCTCTTCGCCCTGGCGAACATCCGCAACCACTGCTCCTGGGTTCACTCCACCGACCGGGCGCTGGCCACTCTCAAGGCCAAAGAGCTGGTGCGCATGGCCGTTGCCAGGGTGGTAAGCCTGGAGCCGCTGCACAAACAGCCGGCTCCCGTGCACAAAGCTGCCCTGATTATCGGCGGAGGCCCGGCCGGCATGACGGCCGCCATCAGCCTGGCCGACCAGGGGTTCGGCGTCCACCTAGTGGAGCGGGAAAGCGAGCTCGGGGGCCACCTGCGCTGGCTGCGCAGCACACTCCCCCTGCCCGACGGAAGAGCCGGGCCCGACCCCCGGGCCCTCCTCGACGATCTGCGGGGTCGGCTCGAGGCCCGCCCCGGCATCACCACCTACCTCGAGACTGAGGTCGCCGACGTGCAGGGCTTCGTCGGCAGCTTCCGGAGCCGCCTCGCTCGGCGTGACGGCTCCACCCGCGATGTGGATCACGGAGTGGTCCTCGTGGCCACCGGCGGACAGGAATACCGCGGCCCGGAATACGGCTGCGGTTCCGACGGCCGTGTGATTTCCCAGCAAGAGTTCGAGGACCTGCTCGCGGATCGGCCCACCTCCCTGCCTCGTGCCCCTCGCCTGGTCATGATCCAGTGCGTCGGGCCCGCCGAGCTGACCTGCGGCCGGCTGTGCTGTGCCACGGCTCTCAAGAATGCGCTCCTCCTCAAGGAACTCAGGCCTGAGGCCCAGGTGGTTGTGCTCTACCAGGACATGCGGACCTATGGTTTCAAAGAACGGCTATACACGGCGGCACGCGAGCAAGGCGTGATCTTTCTCCGCTACGACGAGGCGCATCGCCCCGCAGTGGATCCAGGATCGGGCGGCGCCCCCGTCCGCGTGCGAGCCTGGGACACATCCCTTGGCGTTGCTCTCGACCTATCGGCGGATCTCGTGGTCCTCTCGATGCCGGTCGTGCCGTCGGCCGGCAGCCGGGCGCTCGGGACAACCCTCAAGGTGCCCGTGGACCAGGACGGCTGGTTCCTGGAGGCCCACGTCAAACTCCGGCCCGTGGAATTCGCCTCGGCCGGGATCTACCTCGCAGGAGCGGCGCATTACCCGAAGCTTCTCGACGAGACGATTGTACAGGCGCAGGCGGCGGCCGCGAAGGCCGCGACCATCCTCTCGCAACCTTCGCTCAGCGTTGGAGGCGTGATCGCCCGGGTGGATCCGCAGCTCTGCGTTGGCTGCCTGACATGTGTCCGTCTTTGCCCTTTCGGCGTGCCGGCGGTGAATCCCGAGTTCCAGGGAGTGGGCGGCCTCACCGGCGCGGCCTACATCGAGCCCACGATCTGCCAGGGTTGCGGGATCTGCGTCGGTGAGTGCCCGTCGAACGCCATTGAGCTGCTCCACTACCGTCGTCATCAGATGGAGCGGCAGGTCCTGGCGCTCCTCGAGCCTGATACGGCCGGCGTCTTCGAGGGAGGTGAGGGATAAGCGCCGCGGAAAGCCTCCCCCTGCACATCGTGGCGTACTGCTGCCGGTATTGCGCTTACGCCGCCGCCGACCTTGCCGGCGTCCTCCGCCTGCAGTATCCGGCCGAGCCCCATATCGTCGAGCTCCCCTGCACCGGCCGGATCGACATGCTCGAGGTCCTGCACGCCTTCGAGCGAGGGGCCGATGGCGTCATGGTGGCGGGCTGCCTGGAGGGCGACTGCCACTTCCGCGCCGGCAATCTCAACGCTCGCCGGCGTGTGGAGCGCATCCAGGAACTGCTGCGGCGGATCGGGCTTGAGCCGGAGAGGATCCAGATGGTGAACATGTCTTCAGCGATGGGACGCCAGTTTGCCGAGGCTGCCGGACACATCACGGAGAGAATTCGAGCTCTAGGGCCGAGCCCGCTGCGGCACGCATCGGGCCCACGGCCCGCGAGGGCGATACCGGCAGGGCCTTGAGAAACCGGATCACACGGGGGTCGCAGACCGGAAGTGCCGGAGGCGCCCCAAGGAGAGAACCAATGATCATCGCCGAACAGAAACCCCTGGAAGAGATCAAAGGGCTGCTCGCCGACGCCGAGAAGGTGCTCGTCGTGGGCTGCGGCACCTGCGTCACCGTGTGTTTCGCCGGAGGCGAGAAAGAGGCAGGGATCCTCGCCACGAGCCTGCGCATGGCCACCCGTATTGACGGCGCCGCCAAAGACGTCGCGCACGTGACCATCCAGCGCCAGTGCGAGTGGGAATACATCGATCCTCTGGCCGAACAGGCGCGCCAGGCGGACATCGTCCTCTCCCTGGGCTGCGGCGTCGGGGTGCAGGCGCTCGCCGAACGCTTCCCCGACGTCATCGTCGTCCCTGGGCTCAACACCACCTTCATGGGCCTCCCCACTGAGCAAGGGGTGTGGGAGGAGCGCTGCGCAGCCTGCGGCTCGTGCATTTTGGGGCTGACCGGGGGCATCTGTCCCATCGCCCGCTGCGCCAAGCAGCTCCTCAACGGCCCGTGCGGCGGCTCGCAGGAAGGCCTGTGCGAGATCGGGAAGGACACCCCCTGCGCCTGGCAGCTCATCTACGACCGCCTCAAGGCGCAAGACCGGCTTCACCTGTTGATGGAGATCCAGCCCGTCAAGGACTGGTCGACCAGCCGCGATGGCGGCCCGCGGCGGATCACCCGCGAAGACCTTCGATTGGCAGCCGAGGCCTCCGAGTAAGTCCGGAAGAGGACCCATGACCGACACCCACGCGACCAACGGCTTCAAATCAGGATCCCGCCTTGAACGCACGCTGCGCGCCGGGCACTTTGCGGTGACGGCCGAGCTCGGCCCTCCCCAGAGCGCCGACCCGGAGGTGATCCGCCGAAAGGCCCGCCTCCTTGTGGGGCTGTGCGACGCCGCCAACATCACCGACAACCAGACGGCCATTGTGCGCATGTCGTCGATTGGCGCCGGGGCGATCGCCCTTCAAGAAGGGCTCGAGCCCGTCATCCAGATGACGTGCCGGGATCGCAACCGCCTGGCCATGCAGTCGGACTTTCTCGGCGCCTACGCGCTGGGGCTGCGCAACGTACTCTGCCTGACCGGCGACCACCAGTCCTTCGGAAACCACCCTACGGCCAAGAACGTCCACGACATGGACTCGCTCCAACTCATCCAGATGGCCGTCGGCCTGCGCGATCGACGCTGCTTCCAGTGCGGCGACGAGATCAAGGGCATCGAGCCCCGTTTCTTCGTCGGCGCCGCGGCCAACCCCTTCGGGGATCCGTTTGAATGGAGGCCGCTCCGGCTGGCCAAGAAGGTGAAAGCCGGCGCAGATTTCATCCAGACCCAGCTGATCTACAACATCGATCGCTTTGCCGAGTTCATGGCGAAGGTCCGTGAGCTCGGGGTGCATCAGGAGGTCTACCTCCTGGCCGGGATCGGCCCTCTGAAGTCGCCCGGCATGGCCAAGTACATGCGCGACGAAGTCCCCGGGCTGGATGTTCCCAATGAATTCGTCGACCGGATGACGGCGGCGGGCGAGGGGATCGCCAAGGAAGACAAGAAGGCTCGCGCCGAGGCCTTCCGCAAGGAGGGCATCCAGATCGCCATCGAGCTTATCCGGAAGGTGAGGCAGATCGAAGGCGTCGCCGGGGTGCACATCATGGCGATCGAGTGGGAGGAGGCGGTGCGGCCGATCGTCGAAGGCGCCGGCCTCCTGCCCCGCCCCGAGCCCGCCCCGCTCCCCGCGGAGCACGTGGGCGCGGGAGCCTGACGAGGCGCCTATGGAGACCAAGCTCAGCACCGCGCTGGCCGATCAGATCCGCAAGGAAACCGGCGAGAACGTCTTCCTGTGCTACCAGTGCGTCAAGTGCACCTCGGGCTGCCCTCTGGCGGAGCACTTCGACCTGGTGCCCAATCAGGTGATGAGGGCAGCCCAGCTCGGCATGGAAGACCGGATTTTCACCAGCCGCACGCCATGGCTCTGCGCCTCCTGCCAGACCTGCACCACCCGCTGCCCACAGGGGATCGACGTCGCCCGGGTAATGGACTTCATCGTCGGCGAGGAGATTAAGCGCGGCATCAAACCGGCGCTCCCCAACATCGCCCTGTTCAACAAGGTCTTCCTCCGCTGGGCCGATTGGTTCGGGCGATCCTACGATATCGGGCTTCTGGCCGAGATGAACTTCCGCACCCTGCATCCCTTCAAAGACATGGATCTCGGCCTCGGCATGTTCAAGCACCGCAAGATCAAGGTGCTTCCCGCAGTCGTCCGTAAGAGAAGCCGCAAGGCGCCCATTGCCCCCGCCTCGCGCCCCACCAACGAGGTGGGCTACTTCCCAGGATGCTCGCTGCACTCGATGGCCGCGGAGTTCGACCGCTCGACCCGCGCCGTCCTCAAGGAACTGGGCGTCAAGCCGGTCGAGCCCGAAGGATGGGTGTGTTGCGGCAGCACCCCGGCCCATCGCGTCGACCACCATCTCGCCACCCGGCTGCCCCTGGAGAGCCTGATCCTCTACGAGCAGGAAGGCCTCTCCGAGATGACGCTGCCGTGCGCCGCCTGCTTCAACCGGTTTCGCGCCGCCGCCCGAGATATCCGCCTCGACCCGGCCCTGCGTGAGGACCTCGAACGCGAGGTGGGGCACTCGTATCACGACAGCGTCCAGATCACCTCGCTGCCGGATCTGATCGTCGAGCGCATCGGTCTGGAGACGGTCGAGAAGCAGGTGAGGAAACCCCTCGCCGGCCTCAAGGTGGCCTGCTACTACGGCTGCCTGTTGACGCGCCCGCCCGGGGTAACAGGCGCCGTCCGGGCGGAATACCCCGACACGATCGACCGCCTGATGAGGGCGCTGGGCGCCACACCGGTGGATTGGGACCGCAAGGTGGCCTGCTGCGGCGCCTCGCTCTCCGCCACCGAGACTGAGATCGTCCTCGAGATGAGCGGCGGGATCCTGGCGAACGCCAAGGCGCGCGGCGCCGACGTCATCGCCGTCGCCTGCCCGCTCTGCCACACCAACCTTGACGGCCGCCAGACTCAGATGAAGGGCTCTCCCATCATCCCGGCGATGTATTTCACCCAGCTCATGGCGATCGCCCTCGGGATGCCTGGCGACGCCGCCCTGGATCGCAACATGATCGACCCCAAACCGCTTCTCGCCGGGCGGGATCTGCTCTAAGGTCTCCCAAGCGGATCACCAATTCGCGAACTTCGGAAGTTCCCAAAGGAACTTCCGAAGTTCAAGTTGGTGCGTTCGCGCGGTATGATAGGCGCTGTCGAGGTGAGGTGAGATGAAGATCGCGGTAACCGGGAAAGGCGGAGTAGGCAAGACGACGCTCACGGCGCTCCTGGCTTACGCTTACAGCGAACAGGGGTATCACGTCTTGGCCATCGACGCCGATCCCTCCCCCTGCCTCGGAGCGGCGCTCGGCTTCCCTCAGGATCTGCTGGCCGGCCTCCGGCCGATCGCAGAGATGGAGGACCTCATCTACGAGCGCACCGGCGCTCAGCCGGGCTCGACGGGCGGCTACTTCAAGCTCAACCCGCGCGTTGACGACCTCCCCGACCGCTTCTCCGCGACCTACCGCGGCATCCGGCTGCTCGAGCTTGGCGCCGTGGAGATGGGCGGCTCCGGCTGCATCTGCCCCGAGAGCGCTGTCCTCCGAACGCTGATCACCCACATCCTGCTCCGGCGGGACGAGCTCGTACTGCTGGATATGTACGCAGGCGTCGAGCACCTCGGCCGCGCCACTGCAGACGCCGTCGAGGCGATGATCGTCGTTGTCGAACCCACCGCCCGCAGCCTCGGAACGGCGGCCCAGATCAAGTCTCTGGCGAACGATCTGAAGATCGGACGCCTCCTCCTGGTGGGGAGCAAAGTGCAAGGCGAAGACGACCAACGCTACATCGCCGAGAACTCCCCGGGGATCCCGGTGCTCGGCTTCCTTCCACACGACCCCCGCGTCCGCGAGGCCGACCGCCAGGGAGCCTCGCTCTACGATCTGGCTCCCGAGCTGGCTGCAGCCGCCGGGAGGCTTGCCGAAGCTCTTTCGGCCTCCGCGCCGAGCCACGCGGCCTAGAACCCACCCCGTAGCTTCAGCTCATCCGGCATCCTTCCGGCGCCTCGAGACGGGCACCGGGATTGGCCGCGCCTACCCGCGCAACCGCAACACGGCCTCCGGGCGCCACCCCAAGACGCCAGCGCGATCTCTGACAACAGCCGGTTCACGCTTCATCCCTCATTGGGGGCTGAGGACCACTTTCGCATGGAGTTGGTCCGCATAAAGGCAAACCGCCCCGGCAGGCAATCTCCAGGGCGGCGGTGCGCGTCGATGCTGCGGTGCCGTCAGCTAGTCGTTTGGAGCTTCCCTCTCCCCCAGGCAAGGTGATCCGCCAGAAGGCTCTTGGCGTTTTCCACCAGGGCATAGGTGGGGCTTTGGCCCGCGCCCTTCGTCTGCAACTCCTCTGCGCCGATGGGCTCTCCGAGGGAGAGACGCGCCGTCAGCGACGGCCCCCAGCGCAGGATCATCTGCAGGCTCACCTGGAGGAACTCCGCCAGCTTCTGGCGGTCCCGCAGCTCCTTGCGGAGTCGAGTCAGCGGGTTTTGGACGAGCGCGGGAAGAACGACATCGCTGACGATCGTCAGGAGCACACGTGTCTCGGGTACCGAGCGCAACAGCAGATCCAGGCTGCGCGACCAGCCCTCCAGCGCCCGGTCCGCCCCGGGGAGGACAGCCGGGTCGGGATCCACATTGCCGCTCGGGAAGATCAACACCGATCCGCCGTCGCGCAGGTGGCGGATCATCGAGCGCAGGGCGGTGGCGCGGGTGTGAGGTTCGTGGCTGATGTAGATCAGGTGACGGCCCAGCGAGGGCAGACCACGCACGAAGGGTAATCCACTGGCGACGATCTTGAGGTCCTGCCGGTTGAGGCTGGCCGCAATCGCCAGACCGTCCACGGTGCCCGGATGGTTCGAGGCGACCAGCAGCGGACCCTCCCCAGGCACTTCCGCCCGACGGCGTACCCTCAGTTTAGTGGCGAACTGGGTTAGGGCCCAGCGGGCAGCCTCCGGAAGACCGCTATCTGCCACCATCCGGTCAAAGAAGGCAGCCACGCTGGCGAATCGGTGGGCGGGAGGCCAGATGAGCGGCCCGAGGAGTAGGCGATTCCGGGTGCTGGGACTGAGTCCCAGCACCTTGACCATCTCCTCCGAAATGGCCCGGCGGAGCTCACCGACCCGTGCGATTCGTTCCGCAGTCATTGGCGGGTCCACGCCCTCACAGCGGAACTATCATACCGCATTTGCCCCACCCGCCGAAATGGGCGGTTGGATCGGCCGCCCGTCACGGCGCCTTTCCGATCGTGCATTGCCCCATCCCTCACCCTGGAGCGCCTGGAAGTGAACGGGGGCTTTGGCCAACCTGCCCCACCCAATCCGACAACCACGATCCGTCTAGTCGCCGGGTCGCACTCCGGAAAGACCAACGATTGAACACGAATATCCATCGTCGGAGGTCCCCGGCGGGGCGCCCGCCTGCGCCCTCGGCCCAGCGGCCGTACTCCGCGCCAGCATGCCCGGCAAACGAGGCTTCGTCATTGGAGGCTCCGATCCGCCAGGGTCACGCCGAGACAGGCTCCGAGTGAAGGCAGTCCGGCTCAACCCCGTGGTGCACGCCGTTCGCACCCACGTGCTTGACCGGGAGGACCCCCGGGCATACGATGGAATGACAAGGAGCCTAGGGTGATCGAGACCCTGATTGTTGAAGACAACTCGGCGCTGCTCGATGCGATGGTTGCAGGGCTCGAGGAGACCGGCGAGGTGCACGTGGTAGGCCGGGCGAGCACCGGCGAAGAAGCCGTCGAGTTGGGCCTCGCCCTGACCCCCGCGGCGGTGCTCATGGATGTCCAGCTGCGGGGAGGCCGGCTCAATGGGATCCAGGCCGCCACGGCCCTGCGCCGCGAGCTGCCTCGATTGCCGGTGGTGTTCTACTCGATCCAGGACGATGACGAGTACTTTCGGGAATTCCGCGAGGCCGGGATCCTCAGCCACTACGCCTACGTCCGCAAGAGCAACTACCTCCTTCCCCCGATGATCACGCCGCTCCTGCGGAGAGCCGTTTCCGGCGGGAGCTACATCGACCCCGAGATCGAGGCGCGTGTGGCGGAGGTCCGGCTCAAGGATGAGGAGTCGCCGCTGGGCCTGCTCGAGCCGATCGAACGCCAGGTGATCGCCCTTGTCGCCCGAGGCCTGACCAACGAGCAGATCGCCGCGGCCCTCGGCCTGCGGGATGCCCGGGCCGTGAGCCGCGCCAACGGCCAGGTCTATGCCGCCTGGCGCCTGAGTGACACGCCGGCTGACGAGAAGGTGGCGCGCACCCGCGCCAGCCTGATCTTCAACTCCGGGCGCTTGCTCTTGTGGGATGAGAGCGGCCACCCGGTGGTCCGGAACGAGCACGGGCGGCTTGTCAGCTACCGCCCCGGGGTCGAGTGAGCCTTCGCGGGGGATCCGAGGGACGAGAGGCGAGAAGCGCGATCGGCGTGATACAGGCGACATGCGCCCTCGTCATGCACGCAGCGCGTTCCTGCCAACGTTTTCCCTTCCGTGGCGGCGCGGGGGATCCCGGTGGCGCATGGCCCAGCCGGTTGTCGACGCGAAGGGAAGAAAAGGCCCGTGAGGGACGGATGCGGAGCAACGGCATTGCGATGGGGACCGATCTACGGTCCCTCGATTCCGCATGGCCGTCGCCGGCGATTCGACCGGGCCTGACGCCCGGGCCGAGGTCCTGAGAGGATGACGTACCTCGAGGCAACTACACGGGCGGCCCTGGGCGTCTCGCTATTCATCACCTTCCTGCTCCTCTGGCTCGGGATCACCACACTACTCGCCGCCCGCCGGCGCCACTTATTCGGGCGCGTCGCCGGCCTGGCGTTGCTCCTGGCCTCAGCCTTCTTCCTCAGCCATGCCATGATCATCGGGAAAGGCCCGACCACCAGTGGAAGCGGGATGGAATTCTGGTGGCGGATTGGCTGGCTGCCGGCGGTCAGCGCTCCGCTCTCGTGGTATGCCACGGTCATCCGATACGCCGGAATGGGCCCTCGGCTGCAGCGGGTGCACACGCGGTTGTGGCTGGCATTCGCCGTATTCAGTCTGGTGGTCCTTGTCTTGCTGGTGACGGCCAATCCGTTTGCCACGTACCAGTCCCTTCTCATCGGCGCCGGCCCGGCGCCGGAAGGCGGCTCGTGGGTTCTCGTCTGGCTCTACCTCGGGCTCACGATCGCCGGTTTCGGCCTCCCGGTTCTCGCGCTGGCGAGCGGACGACGCGATCAGGTGGCCGGCGCCCACTCTCAGGCTCGCCCGTGGCTGATCGGCGCCAGCCTCTTTCTTCTGGGCGCGTCGGCGATCGTATCGGCCGCGGCCGCCTGGGCC
>Ga0299915_10001026_pt1 | contig 20383 bp, 15 predicted proteins | sample RVTome_13_FD_200263 | JGI IMG/M metagenome (GOLD analysis project Ga0299915, IMG submission 200263) | Soil microbial communities from uranium-contaminated site in the Upper Colorado River Basin, Wyoming, United States - RVT92D227 (version 2) ... | reverse complement strand
AGGGCGAACGGCCGCCGCGTCCGGACCGCCTCCGCGAAGTCCGTAAGCTGCGGGGCCGGGTCGGGCCAGGCGGCGAGTTCGGCGCGGAGGTTGGGGATGTCCGATTCGAACTCCCGATAGAGCCGGCCTTTCGGTCCCTCGATGAACGGCGTCCGTTCGTCTTTTCCCTCGCCGTCGAGAACGATGACACAGCCGTCGGCATAGGTCATCTCGATCCTTCGCCAGGCGCCGCACGCGTCGGGGTGCTGCTGGGGACAGTCGGCGCGGACCTCGACCGGGCTCGATTCGTCCTTGCCCAGGATGTACTGGACGGGGTCGAGGTAGTGCATGCCCATGTCGCCCAACCCTCCGCCGTCGTAATCCCAGTAGCCGCGGAATGTCCCGTGGACACGGTGGGGGTGGTAGGGCTTGAAGGGCGCGGGGCCGAGCCAGAAATCGTAGTCGAGCTCGGGCGGGACGGGCTCTGGCGCGAGGTCGGTCCGCCCGCTCCAATAGAACTTCCAATCGAAACCGGTCGCCGCGCTCACGGTGGCTTTGAGCGGCCAGCCGAGGAGGCCGCTCTGAACAAGCTTCTTGACGGGTTTGACCGGAGTCCCGAACCCGTAGAAGACGTCCTGGAACCGGAACCAGGTGTTCACCCTGAAAATGCGGCCCGTCCTGGCCACGGTCTCGACGAGGCGCCGGCCTTCATCGATCGTCCGGGTCAGCGGTTTTTCGCACCAGATGTCCTTGCCCGCTTCGGCGGCGGCGCAGGAGATGAGGGCGTGCCAGTGCGGCGGGGTCGCGATGTGGACGATGTCGATGTCCGGCCGGAGCAGGACCTCGCGGAAATCACGGTATCCCGCGACCCCGGGTCCGGCGAGGTCGAGGGCCGCGCGGAGGTGTCCGGCGTCCACGTCGCAGACGGCCAGCAGGCGGGCGCCGGGATAGCCGAGGTGGGCCCGGCCCATGCCGCCGACGCCGATGACGGCTTTGGTCAGCTCGTCGCTCGGCGGGGTGAAGCCCTGGCCGCCGAGCACGCGGCGGGGGACGATGGTCAGAGCCGCGGCGGCGGCCGCTTCCTTGAGCCATTCCCGGCGGGTCAGTCGGGTCGCCATGGGCTCCTCCTTCCGGCGGGGCGGCGCGTTCCGCCGGTCATTATATAATAAGGGAACGGGAGGAGGGGAAAGAATTCCGCGGCCGCCACCCGGCCGTCCCTTTTTTAAGGGGCGGGGAACCATTCCACCCTTTGTTTCGTCTTCTCTATTGAGAAGCGGAGGTGTCCATGAAAAAAATGGCCCTTTTCCTAGCGCTCATCGCCTTGATCGCGCTCTTCCTTCTAGGGTTCGAGACGACCCGCACCCTTGACTTGGCGGCCGACGGGATCCGGAGTCTCGAGGTCACCGCCGGCGCCGGGTCCCTGACCATAACCGGCCGGGAAGGCTTGGCGTCGATCGAGGTCCGGGCCGAGATCGTCGTTTCGGACGTCGACGACCGGGACCGGGAGGATGACATCAAGCGGCATGTCGACCTTGAACTCCGGCGGTCCGGGGACAGGGCGATCCTTGTCAGCCGCCTGCGGGAAAGCGGGTTTTTCTCCTTCCATCGTGACGCCCGGATCGACCTCACCGTAACGGTCCCGAAAGCGATGGCTCTCGAGATCGAGGACGGCTCGGGTTCCCTGGCCGTGGAGAATATCGCCGCCGCGGTCCGGATCGACGACGGGTCCGGCTCGATCACCGTGCGCGGCCTCGAAGGAAGCCTGGAGATCGAGGACGGCTCGGGTGAGATCGACGTCCAGGATGTCGCGGGCGACGTTTCGCTCGAGGACGGCTCGGGCGGGATCTCGCTCCGGCGGGTCGGCGGAAACATCACGGTCAGTGACGGCTCGGGCGGGATCGACGTCGACGACGTCGGGAAGGACGTTCGTTTGACCCGTACGGGAAGCGGCGGCGTCGACGTCACGAACGTCAAGGGCCGCGTCATCCGTTAGCTCGAGAACACTAACCGCGGGCGGGGGAAAGTTGCCTGCTCCCGGCCGCGCTCACGAGATTAGGAGAAGAACCTTTATGAGGCGGCCGGTCAGATCAGACCGACAATCCGGCCCGTTTTGAGGTCCAGGTCCACGTCATAGAACGCGGCTCGGGTGGGCAGGCCCGGCATGGTCCGCATGTCCCCGCAGAGAGGATAAAGGAAACCGGCTCCGACGCTGGCCTTGATGTCGCGGACGGGCAGTCGGTACCCCTTGGGCGCTCCCTTCCAGGCTGGATTGTGGCTCAGGCTGAGATGGGTCTTGGCCATGCAGATGGGGAAGCGGTCGTAGCCGAGCCTTGTGTAGAGTTCGACCTTGGCCTCGGCGGCAGGTTCATAGTCGACACCCGCGGCGCCGTAAATCTCAGTGGCGATCGTCTCGATCTTTTTCTTGATGTCCCACTCGAGCGGGTAGAGGAAGCGGAACTGGACAGGCTTCTCGCAGGCGGCCAGGACGGCCCCGGCCAGCGCCAACGCGCCTTCGCCGCCGTCCGTCCAGTGGCTGGAGGAAACGGCGTCCTCGGCTCCGGCCTCCAGGGCCGCCTTGCGAATGAGGGCGATCTCGGCGTCGGTGTCGGACGTGAAACGGTTGACGGCCACGACGGCCGGGATGCCGAAACGGCGGACGATCTCGATGTGGGCCGCGAGGTTTACCAATCCCTTGGCCAGCAGGTCCAGATTCTCCTGCCTGTAGGCGGCGGCCAGCGGTCTTCCGGCCAGAACCTTGGGCCCTCCGCCGTGCATTTTGAGGGCCCGGACGGTCGCCACGACGACGGCGCAGTTGGGGACAAGGCCGCTCGCGCGGCACTTGATATTGACGAACTTCTCCAGCCCGCAGTCGGCCCCGAACCCGGACTCGGTGACGACGAGGCCGTCCTTCCCGACCAGCCGCAGGGCGATCTGGTCGGCGATGACCGATGAGTTGCCGTGGGCGATGTTGGCGAAGGGTCCGGCGTGGACCATGGCCGGCGTCCCTTCGAGGGTCTGCATGAGGGTCGGCATCGCGGCGTCTTTCATGAGCACGGCCAGCGCGCCGGCCACCCCGAGGTCTTCCGCCGTCAGCGGCTCGCCGACTTTGTTCATGCCGAAGACCATGCGACCCAGCCGCTCGCGCATGTCCTCGACCCCCGACGTCAGGGCGAGGATGGCCATGATCTCGGAAGCGACCGAGATGTCGTAGCTCGTTTCCCGGGCCAGGCCGAGTTCCTCGGGCCCCAGCCCGATCTTGATCCGCCGCAGGAAGCGGTCGTTGACGTCGACGACCCTCGTCCACGTGAGGCTCGCCGGGTCGATATCCAAGCGGAACATGCGGCGCCGCTCGTCCGGGGTGAGGTCGTCCGGGAAGGCCCGGTCGAGGCCCAGTTTTTTCAGCCGCCGGAGCATGGTCGGCGTGAACCGGCAGCGGCCTTCTTTCTCGGGCGGGCAGAAGGAATTGAAGAGCTTCTCGTCATCCTGGTAGAACTCGTGGAGAATGCGGGCGTCGATCGCGGCGGCGAGCAGGTTATGGGCGACGGAGACGGCGTGGATGTCGCCGGTGAGATGGAGGTTGAAATCCTCCATGGGGACGACCTGGGAGTAGCCGCCGCCGGCCGCCCCGCCCTTGATGCCGAACGTCGGTCCCATGCTCGGCTGGCGGATGACGGTGACAACCCGGCGGCCGAGGTGCGCGCCCAGGGCCTGACAAAGGCCGATGGTCGTGGTCGTCTTGCCTTCACCGAGCGGGGTCGGCGTAATCGCCGTCACATCGACGTAGCGGCCCAACGGCCGGTCCTTCAGCCGCTCCAGGACGTTCAGGTGGACCTTGGCCTTATAACAGCCATAAAGGTCGAGGTCACTTTCCGCAAGCCCCAACCCCGCGGCGACCTTGACGATGGGCAGGAGGTCCGCCGCCTGGGCGATCTCGATTTCACTCGGGACGGGTTTAATGCGTTTGACCGGCATGATCCTCACTCCTGGCCGTCGTTCCGTGGGGAGCGGGCGACCGCGCTAGGAAGAGGGTGCGAACCTCGATCGCCGAGCGGGCCGCCTGTTGCCCCCTCACGACTGGGGAGCCGTATCATAGGGCAGCTCGGGGGACTTATACAAGTCGGACGGGCAGAAGCCGGTCGCTCTCCCGCGGTCGACGGCCCCTGGAACCTGGCGGGGGAAATCCCGGACCTGGCCGACGAATGCGGCCCGCCGCCGGGTCTCCCGGACCTAGTACGAGATGCTGATCGAGACCCCGCCCTCGCCCGCGCCGAACCGCGGGTTGACGACCTTGCTTTTGGTGGACCCGAAGGTGAAGCTCACCCCGACGGAGAAGTAATAATCGAAGCTCGTCTCGAGCTGTTGCCGCCGGAGGAGAACCTCTTCGAGCGAAGCCCCGGCCAAGGGCAGACCCAACTGGTCGTGGATGCGGGAGCCGCCGCCGTCGATGTTGAAGCTCAGCCCTTTCCAGATCCGGACCGAGACCTCGCCATTGAGCTCCAGCCGGTAGAACTTGATGTCGTGGAAGTAGTGGGAGCCTTCGAGCGAGACGCTGGCCGTTCCCCAGGGCCGGACGAGCTCCAGGGTGGCCGTGAGGGACTCGCTCCAGAGCGTTTCGGAGGTCTTGTTGTAGATCGTCTCTTCCCGGTATTTGGCCAGGGTGACGCCAAGCTTGTAGAGAATGCGGAGCTGGCGTTTCGTGGACTCCGAATAGGGGAAGACATTGTATTCGACGGCCGGAGCCAAAGACAACTGCCGGTCGAGATTCATGTAGGTCGAGGACTGCCCCGAGATATAGCCGCCGGCCGACCAGTGTTCGCCCAGGCTCTTGACGGCCACCGCGTTGCCGTAGTAGCTCTCGCTCGTGCTCGCGATCTCTTCGCCCTCATACCTGAAGACGTCCTTGCCGTAGTTGGCGGATCCTGAGGCCCGGAACTTGAACTCGGGGGTCACGCGGCTGGCCGAGAAGGAGCCGCTATAGCTCCCCATGGTCAAGCTCTGCTCGCCGCTCAGGAAGCCGTTGCCGCTCAAGCTGAAGACCCAGAAGTCCCAGGGGTCGACGACGGAGGTCGGCTTGACCTTCTGCTCGAAATCCACGGACATCTGTTTGGCGCACGACGTCTTCGCCGCGTAGCGGACGAGCCCCAACTTGAGCGTCCGGGCCAGGGCGTCCAGAACCTGGTCCGGGGTGGCGGCCGGCTCCGGTTTGTAGAACAGGACGTTGTTATCGTCCTTGAAGCAGTCCCGGCCGGTAAAGGTCAGCACATATTCTTCGCCGCCCTCGGCCTTCCGGAGCGTGATCGTGACGTGGACCGTGGACTCCTGGAGGCTCGTGACGAAGGCGACGAAGCCGATATCCTTTTGGAGCCGGGCAAGATCGAGGCCGGGAGCTTCGAGGAAGACCCTCGGGGCGTCTTCCGGCCTGCCTCCGCCCGCCTGGGGCGCGGGGGGGGTTTGGGCGCAGAGGGGGCCGGCGAGGAAGGCGCCGAGGGAAACCGTGAGGACCGCGGCCAGGAACGTTCTTTTTGTGTTCACGGCCGTCCTCCTAATCGATCTCGATGTGCACGCCGGACCCGCCGCTCGAGCCGAAGCGCGGGTTGATGACGTTGGTGTAGATCGAGCCGAAGGTGAAGCTCACGCCGAAGGCGGCGAAATAGGAGTAGGTTGTCTGAAGCTGTTTAAGCTGCAGCAGGACCTCCTCTTTGGTCAGGCCGCCCTTGGGAAGGTAGATCTGGTCGTGGATGCGGGCGCCGCTCCCGATGACATAGATGCTGAGCCCTTTATAGAGGTTGAGCTGGACGATCCCGAACAGCTCAACGTTATATTTCTTGAAGTCGTGGAAGTAGTGGGCGCCGGAGAGGCTCGCGCTGACCGTGCCCCATTTCTCCCGGAGCTCGAGGGACGCGCTCAACGATTCCTTCCACAGGGTTTCCCGCATCTTGGCGTAGAGCGTCTCCTCCCGGTAGCGGGTCGGATTGAGGCTGGCGCGGTAGAGGAGGCGGAGCTGCCGGCGGGTCGACTGGGAGTAGGGGAAGACGTTATATTCGACCGCGGGGGCCAGGCTGAGGGCCAGGTCGAGATTCGAGTACGTGGAGGATTGGGCCCCGAAGGAGACGCCGGCCGACCAGTGCTCATTGAGGCTGAAGACGTAGAGGCCGCTGAGGCTCGAGCTGTCGCGCTGGCTCTTGATCTCGGTCCCCTCATACTCGAAGGTGTCCTGCGAGGTCCGCAGGCTGGCGCTCAGCTTCAGCTTCATGGCTTCGGTGACGCGGTTGGCGGAGAAACTGCCGTTGAGAGAATGGTAGGTGTAGGATTTCTCGCCGTTGAAATAGCCCCCCCCGCTTAGACTGAAGATCCAGGACTTCCATTTGTCGACGACGGGTCCGGTTTGGGGGAGCGATTTGAAGTTGACCGCCAGCCGGCTGGAGATGGGCGTTCGGCCGACGTAGCTCAGGAGGCCCAGCTTGAGGGCCTTGACCAGGCCCTGGCGGACCTCGTCGTCCGTTCCCGTCTTCTCGGAGTAGTACTTCTGGATGTCCTTGACGTCGGAGAAACCGTTCTGGCCGAGGAAGCTCAACGTGTATTCGCGGCCGCCGCTCCCCGTGGCCTGGGTCGTGACGAGGACGTGGACGTCCGCCTCTTTTCGGTCGCGGACGTAGTTGACGAAGGTGATCTCGGTCTTGATGTACTCGAGGTCGCACGACCCGCAGTCGATGTAGACCTTGACGGCCAGCTTCTTGAGCGCCTCGATCTCCTGATCGACCTGGGCGGCCGTTTTTTCCTGCGGCCAGAGGGAGGGCGCGGCGACGAGGGCGCCGACGAGAAGACAGGAGAGGATTCTGACCCCGCGGTGGCTCATTATGGAGAACTCCTTGCCGAGTGACGGGCTCTTTCTATAGAACGGCCCCTTTCCGGGTTCGTTTCCACCTTCCTATTTGTATAGGTTCGCAGCAATAATCATGCCAGGCAGGCGACCGCCCACCTGAGGACCAAGACCGGCCCCTTGGTAGGTATTACGTTGGCGGCGTAATAAATGTTTACAGAGAGGGGAGTCGGGCAAGAAGAAACTATCGATAGACGATGAGTCCCAGGAGAGCAGCACCGAGGATCAGGAAGACCGGGTTGGTCCGCGTGAGGACCAGCAGGGCGAAGGCGATGACGACGATCAGGACCTGGTCCCAACCGCGGGTGAGGGCCGTCCCCCAACCGACCTCTGCGACGCGAAAGACCGAGGCGGCCATCGCGTAGGCCGTCCACAGGAGCAGGCCGATAACGACGGGCCGGACGCCGGTCAGCATGGACCTCACGGCCGGCTTGTCTTTGATATGGAAGAAGTAGACGACCATGATCATCATCAGGACCGTCGTCGGCAGGACCGTGCCGGTGACGGCGGCGATGGAGCCCGGCACACCGGCCAGCTTGTAGCCGAAATAGGCCGAAACCTGGGGCGCGATGGGGCCGGGAAGCGCGTTCCCCATGGCGACGGCGTCGGCGAACTCGGCGGAGGTGGACCAGCCCGCGGAAACGACCTCGCGCTGCATGAGGGCCAGGGAGGCCGGGCCCCCGCCCCACGAAAAGAGGGCGACCCGGGTGAACAGCCAGAAGATTTTCCAGATGATCATGGTTCGCTCCTTGACCTTCGTTCGGCGCTATTTATAGCAGAATTAAGGTTAAAAAAACACGTATCTTCCGGTCGTCGCCCCGGGCCCGCTCCTCCCGCCTGAAAGGGCACATGCGCCCAAGAAGGGATATGTACCTCCGGTACGTGTCCGCAAAGCCCCGCCAACGCTCCGTGAGTCCTCTTGATTTCGTTGGGGCGAAGGATGGTGTCCGAAGCGGGAGGGCTCGGGGTCTCTCCTCGAGGGTACGCGGCGTCGCTCGGAGGGCGGCCTCGCTCGACGGGAGTTCCGGGCGCCTGAAAATGACGCCGCTCCTCGGCGACTGCGCATCTTGCGCGTGCCCGCGCAGGTTCGCGCTCGAACATGCTCGTCGCCCCGAAGACGGGATACCCTCGGAGGGCATCATTTTCAGGCTGAACTCCCGTATGTCGCTTCAGCCGTCCTCCGAGCGTCCTCCGAGCCATTCGGCGGCTAGCGGCTGAGCCGGACGCCGACCGAGGCCGTGAACCCCGGACGTCCGTAGCCCCAGACGCACGCATAGCGGACGTCGAGGATATTGTCGAACCGGGCGACGGCCTCGATCCCGCCGCCGAGCCGGAGGTTGAAGGCGGCGTTGAAGAGGGTGTAGGGCGCGAGCGTGACCTGGGGATACGGAAAGACGCTGAAGTCACGGTCCTCGCTCGGCCCCATACGGAGGACGGACAGGGTCACTTCGAGCGGCGCGATCCGTCCCGAGAGCTCGGCCGTGAACTTGTGTCCGGGCCTCCGCAGGAGCGCCAGTCCCGTGTCCTCGTCTCTCGCTTTCTGCTGCGTGTAGGAGAGGTTTGCGCGGAACCCGTCCGCCGGTCGGGCCTCCAGGCCGAGCTCGACGCCCTCCGTCTTGGCCCGGCCGACGTTGATATACCCGCGGACGAAATCGAAGGTGACGAGGTTACGGAAAGCGTTCCGGAAATAGCCGGCCGAAAGGACGACCGTCCCGCCCAGGAGGTCCTGCTCGACGCCGGCGTCCCAGCCGGCCGCCCTTTCCGGTTCGAGAGACCCGTTGCCGATCGGGCCCCAGGCCGTTCCCGGAGCGTAGAGCTGATAGAGCGAGGGCGCCTTGAATCCGGTGCCGTAGGTCGCGCGCAGGAGGGTCCCGGTTTCCGGGATGGAAAGCGCCGGGGCCAGCCGGTAGGTCAGGGCCGAGCCGGCGCGGTCATGGCGGTCAAGACGCACGCCCGCCGTGAAGAACAAACGTCCGGACAGCCGCCACTGGTCCTGGACGTAGACTGCCACGGTCGCCGCCCTCTTGTCGGGGAACCGGCTGAGGGAGGGGCCCCACGCGCTCTGGGACTGGTAATCCGAGCTGCCGTGTTCTGCCTCCAGTTCCGCGCCGAAGGTCAGCGTCTGAGAAGGATGCAGATAGAGATGGTTCAGCCATTCGGCCTTGAGGTTGAGGCTTTCGAAACGGCCCGTCTCGGAGTCGAGGGGATGGAGCGAATCGGCCGGGTTCTCGTGGTCGCGCACGGCGCGGACGACGGAGAAGGACCAGCGCGGTTCCCAGCGGTTCCCGAGGAGCCGGCTCCGCACCTGGCCCCGGACAAGGAGGGAGCCGTAATCCTGGCGGCTGTTCGGGTCGTCGCCGAAGGGGCCGCCGAAGTTGTCGAGCTCGGCCCGGTCCCGCGCCGCCCGGACGAGGAGCGTGGCTTCCGTCTCCCGGCCGAGGTCGATGTCCGTCCGTCCGGAGAAGTTTAGATTGCGGTATCCGTCGCGCTCACTGTTGCCGGCGAGGGCGCTGTCGGCGGCGGAGATGCCCTCCGTCCCGTAATAGGAGAGCCCGGCGGAAAAGCTGACCCGCCCGGACGCGCCGCCGATTCCCAACGCCCCGGACGCTGTCCGCAGCGAACCCCCGGAGGCGGCGAGATTGAATCGCGGCCGGCCCTGGCCCTTCTTGGTGATGATATTGATGACGCCGCCCAGCGCATCGGAGCCGTAAAGAGGGCCTTGCGGGCCGCGGAGGACTTCGATCCGCTCCACCTGGTCAAGGGTTACGTGGGCCAGGTCGCAAGAGCGGGAAGGGTTGATGGGGTCGTTGAGTTCCACGCCGTCGAGAAGGACGAGCGTGTGCTCCGAGTTCGCGCCCCGGATGGAGACGGAGACGGCCCCGCCGGGCCCGCCGTATTGGAGAGAGGCCAGTCCGGGCACTTCGGCCAGGGCCTCGGCCACAGTGACCTTTCCCGTGCGGACGAGCGTCTCGACGGGGATAACGGTAACGGCGCTCGCGACTTCGCGGCGCGGGGTTTCGAGGCGCGTCGCCGTGACGACGATATCGTGACGAAGCGGCGGGGTCGTTTTCTGGTCTTTGCCGCCGAGGGGGGCGAAGGAAAATACGCCGAGGACCGAGAAAACGGCCGTTGCTCGACGGAGGCATTGGCGGGCCATGGGCAGACCTCCTCATGCCCCCGCTGTCGCTGGATTATCGGCGCGCCCATCCGCCTTCCTCCCGAAGGCTGCGGCGCGGCGGGGTTTGAGGCAGGTCTCCTGACTCCCGGATCGTCCTCCTCCCAGGCCTTCCGGCCCCGCAGGGCCGTGGCGTCGTCTGGGATTCGTCCCCGGTCACAGTAGCGGGGGCTGTGTCCGTTTCCCACGGACTTCCCTGGCGCTCAAACCCGTTCAGCCTGAACCAGGCGCCCGGTCGGCCGGGCCCATCCTTTATAAATCGTTTCGAAGGGACGTGTCAATCGGATGAATTCCCCATGACGCCGTTCGACCGGATGGGATCATGAGGCTCCGGCCGTTTTTTTGGCATGAGGTGAGGCTGCCCTGCTCCCCGGTTAAGAGCAGAGCAGCCTCATCGTGGGAATGGGTGGAAAGGTTACCGGAGTGTATGGAGAAACTCCCGCTTGAAGGAGGGCGAAGAAGGAGGAGTCGCGCATCTCTGTCTTCCATAAATGCATACGTCCGGCCGGAAGGAAAAGTTGCAGTCGCGCGGGACGGGATTGGAACTAGGGGAAAATTCGGTTAGCCGGCCTTTCGGGTCGCCTAGAAGGGGCAGGGAAAGAAATGTCCAATTTTTTGGTTTTTTTGAGCCCCCCTCAAACGTCATTGACTATTATATCAAATATTCTTTTCCCTGGCAATAGATTTTAGCGAGTTTTCAAAAAAAACTTCTCCAGGGCCCCGGCCGCCGTTCTTGGCTGTGGAAAAGACCCCTTTCCGGCCGGTTTTCCCGGTCAGCGGCTTTCCCCACGCGCCCGTTTTGTCCTTTCCCCTGAAAAAATGTATATTGAGACGGGCCTTCCGGCTGGGCCGGGGGCCCCAAAACCTGGTCCAGCGGGAGAAAAGGACATGGAAAAGGAGATTTTCCGCCGTTTCGGGCACGAATTCGTGGATTGGATCGCCGAATACCTGGAAAATGCCGAAACATACCCCGTCCGGTCACCCCTCCGGCCGGGCGAGGTCAAGGGGCGGATCCCCGCCGCCCCGCCCGCCCTTGGCGAACCCATGGAGCTCCTGTTCCGGGATTTCCAGGAGGTCATCCTGCCCGGAGTCACCCACTGGCAGCACCCCGGCTGGTTCGCCTACTTTCCGGCCAACAACAGCCCGGCCTCGATCCTGGCCGAGTTCCTCACCGCCGGCTTGGGCGCCCAGTGCATGAGCTGGGAAACGTCCCCGGCCGCGACCGAGCTCGAGGAGGCCGTCCTCGAGTGGCTCCGGCAGATGCTCGGCCTTCCGGAAGGCTGGGCGGGGGTCATCCAGGACACGGCCTCGACGGCCACCCTCTGCGCGCTTCTCTCCGCCCGCGAACGGGCGACGGACTTCACCTCCAACAGCCAGGGTCTGCGGGCGCCGCTGCGGGTCTATGCTTCCCAGGAGGCCCATTCCTCGGTCGAGAAGGGGGTCAAGATCGCGGGCTTCGGCCGGGAGAACCTTTGCCCCGTCCCGACCGATGACCGGCTGGCCCTCATCCCTGCGGCGCTCGAAGCGGCCGTCAATGAGGATGCGGGAAACGGCCTCCGGCCTTGCTGTGTCGTGGGGACCGTCGGCACGACGTCTTCGGGCGCCGTTGACCCACTCCGGGCCATCGGCGAGATCTGCCGGCGGCACGGCCTCTGGTTCCACGTGGACGCCGCCTATGCCGGTACGGCCGCCCTCCTGCCCGAAAAACGCTGGATCCTCGATGGCGTCGAGCTCGCCCACTCCTTCGTCTTCAATCCCCACAAGTGGATGCTGACGAATTTCGACTGCTCGGCCTATTTCGTCAAGGACGCCGGCGCCCTCATCCGGACCTTCGAGATCCATCCGGAATACCTCAAGACGGGCCATGACGCCCAGGTCCGCAATTATCGCGACTGGGGGATCCAACTGGGCCGGCGTTTCCGGGCGCTGAAGCTCTGGTTCGTCATTCGTTCATATGGCGTCGAAGGGCTCCGGGCGGTCATCCGGGAGCACATCCGGCTGGCCGGGCTCTTTCGGAGCTGGGTCGAGGCGGACAGGCGTTTCGAACTCCTGGCGCCCACGGACCTGAGCCTGGTCTGTTTCCGTCTCAACGACGGCCGGCGCGAGGGCGAACTCACCGCCCTCAACAAGGAGCTCAACGCGCGCATCAACGCCTCGGGCCCGGTGTTTCTGACGCACACGACCCTCCGCGGGAAATACACGCTGCGCTTCGTCGTCGGACAGCGGACGACGGCCGAGCGACACGTCCGGCAGGCGTGGGAGATCATCACTGCAGCGGCGGGAGAGCTCCTGGGCCGCTAGGTTCGCCCGCGGGGCCTGACTCTCCATAGCGGCCATTTTTGGCGTTTTTCTCGCTTTCGGGAAGCGGAACAAAAGCGCGGCGACGAAATCTCCCTCTTGATTTCGTCGGCGCGCTTCCAGGCCTCTTCCCGAAATCAGGAGAAGCGCCTACTTCTTGCGCGGGACGTAGATGCCCGAGCGGTCCGCGCCCAGCAGAGACGATGCGAGGAGGGCGGGAGTCGCGTGGTTGAGCCCTCGGACGTTGGCGGACGCGACGACCTGGTAGTGCCTGAGATTGGTGAGGTAATCTCCGATCTCCTCGAGGTCCTCCTCCGTCGTCATCCAGCGCAGACGGTCGAAGCGGGCCAGACTGACCGGCCGGGAATAGCTCCGCAGCGACAGGTAACCGTAGAGGTTCATGTAGAAGTCGAAGTAGGACATCACGAGCTCGCGGACCGTGTGATAGACGGGCTCGCGGGAGCGGAGGGTCGTGAAGTTGGATTTGCCCAGCGCCCCCCAGCGCCCGCCGCGCCGGTATACGGCGATGACGTGGTCGTCGTCGTCGACGGCGTACATATCGAGGACGAGCGGCGGGTCGCCGAGACGGCGCAGGGCGGCGGCGGCGAAGAGGGCCCCCTCGAAGCAGTTGGCCTTCCGTTCGCGCCTGACCCGGCGCGGCGAGGCCGTGCCGGGCACGGGGTCATAGGCGATACGGTCGAGGTAAGCCTGGATCCGGGCCGGGGAATCGAGTCGCCGCAGGAAGCGGAGCTCCCGGGCCGTCCAGCCGGTCTCGAAGGCGTTTTTTCGCCGGCGGGGCATGGGCCGTCGTCTCACCGGGCCGGCGGCTTCACGTCCCAACGGAGCTCCTCCTTGGGGTCCGCGAACCGGAAAAAGAAGCCCCAGCCGCCCGCGCCCTGAAGGACTTTGAGTAGGACCTTGTTCCAGCCCTTCTTGAGGATGACCGGGACGCGGTCCTGGTCGGGCGACGCGGCCCTGTAAGCGGGGTTGGTGTGGACGAGGGCGTCGTTGATCCAAAGGCGGACGCCGTCGTCGCTTCCGACGAGCGCGTACGTCCTCCGGTCGTCGGGCGAGAGAACATAGGCCAGAGCGTAAACGACGGCCTGCTCGTTGGGCTGGACGAGCTCCGCGAGGGGCAGATAGCCCGAGGGCTCCGCCTGGACGGCCTTCCAGCCGACCCCGGCGTTCGCCTTGCCCGTGTAGATCTTGGCCAGGTCGGTCTCGTTTTCCGGAGGATAGACGACCGTCAACCAGCTCATGTCCGCCGCCTCGAAGGGTCCGATGATCGTCCAGCGGGTCGCAAAACGCCGCTCAGCCGGCCCGAGCGAGAGCCCGACCAGGGCGATATCCAATCCGGCCGCCCGGGCGTCGCGGCCGGCGACGTCGAAGATGATGGTGTTCGGGCCGGGGTCGAGGAGCACGTTTTTGAGGGAGAGAACGACGATCTGCTTTTCGGGGGCGAAGCCCTCGAAGGTTCCCAGGGCCTCGAAGCCCGCTTCGACACTCTCCACTCCCGACTTCTTCCGAAGCGCGTGGAAGTTGCCCAGGGCGGGCCCCTTGAGGAGATAGAGGTTGACCGTGTAGAGGTCCGGCACGACAACGGGGAACGTGAGCTCGGCTTTCGTCCCCTCCGCCGCCCCCTCCGTCGTCAAGGCGGGGTAGCGTGTGCCGCGCGCGTCATAATAGGAGGTCTGGGACAAATTGAGTTTCGCCGCGGCGAAGCGCAGGCCGGCCGCCTTGTCCTCGAAGACCGAGCGCTCGGCGTCCTTGACCTCCTCCCAGTTCGGGAAAATGAAGCCCTCCTGGCTCGCGAGGGCGAAGGGGAGCCTTTTCTCCGCCGTGGGGAGCTGCGGAAAGGGGACGTGCGGCTCGGTCTGGTACCAGTAGGCGACCGACGAATCGTGGTCCGCGCGGTCGTTGGCGTGACCGTGCTCGATAGTGACGCGGATGGTTTTCGTGAAGGGGATGGGGTCCGCGATGTGAAAACGGTAGACAGTTGCCTTGGACCCGGCCTGGAAGTCATCCTCCTGGAGCGGGCAGCCGTAGAACAAATTCTCGTCCTCGCGCATGCCCCAGGCGTCGGAGAAGTAATCCTCCGAGCCCGTCCCGTGAAGGGAGGGCGAGGTTTCGCCGTCGACAAAGATCATGTCGTCACCCTCGCCCCACCAGCCCATGGAGCGCTGGAGGACGCTCAGGGTGCACCCGACGTAGTGGCCGGCGCCGACGGCGTCGAGGATGAGGTAGTTCCGGCCGGGTTCGCAGGGGAATTCCTGCCGGTACTGGGCGTGGAAATAGGGCGCGTCGGGCTTGATGTCGACGAGCTCCCGGTAGTCGATGTAATAGTAGAAGGCGGCCACGGGCTGCGTGCCTTCGTTGGTCGCCGTGATCCGGCAGGACCAGCGGAACGGCATGTACCAGTAGCAGTTGCGCGCCCGGCCCGCGGAGGAATTGGCGATCGGCAGGGAACTCAGGTTGCGGTTGAGGCCGTGGCCGACGGCGAAGAAATCGCCGATGGGCGCCTCCACGGAGGGGACCTCCTCGCCGTCCCAGTAGATGCGGAGGACGATCTTCCGGCCGTAGAAGGGCTCGGCGGCGATGGTCACCCAGATGTGGTGGATGGCCGCCGGGCCGCTGATCGCGGCCAGCTCCACGGTCTTCCCGGGCTCGATGGGGATCGCGTCGCTGTTGCCGCCGGTGCGGTCGAAGGAGGAGACCCGCTTGCTCTGGAACGGCTGCCGGTCGCCCAGCTTCTCCAGGAGGTTTTGACCGGACAGCTTGAGGGCCAAAGAAAGACCCAGGACGGCGAAGGCAAAGACCGGGACTCTGCCCCGCAGAAACGGCGAACCCGCGGCGAAATGGGTTCGCCCGGCGCTTTTGCGAGCCAAGCCGAAGCGGCGCATGGGAGCCTCCTTCACCGCTGGCGGAAATGTGGGCCAACTATAGCAAAAACGGCTTCGGGAAGTCTATTTCTTGAGCCAACCCGTCCGGACGCGCGCCGGGAGGTCCCGTCGGGTGAGGGGCTTGATGTCGAGGATGGGGGTCCCGTCGATGAGATCCAGCCCGGCGACCCGGATGACCGTGCCGCGTCGCCCGAGGACGCGGACGACCGTCAGGCCGATCGGGTTCGGCCGATGGGGGGACCGGGTCGCGAAGATGCCGCGCCGCCCGGTCTCGCCCGGGGGGATAGCCTGCAGTTTGAAGCCGCCGGCCCGGTGGAAGACGAAGATGACAACGAGATGCGAGAAGCCCTCGGTGTCTTTCAGGGCGGGTTCGTACCTCTTGAAGACGCGGAGCTCGCCGCGCGCGCGGTCGAAGAATCCGGGCGGGGCGAAGGCAGGAGGCGGGATGTCCTCGGGCCGCTTGAAGGGGGAGCGGACCCGGCCGATCGGCGTGAATGAATAATACGTATCAGCCTTTGGCTTCATAGAACAGGCGCTTTCCGTGTCGCGCGCGGCGGATTTTGGAGCTCTCCGCAAGGGCCTGGAGCGCACATCGGATCTCGACCGCGGTCCGGCCGAGCGACCGTTTGAGGTCGTCGAGAGCCAACGGGCGGCGCCGGACCATGGCCAGGATAGTGGCTTCCAGGTCGTCAGCCGCGACGGCCGGCTGAGCCGCCTTCCGGAAATCGGCCGCGACCTCGACGCCCGGGCCCAGCGCCCGCCGGACCCTGTCCATCTCCGCCGGGCTGAGCGGCTTTGCCCGCGCTTCGGCGGGCGGCCGGACGACCGTGTTGAGGTGGACCTTATCGGGCCGGAGGGCCGCGACGAACTTTTTGAGGCGGGCGATGTGGGCCGGCCGGTCGTTCACGCCCTTGACCAGCATGATCTCGAGCCACAGCCGGCCTTTGAATTCCTGCCGGAAGGCCTTGAGGCCGGCGGAAAAACGGTCGAGCCGGAGGGCCCGGTGCGGCCGGTTGACCCGGCGGAAGAGGGCCGGGGTCGCGGCGTCGAATGAAGGAACGACGAGGTCGGCCGCCCGGAGGTCCTTCCGCACGTCGGGGCGATGGAGGAGGGTCCCGTTCGTCAGAACGGCGACCGGGATCGACGTCATCCGTTTCACCCCGCGGATGAGCCGGCCCAGCGAGCGGTTGAGGGTCGGTTCGCCCGAACCGGAGAAAGTGATGACGTCGACCGGCCGTCCCGAAGCCAGGGCTTTGCGGACCTGGGCCAGAACCTCTTTCGCCGGGACGAAGTCGCCGCGGCGAATCCGCGTCCGGCCCGACGGTCCGAGCTGACAGTAAACGCAGTCGAGCGTGCAGGTTTTGAAGGGGACGATGTCCACGCCGAGCGAGTAGCCAAGGCGGCGCGAGGGGACCGGACCATAGACGAAGCGCCGTCGCCGGGACAGAGCGGCGCGGGCTTCTGTCATCGGGGACCTCGCTCTCCGTCAGGCCCGGTCGCGGTAGAGCTGGATGAAGCGTTTCAGAGAACGGTCGTAGGTTTTCTCGACGGCGTCCGGGAAGACGCAGGCCGGCAGTTCCTTGTGGCTCCAGTGGTAAGTGATGCACTCGCAGCAGAGGCCTTTGCGGCTGCACGGCTCCCAGCTGCAGTTACAACGGGCGGCGTTCTTTTCGCTGGCACAGGCTTTCATATCGCTTGTTCCTCGCTCCGGACATTAGAACATAAGCGGCCGGCCGGGGCAAATCAGCCCCGGCGAGGGGGCGAACTTGCTCCGTCGCCGGGGTCAGGAGACCCGGCCCAGGGCTTGTTCGAGGTCCGCCTGGAGGTCTTCGTAGCCCTCGCACCCCACGGACAGCCGGATGAGGTCGTCGGTGATGCCCGACTTCTCCTTCTCCGCCCGCGGGACCTGGGCGTGGGTCATGCTCGCCGGGTGCTGGATGAGGCTTTCGATGCCGCCGAGCGAGACGGCCAGCGTGCACAGGCGGACGGAATTGATGAATTTTTTTCCAGCCTCGTAGCCGCCCTTGAGCCCGAAACCGAGCATCGAGCCGAAGCCTTTCATCTGCGCCTTGGCCAGGGCGTGCTGCGGATGGCTGGCCAGGCCCGGATAGTTGACCCAGGCGACCTGGGGGTGTTTCTCGAGCCAGGCTGCGAGCTTCAGCGCGTTCTCCTGAGCCTTCTCGACGCGCAGACCGAGGGTCTTCAGGCCGCGGAGGATGAGCCAGGCCTGGTGGGGGTCCATGGTCCCGCCCATGAGCTGGAGGACCTTGCGGAGCCGTCCGAAGAGTGTTTCGTCGCGGGCCACCAGGATCCCGCCCACGACATCGCTGTGGCCGTTGATGAACTTGGTGAGCGAGTGGACGACGATGTCGGCGCCCAAGGCGAGAGGCTGCTGGAGGAGGGGACTGGCGAACGTATTGTCGACGGCCAGGACCAGGCCGTGCCGGCGGGCGATCGCCGCGCACGCCCGGATGTCCGAAACGGCCATGGTCGGGTTGGCCGGCGTCTCGAGAAAGAGGAGTTTTGTCGCCGGCCGGACGGCTTTCTCGACGGCTTCGATCCGGGACGTATCGATGAAGTCGGCCTCGACGCCGAAGCGGGCGAATTCGTTCTCCACGACCGTGCGGGACGCGCTGTAGACGGCGTCCGTCGAGACGACATGGGCCCCTTTCTCCAGGACGGCCATGTAGAGCGTGGTGACGGCGGCCATGCCGGTGGCCGTGGCGAGGGCCCCGTGGCCCCCCTCGAGCAGGGCTATGGCGTCCTCCAGGGCGCGGGTCGTCGGGTTGCCCAACCGGGTGTAGATATAGCCCTTCTCCCGGCCGGCGAACAGGGCGGCGCCGTGGTCGGCGTCCCGGAAAGCGAAGGTCGCCGACTGGTAAATGGGGACCGAAACCCCGCCCGTGAGCGGGTCGGGCTCCTGGCCGGCGTGGATGACGGCCGTCAAGGGACTGCGCATGTCGGGATCTGCCATGATGACCTCCTGGGTGCCGGACTGAACGCTCATTATACCGAAGCCGGGCGAGGTTTGTCTTGCTCGGGCCTTTTGGGCTATGATGAGGGCCGACCGAGCCAAGGAAAGTCGAGGAGACGATGGGCGGCTACGGAGAAAAAGAGGCCAAATCCGGCCTCAAAACACCCCTGCCGGCGATCGGGACATTCCCCAATCAATTCCCAGGCTACGAGGTCCGCGTCGAGATCCCCGAGTTCACGTCGGTCTGCCCCAAGACGGGGCTGCCCGATTTCGGGACCCTGGTCATTGTTTATCAGCCCGCCCGGGCCGTCCTGGAGCTGAGGAGCCTCAAAGAGTACCTGCTGGCCTACCGGAATCTCGGCATCTTCCAGGAGAACGTCGTCAACCGCGTCCTGGCGGACATCGTCAGGGCCTGCCGTCCGGTCCGCGCCGTCGTCACGGGCGCCTTCAACCCCCGCGGCGGGATCCGCTCGGTCATCGAGGCCCGGTACCCCCGGCCCCGGAAACCCAAGTCGTGAGTTAGATAATGGAGCTCTTCAAAGCCCTCCGGCCCCAGCAGTGGATCAAGAACCTCTTCATCTTCGCCCCGCTCATCTTCTCCCAGAACATCTTCAACCGGGCCCTGGTCGTCACGTCCATCCTGGCTTTCGTCGCCTTCTGCCTCGTCTCGAGCGCTCATTACCTCTTCAACGACCTGCGGGACCTCGAAGAGGACCGGCTCCATCCGGTGAAGCGCAAACGGCCGCTGGCGGCGGGCCGGCTCAAAAAAGGCACGGCCGTCGCGGCGATGGTGGTCCTCGGGCCGGCCGGGCTCCTTCTCGCGGCCGCCATCAACCTGAATTTTTTCCTCATCACGGTCGCCTATCTCGTTCTCCAGGTCGCCTACTCGCTGTGGCTCAAGCATATCGTCATCCTGGACGTCTTCGTGGTCGCGGCCGGCTTCCTCATCCGCGTCGTAGCGGGCGGCCTGGCCATCCGCGTTTTCCTCTCCTCCTGGCTTTTGATCTGCACGACCCTGCTGGCCCTCTTCCTGGCCATGGGCAAGCGCCGGCACGAGCTGGTCATCCTGGAGCAAAATGCGACCAGCCACCGGCCGATCCTGCGCGAGTACAACATCTATCTTCTCGACCAGATGATCTCCGTCGTCACGGCCTCGACCCTCGTCGCCTACTGTCTCTATACGATCTCCGACGAGACCGTGACCAAGTTCGGGAGCCGCAATCTCATCTTTACCGTGCCTTTCGTCCTCTACGGCATCTTCCGCTACCTGTATCTCATCCACCAGAAGTCCGAGGGCGGTACGCCGGAAACCCTCATCCTCAAAGATAGGCCGCTCCTCGTCGACCTCTTCCTTTGGGTCGCGGCCGCCGCCGTGATCCTCAACACGAGGTGAGGCCCATGACCAGAGCCCGGGTCGCCGTCCTGAGAACCTCCCCCGCGACCGTCCTGTCCGATTACCGGACGGTCATGGAGCTCGCCGACTGGCGCCGCTACCTCCCCGCCGGCCGCGACACGCTCATCAAGCTGAACCTGTCCTGGACGAAATATTTTCCCGCCTGCTCGAGCGAGCCCTGGCAGGTCGAGGGGGTCGTCCGGACGCTCCTCGAGGGCGGCTTTCCGAAGGACCGGCTCTTCCCGGTCGAGAACAAGACCGTCGTGACCAACCCGCGCCAAGGGGCGCGGAACAACCGCTGGCTCCCGGTGCTCGAAAAGCATGGACTGCCGTTCATCCCTCTCCCCGAGGTCGAATGGACGGTCTATCCGTTCCGCAGCCCGCTCCTCAAGCTCAACGAGATCTTCCCCGAGGGCATCCAGATCCCCAAGATGTTCAGCGGCAAAAACGTCCTCCATCTGCCGACGGTCAAGACGCACGGGCATTCGACGACGACCGGCGCCGTCAAGAACGCCTTCGGCGGACTGCTCAAGGAGGTCCGCCATTACGCCCACAAATACATCCATGAGGTCATGGTCGACCTCCTCTCTATGCAGCGCGAGCTTCACCCGAGCCTGTTCGCCGTGATGGACGGGACGGTCTGCGGGGACGGGGCGGGGCCGCGGACGATGCGCCCCGTCGTCCAGAATCTGATCCTGGCCAGCGGCGACTCGCTCGCCATCGACGCCGTGGCCGCCAAGGTCATGGGTTTCGACCCGCTCGCCATCCCCTACATTCGGATGGC
>Ga0299915_10001025_pt1 | contig 20388 bp, 18 predicted proteins | sample RVTome_13_FD_200263 | JGI IMG/M metagenome (GOLD analysis project Ga0299915, IMG submission 200263) | Soil microbial communities from uranium-contaminated site in the Upper Colorado River Basin, Wyoming, United States - RVT92D227 (version 2) ... | reverse complement strand
TGGCCGATTATCCTTGGATCGGACTGTCCGTCATCGGTTTCAGCGTGCTGGTCACGGCCTTTTTCTCCTTCTACACGCTCATGATCTCCTCGGTCAGCAAGAACCGGCGCTACACGGCCATCCTGCTCTTCACGATCTATATCTTTTCCGACGTTCTATTCGGAATCTTTTACGCGTCGTTCCGGAACCCCTATTTCGCGCTCCTCTCGATCAAGGCTAACCTTCAGCAGGTCGGCGCCGCCTTCTTCAACGTCAAGGCTCCTTACGCCGTCTCCTGGATCTATTCGCTGGCCGTCCTGCTGACCCTCTGCGCGGTTTCGGCCTTCATCCTCCATAAGCGGGTCAAGGGCGTCGAGGTCATCAAATGAGCGCGGTGATCGCGACCTCCAAGCTCTCCAAGTGGTACGGGAACGTCCTCGGCTTGAGCGACGTCACGATCTCGATCGAGCCCGGCATCACGGGCCTGCTCGGACCGAACGGGGCCGGCAAGTCGACCTTCTTCAATCTCCTGACGGGCCAGATCAAACCTTCGATCGGTTCCTTGTCGATTTTCGGAGAGCCTGTCCGGAACAACAGCCGGGCTTTCCGGCGGATCGGCCTTTGCCCCGAACAGGACGCGTTCTACGAGGAGCTCAGCGGCTGGGAATTCCTGACCAACCTTCTCCGGCTCCAGGGATACGGCCCGTCCGAGGTCGCCGCCAGGGCGGAGAAGGCCTTGGGAATCGTCGAGCTCTTGGACGACAAGAGCCGGATCGTCCGGGGTTATAGCCACGGCATGCGCCAGCGGCTCAAGTTCGCCCAGGCCATCGCCCACGATCCCCAGGTCCTCATCCTCGACGAGCCGCTCAACGGCCTCGACCCGCTCGGCAAACGAAAGCTGATCCGGCTCATCAAGGACTTCGGGCGCGAAGGGCGGACCGTCCTGGTCTCGAGCCATGTCCTGCCCGAGATCGAGGCCCTGACGTCCGATATCGTCCTGATCCACCACGGTAAGATCCTGGCCGTGGGCGGCATCCAAAACATCCGGGATCTGATCGACACCCACCCCCACATCATCGCCGTCCGCTCGTCGGCGCCGCGCGCGCTGGCCGCCCATTTCGTGGGGGAGGAGTACGTCCTCAACGTCCGTTTCGAGAACAGCCGGGATTCGGTTTTGTTCGAGACGACAAACCGCGACCGTTTCTTCGAGAGGCTGACCCGCTACGCGGCCGAGCCGGCGGCGGCCGTCGAGGAGGTCACCTCGCCCGACGACAACCTCCAGGCCGTCTTCGATTATCTGGTGGGGACATGAGATGAAGACGATCCGGGAGATCTTCGCCTTCTTCGCCTTCTACGGCCGCAAGACGCGGCGAACCCAGGCTTTCTTCCTCATCTCGCTCTTCCCGGTCGCCATCGCGGCCGTCTTCCGCTTCCACCAGGCCATGGGGGGAGACGGGAGCTTCGACGGGATGTACCTGTTCACCAACGTCATCATGACCTTCTTCCTCCAGTTCCTGATCCTGGTCCTGACCCTGTTTTTCGGGACGTCGGTGACCTCCGAGGAGGTCGAAGGCCGGACCCTGACCTACTTGGTGACCCGGCCGATTCCCAAATCGTCCATCCTGCTCGGAAAATACGCGGCCTATACCCTGATCGTGACGGTCTTGGTCTGGATCGGCCTGGTAGCCTGTTTCCTGATCCTGAACTTCGAGAGGCTCGGCTCGGCCCATGTTTGGACCGTTCTGTTCCGCTACCTCGGCGTCCTGACCCTGGGGATCATGGCCTACGGCGGCTTCTTCACCTTCCTGGGGACCTTCCTCAAGAAGTCGATCATGGTCGGACTGCTGTTTTCGTTCGGCTGGGAGAACGTTATTCAGTATTTCCCGGGCTCGACCCAGCGGTTCGCCATAGTCCACTACCTCAAGTCGCTCCTGCCCAGGGTCATGACCTCGCGCGGCCGCTTTTCCTTCCTGACCTTCCGCCTCGATCCGACCTCCTGGCCGGTCTCGATTTTAACCCTTATCCTGATCACGGTTGGGTTCCTGGTCCTGGCCGCCCTCCTCTTCCATCACAAAGAATACATCTACGAAGACTGAGGAGTCTTGGGGTCAAACCTGCACTTTATCACTTAGTGCAAAAACGGCATCTCCGGGATTTCAGCGCAACACGAGGTTCTCGATGAAAAACTCCATCATTCGGTCGGTGCGGAGGCCGGAATGGCCGGCGTCGGGGCCGATCTGGACTTCGAAACTCCTGCCCCCCCGCTGCAGCGCCTGGATGAGCTGCATGGCGTTGGTGGGGTGAACGTTGTTGTCGGCCGTTCCGTAATAGATCATCAGTCGTCCCTTGAGGTTGTCGATGTACTTCATGGCGTTGCCCGCCTCATAGCCGTCCTTATTCTCCTGGGGAATCCACATGTAGCGCTCGGTGTAGATGCTGTCGTACTGATACCAGGATGTCACGGCCGAGGCGGCGCTGGCCGCCGCGAATACATCCGGGTGGCGGAGGAGACACAGCGCGGAAGCGTACCCGCCGTAGGAGGTGCCCCAGATCCCGACGCGCTCTTTATTAATGTAGGGACGGTCCCAGAGCGACTTCACGCCCGCCGCTTGGTCGTCGATCTCGACGACTCCCAGCTTCCCGTAGATGGCGTCCATGGCTTTCTTGCCCCAGCCGGACGAACCGCGCGTGTCGAACGAGGCGATCAGGAAACCCAGCTCCGTGATCGGGTTGGGCGTCGCGAAGCGCTCCGAGGCGCCGTTCCAGCCGGGACCGCCGTAAACGCTGACGAGCAGCGGGTATTTCTTGTTGGGATCGAAGCCGGAGGGGAAGCTGAGGACGCCGTAGAGATCGCGGCCGCCGTCCGCGGACTTGAACTTGATCAACTCGACCTTTTTGAGGCCGAGCTCCTCGAACTTCGTCAGGTCGCTCTTGGCCAGCTCGGCGACAATTTTTCCCTTGGCGTCGACGAGGCGCGTGACCGGAGGCTGGTCGTGGGTCTGGGCGGTATCGACGAAATAGCGGCCGTCGGGAGAGATGGCCTCAGGGCTAACCGTGTGATTAAAGGCCGAATCGGTCAGGCGTTTGTCTTTCTTGCCGTCGAGTCCGACGCGATGGAGCTGCATCATCATGGGGTTGGCGCCGTCGCGGGCCAAGTAATACAGAAAGCCGTCCTCCTCGTCCACCTTGACGATGTTGGAGACTTCGAAGGGATGGTTGGTGAGGGGGGCCAGGAGCCTGCCGCTTAGGTCGTAAAGATAGAGATTCCTGAAGCCCGTGCGCTCCGAGACCCAGATGAAGCGCCGGTTGTCCTTGAGGTACACCAGCGGGGGCGAGTTCTCGGTCCAGCTGGCCGGCCATTCTTCGCGGATGATGACCCGGCAGCGGCCGGTCGCGGGATCGGCCGCGACGAATTCCATGATATTCTGGCGCCGGTTGGTCCGGTTGAAGAGAAGTTCTTTCCCGTCGGCCGACCAGGACACGGCATAGGCGTAATGCCCGACGACCGCGTCGTCGAACGGCTTGCCGTCGCGGACATCGACCTGGGTGATCGTCTTGGCGGCCGCATCGAAGATGAACAGATCGGCGACCGGATTCGGCTGGCCGGCCTTGGGGTAGGCCTCGATGTCGACTTTGCTGTAGAGCTTGGTCTGTTCGAGCTGGAGGAAATAGTCGGGCACCTTGCTCTCGTCGAACCGGTAATAAGCGAGCTTGCGGCTGTCGGGCGACCACCACATGGCCGAATTCTGGTCCAACTCCTCGCCGTAGACCCAGCTGGCCGAGCCGCACTTGAGGCGCGCTTTCTCGTTGCCTTCCGTGGTGACGGCGAACTCGTTCTTGCCGTCCGCGTCGCTCAGCCAGAGGTTGCGGTCGCGATGGAACGCCTTGAGCTTCTTGTCGGGCGAGATCGCTTCCGCGAATTGACGGCCCCGCTCCGGACCTCCGGGGGGGCGGCCGTAGCCTTGGGGTTTGGCCGGCGGCTGAGCCGGGCCGAGCTCGGTCGTCTTCTTGGTTTTTACGTCGAATCGCCAGAGTTTTCCGTCCTTGCTGTACTCGAGGGCTTTACCGCCGTCCTTCCAGGCCGGCTGCTGCAGTATCCCCAGCTTGGCCGCGCCCTGCATCTCTTTCATCATTTTCTGATAGTGCTCGTAGCCCGGGTACGTTTTGAGCCGGTCTTGAGCGGTCGAGAACATAGGGGTCACGAGGCCGGCGGAAAAAACGAGAAGAAGGAAGGCCGTCCGTTTCCTCGATCTGGGCATGCTGCAATACTCCTTCATTTTTTGATGCTTAATACAATATTGAAAATGGGGCGATTTGACAAGCGGGGTTATTTAAAAAAAGGACGGCTTTCGAGGGAAAGCCGTCCTCCCAGTTCGATACCTAACGAACCGTCGATCCGGCCTTCGGGCTATTCCTTGATCTCTTCCTTGGGGGTCTCTTCCTGGCCCTCGGGTTTCTTAGGGAGCAGGCCCTGGACCTTCTCCTCGGCCTTGGCCTTGAGCTTGTTGAGGAGGTCCTCGGGAATGTCGGCGGAGATCGTAATATCGTTGGGGCCGGAAGTGATCATAATCTTGTCGAGGAGCTCGCCCAGACTCGGCTCCTTGGTTGAGGCCATGGCGCCCATGGCCTTGAGCCCGTCGAGCATGGTCGCGATTTCCTTATTCTTAGCCTCATCCTTGTTGAGACCCTTGATTTCGGCGATAAGGGCCTTGTTCTTGTAGTCGAACAACATGGTCAGTCCGTAGAGCCCCTTGAGGTTGGCCATCATCGGATTCCCGGAGACGGCCTGTTCCATGACCTCGCCGGGGATGGAGAAGGCGCACCAGGCCATGGCGTCTTTCCGGACGCCCTTGAGGATCGCGGACAGCGCTTCGTTCTTCAAGGCGCTCTCGGATTTTTTCTGGTAGACGTCGATGATGGACTTGAGCGAGGTCTCGCTGCCGCCGGCGATCAGGGAAGCGTCGAGGAAGGCGACATAGGCCTGCTTTTTGCCTTGCTCCTCGGGCACCGTGTAGAGCGTGACGCCGTTATAGGTTGTCTCCTGGATTTTCGCCTTGGCCTCGGCCTTGATCTTGGCGAGGAGGTCGTCCTTTTTATAGTTCATACTGACGATAACGGCGGGCTCCGCCGTCTTGGACATCATATCGCCCGTCAGGCCGACCGCGATGAAGTGAAGATCCTTCTGGGGATCGATCCCGGTCTTCTGGACGAATTCCTGATACTTCTGGAAGGCCTTGTCTTCCTTAATGGCCTTGTTGGCGGCGTCCGTGTTCATGATCCGGTTCATGTCCAAGACCACGACGCCGTTCGAGGACTGGGGGAGATAGGCTAGGAGCCCTTCGCCCGTGACCGTCCCGGCTTTCTTGCCGCAGGACGTCAATAGGATAAGAGCCACGGCTAGGGCTAGGACGAGGACGATGATCTTTTTCATGGAATTATTCCTCCTTGACTCTATTAAGTATACGCAATTTTGTGTCCAAAGTTCAATCCCCTACGCGGGAAAACCTTGGCGCTTTATCGTTAGGTGGTCGGGAAGAACCCGCTCCGGGGACTAGCGGGGCTTTGTCCCCTTCGCGAGATTTCACGGACGTTAGTCCTTGGAGCTTCAATTCCGAGTTTACCGGAATTCCGTTTTAGTCTATAGTTATGGATTAACGGAGGACCCGATGAAAAAATTCGTTCGCGCTCGAGGAGGACGCGGCTTTCACGAGAGGCGGGCCCTGGTTCCTCGACGGGCGTCAGACATCCCTTTTCCTCATTAAATAACGTCGGGCCGGGACGGAGAAGCGGCGGCCCCGGACATGATCTGATCAGGAGGAGTACGATGGGCACTTTTCGCGAGTTGGTCGAAGCGCGGAAGAGCGTCCGCCATTTTCTTCCCGAACCCGTGGACAGGGACAAGATCATGGCCTGTCTCGAAGCGGCCCGGCTGGCGCCGTCCGCCCATAACGCCCAGCCCTGGCGATTCCTGGTCATCGACGATCCCGAACTCAAGGACCGGTTCGCCGGGGAAGTTTTCAGCGGCATCTACAAGGCAACCATGTTCGCCGCCCAAGCCCCGGTCCTGATCATGATCCTGGGCAAACCCGACCTTCTGGCCAACAGGATCGGAAGCGTTCTCCAGGGAATCCCCTACCTCTCCATCGATATCGGCATCGCGGGCGAGCATATCGCCCTCCAGGCCCGCGAACTCGGCCTGGGGACCTGTTGGATCGGTTGGTTCAACTATAAGAAGGCCCGCAAATTTTTCAAGGTTCCGCGCTCCTACAAGGTTATGGCCCTGATGGCGATGGGAACGCATGAGCCAAGGCCACCCAAGGAGAAGAAGCGGCTGCCGATCGGGGAGATCGCCTGGTTCAATCGTCCCGGTTTCTGAGGCATATGGCCCGATGAGGAGTCATGAGGTGATCATTTTCCTGTCCATTGTCCTGACCGTCTATTCACTCGTGAATTTTTATATCGGCCGGAGGGGCTGGCAGGCCTGGACCGGGGCCGGGCTTCCGGGTTGGGTTTTCTTAGGGGCGTTCCTGATCCTTGTCCTCGCCTATCCGCTCGGCCGCTTCCTGGAGCGCGGCCTTCACGCGGCGGCGGGGGGCGTCCTCCTTCAGGTCGGTTCGTTTTATTTCTCGGTCATGCTCTACGGCTTCCTGTTTGTTTTCTTTATCGACATCCTTCGGGTGGCCGACAGCCTCCTCCAGTTATTTCCGGCTTTCATCCGGCGCCAGCCCGCCAGGTCCGGCGCTTGGGCGCTGGCCGGAGTCGTCGGCGCCGTGTGTCTGATCACGGTCCTGGGCTACCTCAATGCCCTCAGGCCGCGGATTCGGATGCTGGAGATCGCCGTTCCCAAGCCGGCCGGCGTCTTGAAGAACCTCCGGATCGCGATGGCCTCGGACATCCATTTGGGGACCATTATCCGCAACTCCAGGCTCGCCCGCATCGTATCCATGATTAACGGCCTGCGACCCGACATCGTCCTCCTGCCGGGGGATATCGTGGATGAGAGCGTTCCGGCCGAAGAAGAGGAGAAGATGACGGCGACGCTCGCGTCGATCCGGGCTCCGCTCGGCGTCTATGCCGTCAGCGGGAACCACGAGTACTACGGGGGCATCGTCAAGAACTCCGAATACTTGAGGCGCGGCGGCGTCCGGGTTCTTAATGACGAAATGGTCCTGGTCGCCGACGCTTTTACGCTGGCCGGACGCAAGGATCCGACGGCCGCCCGCTTCGGCCAGACTCGGAAAAGCCTGGCCGAGATCCTCGGCCCGGCGGATAAGCGCCGGCCGATCATCCTGCTCGACCATCAGCCCTTCCGCCTCGAAGAGGCCGAGGCGAACGGGGTCGACCTTCAGCTCTCCGGACATACTCACGCCGGCCAGCTCTTTCCGCTCAACCTCATCAACAGGGGCGTCTACGAGCAGAATTGGGGATACTGGCGGAGGGGGACGACCCACTACTATATTTCCTGCGGCGTCGGGACTTGGGGTCCGCCGGTCCGGACCGGGAGCCGGCCCGAGATCGTCCTGATCGAGATAACCTTCGGCTCGAAAGGAGGCCAGTATCCGTGAAAGAGACCGTTGACCTGGCCCTCGCCTACGACTGGGAGTACGACGCGGATTTCATCCGTCTCTGCGTGGACGAGGCCGAGGGCTTCGGACTTTCGACCTTGACCATTCCTCCTTCCGGCCTGGCTGCCGCCCTGGCCGGCCTCGAGTCCGGCGAGCTCGGCATTCGGTTCCTGTTCGACCGGGCTTCGTCGACCACTCCCGATTTTCTTCCGTTCCAAAGGGCCCTGGCCGGCCGCGGCCTGGACGTCATCGATCCGATCGAGGGCCTGCGCTGGGCTTCGGACAAGGCGACCATGCATCTCGAATTCATCACGGCCGGCCTCCTGACGCCCTTCACCATTATCCTTCCGCCCTTCAACCACAGCGAGATGGCCGAGATCGCCCGGGACGAATTCGAACGCCTGGGGCGACCCTTCGTCATCAAGCCCGCCAACACGACGGGAGGAAGCATCGGGGTCATTAAGGACGCCGTCTCCCTCGACGGCATCCTCCGCGCCCGGCGCGAATACAAAGACGACAAATACCTTGTCCAGGAAACGGTCGTGCCGCTCGAACGCGACGGCCGCCGGTTTTGGTTCCGGGGCTTCTACAGCTGCGGGCTCGTCCAGTGCGCCTGGTGGGACGACCTGACCCATCGCTACCGGGAACTTTCGGCGGAGAGTGTCGAGGGCTATGGACTCCTTCCGCTGTTCGAGATCGTGTCCCGGATCGCCGGCGTCTCGCGGCTGCGCTTCTTCTCAACCGAAATCGCCCTGACGTCCGACGGACGATTTATCGTCATCGACTATGTCAATGAATCCTGCGATGTCCGGCTCCAGTCCCGGGCCGCCGACGGCGTCCCGGACGCGCTCGTCCGGAACATCGCGGCCGCCATTGCCCGCTATGTCCACGGGCGCCTGAAGCTTTCGAATCCCGGATAACCGCGATTCGATGAAAGAGGTTGAAATGATCGGTCCTTCCATCCTGCGAAAAGCCGGTCCGGCCGCCCTGCTCCTGATCGCGGCCGCCCTCGGCCCGGCCGCTTGTTCCCGCAAAGCCCCGGATCGGGTCACCGTCCAACACATCCTGATCGCCTTTAAGGGATCCATCCCCGACGGCAAGGTCTCCCGCTCCATCTCGGAGGCCCGCGAGCTCGCCTTCTCGCTCTACGAGCGGGCTCGGAAAGGGGAGGATTTTGACGCCCTGGTCAAACAGTCCACGGATGACGAATACCCGGGGATCTACGGCATGTCCAACATCGGGATCGACCCCGATCCCTCCCGCAAGGAGTACGCCCGGGGCAAGATGGTCAAGGCCTTCGGCGACGTCTCTTTCCGGCTTAAGGTCGACGCCATCGGCCTCGCCGAGCACGATCCCAAGGACTCCAAGTACGGCTGGCATATCATCAAGAGGCTGTCCTGAGGATTCGCCCCGCGAGCTTCGACCATGATGAAAAAAGCCGCTTGGGAAGGCATCTTTATCCTGAGTGTCCTGGCCAATTCCGTTTACTTGGAGGCAGCCATGGCCCCGACGACCATCAAAACCGTCGCCACTCCGCCCCTTGAGGGTGCCAGCCGCTTCTATGTATCGAACCGGCCGCCGCTCCGGCCCGGCCCGCTCGTCAAGCTCCCGATCGGGGCGATCGACCCCGAAGGCTGGCTGTCGGGCCAGCTCCAACTCATGCGGGACGGATTGACCGGCCGGCTCGAGGACATCAGCCGCTTCCTCAAACCCGACAGCGGCTGGATCGATCCCAAGGGTAAGGGATGGGAGGAAATGCCCTACTGGCTCAAGGGCTTCGGCGACCTCGGCTATGTCCTCAAAGACTCCGAGATGATCGCCCGGGCCCGGCGCTGGATCGAGGTCGCCATCCGTTCCCAGCAGACGGACGGCTATTTCGGGCCGCCCGCCAACAAGGACAATTACGACCTGTGGCCCAACATGGTCATGCTGTTCGCCCTCCAGAGCTTCCATGAAGCGACCGGGGACGAGCGCGTCCTCTCCCTGATGACGAAGTACTTCCGGTACGAGTTCGACCTGCCCGTCGACAAGCTCCTGCCCGGCAGCTGGCAGAAGCTCCGGGGCGGCGACAACCTGGAGAGCGTTTACTGGCTCTACAACAGGACGGGCGAAGCCTGGCTCCTCGACCTGGGGAAGCGGCTTTTCGAGCGGACCTCGGACTGGACCTCGCCCATCCTCACTGCCGAGCGCGACGCGAACTGGGTCGAGAGCGAATTCTACCACGGCGTCAACATCGCCATGGGTCTCCGCCAACCGGGCGTTTACTTCCAGCAGTCCCATGACCCGAAACTTCTCGCCGCCGTCGAGCGGAATTATCGGTCGGTCATGGACGCCTACGGCCGGCAGCCGGGAGGCATGTTCGGCGCCGACGAGAACATCCGGCCCGGCCACGGCGATCCCCGCCAGGGCGCCGAGACCTGCACGATGGTCGAGCTCATGTACAGCGACGAGTCCCTGGCCCGGATCACGGGCGAAGGCCGCTACCTCGACCGGGCCGAGGAGATCGCCTTCAACTCCCTGCCCGCGGCGCTGACGCCCGACCTCAAAGCCCTCCACTACTTGACGGCCCCCAACCTGATCTCCTGCGACGCGAGCGGCGAGCACGATTTTCAGAACGGAGGAACGCTCGTTTCCTACGATCCCTGGAGCTACCGCTGCTGCCAGCATAACTATGCCTTCGGATGGCCCTATTACGCCGAGCACCTCTGGATGGCGACCCTCGACGACGGTTTGGCCGCGGCCCTCTACGCGCCCTGCCGGGTCCGGGCCAAAGCCGGGGATGGAACCGAGGTCGCGATCGCCGAGGAAACGGACTATCCTTTCGGCGGGATTGTGGAATTGAAGATCGCGACGCCCAAGCCCGTCGCTTTTCCCCTCTATCTCAGGATTCCGGATTGGGCCGGCGGAGCCAAGATCCTCCTCAACGGCGGGGACGTGGCGGCCGATGCCCGGGCCGGCGGCTACGTCGTCATCAATCGGACGTGGGAGAACGGCGATAGGGTCAGGATCGATTTTCCCCAAAGGATCGAGGTCAAGGTCTGGGAGACTCTCGGAAACGCCGTTTCGGTCCGGCGCGGCCCGCTCTGGTACTCGCTCCGGATCGGCGAGGAATGGATACGCTATGGGGGAACGGACGAGTGGCCGGCGCGGGAGATTCTGCCGACGACGCCCTGGAACTACGGCCTCGTGGTGGATCCCGCGCGTCCCGAAGAATCGATCCGGGTGGTGAAGGCCGTAGGTTCCACCCGACAACCGTTCGCTCCCGAGGCGGCTCCGGTCGTCCTCGAAGCCAAGGCCCGGCGGATTCCCGGCTGGGCGGCCGAGGGGAAAATGGCCGGGATTCTTCCCTCCGGTCCCGTTTTCTCCTCGGAGCCCGCTGAGAAGGTCAGTCTCATCCCGATGGGATGCGCACGGCTCCGAATCTCGGTCTTCCCTCGGATTCGGGGTTCTTAGCCCGCTTCTATCCCAACAGCGCTTCAGCCCGGCGGAGCTTGCTCCTGACGGGAATTCGATAGGGGCAGGCTTTTTCGCATGTTCCGCAATTCAGACAGGCTGACGCGGACGTCCCGGGACGAATCTCCGAGTATTCCCGGACGGCTCTTGCTCTCTTTCCATAGCTGTCGGCATAGGCTAAGGCGCGCAGGATATCGGTCGTCCTTATCCCGGCCGGGCAGGCCGCCCTGCACAGGCCGCACATATGGCAATAGTCTTTCCGGGCGGCGGCCACATGGGCGAACAAAGTCGCGCGCTCCGCGGACGTCAGGGGGCGGCCGATGACGCCCAGATCTTCCTCCATCTGTTCGTAGCTCAGGATCTCGGTCACGACGGCCGTGAGCTTTTCTTTGTCCAGGGCCCACTTGAGCATGGCCTGGATGAGGGATACCCCCCGGGCTTGGAAGCCGGCCAGATCCTGTCTGCGGCCCCCGACCTTGAGGACCTTCATGGCGATGACGCCGACGCCGCGGCCGTGGGCGCGGTCGATGAGCCCGCGCAGGCCGCTTTCCCCGGCATAGTCGCCGTATGTCCGGACGTCCTTTTCCGTTTCCTGGATGTCGAAGACGTTATAACCGAGCTGGACCATGTCGTAGAGCCCGCAGTCGACGGCCTTGGCGACGACGGCCCGGTGGTTGGAATGGCAGGATAATCCCCGGAACCGGAATTTCCCTTGGGTTTTTAGATTATCGAAAGCGGCGAGCAGCCTTTCGTCCGTCAGGTCCTCGGCCCTGTCCGCCCCATGAACGGCCAGGACGTCGATGACGTCCGTGCCCAAACGGCGCAGGCTGCCCTCGACGGAGGCGATGATGCTTTTCTCGCTCCAATTCCCCTCGACATGAAACTTGGTACAGACGTGAATCGTGTCCCGGCCGACGGCTTTGAACAACCGGCCGATCGTACGCTCGCTGTTTCCGTTGTCGTAGCTGTGGGAGGTGTCGATGTAGTTGACGCCTCGCTCGATGAGCCGGAGGAGGAGATCCCAATCGGGAAGGGGACTCCCGCCCAGAGCGATCTCCGACACATGGAGCCCGGTCCGGCCTAAAAGCCGATAAGCCATGCCGCCCTTGATAATTCTCGAGGGCTCGGTCCTTTGGCCCGGCCGGGGCGGGACGGCCGGGAAGGGGAGGGCCGCCCCGGCCAGAAGCGCCTTGAGGATGGAGCGCCGTTTGGACGAATGCTCGATAAGATCCCTGATCGCCATGGAAGCCTCCGACGTCATTGTAGCCAACCCCCCGGCGCCGGGTCAAACGGCGGAGGCCGCGAGCCGGTTTCCGACTTGACCCGTTCGCCGACGCTACCCCGCCTTTCAATACCCATGAACCGTTTCCGGGTCATGAGTACTGCCAAACGCCTGCACCCATAAGCCGTAAACGGCTTATGAGTACTGCGAAACGCCGGCACTCACAAGCCGTCTCCGGCTTATGAGTACTGCGAAACGCCGGCACTCATGGCTTCCATGGGTGTCGAGGGATTGACAGGGGGGGCGATAAATTGATATTCCTCGAATTATGGATGATTCGGGAGGCGGGCGAGTCGCCCATCGTCGCTTTTGGGAGACGGCCGGCGGCGATATTCCCTCTTTTATCGGAGCGGCTTCGACTCGATATTATAGAGAGTGTGAACAAGCCCTGTTCGACAGGTATTTCGGGGACCTCAGGGGGAAAAAGCTCCTGAAGACCGACCTCTGGGACGAGGCCAAGAACACCCGCATCCTCGAATGGGCGGCGGCCCGGCGTGGGGCCGAGGCCGTAGCTATGGATATTTCCAGGCCGATTCTGGATGAAGCCCGGAGCCGATTCCGTTCGAGCGGCGTCGCCCTCAAGGCTGTCGTCTCGGACGTGCGGGCGATCGCCTTTCGGGACAGGACGTTCGACGCCCTCTACAGCATGGGAACCTGCGAGCACGTGCCCGAGGTCCAGGCGTCCATCTCCGAGTGCTTCCGGGTTCTGAAGCCCGGCGGCCTCGCCATCGTCGGCGTCCCCAACCGCTGGGACGTTTTCCTGCGGCCGCTCATGGCCTTTCTACTGCAGCGGCTCGGGCTTTATGCCTACGGCTACGAGAAGTCCTTCGGCATGGCCGAGCTCGAGGCCATGCTGCGGACGGCCGGGTTCACGGTCGAGGCCCGGACCGGGATCCTGTTCATGCCCGGCTGGCTGCGGATGATGGACCTCCTCATCCACGTCAAGTGGCCGTGGGCCTCCGTCTTGACGGCGCCCCTGATCGCGCCTTTCGCTTGGCTCTACCGGAAGAGCGATCTCATCAAGCGTCAGGGGTATCTGATCGCTTGCGTCGTCGCCAAGCCTCCGGCGCCATGAGTCGGGGCATGACTCGAAAACGTTCCGTCATCCGAAAAATCGGGGTCGGACTCGACCTCCTCGGCGAGCACGGCCTCGTCAGCTTCACGTTCAGGATCTTCCCCTGGTTCCTGCGCAGACGTTACATACTCTTCTCTGGGGACCTCGCCGGCGGCGTTCCGGCCCGGTCTCCGCTGGATACACCGCTTCGGTTGACCGCGGCCCGCTCCGAAGATATCCCGCTCCTGATCGGGATCCGACCCGGCTTTTACGACGATGTCGCCCTTCGGGACAGGTTCGGCCGGGGGCAAAAGTGTTTCATCGGCTGGTGGAGGGACAAGCCGGTCCACATCCGCTGGGCGTTCATCGGATCCTGTGAGCTGCCTTATTTGCGCCGGACCCTTCTTCTGGCGCCCGGCGCCTACTACTCCGATGAAGCCTATACCGTCCCGGCCTTTCGAGACAGGGGGATCTATTCGGGATGCACGGATTTGATCCGGGATTCGCTGGGAGGTCTCGGATTCCGCAGACATCTGGTGATGTTCGCCTCCTGGGACGTCTCCCTGATCAGGACGGCCGAAAAAAAGGGGCTGAGGAAGATCGGGGAAGCGGCCGTCTGGAGCCTCCTGGGCATGAAGCTGCTTCGTTCGCGGGGAGCCCTCCGCGACCACGGCGACGGCCGGATATCCGTGGATCAGGCCTAAACGCTCTCGCTCTTTTCGAAGAAGTAGGCGCCCAGTGCGATCATCACGACCGAGAATCCCGCCATCAGTCCGAGGTCCAGCGCGATCGGGAAAGACGATACGCCGGCCAGCGTCCCCCGGAGGCCGTCGATGCCGTAGGTCAGCGGATCGGCATATCCCAGAATTCTGACGGCCCGGGGGAGGTTTTCGAGGGGATAGAGGGCGCCGGACAGGAAGAACAACGGAAAGATGACGAAGTTCATGACGATGCCGAATCCCTGCATATCCCTCATTCGGGAGGCGAAGATGAGTCCGAACCCGATGAAGGTCACCGCGATCAGAAACATGAAGAGGAGGCCGAGCAGGAACTTGATCGGATTGATGACCTTGAATCCCAGGCCGAACGAGATCCCCAGGATGAGCACGCTCTGGATGAGAGCCGTCGTCGTCCCGCCCGCGATCCGGCCCACGACGATCGAGACCCGGCTGACCGGGGCGACCATGATCTCCTTGAGGAACCCGAACTCGCGGTCCCAGAGGACGGACAATCCGGCCATTGTCGATGAAAAGAGCAGGCTCATCCCCAGGATGCCCGGGACGAGGAACTGGATGTAGCGGACCCCGCCGCCCATCCCCGGAACGGCCATCCGGTTGAAGCCCATCCCCAGGAAGGCCAGGAAGAACAGGGGCATGGCCAGCGCCCCGACGATCCGGGATTTGGCTCGGATGAAGCGTTTCATCTCGCGGAGCCAGAGGACATAGACGGCAGTCCCGCTGATCATGGGCGGCCTCCGCGCGGACCCCGGCGGTGGCTCCTCATCATCATCCGGTTGCGCTCCTCGACGCCCCCCTCCTTATCGCGGATGGTCCGTCCCGTGAAGTGGATGAAGACGTCCTCGAGGCTCGGCTTATGGAGGTTGACGCAGGCCACCGTCAGGCCCAGGGCCTGGGCCTTGTTGATGAGCTCGGGGATGCGGCGCTCTCCCTTTTCCATGGTCAGGCTCAGAACCCCGTTGTGCCGTTTGGAGGTCTTGATCCAGGACGTCCGGTCCAACGCCTCGATCAGGCGGGAAGGATCGCCCTCGATTTCCAGGGAAACGACGTCGCCCCCCAGGATGTCCTTAAGCTTTTCGGGCCTGTCGAGGGCCACGAATTTGCCGTGGTCGATGATGGCCGTCCGGGCGCAGAGATAATCGGCTTCTTCCATGTAATGAGTCGTTAGGATGATGGTGACGCCGCCTTCCTTGTTGAGCTTCCGGATGTAATCCCAGATGTGCCGGCGGGTTTGGGCGTCCAGGCCCAGGGTCGGCTCGTCGAGGAAGAGGACGCGGGGGCGTTGCATCAAGCCGCGGGCGATCTCGAGACGGCGCTTCATGCCGCCCGAATACTTCTCGACCAGGGTCCCGGCCTTGTCGCCGAGCTCGACCAGGTCGAGGACCTCGGCCGTCCGCGCCCTGCGCTCGGCTTTTCCGATCCCGTACATCATGGCGTGGAATTCGAGGTTCTCGCGGCCGGTCAGCTTGCTCTCGAGGGCCGGCCCCGTTCGGGCCGAGCAGGCCGAACAGCTCCCCGGACGGGACGCCGAAAGAAACGCCGTCGACGGCCGTGACGTCCTCGAACCTCTTGGTCAGGTTCTCGACACGGATGGCGTCCTGGGTCATGAGTTCAGGGGACGATCAGCGGACCGGCCCGGTTTCGACCGGAAGATCGGCGCGGACGGACCATTCGCTGAAGCTGCCGTCATAGAGCCTGACCCGGGGATAGCCGAGAACATACTTGAGGGTTACGTAGTTCATGGAGGCCATCTGGCCCTGGCCGCAGTAGACGATGACGAGCTTGTCGGGCGTCGCTCCCATGGCTTCGTAAACCGGCCGGATCTCGTCCGGGAGCCCCCAGGAGCCGTCCTCGTTGAGGTCGGCCGCCCAGGACCGGTTCCGGGCGCCCTTGATGTGGCCCTTCCGCTTCCATGTTCCTTTATCCCCGGTAAACATCTCGGCCGGGCGGGCGTCGATCAGGACGGCGCTTCCGTCGAGGGATTTACGGACGTCGTCCAGGGTCGCCCGAACGTCATCTTTGAGGGAAGCGGGCGGACGGTAGGTAACCGCCGCGATCGAAGGATAATCCTGGGTCGTGGCCCGTCCTTCTTTGCGCCAGTTGTCGAACCCGCGGTCGAGCAAGGCGGCATGGCGGTGTCCGACATAGTCGAGGGCCCAGATCAGGTAGGAGGCCTTGTAGTTGTTTTTTTCCGAGTAGATCACGACCTTGGTGGTTTCCTTGATGCCCAGCTCCCCGAGGAGCATGGCGAAAACACGGACGGGCATGAATTTGCCGGGAACGGCCTTTTCCGTCCAGCGGAGAACCACCGGATCGATATAGGCGGCGCCAGGGATATGGGCTTCCCAATAATCGCGGATATCGGTCCTCAGGTCCAGGATCCTGAGGTCGGAGGCGTTGAGGTTCGCGGCCAGCCATTCGGCCGTTACAACCTTGCCCGGCAGGTCCTGGGAGAAGAGCCCGAGAGGGGTCGATCCCAGGATCAAGAGGCCGACTCCGATAATGGCGTGAATCGCATGATGACGGCTTTTAGTCATGATCGTCTCCTTGCAGGAAGGCTTCGGATGATCAGGCCTATAAATATAGAGGATGGCCGGAGATCGCGCAAGTCCCGAATGCCGGGGAGCCGCCTTGCAGCACTCATGGCTTCTATGAGTGTCGAGGATTTGACCCGTTCGCCGATGCTACCCCGCCTAAAAGGCGGTGCTTAAAATCGGAGCCCCGCCTTTCAAGGCGGGGATGAGGGGCGAGGCTCAGGGTTAATCCTATACAAGCCCCGGCCTTCAGGCCGGGGAGTCGAGGATTTGACTATGACCGGGGAATGCCTTATCTTGATATCAAGGAAGGAGTTCAACCATGAGAAAGTATTTCGTCGGCAGTTCTATCCTGGTATTCGGTTTTCTTATGCTCGTTGTCATGGGGCTTACTGGGTCTCAAGCCAAACTTCCCCAGCCCGCCGTAAAGGTTCTGTCCATACCCGCCCCCGCTTTCGAAATGCCCGATGAGTCGACAGGATACGTCAACTACGGAAGGCTGTATCTGACGAAAGCCGCCGCTTATATCCGGGCTCCCCTGGTTCTTCCCAATGGGACAAAGATCACCAAGGTCGAGCTCGTCTGCAAGGATGCCAGCGCCTCCGCCAGTATGAGACTCTGGGTTCATGTCGTGAGCAACGACGGTTCCACGAGCGTTCCTATCTGTCTAGCCGAGAGCACTGGAACCGGAACCGGCTACCGGACCTTCTCGACGACGACCATCAACCCCAATGTCATCGACAATGCGAAAAATTTCTATATGCTAAACGTGCGAATTCCCACCAAGGGCCAGGCCACGTTCGAACTCTGTGGGGCCAAGATCTATTATACAGGAACCTGGTAAGGGCGTCCCAAAGAGAATATCATGCTCAAGGAATTCCGCGAATTCGCCATGAGGGGCAGCGTCCTCGACATGGCCGTCGGCATCATCATCGGCGCGGCTTTCGGCGCCGTGGTCCAGTCGCTCGTTTCGGACATCCTGATGCCTCCGATCGGGTTTCTTCTCGGCAATGTCGATTTCGGCAACCTGTACATCACTCTCGTTGCCGGGAAAGCCGCCGGCCCCTACGCCTCGCTCGCCCAAGCCCAGGCGGCGGGCGCCGTGACCTTCAATTACGGCCAGTTCATCAACAAGATCATCAGCTTCCTGATCGTGGCCTTCGCCCTGTTCCTGGTCATTAAAAGCATGAACCGGCTCCGCCGAAAGCAGGAAGCCCCCGCGGCGCCTCCGGCCGAGACCAAGGAATGCCCGTTCTGCCTGTCCGCGATCTCGCTCAAGGCGAAGCGCTGTCCCCAGTGCACCTCTCAGCTCGGCTGAGCCGGATTCATCCAGACGGAAGGTTTAAGACATGATTAAGAAAGCGCTGGTCTGCGGAGCCGGGGGATTCATCGGGAGTCATCTCGTCAAGCGTCTCAAGAAGGATGGGGCCTGGGTTCGCGGCGTGGACATCAAGCGTCCCGAGTTCTCAGCCACGGCGGCCGATGAGTTCCTTCTTCTCGACCTCCGGGAGGAAGCGAACTGCCGCGCGGCGGCGGCGCCGCGCGGGGAGCCGTTCGATGAAGTCTACCAACTGGCCGCCGACATGGGGGGGATGGGCTTCATCCACGCCGCCGAATGCGAGATCATGAGGAACAGCGCCCTGATCAATATCCATATGACCCACTCCGCGGCGAACGCCGGCGTCAAGCGCTATCTCTTTTCGTCCTCGGCCTGCGTCTACCGGGATATGCGGCCCGAGGAACCCGAGCTTTCGGAAGAGGAAGCCTACCCGGCCTTCCCCGACAATGAATACGGCTGGGAAAAGCTCTACGCCGAGCGCATGGCCATGGCCTACGGACGCCGCACCGGCATGGCCGTGCGGATCGCCCGCTTTCAGAATACCTACGGACCCGAGGGGACATGGAGGGGCGGCCGCGAGAAAGCTCCGGCCGCGCTCTGCCGAAAAACGGCCGAGGTTGAAGACGGCGGCACGATCGAAATCTGGGGCGACGGCACCGCGATGCGGGCCTATACCTACATCGACGACCTTCTGGACGGCATCATCCTGCTCATGGGATCGGACCTCGAGAACGGGGTCAACATCGGCCGTCAGGAGTATGTGTCGGTCAACGACCTTGTCGGAACGATCGCTTCGATCGCCGGAAAAAAAGTCACCGTCAAGCATATCGACGGCCCGGTGGGCGTCAAGGCCCGCAACTTCCGAGCCGACCGGGTCGCCGCCGCCGGCTGGCGCTCCCGGTTTTCCCTCAAGGACGGATTGTCCCGGACTTATCCCTGGGTCAAAGCCCAGGTCGAGGCCCATCGCAAGTGAGGACGGGCGCCTGGGATTATCTTGTCGTCACGGCCTCGAATGAGCGCCAGGCCTCGGCCTATCGGGACGAGCTGAGGCTTCGTCAGGAACTCGGCTTCATCCCTAACGCGGTCCGGGTCCTGGCCGTTTCCGATCCGGACGGAAAAAGGGTCGGGAGCGGCGGGAGCACGATCCAGTGCCTCCTCGAAATATTAAGCCGTGAGATCGGCTCTCCGGGCGCGCGTCGGATCGAACGGAAGGCCTGGCTCGAGGCTCTTCGTCGCCTTCGGATTCTCATCGTCCACGCCGGAGGGGATTCCAGACGCATCCCGGCCTATGGAGCTTGCGGAAAAGTCTTTATTCCGGTGCCGGGGGAGTCGGACCGGGCCTTGGGACTGACCCTTCTCGACAGACTGCTTCCGGTCTACCTCGGACTCCCGGCCGGCGCTCCCGGCCGTGGCCAGGTTGTGGTCACGACCGGCGACGTCCTTCTCGATTTCGACGCGGCGCGGCTCGACCTCTCCGCCGCCGGGACGACGGGCCTGGGCTGTTATGCTTCGCCCGACCTGGCCAGCCGCCACGGCGTATTTTGCCTCGACCCGGACGGCAGACGGGTGAGGTTATTCCTCCAGAAGCCGAGCCCGGCCGAGCAGGAGGCGAAGCGGGCCATCCGGCGCCACGGCCAGTCCATCCTCGATATCGGCGTCATGAGCCTCGATGCGGAGGCGGCCGTCGAAATCCTCGGACTTTGCGATGTCGCGGACGGCGCGTCGGGCGTCCTGGCTTGGGCCGGACCCATGGCCCGGGCGATCGAGGCCGATGGGCTCGATTTTTACCGCGAGATCTGCTGCGCCATGGGAACGGAGGGGAACCGAGACGAATACATCAGGACCGTTCGGGCCAGCGGATCCCGGCTCGATGCCTCGGTCCTAGAGCGCGTCTTTAACGTCATGTCCCGCGTCCCTTTCTCGGTCGAGCTCCTGCCCCGTTGCGGGTTCCTGCATTTCGGGACGCCGCGCCAGCTCATCACGAGCGGACTGGACCTTCTCCGCCGCGACGGCGCTCTCTCAGCCGGCCAGACCTGCCTCGCCATCAATACCGACCTCCGGGACGGCGGGGAAGTCGTCGGCTCGAACTCCTGGATCGAAGGCTGCCGGATCAAGTCCAGCCTCCGATTGGGCGGGGACAACGTCGTCTGCGGAGTCGACCTGGACGAGGACCTCGATCTTCCCGAGGGAGCGGTCCTTGACGTCCTTGCGGGCTTGGATCGGAACGGCGCCCAGGTCTGGTTCGTGCGCTGTTATGGGACCGATGACGCCCTCCACGTCTCGCCCTCGGCCGGAGCGAGATTGGCCGGGCGTTCCCTCGAGGACTGGCTGAGCGCCATGGGGGCTTCCGCACGGGATGTCTGGGATCCGGCCATCCCGGCCGCCGAACGCCAGGTCTGGAACGGGCTTTTCTTCCCGGCCGTCCGCCGCCATGCCGATTTCCGG
>Ga0299915_10001022_pt1 | contig 20439 bp, 17 predicted proteins | sample RVTome_13_FD_200263 | JGI IMG/M metagenome (GOLD analysis project Ga0299915, IMG submission 200263) | Soil microbial communities from uranium-contaminated site in the Upper Colorado River Basin, Wyoming, United States - RVT92D227 (version 2) ... | reverse complement strand
GCAGTCACCTCATAAAATCCTATTTTCCCAGCCTGACCTTGAACCGTCTGGCGATCATAAATGAGATCGCTTTCAATATTTACCTTAACACGATGGAGTTCCTCTGCGGTCACCCCTTCCATGCTCAAACGATTCACTTCTTCCAAAATAGCTTCAAGGGCCCTTCCTACATTCTCAGCAGGAAGGGTGGCTCCAATGATAAAGAGTCCCGAATCTTTGGGGGTATAGGAGGAAGCATAAATGGAATGGACCAGTCCCATTTCAAGTTTAACCTTCTGGACCAAACGGGAAGGCTCTCCTCCCCCTAAAACTTGAGAGAGGGCATCGAGGGCTGGAGTATCCTCGTCTTTAGCTGAAGAAATAGGAAGGGCAATTTGTAGGTAGGTTTCTTTAAAATTACCGTGAGAGAGTATGGTGCGAGTTTCTTTCTGATTAGGTTCCGGAATCCTGTGAGGAGGGCTTCCAGGAGATGGCTTAAACTCTTTGAAGGCATTTCTCACCTTTCCTTCCATCTCATCTGTCTTAAAATCCCCTACCGCGATGAAGACCATATGGTTCGGCACATACCATTTCTTGAAAAAGGTTACCATTTGATTTCTTTGAATTAAACGAATTGTATTCTGATACCCGATAACAGGCCTCCTGTAAGGATGCTGTCGGTATAGGGTCGCCATCGTCTGTTTGAACAACTTCTTTGAAGGGTCATCCTCCCCCCTCCGTATCTCTTCTAAGATCACCTCCCTTTCTCTATCAAACTCTAATGGGTCGAAGGTGGAGTGTTGAATGGCATCGCTCAGAATATCCAGCCCTGTTTCAGCATAACGGCTGGCAATGGTAATATGGTAGACGGTCTGATCATAGGAAGTATAAGCGTTGATGGTCCCTCCCAATGATTCAATCTCCCTTGCTGCCTCACGTACCTTCCTCTTATCTGTCCCTTTAAAGAGCATATGCTCTATAAAATGGCATATCCCTGCTTCTTCATCGTTCTCATCAGCACTGCCTACCTTTACCCAGATTTGAAGGGCAACCACGGGTGAGGTTTTATTCTCTTCAAGGATAACCTTTAATCCATTATCCATTGTAAATTGACGAAATCGATCCTTTGATAAAGAAAATTCAACTCCCCCTAACAAAATCACGAAGATCAAGAGTATGATTAATAGAAAATATCGTTGGCTTTTCATCTTCTCCTTTCCTCCATTGACATGAAAAAATTATAATAGAAAAGACCCTAAAAACAAAGGGCGAACCCCTTTTCTATCGGGGTTCGCCTCGTGGTATTGGACACAAGGTTGCAGCAAGTTGGTAGTTTGGAGAGGAATTTCGAATGCCAAATGTCAAAGCTCAAAGTTCATGGTTCGACAAGCTCACCATGATTTCATCCTGAGCATGTCGAAGGATGGCAATTGCCTGCCTGCCGCAGGCAGGGATTTTGACATTTGACATTTCCATTAGACGATTTGTTCTCTCCCCGCGGAAAAAGCCTTTTTGTTCAGTTCGTGGACTTTTGCAGGAAGGTAATTCAGAATCGTCTTTAACCAGAGATCTTCATTCAGCTCAAAAAATTTAGAGATGCCGCCTAAGAGCACCACATTGGCCGCCCGTACATCTCCTAACTGGAGGGCAATCTCCGTTCCTTTAACTAAATAAAAATTCTTAATTTTTGATCGAATCATCTCAGGGATGGCTTTGGGATACTCCATCTCTCCTAAATTGACAGCTGGGGGGTTAATTTTATGGTCGTTCATTATGATCTTACCATTAAGTCTTAAATGATTAACCCATCGGAGCCCTTCCAATTGTTCAAAGGCAAAGAGGATATCTGCTTCTCCTTCCTTGATGAGAGGAGAATAAACCTTTTTCCCGAAACGAAAATGGGAAGTAACAATCCCTCCCCTCATCGCCATTCCGTGAACTTCGCTCTTTTTCACATCATAGCCTGCTTCCATAAAGACTTCGGACATGATGTCACTCGCTAAGATAACCCCTTGTCCTCCAACGCCAGCAACCAGTATATTGGTGGTCATTTGATCCATCGTCTCCCCCTGTCAAAAAATATTTACATGGTTTCAAAACCGAATATGGGTTTTTCTTCCTGACTCTTAATGGCTTCGACTTTACACACCTGAAAGCAAAGATGACATCCTGGGCATAGGCTCGATTCAATATAAGCGATGCCTTTCCGTTTCTTCCCGTCAGCCGTCATCACCATCTCCCCTTCCACCAATTGATAGGAAATGGCGGGGCAACCTAAATTGACACAGGTTTTACATCCAATACATTTGGTGGAATCTACCTGGAGCGGTTTATTATATTTTTTAAAAGCCCTCCGAAGGAGTGCACAAGGACCTTCACTTACAACCAGAGAAGGTTCGTCCTTTTCGAGCTCTTCCTTGATCACCCTTTCCGTTTCCTCCAAGTTCCATGGATTCAACTTCCTTGGATTCTCAATTCCTAATGCACGACCCAATTCGGCGAAATCGATTCGGTGTGTTTTCTCTCCTCTAATGGTATATCCTGTCGCTGGATGCTCTTGCTGCCCTGTCATCCCGGTGGTTCGATTATCCAAAAGGATAATGGTGGCGTAACTTCTATTGTACCCCACGTCCATTAAAGGATGGACTCCCGAATGGAGGAAAGTAGAATCCCCAATCACGCCCACGATCTTCCCCTTCCCCTTTTCTCCTAATGCTTTAGCCATGCCATGTGCACCGCCAATACTCGACCCCATGCAGATATTGCTATTGATCACATTTAAAGGAGGATAAGCGCCCAAAGTATAGCATCCAATGTCACCAGACGTGAAGACTTTAAGCTTCCTCAAGACATGGAATACTCCCCGATGAGGGCATCCCGGACACAAATTGGGGGGTCTTGGAGGAAGTTTTTCTTTAAAGAAAGGCTTGGGGGACTTAAATTTCTTCCCCATCATCCCTTTCTCAATGAGAAATGGGTTCAGCTCGCCAGTAATGGGGAATAGATTCTTTCCTCCTTTGGGTTTGAACCCCATTGCCCTGATATTTTCTTCCAGGAAAGGATCCAACTCTTCGACGATATAAACCTTTTTCACTTTTTTAAAGAACTCTCCAATTAAATTTTTGGGGAGGGGCCATACCATACCCAGTTTAAGGTAAGAATAATTTGGATAGACTTCCTTCGCATATTGATAGGAGATCCCTGCTGAAATGATCCCAATGGTAGGGTCGTTGATCTCCATTCGATTCCCAGGGAATTGTTCAGCAAATTCCTTTAATTTAAGAAAACGTTCTTCGATGAAGGCGTGTCGAATTCGTGCAAAGGAGGGTAACATGGTATATTTTGCTGTATCTTTTTTGATCTCAATAGGAACTGGGGGAGTCACAGGATCCTGCAGTTCCACAATGCCTTTGGCATGAGAAATTCGAGTGACACTTCTTACCATCACAGGGGTATCAAATTTTTCACTCACCTCAAAACCCAATTTTATAAAATCCTTTGCCTCCTGGCTGTCACTCGGTTCAAACATGGGAACTTTTGCAAATCTGGCATAATGCCGATTATCCTGCTCGTTCTGGGAACTGTAAAGCTCAGGATCATCGGCGGTCAGGAGGACTAACCCCCCATTCACCCCTACATAGGAAAGGGTCATAAAGGGGTCTGCTGCCACATTCACACCCACATGTTTCATGCATGCAATTGCCCTTGCACCTGCCATGGAGGCCCCATAAGCAACCTCCAATGCGACTTTTTCATTGGGTGACCATTCCGCATAAATCTCCTTATATTCCTGGGCTATGGTTTCTAAGATTTCTGTACTGGGTGTTCCTGGATAAGCAGCAGCTAATTTTACGCCAGATTCGAATGCTCCTCTCGCAATGGCTTCATTCCCACTTAAAATCTTTCTCATAAATCACCTCATCAATTATTAAAATTAGTTTGTAACGAATGTCACAAATATATTTTTATGATAAATTTGTCAAGTGAGACATTTAACATATTCATAAGCTATTTCTCAAGATTTGAGATTTTTTTCAAAATAGTATTTGTCATTTGGGATTTTTGTGTAATTTTTAAAAAGGCTTTATAATTTTCCAATGCCTCCTTATTTTTCCCTAATTTTTCATAGCACCGACCCATACCTAAATAGGCATTTACCAACTGGAAATTCTCACCCAAATCGATGATATTTTGATAAGCATTCAATGCCTTTTCATAATCTTTTTTACCTTCATAGGAATAACCGAGACCTTCCATGGCGAATGAGCGGTAAAGTTTTTCTTTCCCTCCTTTTTTTAGAAAGCTCTCATAGGCTTTGATGGCTTCTTCAAATTCACCCAACCGAAGATGGAGATTTCCCTTATACAAAATTGATTGTTTTCCATACGAAGTTTTTGGGAATTTTGTAATGACCTCATTAAATTTTTCTAAGACATTTTTATATTCTTGGAGAGATCCCTCTCGGTAAGGAGTGCTAACCATCTGGTAAGTTTCCACAGTTAAATTAAACAGTTGGTAGGCATTTTCCTCATTTTTCTTCTCCCATCTTTGAAAGAAAAAGAAAGATAATATGAAGATTAAAACAATGATCCCTCCTACTGCGATAGACTTGAAGTGATGGGTGATAAAAATAAAGGCTCTTTCGTTAAGAGTAATAAATTCATCAGGCTCTTTTAACTTCTTTTTTATAATCTTTTTCGTTTTGGTCATCTTAAATCACCTTTCATTGGATAAGATCAAACCTTTTTCCCAGGACCTTGTGAGGCACCTCTCAGCACCCTCTTCTCCCCCAACCGAAGCGTCAATTTAATCTGGTCGAAGTACTCAATCAATGGGATGGCATACTTTCTCGAGGCTTTGGTCATCTCCTTAAACTGAGAGGTCGTGATCTCTTGATGGCTCTTTAAGTAGGTGACTAATTCCTCCTTGAGATTTTCGAGGGGTACTCGATGGGAATAGATTTCACTTTTAATCTTGAGCAACACCCCCTCATGAACCAGGTGCTCAAAAATGGCTCGAACCTCTTCTTCTCTTTCAGCCCATTCCACTGACAATTCTTTGGGGGAGGGTGGCTGGAGTCCTCCCTTCAGGACAGCTTCCTCCACCCGCCTGACCAAACCCTTCTCATCGACAGAAGAGATTTGATGAGCAGGAAGCCTCAACTTATCTTTTTCCAACACGACCTCTTTCGATTGGATGAGATCATTGATGAGGATCTGAAAAAGTTTAACATCCACCTCCGGAGGGAGCTTTGTTCTCAGCTCCTCTTTGGCCAATCCAGATTTCATCGGAGATCGCTGATGGAATTCTCCCAATTGGGTCAACGCCATATCCCTCAACCCCTGATATTGTCCCTTTTCAATTACTTTTAGTTTTTCAGGGTCGATTAATAGAAGATCCCCCTTTTCTGAAATCTTCCTGATAATCATTTGGATCTCACTGGGTGGCATTTCAACGCGGTTCAGGAGGTCTTCCAATGTAATACCACCCATTCCTGAATGATGAATATGCTGGCGGAGGGCTTGTTCACTTGTCCCATCCTTAAGGAGACTGAGGTCGGCCATCACTGAAGAAGAATGTCTTTTATGTTTCTCTGGATGACTGTCGAGAATAACTCCTCCTCCTATGGTTTGGATGGTTGAAGAACCGCGGATCACAAATCGATCTTGCGGTAAAGCGACCACCGCCCTTTCCAATCTCAATTGGACAAATCCACCTTGTCCAGGAGCCAACTCTTCCCGATCAAGGATAAAGATGGAGGCATGGGTGAGGGTGGTCCCAATATGAAATCTCTGCCTGGTTCGGTGCTTCAAGGGCCGCGGGGCATTCGGTAAATAGTCAAGATAAGCATCGATGAGTTGGGTAGGTCTAAGGGTATTTGGCCTGATGAGAACGTCCCCCCTCTCGATGGCAGAGGCTTCTATCCCCTGAAGGTTAACGGCTGCACGTTCTCCTGCTACGGTTTTTTCTATTGGGCGATTGTAGACCTGGAGGCTTCGGACCTTTCCCTCTAAGCCAGAAGGAAGAACCTCAACCGTCTCTCCTAAGGAAAGACTTCCAGAAATCACAGTTCCTGTCACCACTGTACCAAAACCTTTCATGACAAAGACACGATCGATCGGCAAACGAAATAAACCATTAGACGACTTCTCCTCAATTTCCTGTGAAAGAAGATCGAGGGTGGAAAGGAGTTGAGGAACTCCCTCCCCTGTCGCAGAGGAAACGGCAAGGATAGGCGCACCTTTTAAAAATGTGTCTTGGACAATTTCCGCCACTTCTTCTTTGACCAACTCTAATAATTCACGATCCACCAGGTCAATTTTGGTTAAAACAATCAATCCCTTTTTGACTTTTAAAAGTCTGCAAATATCTAAATGCTCTCTCGTCTGTGGCATGACCCCTTCATCCGCAGCGATAACTAAGGCGACCAGGTCAATTCCCCAAGCACCCGCTACCATATGTTTCACAAACTTTTCATGACCTGGCACATCAATAATTCCCAATCGTATCCCGCTGGGTAGATCTAAGAAGGTAAACCCCAGTTCAATGGTTATCCCTCTTTCTTTTTCTTCTTTTAATCGATCTGTATCAACACCTGTGAGGGCTTTCACGAGGGAAGTTTTTCCATGGTCAATGTGTCCGGCAGTTCCAAGAATGACGTGTTTCATTAGTCTACCTTTGGACGAAATCTATCCATTTATATCTAAAAGATAACAAAAAGCCCTTCATCTTTCAATTATATTTCTTTCCCCTCTCTAATGTCCCACTAAATTGGGCCTTTCGATAAAACAATGAATAAAATTATCTTCCAGCCTCATACAGGCAAGCCTTAGAGAAAGATCAAGGGATAGATCATTTCCAAAAAGGCCAGAACCATTAGACAGCAACGATATCTTCTTCTCCATGATTGAACTCTCCTATCATTGCCATGCTAGGCTCAATCTTTTATCGAATCCATCATTGTCTCCGCATGGTGAGTGGAGCAATTGATTTAAGATCAAGGGAAAGAGGGCGACACTATCCCCGAATGCAGAGAAATCAATGCTTAGAAGAATGGTTTATCCTGATGTGTAAAACCTGTGGAAAAAAATGGTTCAAGGTCATATACCTCTTCAATTCTCTTATATAATTAAATTCAGAGGTGAAGCGACTTAAAAATAATATAGAGATTTCAATGAGTTACAGTTTTGTGGTTTTTGACTATGAGAACACAACATCTTGTGGTTCCAGAAGGTGATTTCAAAACTTCGATGTTTATAACCTGTTTATAGACTCTTTCTCAGATAGCCGTTTCTCGGTCGTTTTGAGTGACAAAAAGAGGGGAGGATTTTCTTCCTCCCCTCTTTATTTGAATCTCAATAAAACATGATTTAGTTTATCAAAGATTACTTTACTGCCTTTTTTAGCAAATTGCCTGCTTTGAATTTTGCCACTCTGGTGGCAGGAATCTTAATCTCCTTCCCGGTTTGTGGATTCCTCCCTGTCCTAGCCCTCCTCTTCGCCACAGAGAAAGTTCCAAATCCAGTCAGGGTCAACTTATCCCCCTTCTTTAACGCCTTCGTCACCGCACTGGTAAATGCATTAATGGCTTTTTCGGCTGACGCTTTCGAGATTTTGGCCTCCTTCCCCATGCTGGCGATCAATTCCGCCTTTGTCATTTAAATCACCTCCTTTTTTTTTGTAAATTTTTTCTATGATGAAGTGGTTTTGGATTAATTAAAATGATGCCCATCATAAACCATCGATATTTTAAAAGTCAAGTCTTTTATTTTAAAAATTTAATTTTTTAATCCCTCCATCTTTTATTAAATAAACGATTCCATTAAATCAGAAAGGACCTTCTCAATGCCTCCTGATCTCTCTGATTCGATCTGTTTGAGGGCTTTTTCTACCTGGTTTCTGAGCTCGGGTTTGGAAAGGTCCTCCACAGAATGATAGACTCCTGCCCTTCTTCCTAATCGAAAATTATCCTTTTCTTCTCTCGGGAGAGCGAGATAGCGGTCAATGCGCTTTAGCATCTTTTCTCTCTCTTCTGGAAGTGTTCCCTCTACTTCTTCGAGGAGGTTTAAGATGTGGTCGCTGACAAAGGTACTCGTAATTCCCTCCAAATGTTCAATCAAAAGCCTTTCTTCTTCTACCATCTCATCATCGTTTAATGGGATGAATTCACCTTTTTCGATTTTTTGGTAAAGGAGCATTGTTTTTAAAACTTTCAATGTTCGAACCCGGATGAAGTCTGGGTTAATCTGATTGAGAACTTTTGCCGTTTCCATAGCATGCTCACGCCACATCCCTTTTCCTCCCAACCCAAGGATCACATATTCGGATAAAGATATCCCAGACTCTTTTACTTTTTTCCCTGCTTCGATATGTTGTTGGGCTGTCACCCCCTTTTTGACATATTGAAGGAGGGGGTCATATCCAGTCTCTAAACCAATATGAATTCTGGAAAGTCCAGCGCGTTTAAGATCCTGAAGTTCTTCTATCCTTTTTGTTGAGACCGTTTTAGACCGAGAATAAGTGGTAATTCTTTCGATGGAAGGAAAAGTTTTATTCAGAGCATTTAATATTTCGACCAGTTGATCGGTTTTTAGGATTAAGTTGTCCCCATCTTGGAGGAAGACGTTTTTGCTCCCATGATAAAGCCATAAAGCAACTTGGCGGAATCCGTCTGAATAATGTTGTGGATCTTGTAAGATGAGATTTACGAGAGGGGTTGCGCTCTCCCCTCCGAGTCCAACTCTCCAAGATAAGGACTTGATCTCTGAAACAATCTCCTGAATCGTGTGAATATCTTTCTTCACCTCCTCCACGGTCCTTAGACTAAACTTTTCTTTCTTATAAGTATGGCAGAACTCGCACCGATTCCAAGGACAGTTCCTCGTCACCCGTAACAGAAGGCTATAGGCTTCACTCGGGGGACGAATAGGACCTTGTTCATAACTCAGGTGAGTCATCGAACGAAACCTTTTTATAAGATTATCGATTCCTATTTAGTTGAAGATGTTGAAGGTCATTAGGGTCGATCTGTAAAATAAAAAAGATTTTATTCTGTATTCCGTAGATCTCCTTCTGTAATCGCTCTAAATAATCCATAGCCCTCTGAATCCTACCATATCTTTCTTTTAGATCGCTAAACCTTTCCTCCAATGAAACAATCCGATCGTGCATCACTCGTTTATCCGCATAATTCACTATTTCCTCTTCAGAGACGGACGAGGGGTCTCCTTCCTTACATAACCAAATATGTTGCGCCACAACCTCCCCTACCCTTTCATACCCCATCCCCTTTAACTGTTGAAAACCTGTCTGGGCATGGTCCTCCCTTGTCTTGAGGCACTCTGTTTTGGTCAGGTCGTGCAATAAAGAGGCTGCTTCCACTAAACCGAGATCAATCCTTTGACCCCTTTTATTTAACTCAATTGAGATGAACAGGGCTACGTTTGCCACCTCAAGGCTATGGGAGACGATGTTCTCTAACATTCCATATTCAACCATGAGCCTCAAGCATTCTTCCCTGGTAGGGATCATCTTTCTATGCCACTCCCCTTGACTACTTTCTAAAAATAATTCTCTTTTCCAAGGAGTCTCTTTCTCCACCGCTCGGTCTTTTTGATGGGTGGCCGAATGCCACAACGGCCATCAATTCTAAATCCTTCCCCGCCCCTAACAACTCCGCCACCTTCTCTTTATTCTTCAAAATCTCCCCCAACCATACCCCTCCTAATCCTGAGGAATGAATGGTGAGAAGTATATTTTGAATGCAGGCCCCTATTGCCTGAACATCCTTCGTTCTGTCATAAACTCTGGAATGATCTAAAAACACGGCGATGCAAACCGGAGCCCCTTGAATGATGGATTGAGAATGGGTGAGAGCAGCTAACGACTCTTTCAATGCCGGATCCTGGACAATGGCAAACTTCCAGGGTTGGTTGTTCTTCCCGGAAGGTGCCCACAAAGCCGATTCAAGAATTTGATTTAAGATCTCTTCGAAAATCGGTTCTCTCTTAAAATGACGAACGGACCGCCTCGTCTTTATCGTTTCAATCACCGGATTCTCATTTCTCATCTTTCGACTCAATTTTTTTATCCAGTAATGGTAAAGAAGGCTGGCCTTCAATCTGTTCTAATTTAAAATTGAATTTGTCCAATTTTTTTCTCGCATCATCGAACTTACTTAGGGCATTGTTTAGATGTTTTCCCACCAATTGAAAATCCTCTTGAAAAGTTTTCAGGTCTTTTCCAAGTCCCGCCAACAATGCCTGTATCTCCAAGGCATGCCGCTCGATCTGAAATCCCTTTAACCCGAGGACGATCACCTGAAGGTAGGCATAGAAGGAATTAGGAGAAACAGGGATCACCTTCTTCTTCAATGCATAATTCAAAATCCCTTTCTCCTCCCCAAATGAATCGTCCTTGGTGATCGTTTCATAATAAACATTTTCAGCAGGAATATAGAGGAGGGCAAAATCGTAAGTCCCTTCTTGAGGTAAAATATATTTGTTAGCGATATCGTCAATATGTTTCTTAACATCTCTGTAGAAGGTCTTCTGATAACCCTTTCTCTCTTCCTCGGTTTTACATTCGATGATTCGTTTGAAATTATCGAGTGGGAACTTGGAATCGATGGGAACGAGTTTCTCGCCCAGTCTCACCACCGCATCCACCCTCTCGCCACTGGAGAATGTATACTGAAGGGTGAAGAATTCGGACGGAAGAATCTGGGATAACAGTTCTCCTAAAAATTGTTCTCCTAAGCCACCTCTCAATTTCGGAGGTTGAAGAATCTCCTGCAGAGTGGAAATATTTTTACCCACTTCAAAAATTTGCTTACTGGCTTCAGAAAGCGATCCGATGTTCTTCTGGACATCCCCAATCACTCGTGCAGCATTATCCAGGCGTTTACTGATCTCACCGCTGGAATCGAGGAGCTGCCGATTCACTTGTTCTGTGATGCCCCTCAACTGCTCATTAACAGCTCTCTGTTGCTCGGTAAGTAACGAAATATTTTTGCTGAGGCCATCTCCCATCTGGACTCTTAATTGTTCGATCTGGTTTTGCATAGAGAGCCACATCGCTTGGGAGGATTGGTCTGGTTTAACCTCCTCGATGAATCTCTTCCACCTCTTCTCCAACAAGAAGATAAAAAACACTACGATAGCGATGACCAAACCTAAAAGTACATAAACTCCTTCCATCTCAACTCCTCAAGGAATGACGACAGTGTTACGGATGTTGAATGATGAGGTGTCCCTCCACCTTCTTATCTATGAGATTGGTGATTAAGACGCTCCATACACTCTCTTTCTGAATCTCTTCAAGAGGGATGGGAATTTCTACTTTGAGGGGGCTTTTCCCTGAGAAGGTGGAAATCCCTTTAAGGGTTCCTGATTTTTTAAAAGAAAGCATGAGGGAGGAACTACCCCCTTCCCATCTCGCCTCTGTCTTCACCTTTTCTGTTTGACCCTCACCCTGAGGCCGCGGGGCAGAGAAAGAAAAAGAAAATTCTTCTCTCCCCTGAGGTCCAATTCTAAACGGAAAGATCATGAATGTCCTTTCGAGGACATTATTTTCTAAACGGATATCATCGGAGAGCAATTTTGGAGAGATAGAAACCTTCACCTTGGAGATCCCAGCAATGGCTACCCGATAAGGGGGATCGATGAGGCAACGATTTCCAAAATTGGCCTTCAACACCTCAGAAATGAAATGGTCAAATTCTGAAATCTTTCGGCCGTTTACAAGAATTCGAATTCGAAACGTGACGCCCTTCCGGAGATCCACTTCCCCGGCATTGGAAAGGATAATAATGAGTTCTAAATCCTCTGTCAAATCTAAATCCTTCACCACGATGTCCGGTCCAACAGGAAGTCCATCTAATATTTTCTTTAAGCTGTTATTCTCTATATTGGACTCCTTCACCCCATGGGTAAAGTCAACATGGGCATCAATTTCATGCCGGCCGACAAGGGTTAAAGGAGTAGTCAAGGTGATGCTCCCCTTCATCGGAAGAAAGGACTGATCGGAAAGGCTTCCCAATGTATAACTTCCTTTTAGGGATCCATCGACCATGATCTTCAGATTTCCTCCGCCTAAGGGAAGTGGGCTGTCTCCGATATTGGCAATGGTGACTGCCAATTTCCTCTGGGGGTTGAGAAAAAGATCGGTAATGGTGAGGTCAGGAAGAAGAGTTTTCACCTCAGATTCTTCTTTCCCTAAATCTTTTATAAAAACATTGTTTACTTCATTTTCCTCAAGCATCTTCTCTTCATTGTCCACAACGGCCCGAACCTTGTGTCTCCCGACCAACTCAACCGGGGTGGTGTAGAGTACACCTCCCCCTGGCTGGAGAAAGGTTTGATCAGGGAGGGTTCCAAGAGAATCCCTCCATTTCAGATGACCATCGACATAAATCACCAAACTTCCAACACGATAGGGAGCAGGCCCTTTCCCGATATTCGAAATCGTAACCTCTACCTTTCCTGTCTCACTTAAAGAGATATCCGAAATGGTGAGGTCAGGGAGGAGAACAGGTTGGAGTGGAGTGGGAGGAGGTTGAATGGTGACTTGCGTGGCACAACTGAAGAGAAAGATGGAAAAGGCGAAGATCGTAATCGCCCCTTTAAACATGGATGAAATTGAGCCTCCTTGGAAATCAAGGTAACGCATCAAACAGCAAAATGCAAGAGATTTCTCCTTTTTTAAATCTTGACACCTATTGTTTAAAATTGTATTTTTTGAGGAGTTTGAAATTTTTAGAGCGGGGACAGGTGAGCATCTTTCCCTAGTGTTTTGACGATTTATTTAAGATCGCACTTGAAAACTCCGTCCTGTGGGCGGGGATGAAAGGTGCGTTTACCGAAAGCAGAAAAAAGTAAACCAGATGCTGAAACAAGTTCAGCATGACAAGAAAATTCGGTTCTCGCCTTTTTGTCATCCCGAACTTGGTTCGGGATCTCGGTTTTGGGTTTAGAATTTGGGTTTTAAAGCCCTTCCCTGTAGGTGAGATTCTTTATTTATGGAGAGAAGATGAAAGATTATATCGATCTCAGAAGTGATACCGTCACCCGACCTACTCCTGCTATGAGAAAGGCTATGTCAGAGGCAGAGGTGGGGGATGATGTCTTTGGGGAAGACCCTACTGTGAATGCCCTGCAAGAAAAGATAGCCAATCTTTTAGGAAAAGAGGCTGCGCTCTTCGTCCCCTCGGGCACTATGGCCAATCAATTATCCATCAAATCCCACACCCAGCCGGGCGATGAGGTGATCATCGAAGCGTCTTCTCATCCCTATAATTTTGAGGGGGGAGCTGGAGCCGCCCTTTCGGGTATCCAATTTCAGTGCCTCAAAGGGGTAAGAGGGATTCTAGACGCTTCTCAGATTGAAGAAGCCATCAGACCTGCTGATCACCATTTCCCAGTCACCAGACTTGTTTGTCTTGAAAACACTCATAACCGCGGGGGTGGATCCATCTACCCTCTTGAAAAAATGGTTGAGATCTATCAATTGGCCAAATCAAAAGGACTCCTGCTCCATCTCGATGGGGCCAGGCTTTGGAACGCCTCTGTGGCCATAGGAACCAAACCCCATGAATACGCCCAATGGGCAGACTCTGTATCGGTCTGCCTTTCCAAAGGATTGGGGGCGCCTATCGGTTCGCTGGTTGCAGGCTCTAAACTATTTATCGATCGCGTTCATCGTTTTCGAAAAATGTTTGGAGGAGGAATGCGTCAGGTCGGAATCATTGCCGCAGCCGGAATTTATGCATTAGACCATCACCTCGAACGTCTCAAAGAAGACCATCAGAATGCAAAGCGCCTGGCGGTGAGTTTGAAAGAATTTAAAGGAGTCTCCATTGACCCTAAACATGTGGAAACGAATATTGTCATTTTTGATGTAGCCAACACTGGAATGAGAGGTTCCCAAGTGGCCGAAGCAATGAAGAAGGAAGGAGTCCTCATACACGCCTTTGGCAAGACACAAATCCGCCTAGTCACCCATTTGGATGTCACCGCTGCGGATATTGAAATAGCGCTGAAGGCTTTTGAGAAGGTATTACGCCGTTAGGCCGTTAGGCCGTTAGAACGTTACGACCGTTTAGACCGTTTTGATCGTTTGCTAATGATCTAAAAAATCTAAACGATCGAGCGAAATGAACAATTTAAACGGACACAACGACCTCTACAAGGAGAAAAACATGTCTTGGAAGTTGGCTGTCGTGGCTGAACGATGTTCTGGATGTAAGATTTGCGAATTGGTCTGTTCCATTCATCGTTTTGGAGTGAACAATCCCAAGAAGAGTGCGATTCGGGTGATGGTGGTTTATCCCCACCCGATCATACGGATGCCCATTGTCTGCCGACAATGCAAGGTAGCCAAATGCATGGAGAACTGTCCGACCGGAGCCATCACAACGAAGGATGGTATTTATGATATTGACAGTGAAAAGTGCATCTCCTGTCAACAATGCGTGATCTCCTGTCCTTTTGGCGCTGTCTTCCTCCACGAGGAGATCGAGACACCTTTTAAATGCAATCTCTGTAACGGAAATCCACGCTGTGTGGAAGCCTGCCCTAAAAATGCACTCCTCTTTTTACCTGAGCACGTATTGGGACAGGCGCAAAGGATGACCAGCGTTTTAAAATATGTGCACATGAAAGAAGTGGAGTATGTGGAAAAGGGGGAAAGGAAGGTTCTGAGATATGCCGACATCGAAAAGGGAAAAGCGGAAGATTAAAGGCGGATATTTCTGGAAGATCCTCTGGGTCGATCTCGATCGCGCCGAGGCAAAGCCATTGGAATTTGACGAAGCCTTTGCCTCTAAATATATCGGTGGAAGGGGATTCGGGGCCAAACTTCTTTGGAATCATCTCCAAAAGAGAACCATTGATCCCTTCGGTCCAGAAAATCTTTTAGTGATCTCTCCCGGACCTCTGGCTGGTCTTTACCTTCCTGCCTCTGGAAAAACATCCTTTGTCTCCATTTCTCCAGAAACAGGGATTTATGGCGATTCGAGCATGGGTGGCTCTTTGGGTACCGAACTCCGACAGGCTGGTTTAGATGCGCTCGCCATTACGGGAAAGGCCAAAACCCTCTCCTACCTCTGGATCGATAATGGAGAAGTAAAAGTCGTTCCAAATGAAAAATTGAAAGGGAAAGGGAGTTTAGAGAGCGAAGGGATCATTAAGGAAGATCTGAAGGATGAACATATAAAAATAGCCACCATCGGTCCTGCAGGAGAGAATCGAGTTCGATTTGCCTGTGTCACTTCGGATTGGGGAAGAAACTCTGGAAGGACCGGCATCGGCGCTGTCATGGGATCAAAAAATCTCAAGGCCATCGCTGTCCGTGGCTCTAAAGATCTTCCTGTCTTTGATCTTCCAAGACTCAAAAAAGCCTCAGAGGCCTCTTTTCAAATTCTGAGGGAGAACAAGAATTTTACTTTCTGGCAGGAACAAGGGCTCATGTCTGTCATCGATTATGTCAATGAGGCGGGGGTGATGCCAACTTATAATTTTAGAGAGGGCGTCTTCGAGCATGCCAAGAAGATCAATGGCTATGAAATGCTCTCAAAATATAAGATCGGAGATACCTCCTGCTTCGCCTGCCCCATGGCCTGTGGGAATGTCTGCTTGGTGAAAGAAGGAAAATATCGAGGGACGGTGGTGGAAGGACCGGAGTATGAAACGGCTTGTATGTTTGGTCCCAATATCGGAGTTCAAAATTTTGCCGCCATTCTCAAGGCAAATCAACTCTGTGATGAACTCGGAATCGACACGATCACTGCTGGGAATCTGATCGGTGTACTGATGGAGGCACAGGAGACCGGACTGCTTTCTGAAAAAGACCTAGATGGTCTCAACTTTAAATGGGGAAATGAAGAGGCAGTTTTAGAAACAGTCCAACGGATGGCCCATCGAAAAGGAATCGGGAATATTCTCGCCGAAGGCAGCTTCGGGGTGATCAAACAGTGGCCTCAATTAAAACCGATCATTTCGCAGGTGAAAGGGCTGGAGCAATCTGCCTACGATGCACGGATCGCTATCTCCATGGCTTTGGGATATGCCACCTCGGATATTGGAGCCCATCATGCACGGGCCTGGACAATTGCCAAGGAGTTGGAGATGGGAATGGATTGGCCATTGGAAAAGAAGGCTGATCTGGTGATCTATCATCAGACACTCCGGCCCCTATTCGACATGTTGGGAGTCTGCCGGTTGCCCTGGATCGAACTGGGTTTTGATGAACATCAGTATGCAGAATTCTATTCAGCCGTCACAGGCGTTGAGACGACATTGAATGAACTTCTACAGCATTCAAAAGACCTTTATGATCTCACCCGTGCCATTAATATGAAATTTGGGATTAGCCGGAAGGATGATTATCCCCCTGAAAGGGTCTTCAACTTACCGATGACCGAAGGACCTCATGCAGGAAAGATCTTGAAACGGGAAGATTACGAGGCGATCCTCGACATCTATTACCAAAAAAGAAGCTGGACTAAAGACGGTCTGGTCGACGAAAAAAAGATTGCGAGCTTTGATGATCCACTGATCACAACGTGATAATAACCAAGTTCCAAGCACAATAACCAAATAATGATCAAAATTCAAATGACCGAGATGTCCCCCCTCACCCTTCCCCTCTCCCCGCTGGGGAGAGGGATGAGGTGAGGGGCGATTTGGTCATTTAGACATTGGTGATTTGAAATTATTTGGAATTTGTCATTTGGTTATTGGAAATTATCAGATGTCGGTAGTAGATGCAGACGTCACATGGGACTCGATGAAAATGAAACCTGAGCCAATCATAGTACTAGTGACCTGTGGTTCTGAAGAAGAAGCGCTAAAGATCGCCAATGTCTTGATAGAGGAACATCTGGCTGCTTGCGTTAACCTCGTCTCTCCAATTCGTTCCATCTATCGATGGGAAGGAAAGATATGGGACGAAAAGGAATGGTTTTTAATCATCAAAACACAAAAGCAAAGGTTTGACGAGTTGGAGAAAAAAGTCAAATCCCTTCACTCCTATTCTGTCCCTGAAATCATCGGCTTTCCTATTGTGGAGGGTTCCTCGTCTTATCTTACCTGGTTAATAGAAATGACCAAAGAGCAGAAATCCTAATCACGGAATCCGTGCGAAGCATCCTGAAGGGATCAATTCGAAACCAATACGAATGACCAAAATTTAAATGACAGAAACAAAAACGTTTGGAATTTTGAAATTATGAGCTTGTTTCGGATTGATTCCTGCGGAATGCTTCGCGCGATATTCGGATTTCGAATTTCAATCGCTCAGGGTAGGCTTCTTAAGGTGAAAGTCTGTGTTCTGCTCAAACGTGTAAGCCACCCTTAAGAGCATCCCTTCATCAAAGTGCTTCCCCATGATCTGCAACCCGATGGGGAGGTTCTCATGGCTGAATCCACAGGGGATAGAGATTGCGGGAATTCCTGCCAAGTTCACTGGAATGGTATGGATATCGGACAAATACATCTGGAGGGGGTCTTCTGTCTTTTCACCAATTCGAAAGGCGGGTGTGGGTGCGGTCGGCGTTACGATGACATCCACCTTCTGAAAGGCCTCCTCAAAATCCCTCCTCATCAAGGTTCTCACTTGTGAAGCCTTTCGGTAGTAGGCTTCATAATATCCAGCAGATAAGACATAGGTTCCCAAGATGATCCGTCGTTTTACTTCCTTTCCAAATCCTTTTGCTCGGGTCTGGGTATACATCTCCATCAGATCCCGATACCCTTTTGAACGGAGGCCATACTTCACTCCATCATATCGGGCCAGATTGGAACTGGCTTCTGCTGTCGCAATGATGTAATAAATGGCCACCGCATATTCCGTATGGGGTAAGGAGATTCTCTGAATTTCCGCTCCCCATTTCCTAAAGGAATCTATCGCCTCTCTAACGGATTTGTCGACCTCCGGATCCATTCCCTCTATAAAATATTCATCTGGAATACCGATTCGAATTCCTTTGACATCCTTTTCCAGCGATTGTTTATAATCTGGAACTTCCACATTCACAGAGGTCGAGTCATAAGGATCATAACCACTGATCGCATTTATCAGAATGGCACAGTCCTCTACATCCTTTGTGATCGGGCCGATCTGATCTAAAGAGGAAGCAAAAGCTACCAATCCATACCTCGAAACTCTTCCATAGGTTGGCTTCATGCCGACCACGCCACAACAGGCGGCTGGCTGGCGAATCGAACCTCCTGTATCGGTGCCCAGAGCAGCAATGCATTCATCAGCGGCCACCGCTGCTGCCGAACCCCCACTGGAGCCCCCTGGTATCCGTTCAAGGTCCCAGGGATTATGAGTGACTTGAAATCCTGAGTTCTCTGTGGATGACCCCATAGCAAACTCATCCATGTTGAGCTTTCCCAAAAAAATGGCATCCTTCTCTTTAAGCTTTTTTATCACTGTCCCGTCGTAAAACGGGATATACCCTTCTAAAATTTTAGAGGCACAAGTCGTTCGAATCCCTTTCGTGCAAAGGATGTCTTTCAGTCCGATGGGGACTCCAGCGAGGTCTCCGATCTCTTCTCCTTTAGAAATTTTACGATCCACTTGATCAGCCTGACGGAGGGCCTCTTCTTCGGTTAATAAAAGATAGGCCCTGACCTTTCCTTCTACCTCTTTGATCCGCCGGTAGAGAGCTTCTGTGACCTCTTTGGAGGTAACCTCCTTTTTAACTAAAAGGTCGTGCAATTGATGGATAGTCAATGTATGTAAATCCATGGTGACTCTAGTAATTTAGTAATCCCCCCAACCCCCCTTTAGCAAAGGGGGGAAAGGGGGGATTTGTTTATTCGATGATCCTTGGCACCTTAAAATGACCATCCTCTTCATCGGGTGCAATGGCCAAAACCTCTTCTTGTGGAAAAGAAGATTTGACCTCATCTTCTCTAAAAACATTGTGGATGGGGATGGCATGGGAAGTTGGTTCTACCCCAGTTGTATCGAGTCGATTCAATTGTTCCATATAAGTGAGGATTTGTTCCAATTGGTTCCCGAAAGTTACTTTTTCCTCTCCAGACAACTCAAGGCGAGCCAGCCTTGCAACTTTTTCAATATCCATCTTCATCCGTTTGACTCCTTCAAAGGACAGTAAAAGTTCAAATGTCAAAATCCCTGCCTGCGCCGAGGCTTCGGCAGGCAGGCAAATGCCAAATGAAATTCTGTAACTCAACCCTTTCAGGGTTGATCATCATCAAGGCTAAAGCCTTGAGTTACAATGATTTGAGCTTTAGATTTCATTTGAACTTTAAGCTTTGAAATTTGACATTACTTTGCTCCATGAACATCGCTCTCTAAACCAACATCTCTTTTATCTTATTCAGGCTCTCTTCTAATTTCTCGCGCTGGGTACGGAACTCCAACGCTTTCTCCTTCACCTCTTGAACGATCTCTGGAGGAGCTTTAGAAAGAAACTGCTCATTGGAGAGTTTCTTTATGACGAAAGCACTTTCCTTCACGATTTTTAATATCTCCTTCTGGAGTCTTTTCGCCTCCTCTTCCATCCGAGACCTTTCCATTGGAACAAAAATTTCAACACCTCGGACAACCACAAAAGCACTGTAAAGTGGTTTTTCAAGATCCTGTCCGAATTTAAACTTTTTGACCAGGGCGAGAAGCTGAATGAAGGATTGATTTTCTCGAAGCCTTTCCTCCACTTCTTCACTCTTGGTTCGGAAGAGAACAGTGATCTGTTCTCCTGGTGGAAGGTTCATCTCTCCTCGGATGTTTCGAAGAGCATTGATCACTTCAATGGTCAGCCCCATCTCATCCGCCACGTCTTCATCATCATATCGCTCTTCAGGTTTTGGAAATTCGGCAATCATGATCGATTCATTTTCTTTCCGTTGTGGAAGTTGTTGCCAGATTTCTTCAGTGATAAATGGCATAAAGGGATGAAGTAATCGGAGAATGGCATCGAGGACTTCTAAAAGTGTCTGTTGGGTAAGGCTCTGTCTCTTCTTGCCCTCCTCCTTATAGAGGTAGAGTTTGGTCAGTTCCAGGTACCAGTCGCAGAATTCATGCCAGATAAATTGGTAGAGGGTATGGGAGGCTTCATTGAATTTGTAATCCTCCAATGATTTTTGAACCTCCCGTATCACCTGGTTTAACCTTCCCCGGATCCACCGATCGGGAAGGCTAAACTCCTCTGGAGGGGTCTCTTGGGTCATCTCGTTAACATTAAATTTCTCAAGATTCATCAAGGCAAAACGTGAGGCGTTCCAGATCTTATTGGCAAAGTGGCGGTAGCCTTCTGTCCTGGACTCTGAGAGTTTTAAATCACTTCCAGGCATGGTCAACGCCGCCAGGGTGAAGCGGAGGGCATCGGCGCCAAAGCGATCGATGAGGTCAAGAGGATCGACCACGTTTCCACGGGTCTTCGAATATTTTTCACCCCTCTCGTCTCTCACCAGACCGTGGATATAGACA
>Ga0299915_10001021_pt1 | contig 20442 bp, 15 predicted proteins | sample RVTome_13_FD_200263 | JGI IMG/M metagenome (GOLD analysis project Ga0299915, IMG submission 200263) | Soil microbial communities from uranium-contaminated site in the Upper Colorado River Basin, Wyoming, United States - RVT92D227 (version 2) ... | reverse complement strand
TTGAGGCGTCATGCCGGCGATGTCATCGGTGTATACGTTGATGGTGATTTGGCTCTGGTGGCCGTCGCTGTATCCGGCGCCGGTTACTCTCAGTTTCACGATGGCGATGCTCCCGACGCTTCCCACGGGTAGAGCGTTTGCCGAGCCCGAGAACCCGCCGACCGTGACCGTACCGCCCCCGGAAAGATTACCGTCCACCATAGCCCAATCTCCGGTCAGCTTGCCCTTGTTCGTATCCTGGTATTGGAAAAGGTTGCTGTCAAATGTCAGGTCAAGCCCAAAGGTGCCTATGGTATTAAGATTTCCTCCGATAGACACGGGGATCGAGACGATCGTTCCCGCCCCTCCCGAAGTCGGTTTGCAGGTTATATAGATCGCGTTATCTGTCGGGACGGGTGGCACGTCGCCCACCCTGAGGATCACCCTAACATGTTGGGGGCTGTTCGAAGCGTCGGCCGAGCCGACGGTTATGGTGCCATCATAATTCCCCTCCGCCAGGTTATTGGAATCGACGGACACGGTATGGGTTTGCTCTTCCCCTCCTGAGCTTCCGCCGGCCGGCGTCACGTTGAGCCAGGGGGCATCCCAGGTCATTTCATAGGTCAGGGTACCCGTGCCGATGTTCCTGACTCTAAGGGTTTGGACCGAGGGATTCCTCCCCACCTGAGCTGAGAATATCATCTCCGGCGGACTGACCCAGATCTCGGGGGGCGGCTGGGCAGAGATTTTCAAGCGGACGCTGACTCTCTGGGGATTATTGTACGCTTCGGAGCTGACGATGGTGATTGTCGCCTCGTAGTCATCGTCCCGGGCAGCGAGTCCCGCCTTGTTGACGAGGATTGTATGTCCGACCGGCTGGCCCGAGGAGGTGCCTGTTCCGGGTTCCACGCTGAGCCAGTCGGCATCATCGGAGATGGAGTACTGCAGGGTATTTTTACCGCTGTTCTTTACCTGGAAGACTTGCGCCGCTGGGTTGCCGCCGGACTCGGAGGCGGAGAAAGAAAGCTCGAACGTGTCCAACCAGATAACCGGGCGGGTCAGCTCCTCCGCGTTGGGGATGAACGGGTTCTTTTTGCAGGCAAACGAGGGAAATAAGAAGAGGAATGAAATAAGGGCAAGAGAAGATAGCTTTTTCAAGAGCATACTGCGTTCCAACAAGTTCATTATAGATTCTTAGGATAGTTTAGTCGAGGTTTTGCCCAGAAGTTGGATTTTGCATGAGAAGATATCACCCACAAACCCTTATAGGACGTCCCACATAGATATGACGTGTCCCCAATCAACGTACCAGCCCTTGAGTGAATTTCCCAACCCCGGGAGCCTCACCGGCGGCGCCGAAGTCCTGCAGGTGTTCCTTGATTTCATGCTTGGACGTGGTGGGCAGGCGGGTGACGTCGTCGAGCGACCGGAAGTCCTGCCTGTCGAATCCGATGCGATCCCATACGGCCCGGTAGAAAAGGACCCCGTCATAGGCTTGATCTATGGCCGATGGGGCAGCGCGATGGCCTCCTCGGGATTCCAGGCCAGATCGCGGGCCGCCCGGCTGCTGTCGTAGCGGAGGTCTCGGGTGGCCGAATCGATCACGTAGCGCGTGATTTTCGGCGGCGTCTTTCGGAGCGCCAGCCGGTTGGCGAGGGCGAGAAGGGCGGCCGCCGCGCGCAGCGGCGCGACGGGGATAGCGCGGAACCGACACCGAATACCCAGCTGCCCCATGCGGCGCGCGATAAAATCGCGGACATTCTCGTCCGGGTCCCCGGTCATGTTATACACCCCCTCGGGGAAGGGATCGTGTTCCAGCACGCGGCCTATCGCGTTGGCGAGCACGTCCACGCGCGTGAAGGGCAGGTGGTTTCGCCCCCCGCCGAATGTGATTAAGAGCCGGTACCCGTTCATGGGAATCGATTTCCTCGTCAACCGGCTCCCGTCCGGGCCATAGAGCAGTCCGGGGCGTATGATCAGAAGCTTCGGCCCGCCCTGTCGCGCCCGCTTTTCCAGCTCCTGTTCGGCCAGCGTCTTCGACCGGACGTAGAAATCCCATTCCGAACGGCCCATGGTCACGGGCGTCTCCTCGGTCACCCGCTGCGCCCGTTTCTGGTGAACGCCGTACACGGCGACGCTGCTGATGAATACAAAACGCTCGCAGCCGGCCCTCGCCGCCGCATCGTATAGGGCGACGGACGCATCCACGTTGACGCGCTTGAACGCCTCCCAGGTTTTCGCGCCCGCGGCATGAGCGCAGTGAACCACTTCCCTCGCTTCCCCAATCAGTCCCGCGCAGTCGAAGCCGACGGCATGAAAATCCACGAACACTGGCCGAACCGCGCCCCCCGGCAAACGGTCCGCGTTAGGCCCCCTCCGGACCTGAGCAATCACGCGCGCTCCCCGCGAGGCCAGCTCCCGGCACACTTCCCTTCCGAGAAACCCCGATGCGCCGGTGACCAGCGTTGTCCGTTCCGGCTTCCCGCCCGCGTCCGGGGCGGCCTCCCGAACGGCCGGCCGCGTCCGGCCGGATATTTCCGACGTCAGCGCCGCCAGCGCGTCGACCGTGCGACGGACGTCGGCCTGCGAGACGGGCACGGGGGCGCCGCCGCCGAGGTGTTCGTAGTACGCCCGGATCAGTGCTCGCGCGCCCGGATTCTGCCGCAGCGTCCCCCGGGCCGTCCGCCAGACCGTGCCCAAGGTTCCCCGGAAGGTCTGCCAGCTCGTGGCAAAGTTTTTCAGAATCTTTCGGAGCGCGCGGGGGCCGAACCCCGCGGCCAGCGTGACCAGCACCTCCGTGGAATGGTCAATGATGAAAGTCATTTTGTTGGTGGTCACCTCCGTGACGCGCCGGAAGGGCTCGGCACCCAGCGCGATGCCGAGAGAAACGGTCGCGCCCCCGGTGTTCCAGGACACGCGGGCATTCTCAACGCCCCGGTCTCCGACCACAACGTTCGCGTGGAGATTCGCCGGCTCCCCGGTCAGGTGGGCGGCCAGCGTCATGGGATGAACCATGGTATCGGTGATCGCCCCGCCGGGAATCCGGTCTTTCCACCGGGAGCCGTAGCCAGCGCACGGGGACGGCGGCTCGGGCTCGATTCCATAGAAACTGGCAACCGACAGGACCCGGAGGCCGGGCGTCGCGCGGATGGTCTCCAGCATGCGTACGACGCTCGGCTGGAAGAGCAGGCTGTGATCCACGCATACAACGCAGTTCCGCGCCGCGGCGCAGGCGTAGAGGTCGTTCACGGCGGCTGGGTCAAACGTCAGCGGCTTCTCGACCAGGACGTGACATCCGCGGGCGATGCATTCGCGGGCGTGGTCAATATGCAGGTGCGGCGGAGAGAGAATGTGCGCGGAAAAAGGACGCGCCTTCTCCAGCATCTCCGCGACGGACGTGTAGGCTCCCTGCAGGCCGTACTTCGCGCGCAGCAGTTCAGCCTTGCCGGGCAGGGGATCGCAGACGTGTATTTCCGCGCGGGGCCGGGCCTCGCGGATCGCTTCCACATGCGTGTCCGCAATCAGGCCGCAGCCGACTATTCCGATGGTTTCCTCTCGCATGGTCAATATCTTCCTCCCCGCTCTCGCATTCGATCCCGGCTCCCCGCCCGCCGCTTCAGCAGCCGGTCCAATTGCTCCCGGCGGATATAGCGCAGCAGATACGGGTCGCAAACCCTCTTTTCGCCGCGGAAGGCCGACTGCAGGTAGCCGACGGTGACACAGTACGCGCGCAGCAGATACGGGCGGCGGCCGATCTCGCGCAGAACCTTGGAGGCGAAAAACAAAGGGTGCGTGCCCATAAGGTATTCTATACGGCCCGACCTCTTCCGCCCGTGAAGCAGCCCCCCCTTGGTCCATGTCACCACGTGGTGAATGAAACGGATGTCTTCGAACGTCCGCGTCTGCCAGCCGAGCATGCGCGCCTTGTAACAGTCTACGGCATCCCAGCCGAGACCCGGAATGACGCCCCCGATGTCATCCCAGCATGCCCGCCTGTACAACCGCGCCGCGCCGCGCACGTGGAGCTCGTAGGCCGGTTCGTACACCATGCGGCCGCCGCTCAGGTAGTAGCAACCGCCGCCCGCGATGCCCAGGCGTGGCAAGGCATTGAATCTCTGCAACAGGTCTTCATAGTAGGTCGGGCCGAAGGACACGTCTCCATCCAGCTTGCCCAGAAAAGCGAAGTCAACATCACGGATCGTGCGGAGCCCTTCATAGAAGGCCTTGATTTCACCCCCGAACATCAGGTCGTAGTAACCGCGGTCGGAGAGCCGCAGCACGGATATCCAGGGATGCTGCGCCGCGTGCGACTCCGCGATCTCGGCGGTCCGATCGATCGAGCCGTCGTCCACAATCACCCACCTGACCGGCCTTGCCGTCTGGGCGATGACAGAGGAGAGCGTCGCCCCGATGTTCTTCTCTTCGTTCCTCACGGGAGAAATCACGACCAATCTGCTAGGCGCCGTCATGTCGTCACCCTCCGCGCGCGCTTTCGTCGAGGCTGGCGGCAAGAGACCGGGTCAGGTGCCGGCAGTCGAACTGACCGTATCGTTCCAGATCCGTTCGCGTCGCCAGCTCCACGACATCCCGGAGGCCAAATTCGACGAGATAGTCCTCGATGCGCCGGCCGTCCAGGAACGTCTCGCACGATCCCACGAAGATGACCCGGGCCCCGCGCCTTATTTCCGGCTCCGCCTTAAAGCTTCAGCAGTCGCTATAAAAGTATTCACAGGTAAAATAACCTCACCGCCTATACCAATTCCACAGCACAGCATAGCCAAGTGATTGCCAAAGAAACTCCTTTTCTGCTACGCCGGCTTAATGAGCACTCACGGCACCGATGTTGCCTCATCCCATCGTTGGGGATGATAAATCGGGGCGTCGTGGGATGTCAATAATATTATTTCTACTGTCAAGCAACGTGAATACAGCCTATTCTTAGCAACATGAATCTGTCCTATTTTCATCTCAGGCCCTGAGCAACGGATCCACGCTTCCAGGAATGAGTCGGCGGAGGTATGTACTTTGGCCGTTTCTTCCGGATTTTGATGGCGAACACCCTAGCGGCCGGCTCAGCCCGGACCAAATCGACCTCTTTAAATTCCAGGCCTTTTTTCTTAAACCGGCTCGAAAGCCTCCCATCGAACCTCTCCCGCACCACTGCCTTCTGCCGCGCAGTGCTAATGAGGGTCGGGTGAGGACGAACGTTTGGCTCGTCCACTTGATATGGCGTCTCTAGCTGGAAGCCTCCGCCGTCGCTAACGCCCAAAAAGATAGACTATGCACCGGCAGTGGCCAAAATCTCGGCTGCCCGCTTATTGAATAATGTACTGGAAATACAGTGCCCAGCTAGCTCCCGGGAAACTCCTCAATTCGTCATCACCGTCGCCCGCCCATGCTGTTTCGGCTCTATAACTTGGTGTGCAGGGCACCAGAAATTCCATGAAAATAGTCTGAGCATAAATACCAATTGGGTACAATATAATGACTGCTTTTTGCCCACAGGTCGGAACAAAACCCTCTCCGTTTGCAAAAGCCGCGGCTAATACTTGATTTACCCTATCCTGTGACCAGGGCCCCAGCCCAGCTTCATCTCCGAGCGGGTTGTCTTCGATAAGTTCCCAGATGGCTCTTTGGACATCGCCAAAGGTATAAGCTCCAAGGCCAGGAGTGGGAGAAAGTTGTCCTACAAATCCCTGATTTATTACCCAATTGACAAGGTCAAGATTAGAAGGGATCTCTATAATGCCCCCAGGCAAAGTAAATGGAGGACACTCATATGGAAGATAAACATTCACATTGGCGGGATAGAGGTCGATACCATTATCAGTATCGACACACCAACCTACATGAACTCCACTTAATAGGTTATCGCCACCGACCACGACATCAAAATAACTCATGTAGCTGGCACCGGGATAGACGAGAGAAACGAACGCGCTGCTCGGCATGGTCGTTGCTAAACTACAAACATCGCCGCTGAACCCGTCAAACGTTTGCACAACGGCATGAGCAGCAATTGCCAGAGTCGTGCCGATAGGCCACGTACGGGCGATTCGGTATGTATCCGTCATTGTTCCTGGATCGTACGGCGCTGGTGGAGTGTACTCAAAACTGCCGATTTTCGGATTTCCGGATCTTGTTTGGGGAATCATCGCAAGCGAAGTGGCAACATGAAGATGTGTGCTGACTAGTTGCCATTCGCTAGTGAGTTCGTATTTTACATAGAGATATGTCGTATCATTCCAGACTTTTACTGTACCAGCAATGATAGGAGGTTTCCCCGGCTTTGGATTACCGGCATAGAGGTTGGTTACCCACGGGCTTGTTTCGGTGTGGGCCCAAATTACAGGAGCAATAATACCCAATAAGACGATGACAAGTCCCAGACTCAAAAGAACCCCGCGATTACTTTTCATCTGATTTCCTCCTTAGTCTTCAGGTTAGATCTCAGCAAATATTTTAATGCCATATAGCAATACTCTTAATTGGACGACCTATTTGCCCCGCGTCCATTTATATCTTTATATAAAAATTATTTTTGTTTGTCAAGCTTTTTGTCATCTTTTTTGAGCATATAAAATCACCCTAAAAGGTGATAAGAAAGTCACCCCTTGAGTAGAAGCTTGGACCCCAACTCTGTAGTATCTACTTCCGTTTTTCCTCGGTTATTGCAGCTCGACTTTTGTGCATAACAGGAGAGGTCTGATTGATTCCCACACTGTCCGTGCCGCAAACGGCTTCCGACCACATCGCCGGGCTCTCCATTCGTCCCGTTACCGCAACGAGATCTTGTTCGGGAGTGTTGCCCGCGTCGATCTGGACGCGGAATTGCGAATTGCCCATCATCTCTTCCAGCACCATGACAGACCCTGATCATTCTTATCATCAGCCTGGGTTCTCATCAATTAATAAGGAAACGACGGCGCCTTGGCAAATGAATGGCGCATCGGAGTTCGCTTTCGTATCTGCGCGGAGAGAGCCGGCGGACAAGTTTCAGGAAATTGCCAGAAGAAAACAGCCGCGGGCCAACACAGCGCATGAAAAGGCGCAAGGCCGGGTTGGGAAACCAATCCAGGGTGGGAGAGAAAGTCTTAACGCTACCGCCAAAGCCGAGTTTGAAAAAGGTTATGCCTGCAGTTGGCGTGTTCAATTTTTCTCCGCGCTCAAACCTTGCAACGTCATCCGGATGGATTTCCATGAAGTCAAGAAACTGATAGCCTGCCTCCGCCGCCGTTTGTATGGGCTGAGCATAGACAGCTTGTGTTGGATAGGCCTTTTTCGATTCTGAAGCCCAACCGATGTGCCAGGCGTAGAACCATTTCCCAACCCCTAGACAAATCAAAGAACACAGTACTTCCTCCCCAGGGCTCGCATTGAATAGCCAGGCTCGACCGTGTTGATCAAACTCATGCCACAGTCGACGCAGATAGGTAAACCCAGACATATTGGAAGCCACGCCACTTCTATAACAAAACTCCAGATGCCTTGCCCAGAATAACCCCAGATCCTCGGCACCTCCGAGTTTTACTTCCACTCCCTTCTTCCTAGCGCGGTTGATTTCCTGTCAGAGGGTACGGCGGTAGTTTTGTTTTATCTCCATCCGTTTTCTTCGCAAATCAACCGTGATCGTCCGCGGAGGAAGGTTGCTTGGAGGTAATGACCGGGGGTTCCTAAGAAAACCCTAATTTAGATACTTAGATTCCAGGGCAGCGCCATCATATGCTGGTACAACCACCCGCCCGCGGCGCCGCTCGCTCAATTCCAACAGCTCACCCGCCTTAGCCTGAGGGATTTCCTTCTTCAGACTCCGTGGGAACATTTTCACATTGGTAAGAATAAGACATGCTGCGTTGACAAGTCTCCTGCCGTCCTTGACATCTTAAGCAGCCTTCTATCATCATTAAATTCTATAAACCTTATAATTTCATATGCAAGCTAAAAATCAAATTGAAAAAGCTCAAATCGTGATCTCACGGCAACAGAGGGATCCTCGCTGGGATGCATTTGTTGCCAGCAATCCCGCGGGTCAATATGAACAAACCAGCGCCTGGGCGCAAGCGAAGTCGATCGAAGGGTGGCATCCCCTGCGTATCTTCCTGCTTTCCAGCCGGATGTTCTATGGTGGGGCTCAGATCCTCTATAAAAAAATCCCCTTAACTGGAAAAGTCGCATACTTGAGCAAGGGCCCAGTATTTGCTCCGAGCTCCTCGCCGGAGATCATTCAGAGATTCATTGGCGAACTGAATCGGCTTATGAGGAGAGAACACATTCTATATTTATTCGTCCAGCCGCCAGACAGCGCTTGTCATCTCGAAGCATGGTTCCAAAAGGCTGGCTCTCGAGCAGGCTTCACTGAAATCGCTTATACGGCTAACTCGAGAATCGATCTTCGGGCCGATTTAAAAGAGATTTTTACAAATATGAAAAGAAGCAATCGCCGCTCGATTCGGCGCTGTGAACACGAAGGCGTCAAGTTTCGCGAGGGGACCAGGGAAGATATCAGCCTCTTCTTTGGACTGATGCTAGAAAGCTGCAGACGCCAGGGTACGGCGCCAAATCCAGCGAGCGAGGATTTCTTCCGAGTGCTCTGGGACAACCTTGAGTCCTCAGGAGGCAAATTAAAGCTATTCTTTGCAGAGTATAAGGACACGGTGTTTTCAGGCGGAATGATAATCGGTTTTGGCAACAATGCATGGACCTGGAAAATAGGATGGTCCGGTCATTGGCCGGAAATCAGGCCAACCCAGGCAATGATATGGGAATCGATAAAATGGGCAAAGAATGCGGACTATCGTTTTTATAATTTCGTTGGAATCTCGCGAGAGACTGCGGAAGGCCTGTTGCACGGCAGACCACTCAATGATGTCGCTAAGGCTCGTGATTATTATAAGCTCATGTTCAGCGGCCAGGTGTACTTGCTTCCTCGCGGGCATATATATTGCTTAAACCGACCTTTAGCCTGGATATATGAAGGATTTATGAGCAGAGTGGTTGCGAGAAAACGGTTACGACCCTTACTGAACCGTATAATGAAGTTCATTAGGAATTAGGTACAGCAATAAGATCACCGCTTTCAAAGGAAATCAAGAATAATCGACATGATTGACTGCTTCGTGATCTGTGGTTTGAGTCTGTGATAAAACCATCTATAGATTGGATTATAAACGAGATAATAAGCTTCAGGATATAGCAATACGGTCCCGCCAAAACCATGCTTTATTTTATCTGGTGAATGACTGATTAATTTTGCAATTGGCTTACCGCCTAATGCACATCTCGCGCCGACGGGATCAATCCCCTCTGAATCCAAGTTCCGGTAGCCGTGCTTTTTTGCCCATTATATTTAACCCTAATAAAGCGCTTCGTCTGGTCTTAGCTCACGATACAGACTCGACCAGCCTATGATCTTGGTAATTATCGTGTCCCTAAATGGAATAATCAGAAGTCAAGACAATGATATCTCACATAAGTCTGGACTTCTTTCCCAAAAATCCTTTTTTCCAGGTTGTGCCGGTCATAGTGAATTGCGTACTCGATGATCCCTAGCTTCATTTGAATTGAAGCAGTCCTTTGTCCTCTTGCCATTCTTCGGTAAGTTGATACCTAACGTATAGAAATCCACCATCATTTCAGACCTTTCCTTTTCCGGCCATGATTGGGGGCTTTCCCGGTTTTGGATTTCCAGCATAGAGGTTGGCAGCCCATGGGCTTCCTTTGGTGTGGGTCCAGATTGCAGCCAAGAGCCTCACGCAAATAATTATCTAGCCAAAAAGCAGGAAGCCAGGCAGCTAGGAACCCGAAGACTTCAATTAGTCCTGTCGTGCTGCTTCTTTTACCCGCTTGCGTGCCGCCAGACGGTACCTGAACCTGTCTATGATGTTGTGAAAGAAGATGCTTTGGTGAAAGAGCTTTTCTATGAGCCAATCGCTCAACACATATCTGGCAAGAATCTGCATGACTCGAGGCCCTCCTATTTTCCGGCGCATGGCCTCCCGGTGCACCTGCTTGTTTATACTTGAAAGGTAGCGGTGCAGTTCCCGACGTTTGGCCGCAGGCAGTTCTGGCGTCTCAAAAACGGGCTCATTGACAAGGCATGAAACGTCATTCAGATATTCTTCCGGTTTCTTGATGAAGGCGTTATTTGCCTCAACCCATTCATAGAGTTCTGTTCCCGGGTACGGTATCGTGTTGTAGAAATGGACGTCATGAACCGGGTACTTCAGCGTAAGCCTGACCTTGTCCTCCACGTCATCCCAGGTCTCATAAGGTGTGCCGATGACGAACAGGAGCTTGACATCATATCCCAGGTCGCAGGCGGTTTTGATCGCACTCTCTATTTCCTCCATTGTTTCGCCCTTCTTCACGATTTGGAGCATCTTGTTGTTACCGGCATCGACACCAAAGGCTATCGACCTGAAGCCCACTTCCCACATCCTCGTCAACATCTCTCGATCCACCCGGTCCGCCCGGATGCCGTTGGAGCAGTGAATGAACAGGTCCTTCATGCCTCGCCGTTCGATTTCGTCACAGATCTCGAACACCCGACCGCGTATCATGTTGAAATTGTCATCATCGAAGTTGAATTGCCGTTTTCCCCTTGCGTACCAGTGCTCGATTTCATCCACCACGTTTTGACTGCTGCGGACCCTGAACACCGGGGAGATGATTCGATTGGGGCAAAAGATGCAAAGATGCGGGCATCCGCGGCTCGTGTAGATGGTCATGGTATTGATGTAACGATCGAGTTCGAACTTGTGATAGCGGGGCCAAGGAATATCGTCAAGGTCTTTCACCCAAGGCCGATCTCCCGTGTATATGGTGTCGCCATTGCTCCTGAAGACCAGCCCCTTGATTTCTTCGTGAGGCAGCCCGCGGCAAAGCTCGACCAGAGTGCGCTCCCCTTCATGGACAACAGCGTAATCTATGGCGGGGCAGTCCTGTAGAACCTGGTCCTTAAGGATTGTTACGTGCGCCCCCCCGACAACTAGCTTGACATCCGGATATTGGTTTTTGATCTCTGAGAGCATCTGATAGAACTTGCGATACTCCATAGAAAGCAAGCTCATACCCACCAGGTCGGGACGAAAATCCCGGATTCGCTTTAGAAGGTCGGCCATGTTGTATCCCAGGTTCATGTCTATGACGTCGTACTCAATCCCTTCCTGAAACAGTGTTTCTGCTATATACGCCTGTCCCGTATGAGGCACGATAGCCCGCCACTCAGCATTGGAGGGCGGATGTACGAGTAATACTCTTTTAAAAATCATCTTCTTGTCCCCTTGTGAGTGAGTGCCGACGAATTGCCTGACCAGCATTCTTAGTCTGGGATGAAATTCCCTCTATATATCTGGCCAACACTGTCAAGCCGGCCCTGACAACCTGTCCCGGTTCGACGGCGATCTCGTAGTCCACGGAGTCAGGGATAGCCAGATCGACTTGAGAACCGAAACGGATCATGCCGATCCGTTCACCCAATGCAACCTGCTGCCCCTCCTTAACATATGACACGATACGTCGCACGAAGCGAGATGCGATCTGAACGACCCCGACCGAGGCGTTTCCGGCATCAATGAGTATCACCGCCCTTTCGCTGCGGATCTCCGCATTTTGTTTGCCCAGGCCCGGGAACCCGCCTTTAACCTTCTTGCAGAGAGTAATCCGGCCCGCAATGGGCGCACGGTTCACATGGACATCAAGCACGTTCATCTCTATGCCTATCAGATGGCCTCCTCGAAAAGGCCATTGGGTTTGGAGAAGCTCCTCCAGAGGGTATCTCGTTCCTGCCTTTATGGACACGAAGTGGCTTTCCCCCTCGACTTTCTTCACATAGATGACCTTACCATCAGCAGGAGAAAGGATGGCTCCATCCTCTTCCGGAGGCACTCTCTCGGGGTCTCTGAAAAAATACATCATCAGAGCGGCGCCGGCTATGATCACGATGAGTGCGCCTTCGATCAAAATCTGGAAAATCATACCGAGGCCGGGTGCCCAAGAAACGATGAAGTTCATGACCGTCGCTGTGGTTAGGCCAATGATAAGTGCTGACGTTGCCCATACCCTGTACGGCATCGCCCAGTACAAGGACTGCACCCACATGAATACAAAGGCGAGGGCGACACTGGATACGACTATCTGCAAATCCATCTTTTAAAACCCCCTTATCCTCACGATGTAGGGCAACATCAACATCTCAGCCAAGAAGGGTAAGGGATCCCGCCAGCTGAGCGCGGCGAAGATTTTCTTTCCCTTCCATGACCTGAGGTAGGTGCGGATGCTCATTTTTCCCTTGGCGATCCGTCCTACACTGGTCGGCACGTCTACCAGCAGACGAAGCCAATGGACTCCGTCCTCAAAGTCATTGATCTGGACCTTGTCGCCCAACATGTCCCGGTACTGTAAATAAGGCAAGTCCACGCCGGCGGCGATGGCCAAGCTGTGCCAGGCCCAGAAGCGTGCATTGATCTCTATCAGTTTGTACTTCTCTTCTCTAGGATCCCACATGAATTCAACTTCTGAAACGCCCTGGTAACCCATGGCGTCCAGAAACCGGGTGCCCATGTCTTCCAACTCGGGGATGTGGAGGGTCTCGGCATGGGTCGTCACACGCCCGAATTCAGCCGGATGCTGCCGCGTCCGACGGGCCACCACTTTGCCCAGGACCCGCCCGTGGCTGTAGAGAGATCCGTAAGAGTAGAGGTTATCGGCTGCGCCCGGAATAAGTTCTTGGACCATGATCTCAGAGCTATCGATGAGGCTTGCGGCCTTCTGGTACTCCCGGAGGAACTGCTCTCGATTATCGACTCTGACGGCCTTTTTCCTGGCTTTGTCGTAAAAATTGTCTCGGATAGCGGGCTTGATGACGGCCGGGAACTCAATATCCAATTTTTCAAGCTCATCCGCGCTCCCAGGGTAAAACGTCCTGGGAAAAGGTATGCCGATCTGCTCGGCGAGCCGGTAGGTTTGCCTCTTGTCAATAGCAGCCTTTGTAATCTCCCAATCTGGAACGGGAACCCGGTAGAACTCTTCCAACTCCTTCTTGTGTCTGCTCAGAACTCCCACTGTGCGGTCATCATTAGCGTATATAAGCCAGCCTTTGATGTTTTCCCTCACAGCCAGCTTACAGAGAAACTGCAGGAATCGCGCCTCTTCGATTGCGGGCGGGCAGACGGAGAACCGGTTTGTGCATTTTGAAAAACGCCCGATACAAAGGTCCCAGTCAATAAGAAACGTGGGGACACCGTGGCCGGCAAGGCTCCGGAGGATGCCAAGGCTTTGAAAGCTCCCTACGATGACCAGTGCTCCCGGCCGGGAGCCGACATTAAATTCATCTGCGCGTTTACTTACCACCCTGCCCTGACCTCCAGATTCTGAAAAAACGCCTTTTTTCCTTTTCTTCACGATAAGAATAGAAGCCAGCTCGGAGGAAGCCTTTCAGCGAGGCCTTGTTCTCAATATCCACGTAGGCCATTACTCGACGAAACCCCTGTTTTCTGGCCAAATCTGCCAGGAATATGGTCACTGAAGTCATGATCCCCTTGCCCCGGTATCTAGGGAAGGTGAAAATGTTTTCCAGAAGGACCTCATCCTCTTCCAGCTTGCTCATCCCGGGTGGGTATTGGGATTGGATAAGGTTATTATGGCTTGCAGAGAGGAGCCACGCCATGTGACACACTTCTCCTGAGTTTGTTGATGCAAAATAGCAGGCGTCAAAGCCGCGCTCATAAAATGAGACACGCCTGAGAATTTCAAACACGTCCTGACCACTCTCCTCGTTTAAGCGAGCCGAAATCTTCTTGAAGGCCTCGCGCGAAGCCGGCTGAAGACAGAAAGACATCCGATCGGAACCAGGGGCCTCTCCGGAATCCAGATCCTTGGCCAGCCATACATAAGTGATCGTGCTATACACCCGCGAAAAAAAAAGGCGCGTAAGGACACCTATCCCGCCTTTACGCACCAGCAGGAACGCATAATAAAATTTCTTCAAGAAACGCCTTTTCGACATGATAAGGCTCCAGAATTTCTCTAACCTTCTTCCGTTCAGCTACGCGCATGCCGCGCTCCGTTTTTGGTTTCGATGGGCCCATGTCCCCGACGGGGGGAAGCATAAACAGAAGCTCCGATGCTGTCAAGGATGTCTAGGACTGTGTCAGCGCAACATGAATATGTCCTATTTTCACCTCAAGCCCTGAACAAAGGGGCCACGCTTCCAGGGATGAGTCGGAGGAGGGATGTACTTGGCCGGATCGAAAGCCGTCCATCAAACCACTCCCGCACCACCACCTTCTGACAGCGCAGGGTTAATGAGGGTATTGCTTGTTAGCATCCAGCAGCGCTAAACTCAGGTATACACACCAGGCAATAAGTTTGGTTGGAGGAAAGAACAGTATGCCCCTTATTGTCTGTTATGGCAGGAGGTTTCGATTGCTTTTCCGTTTGACTTATTAGAAAGGATCTTCTTTGTAATGCCCTTGAGAGTGCGTACAGAAATGGGATCCTTGAATATCCGCGAGGCCATGCTCAGTGCTTTTCTTCGCAACCTGATCTCGCCCCGAGCCAGACCAATTATGGCTTCACTGAAGATTTTGTGCCGGTTGTTGAAGTCTACCAAACGTGGGCGGATCAGAACGGAAAGAACGGCCCGGGGTATAAAACCGATCCTGCGGCGCGTAGATTTTCCGGTCATGAGGGAGATCAGACCATTGAGATAGAGATTGTTCCTTTTCCAAGCGTGATTTCGGTAATCGAAACCGGCTGCAAAATCCATCTGGAATCCGCCATCTTCTAGGCCGCTAATCATCCCATCCTGAAGAGCCTTCTCGAAAAGCTGCGTTCCGGGCATAAAGACCAGGTTATACGTCCGTATGAACGCCGGGAACGGAAGTCGTTTTATTAAGCCAACTGTTCCCAAGAGGTCTTCGCTGTTTTCGTAAGGATTCCCGATAATGAAGAAATAATAGACGACCACGTGAGGATACCGGCTTAATATGGCCGCGGATTTTATGACTATATCGTTCGATGCTTTCCGGTTGAAAACCTCCTTTTTAACGCGGTCGCTGCCGCTCTCGACGCCCATATCGACACGCCATAAACCGGCTTTAACCAGTATCGTCATCTTCTCGTCCGTGATCTGCTGAGGGGAAGCCATGCATTCAAATGGAAGGCCGACTTTCTTAGGATAGACCTCGGCAAATTCCTTGAACTCGTCAACGCGGCGGGCGAAAAAGTCCTCGTCCGTGAAGTAGAAATATTTTGCTTGTGGGAAAATTTCACGGCACTTCCTGGCGGATTCGACGAAGTTTAAGATTGACATTTTCCTTACAAAGGGGCTTTTTCCAGCATATAAGGTCTTGATTCGGGCGTTCGAGCAGTAATGGCAATTAAAGGCACAGCCGCGGGAACCGGAAAACAGGATTGACAATGACTGTTTCATAGAAATGTTCGGATAGACCTTGCCTCGTTCATCCACATTGAATTCATCTGAGAAAGAAAAATCAACGAATGGAAGACTGTCCATATCCGCAACTACGGGCCTGACATCATTAAGAATAACCTGGTCGTTTTTTTTATTGCCTCCGTTTTGTATGTTTAAATAATCCTTTCCCTTAGACAGCAATTCTGTCAGCTCGACCATAAATTCCTCGCCCTCACCACGACAGATAAGGTCGGCATATCCAACGCAATCCTCGGGACAGACGGTCGGATGCATGCCCCCCCAGACGATGGGTTTTCCTAGTGACTTGAGGGCCTCGATTAAAGCCTTGGCCTTTCTTGAGCTCCGGGACATGGAACTAATACCAACGATGTCCGATGGCCGGGAGAGGGATCGAATATTTTCCAGGCCGCGGGCATTCAGTACACCGTTGCCAGAACATGTCAATATTATTCTTGTCGAGTGACCGGCCTGTTTCAGGGCAGAGGAGATGCTCCTCATCCCGATAGCCCAATTGTCATCGTCAGTGCAGATCAGCGTAACGTGCATCCTTTTACCATCAAAAAAAGCTTTCAGATTTAGAGTGTGTTCTCAAGCATAACATGCCGATATAATGTATTCGTTCCTATTCAAGTTCAATACTCTTTCGGGGTGAAAGCGGGGGTGATTATGGGACCGTTGCAGGCCGTCCTAGCCTGCTTGCTGAACCCAGAACTTTTAGAGACCCATCCCCGAGATTTGTAATAATAAGTTAAGTGCTGATGTAAATGGGAGGTTGTTTATTAGTTTCACCGCATCGCTCTCGGCTATCTTCCCGCCTCCGGAACATGTTTTTTAGAGAAACATCGACCTCAACCGATTATCCCCAATCGCCGCATTAGGCGCCTCGCTCTCATCTTTGTTCTTACTTTAAATGGATATGGATTTATTGGCACGTCCAGCGTTTCAGGCCAAAGATAGCTCAACAATCGTCTGTTGAGTTCATAATTGGGAGGCATCCTGTATTTCTCGTGAGTAGATAATAGTATAGCTAAGTGCCGGCGGCAATTATTTGGCAAAAACGTTTCATGTGCAATATCCGACTCCATAATGCCCAAGCTTCCCCAATTCGCTTTCCTTTGCTCCCAATGGAATAAATCTAATGTATTGATGCCGTAATCTTTCCATATTTGCTCTGTCGTCGATAACCACTTTTCATATTGGCGAATTGCAAAATCATTCCCTCTCATCCAAGTAAATCTTGCTAGTGTCTTGGCATTCACTCTTGATTTATTGCCTGAATATTTCCTTCTATCTCCGTATTTGCATCTATACAGCTCACCACCTAGGCCTACCATTACTACCGTATCCGTTTCACCCCATAATTTATATGAACAGTATATTCCTAACGCCCGGATAAGCCGGGCTGTAGGAATATTTTTCTTGTATATTTCCAAAAAATCAGGGTCATCTATTTTGGAGGGACATCGGACAATTCTATGATCCAGGCCTAATTTTAAAAGCAATTTATCAGATATTCTAATATCCATTGATTTTTCGTCCATTCCCGGGTATATCTGACTAAAGAAGACGATATCTTTGCTAACCTCCCTACTTGCCGCCAAAATCAGCCTTGAGTCATATCCAGCACTTAGAGCTAATGCCAGATTAAACCTGTGACTTGCGGCTTTCATCAATCCCCTCAATATCTCAGCACTTTGTTCCACGCATCTATCGATTGGACCGAAATCTAGATTAGCTTTTGGCCAATATCTTACCACCTCTGAAGTTTTGAGATCGAGGTAATGATTTGGCTGCAAATGATAAATGGCCTTGAAAGGAGAACTATCTCCTGGATACCAATACTGAGGATCCTTGTTGAAAAAGCGAGATTCAAGAAATTCATTCCACGTATCTTTGCCAAACTCCAAGCGCAGTTGTTCGGAGAGCGATCCCCATTGTGAAGCACACCATATCAATCCCGACGAATCCCTTGTATAATAAATTGTTTTCTGGCCCATCGCGTCGTTGAATATTTTTGTGTCATTATGAGCACTTAAGACGATTACATACCTCCCACCCATATGCTCGACTCGCTGAAAAACATCATCTCCTGGATCAACCTGATTAATAAGTTTGCTGCAAATATCCATATTTGTCGCTTGGGGGTTAAATGGATCCAGGATAAACCCGAGCATTGTTATCGAACTGCCGCCAGAAGAAGCTTGCGTGATTTCTAATTCCGGATGAACTGTCAAAAATAAGGAATCATCATGCTTTATTTTCTTCCAGCCGGGCACGTCTTCAACAAAATGAGGACCAAGAATGAACTGACGACGTAGCAATAATTGGTTCTTCACGGACTGACTTATACTCAACTAGTTCCTCCTTAAAAAGCTCTGAAATCCCTCACTAAATCCTGTCAATAAATGGATTATCCTTCAGGAGACAAAATTTTCGCTTGATTCGAAATTTCTATTTCCCGCTGCATTTTGTTCCTGCCTTTCTATAATATACCCGATATCTATTAGAAATCTATTTGGATTTTATTTGGATTTTGATAAAAAACCGGGAAATTCATTTCCTGATTGAGCGCTGGATTATTGAATCAACCAAGTCCAGATATTCCTTCTTCTTATTTCCCCAGTTATTACGCTGGGCGTAGGCAAGGCCGTTGCGAGAAAGGATTTCTCTTTGCTCGCGATTTCGGGCAAGATACAAAATGCGATCTGCAAGTTCGTCGACGTTTTCAGGTTCAAAGAAACAAACATCTGATTCATTAAAATAAAAGCTGTCGATCTTTGTTCGAGAGACAATGACCGGAATCCCTTGAGACATGAATTCCATGATCTTGGTGCTGTAGGCTTCGTTGCCAAATGAATCGGCGCGCTTGGGCACTACTCCAAGGTCGGCGTTGGCAATAATATCGGGGACTTGATCCAAAGGAACGCCATTATGGAAGAGGACCTTGTCTTCAAGACCGAGCTCCTTGATTAAATCAACAAGTCTTGCTTTTCCCTGCCCCCCACCGTAAATGTCGAACTGCATTTGTGGCAGTTCCCGTTGGGCTTTTCCAAAGGCTCTGATGGCAATATCCACTCCCTGATGCCAGAAAAGCCCGCCGGGGAATACTATGGTAAACTTGCCGTCGTTTCTAGTCTTCTGACGCACGCTAAATATGGATGGATCTACGTGGTTAATAAAGACTGAGGCTTTGTCGGCGGAGACGGTACGATTGATGATTCTCTCATGCCAAATATGGTTTGAAACTATGACATGATCCGCTGCCTGCGCCGATTTCTTTTCAACCCATTTTAGCGCTTTGACAATCAAGGAGTTGCCAGAGGAGGAGAATTTATTGGCATAAAACTCGGGAACGATGTCGTGAATATCCAGAATAACCCCAGCTCCACGAGACTTGGGTAGGAGCGCGGCAAAGGCAAGAAAATCCGGAGGATTGTGAACATGTATCAAATCGTAGATTTGCATGAAATGGGGAAGCGCCAGTAACCGAGTTGACTTGAATAAGAAGCGGAACATACGGAACAGATACTGCAGCTGGCTTTTCTCATCCTTCTGCCGTGTCTGGATCCTATAGACCCTGACACCGTTGATTATATCCCGCTCCGGGGATCCGGGTTTCCTTAAAGAAATTGCATGCACAAGATCGCCATGTCTGGCCAATGTCTCAGCATAACGGCGCACCCGGGGGTCAGATTCATAGAAACTGTAAGAAAGCATGCAAGCTTTTCTCCTGACTCCTGGACGCAACTCCGGCGAAAGGGAGCGAACCCAAGTTGCGACATCCCGGGGAAGAGCCCGCCAACAAATGCTACTGTATTCGGATTTCAAATACTCCAAAAACTCCTGGTAGAGTGAGGCTCGAAAGGAAATTCTGCCAGGCTTTTGGTTATCAAAAATAAGGTAATCCGGATGTGTATTGAGAAGGGCCATGCCGCCCTTATCGGCAAGCCACGCCAGTTTGCGTTTCCAAATATCGATCGTTTTTTCTCCAAGGTAACCAAAAAGCGTGGAATCCTGAGGGAGAGTATAGGGAAGCTCGACATAACCGCTTCCTGCCAGGTCAGAATTATGAACGCATAGTCCGGGAGATCCCTCAGATTGCGGTTTGCGGCGTGCGGGACTAGAATGAGGCACCCAAAACGGATAAATGCTTCCCATTCCATCTGGTTGAGGCTCGTAGGGATCAGTATCGAAAGTTGAGCTGTCATAAAGAATATTCAAATCGTGCAGCCAGTCCAACCGATGGAGCATAAAGCCCGATCGAAAACCTACAGCATTCCAATCTTTAAGGTGGCAATTGATCTTCGACGCTTTCTTGCGGAACGAACCCTCGGTAAGATAGAGTTTGCCATCGTGGTGAAGATCATGCACTCCGACTTCGAAATCGTTAGCCTTCAACCACTCTCGAAGCTCTTGAGAAACACGATAATCGGCCTCGGGAATAAAATTAAACGACGACCGAAAGCCGAGTCTGATCTCAAGTTCGGCAAGTTGTTTTACCCGATTCAACCCAGCTTTAGTCTCAACATCATGGGTCAGGACCAAGGCAAATTGCTTCCCTCCCGGCCAGCCTGGCCAGCCTTCCGGCTTCATTCCCGCAAGTTCATCAATTGGCCATATATGTGACCAAGTTCTCTGTTGACGTCTCACCACAATTTGTCTAAAAACAAATCTCAGCCGCCAGGGTAACAATGGTTTAATCAAGTAGTATAAGCGCAACATAATATTTATCTTACGTGTGTTTTGTCATATATATAATAATCTAGTTAATCTCCAAATTATTTAGTAGTTGAATATTTTCACTGGCTACATTATCTTCATATTTTTTTACCGTATCCTCTAACTCCTTCTTGGTCCTTAATCCCGCATAAATGAGATTATTGCATATTAGGGTACGGAAAGTCACGCCAGTTGCATTTTTATACGTGCGGTCAATCAGAGCGTCCTCGAGAACACAATCAAAACGCATGGGCAGCTCCGGTTTCTCTGGACTTTTCCATCCTAATTCATTTTCCAGGGTCATGACG
>Ga0299915_10001020_pt1 | contig 20445 bp, 18 predicted proteins | sample RVTome_13_FD_200263 | JGI IMG/M metagenome (GOLD analysis project Ga0299915, IMG submission 200263) | Soil microbial communities from uranium-contaminated site in the Upper Colorado River Basin, Wyoming, United States - RVT92D227 (version 2) ... | reverse complement strand
TTTCTCGGGATCGAACACTCCCGAAGGCCGGCCTTTTTCGTATTTGAGGAATCCGTCCTTCTGCGAGCCGTCGGCGAACTGACCGCCCAGAATCCCCATGGAGGTGATCCTGTCCAAAAGCGGACTGTGGAGGGCTCCGCCCGGAAGCCGGGCGTTCATGACCTGGAGGATGAATTGGCAGACATCGAGGCCGACGTAATCGACGAGCTGGAAGATCCCCATCGGGCGGATGAGGAAGTCCTGGCTGACCTTGTTGATCATGTAGACGGCGCCGGCGAAACCGAATTCCGGGGCCAGCCGCTCGACTTCGGCGACGCCGTGGAGGGCGTCTCTCATGAAGTGCCCGTTTCCGATGAAACCGGCGACGTCGTTCGAAGGCACGACGGTTTTCCGGAGCTTCTTGGCGAAGAGCAGGGCAAAGTCGGCGAATTCGGGAAGCGTCGCCTCGGCCCGGATGACTTCGACGAGTTTCTGCACGGCCGGCGGATTGTAGAAGTGAAAGCCGATGATCCGGCCCCCAAGGTTGACGCGGTCGTTCAACTCATGGATCGGGATGGACGAAGTGTTGGTCATGAACCAGGCGTCTTTAGCGCCGTGCGAGGCGACTTGGCTGAGGAGCTTGACTTTGAGGTCGGGATTCTCATTGACCGCCTCGAATATGATCTTCGATTCGAAGGCCGCCTCAAGCCGGGTTGTCGGGCGGACGACGGACAGAGCATCCTCGACGTATTGGTTGATGATGTCCTCGTTCTCGACCAGATCCTCCCGGCCGGCATAGACGGCCCTCAGGGCGACCGTTTTTTTCTCGGCCGCGCTTTTGACCTGAGAGCGGAGGTATTTCAGAAGCCCTGTCAGCCCCTGGGAGGAAACGTCGACGGCGTTCAAGATGAAGCGCCGCGAAGAGTTGCTTGGGTCCAGGCTCAGGTCGGCCATTTCCAGGGCGGTGAGCAGGACAATGCCGCTGCCCATTTTCCCCGCGGCGCCCAGGACGGCGACCTGTTCGAGTCTTTCAGCGTAGTTCATCATTCTCCTCCTTGAATTCCGGGCTCAGCGTTCCCATTTCGGAGGCCGTTTTTCGAGGAAGGCCCGCATCCCTTCCGCCCCCTCGTTCTCGAACAGCGTCCCGAACTTTTCGGATTCGAGGGCGCAACCGTCTTCGAAATCCATGAGGATGCCCTGGCGGGCGACGCGCTTGACGAGTGCGACCGCTTTCGGCCCTTTGGCCGCGACCGTCTTTGCCAGCTCGAGCGCCGCGGGCATGAGCTGTTCGGGCTCGACGACCTTCTGGACAAGCCCCATCCGCAAAGCTTCCTCGGCGCCGATCATCTCGGCCGTGAGAAGCAGGTACAAGGCGTTGCCGAGGCCGATGAGCCGGGGGAGGCGCTGGGTCGCGGCGTATCCGGGGATCAGCCCGAGGTTGACTTCCGGCTGCCCGAACTTGGCTTTCGAGCTCGCGATCCTGAAATCACAGGCGAGGGCCAGCTCGCACCCTCCGCCGAGGGCGAATCCATTGACCGCGGCGATAACCGGTTTTTTGAGAAGCTCCAGGCTCCGGAATGTGTTCTGGCCGAGCCGGGAAAATATCGTCCCTTCTTCCTGGGTCTTGTTGACCATCTCGGCGATATCGGCGCCCGCGACGAAGGCCTTTCCTTCCCCGGTAATGATCACGACCTTGATGTCGTCCCGCGGGCCGATTTCGGCGACCAGGCTGTCCATTTCGGTGAAAAAGCGGGTGTTGAGGGCGTTCAACGCCTGGGGGCGGGAGATCGTGACCGTGGCGATGCCGTCGGCGACATGAAGCTTGAGAATTTCGTATATCATCGGCCTGCCTCCTCAGTCGGCCAACATGAAACGGGCGATCACCACCCGCTGGATTTCGGACGTGCCTTCGTAGATTTCCGTAATCCGCTGGTCGCGGTAGAGCCGCTCGACCCTGTATTCCTTCATGAATCCGTAGCCGCCGTGCATTTGAAGGGCTTTGTGGCAGACGCGGTGGGACATCTCCGCGGCGAAGAGCTTGATCATGGCCGACTCCTTCGTCATCTTCATCTTGGAATCCTTCATCCAGGCGACGCGGTAGAGCATGGTCTTGGCCACTTCGACGTCCACGGCCATATCAGCGATCATAAATTGGAGGGCTTGAAAATCGGCGAGCTTCTGGCCGAACTGGGTTCTCTCCTTTGAATACTTGACCGCCTCTTCCAGCGCGCCCTCCGCAATCCCGACGGCTTGCGCGGCGATGCCGAGCCGGCCGCCGTCCAGAGTCGCCAGGGCGATGTTCAATCCCTTGTTCTCCTGCCCGAGAAGGTTGGCCGCCGGAATTCGGCAATCGCTGAAGACCATCTCGGTCGTGCTCGACGAGCGGATTCCCAGCTTGTTTTCGTGCTTTCCGACGGAGAATCCGGGGGTATCGTTTTGGATCAGGAAGGCCGAGATCCCTTTGCTCCCTTTGGCCCGGTCCGTGCTGAAGAAAGCGATGATGACCTCGGCGAAACCGCCGTTTGTCGTGAAATTCTTCGTCCCGTTCAAAACATAGGAATCGCCGTCCCGGACGGCGGTGGCCCGGAGCGATCCCGGGTCGCTCCCAGCTCCCGCCTCGGTCAGAGAGAAACAGCCCATCCATTCTCCCGAGGTCAGCTTCGGCAGGTACTTTTTCTTCTGTTCCTCCGTGCCGAAGAGCACGATCGCGTCGTTGACCAGGGAATTCTGGACAGAGACGCCCACGGACGTCCCCGAATCCACCTTGCTGAATTCGATCATGGCCCCGACGTAGGCGATGGACCCGAGTCCTGTTCCGCCGTATTCTTCGGGCACGGTCATGCCCAGATAGCCGAGCTGGCCCAGCTCCCTGAGAGCGGCCAGGTTCACCTCCTGTTTTTCGTCATATTCCAGGGCGACGGGCAAGAGCGTTTTTTCGGAATATTCCCTCGCCCCGGCAATGACCATTTTTTGTTCTTCGCTGAGTTCAAAATCCATGATGGCCTCCTTGTATTATGATGATGACGTATCCCTGTCCGCCCTTAGGCGGCATGAGAATGATGCCAGTTTTGTATGTAGCTGACGATGTCCTGAAGATCGTCCCCCGGCCCGAAGACTTTGGGAATGCCGATCTCCTTCAACTTTTCCTGATCTTTGGTCGGGATGATGCCCCCGCCGGTCAAGAGCCTGTCGCCCAGCCCGTTCTTGTCCATGAGCTCCTTGACCCGCCGGAAATGGGTCATATGGGCGCCGGAAAGGATCGAAAGCCCGACGACGTCGGCGTCTTCCTCGATCGCGGCGTTGACGACGGACTCGGGCGTCTGGCGCAGGCCGAGATAGACGACTTCCATTCCCGCCTCGACGAGAGCGCGGGCGACGACCTTCGCCCCGCGGTCGTGTCCGTCGAGCCCCGGCTTGGCGATGATGACCTTGATTTTCTGACTGCTCATGTCACGTTCCCCTTCCGATGTCGCGTTAATAAAAGGGCTGCTCCTGATATTCGCCGAAAACCTTGACTAAGGAGTCGCTGATTTCGCCGAGGGTGGCATAGGCGCGGGCGCAGTCGAGAAGATGGGGGATGAGATTCGTCGTCCCCGCGGCCGCTTTCTCCAGCGCTTCGAGCCGGCTTCGGACGGCGAGGTTATCCCGGGTTTTTCGAACTTGGTTCAACCGCCGGATTTGATCCCGCTCGACGGCTTCGTCGATCTCGAGGATCGGAATCTCGAGCTGTTCGTCCCGGTTGACGAACTCGTTCACCCCGACCAGGAATTTGCGTTTCCTGGAGAGGGCGAGTTGATATTCATAGGCGGCCCGGGTGATTTCCCTTTGGAAAAACCCCTGCTCGATCGCCTTGACCACGCCTCCCAGTTCGTCGATTCTGCGAAAATATTTCTCTGCCTCCTCTTCGAGCTCGGCGGTCAGCTTCTCGATGTAATACGATCCTCCCAGAGGGTCGATCACGTTCGCCACCCCGCTTTCGAAGGCGATGATCTGCTGCGTGCGGAGGGCGATCTCGACCGCTTTCTCCGAGGGCAAGGCCAGAGCTTCGTCCATGGAGTTCGTGTGGAGACTCTGGCAGCCGCCGAGCACTCCGGCCAGCGCTTCCAGGGCGGTGCGGATGACGTTGATTCCCGGCTGTTGGGCGGTCAGGCTGCAACCAGCGGTCTGGACGTGGAACCGGCACAGCCACGACCGGGAATTTTTGGCCTTGAACCGGTCTTTCATATGACGGGCCCAAATCCGGCGGGCGGCGCGCATCTTCGCGATTTCTTCGAAAAAATCCAGGTGGGAGTTGAAGAAAAACGAGAGCCGGGGGGCGAAGTCGTCGATGTCCATCCCCGCCCGGATAGCGTGCTCGACATAGCAGAATCCATCGGCCAGGGTGAACGCCAGCTCCTGGGCCGCGGTCGAGCCCGCCTCGCGAATGTGGTAGCCGCTGATGGAGATCGTATTCCATTGCGGGACGTGATCCGCGCAAAAAGCCATCAGGTCGGTGATCAGCCGGAGATGGGGCTCCGGCGGGAAAATCCATTCTTTCTGGGCGATGTATTCTTTCAGAATATCATTTTGAAGCGTCCCCCGGAGCTCGCCGAAAGGAACACCCTGCTTTTCGGCGTTGGCTAAAAACATGGTAAAAATCCAGGCCGCCGGAGCGTTGATAGTCATGGACGTCGATATCCGGCCCAAGGGGATCTCGTGGAACAGCCGTTCCATATCGGCCAGCGTATCCACGGCCACACCCGTCTTCCCGACTTCGCCGGCGGACAGGGCATGGTCGGAGTCGCGGCCGTACAGGGTCGGGTTGTCGAAGGCGACCGATAGGCCCGTCTGCCCTTTCTCCAGAAGGAATTTATAGCGGAGATTCGTCTGCTCCGGCGTTCCCATACCGGAAAACTGGCGCATCGTCCAGAGCTTGCCCCGGTACATGGACGGGTGAATTCCCCGGGTGTAGGGGAATTCACCGGGAAAACCGAGCTCCGCGCCGGCGTCGAACCCGGAGAGATCGTCGGCGGTGTAGAACGGCTGGAGCGTCCGGCCGGAGATCGAGCTGAAATCGGCGTCTCTGAGACCGGAATTTTTATCCCGTTCTTCCCGCGTTTTCTTATTCGTTTTTTTATTCGTCGTTTTCACGGATGGCCCTTTCGTTCGAGAGTTCCATTGTGACTTTCGAGCTCAATTCCCGAATTGTCGGGTAGGGAGACCGGCCGTTTTGTATCAGGAACTCGGAGGCCGAACGGATATCCTCCTGAGCATGGGTTAAGGATAAGAATCGCTCCCAGAGATCTTGCCGGATCGATTCCCGGATTTCATGTTCCAAGCGGGCGCGTTTTTTCTCCAGCCATTCGCCCGATTGGACAAGCCCTTCGATCCGTCTCTCGATTTCGGCGTAGACATCATCCAGCCCCTTGTTATGCAGGGCCGAGGCGGTGAGGATCGGCGGGCTGGCTTTCGCCCCGCGGCCGGAGCTGATGTCGAACAGAAATCGGAGTGAATCGAGCAGGTTTTCCGTCCCCGCCAGGTCCGATTTGTTGATGAGGAAAATATCGGCGACTTCGATGATCCCGGCTTTGAGGGCTTGAATGACGTCTCCCGTGCCGGGTTGGAGGACGAGAAGGACGAGGTCGACGCAAGTCAGCACATCGAGCTCGGCCTGGCCGACGCCGACCGTTTCGATGAAAATGCGGTCCATGCCGAAAGCATCGAAGATGTCCGCCACATACGGCGTCGAAGGCGAGAGCCCGCCATGGCCGTCCCGCGAGGCGAGGGAACGGATGAAGATCCGGGGGTCGCCGACGAGGCTTTGCATCCGGACCCGGTCTCCGAGGAAAGCGCCGCCGGTGAAGGGGCTTGTCGGGTCGACGGCGATGACTCCGACACAGTGGTTCTTCCTGGCCGCCCGACGGGCCAAGGCCGCCGTGACCGTACTCTTTCCGACTCCCGGGGGGCCGGTGACTCCGATCCGGATCGCGCCCTTCTGGCGGGGAAACAGCCGGTCCCGGATTTTTGGTATCGCCGCGGGATGGTTTTCGACGGCGGAGATCAGTTTGGCGCAGGCCAGACGGCTGCCTTTAAAAAATTCGTCCCAAAGTTCGGGCCGGATGGGAGTCTTATTCGTTCCTGTTGAATTCACGCGAGATCTCACCCCGATGAGGACGGGATTGACGCTACCGTTCCGGAAGGGAAAATATATCGCCAGATCGTTCCTTGTGTCAAGGAGAGCTCGGGATATGACGCTCATCGCCACGCGGATTTTCCCCAGCGAGGAAAATCCGTTCGCCCTCCGACCTTAGCAGAGACGCTGACATTTTCCCGGGCCCTCCTTCATTGCCGAAGGAGGGTTGGGAGGTTTAATATCAATAAATCGAAGTCCTGGGAGCGTCTCTGTGTCGTGCCCGCTCTCGCCCTCGGATGGGCTCTGAGTATCATACCCCTCGCTCTAGATAAAGAAAAGACTCGCTTGCCCTGGGATAGGCTCAAAGCGGTTTGATCCAAGCTTCGTAAGCTAAACTGAAACCGATTGGGCGGAGGATTGTTAAGGGATTGTTAAATCTCGACCAGGTCGCGGACGGCGTAGCGGCCGGTGGCGTCCTTTTGAATATGGGCGGCGGGAACGTTCGGATCGTGTTCGAAAACCACGAGCCAATCTTTCGCTGCGGCCCGGCCCAGAAAATTCTCTTTTTCCTCGAGAAGTTTTTCGGCGTTGATATCGTAGCCCATCGTGTAGGGGAGGGCGACATGGTGCGAAAAGGGAATCATGTCGGATGGATAGACGGCCGAGGCAGCGCCGTCCCGGATTTCAATCCACTGCAGGCCGCGCGTATGGCCGTCGCTGCGATGGACCCAGATATCGCGGAAAATCTCCTGCGAACCGCTTGTCCGGCGAAGGTCGGACCGGTCGAGGGCGTCGAGCGTTTCCTTCGTATAGCTGGCCCTCTCGCGGGGATTCGGATGCCGCGCCGTCTCGATATTCGCGGTCTGGATATGGATCCGAGCGCGGGGATAGCTGAGCTCGATCTCCGGCGACGCGCCCGGCTTCATCTGAAAGATACCGCCGGCGTGGTCAAAGTGAAGGTGGGAAATGACGAGATCGGTAATTTTTTCGGGATCGAGACCGGAGGCGCGCGGAGAGATGTGTTCGATTCCGTAAATGAGGCGGAATTTGGCCGGCCAATGACCTCCCGTTCCGGCATCGATCATGACAACCCGGCTATCGCCTTCGACGAGGAGCGAGCGCGTGGCGAGGAGAACGCGGTTCTCGTCATCCGCGGGCATCACCCGCGACCAGACGGCTTTCGGGACCGTCCCGAACATCGCTCCCCCGTCCAGCCGGAGAAATCCATGGTTAATGACGGATAGCCTGAAGCGCCCGAAAGTCATCATTTCGCGATTACACCTTTAAGACGATTTTTCCGAATTGAGCGCCGGTTTCGAGCCGCTCATGGGCGGCCCGCCCCTCATGGAGGGGCATGACGCTGTCGATCACGGGTTTGAGCGCACCCGCCCAGATGAGGCTCATAACCTCGAGAAAATCTTCGTGATTGCCCATCGTGCTTCCGATGAGACTGAGTTGTTTTCGAAAGAGCAGGCGGAGATCGATCTCGGCCTTGGGTCCGCTCGTGCCGCCGACGGTGACCACCCTTCCTCCTCGAGCGACCGTCCGGAGTCCTATGTTTAATGTCGCCTGGCCGACGTTATCGACCACGACATCGACGCCCCGTTTTCCGGTCATCAGGAACACGGCTTTGGACCAGTCTTCCTCGCGGGCGTTGATGACGTAATCGGCGCCCAGCTCCGCAGCTTTACGCATCTTTTCCGGCGTGCTCGTTACGGCATACACGGTCGCGCCCAGATACTTGGCGATCTGGATCGAAATGCTGTTCACTCCCCCGCCCGCGCCGATGATCGCCACGGTCTCCCCGGCCCGCAACCGGGCGCGCTTCACGAGCATCCTCCAAGCCGTCAATCCGACCAGGATAGGGGCCGCCGCTTTCGCGAAATCGAAACCGGTGGGCATGGGCAGCAAGTTTCGCGCCGGGACGACGACATACTCGGCGCAGCCGCCGCGAAGATCCTCGCCAAGAATATGGTAATGGGGGCTGACCGATTCTTCTCCGGCCCATGTCCACGGGTCTTCGCCCAGGACAACCCCGGGGTCGACGACGACGGCCGTCCCGGCCGCCGGCCCGCTGGCTCCCGGGCCATAGCCGGCCACAACACCCGCGACATCGGACCCGCCGATATGCGGTTTCGGCAGTTCGAGTCCGGGGAGCCCTTTCCGGATCCAAATGTCCAGGTGATTGAGCGCCACGCATTTGACCCGGATGAGCGCTTGGCCGGGGCCGGGCTCGGGTTCGGGAACGTCGTCGTAGCGCAGGACCTCGGGTCCGCCGTGTTCCATAAAATAGAGAGCTTTCACCGCAATTCTCGCTCCCGATTATATGGAGGCGGCGGGCCGCGGTCAATTCCGCGTCAACTCCGCTTCTGTTACGTCAACTCCGCTTCTTGACATCGGTTTGCGGCCGGCGATATATTCATTCCGCGAAGAGCCGCGGAGATTTTCGTTATCGCTCGAAACGGCGCCTGACATAACCGAACCGTCGCCGTCTCCCCGGCAGAACCGGCTTTTGACTTAGAAAGGAAGGCCATGCCGCAACTGAGAGACCCGCTTCGATCCCGGGGGAAAGCGCTCGAAGAAATGTTCTTTCGCAAACACGATCATGTTCTCATAGAAACGAAGCGTCAGGTCGAGAAAACCGAACGCACCCTCAAATCCGTATCTGAAATTTCGGGCATTAAAAACGAATCGGTCCTCCGCCGGCTCATCGAACTGAATGTCCAGGTCGATGTCCTGGCGATACTCTCGCTCATTCCCCTGGTCGCCGTGGCGTGGGCGGACGGGAAGGTCAGCGAAAAAGAGCGGGAAGCGGTTTTCAAAGAGGCGGAGGGCCTTGGGTTTGGTAAAGGCCGGATCGACACCACCCTACTCGAAGAATGGCTCCAGCATCAGCCCCCCAAGGAATTGCTGGAATCTTGGGTTTATTATATCCAAGGCCTCTGCGAGTTGCTCACCGAAGCTGAGCGGAACGCGCTTAAAACCGATCTTCTTGGGCGGGCTACGGCTGTTGCCGAGGCCGCCGGGGGATTTATAGGGTTGACGTCCAAAGTCTCGCTCCGCGAGCACGACGTTCTCGCCAAACTCGAAAGTGTATTCGGCGCGTAGCATTCCTTTATCCGTCTTTCCTTTCCCTGATTTTCTTGACTTCAATCATCAGTTGTGGAAGGATGATTTCTCCAAAATAATTGAGCGGCAGTCATATTCTCCATGGCACTCATAAATGATATCTTCAGGCCCGAGGGTTTTCTCTGCCCCGGGAAGGAGGTCTGATCCATGGCCGGAATCATCGGTTACGGAGCTTATATCCCGCGAAACCGGATCAAAGTCGAGGAGATCGCCAAAGTCTGGGGGGCGGACGCGCCGAGCTATAAAAAAGGCCTGATGCTCGAGGAAAAGTCCGTGCCTTCCCCCGATCAGGATACGATCACGATGGCGGTCGAAGCCTCGAAACGGGCGATAAAACGAGCGGGCATCGATCCCAGGGAAATCGGCGCGGTTTATGTCGGTTCTGAATCGCACCCCTACGCCGTGAAGCCGAGCGGCACCGTGCTGGCCGAAGCCCTCGGGGCCACGCCCGAGGTTCACACGGCCGACCTCGAGTTCGCCTGTAAGGCGGGAACAGAGGGAATGTTCATTGCCCTGAATCTGGTCAGGGCGGAAGCGATCAAATACGGGCTGGCCGTCGGGGCGGACACCTCGCAGGGCGCCCCGGGCGATGCCCTCGAGTATTCGGCGGCCGCCGGAGCCGCGGCCTACATTTTCGGAAAAGATCATCTCCTGGCTGAAACGCTCGAGACATTCTCGTTCACGACGGACACGCCGGATTTCTGGCGCCGCGAATATCAATACTATCCTCAACACGGCGGCCGGTTTACCGGAGACCCGGCCTATTTCAAGCACGTCATAGGCGCGGCCGAAGGCATCATGGCCAAAGCGAAGATGAAACCATCCGATTTTCATTATGTCATCTTCCACCAGCCCAACGGCAAGTTTCCCTTTCGTGTCGGAGAGATGCTCGGCTTCAAGAAGGCCCAAATTGAGCCGGGCTGGCTTGTCTCAAAGCTCGGAAACACCTATTCAGGGTCTTCGCCCCTGGGTTTGACCGCGACGCTCGACATCGCCAAGGAGGGGGACATGATCCTGATCGTGTCTTACGGCTCGGGCGCGGGCAGCGACGCTTTCATTTTCCGCGTCACGTCGCGGATCGACGAAGTCCGGAACCTCGCCCCGCGGACGCGGGATTTACTCGACAACAACAAGAACTACCTGGATTACGGCGTGTACGCCAAGTTCCGCCGCAAGATCCGGAAAGCGGAGTAGGAGGCGGCAATGAGAGACGTGGCTATCATCGGAGTGGGAATGACCAAATGGGGCGAGCTCTGGGAAAAGTCCCTGCGCTCGATCTTCGTCGAGTCGGCCCTGCTCGCCATCGAGGACGCCGGCGTCGACCGGATCGACTCGATGGTCGTCGGCTGCATGTCGTCGGGCCTTTTCATCGGCCAGGAACATCTGTCCTCCCTCCTCTCGGATTACCTCGGCCAGAATCCCGTTCCGGCGTCGAGGGTTGAGTCGGCCTGCTCGTCGGGCGGATTGGCTCTCCGCCAGGGCTTCATAGAAGTCGCCTCGGGGATGAGCGACATCGTTCTCGTCGGCGGCGTCGAAAAAATGACCGACGTCACCGGCTGTGAAGCGACTTTTGCCCTCGGGACGGCCGCCGACCAGGAATATGAAAGCTATCATGGGCTGACCTTTCCCGGGCTCTATGCCATGATGGCCGTCGCCCATATGCACAAGTACGGGACGACGCGCGAACAATTGGCCATGGTCGCGGTCAAAAACCACGACAACGGCTCAAAGAATCCGCTGGCTCAATTCCCCTTTAAAATTACGGTCGAGGCGGTCCTCAGCTCGGTCCTCGTCGCCGACCCTCTTCGCATCCTCGACTGTTCGCCCATTACGGACGGCGCGGCGGCCGTCGTTCTCTGCCCGGCGGATAAAGCCAAAGCATTCAAAAAACCGTTCGTCCGCATCACCGGAACCGGCCAGGCGACGGATACGATCGCCCTCAGCTCGCGGAACGATATCGCCTGGCTCGAATCGACCCATATCGCCGGGTCGAAAGCCCTGGCGATGGCCGGCCGGAAAATCGGCGATATCGACCTGTTCGAAGTCCATGACTGCTTCACGATCGCCGAGATCATGATCACGGAAGCGCTCGGCCTCGTCCCGAAAGGCCAGGGGGGCAAAGCCGTCGCTGAGGGGCTGACCGCGCGCAACGGGAAATTTCCGGTGAATGCCAGCGGCGGCTTGAAAGCCAAGGGGCATCCGGTCGGGGCCACCGGCGTCGCCCAGGCCGTCGAGATCGTCAAGCAGCTCCGCGGCGAGGCGGGCGAGCGGCAAATCAAGAGCGCGAAGCGCGGCCTCGCCCAGAATATGGGCGGGACGGGCGGCAGCGCCGTCGTCCACGTCTTCGAGGCGGAGTAAGGGGAGGAGATCATGCCGACACCATCACGATACTGGCGAGAGATTCCTCAGAGATACCGGCTTGAGGCCGGCAAGTGCCAGGGCTGCCATTACGTCAGCTTCCCGCCCCGCTTGGTCTGTCCGCGGTGCGGCGGCCGGGAGTTCGTCCCGACGAAGCTTGCCGAAAGAGGAAAACTTATCACCTATACGATCATCCGCGTTCCGCCGGAGCCGTTCGAAGACCAGTCGCCCTACGCCGTCGGCATCGCCGAGCTCGACGACGGCGTCCGGCTCACGGCTCAGGTCGTCGATTGCGATTTCGCCGCTTTGAAGGTCGGAATGCGCGTCAAGACCGAATTCCGGAAGATCTCCGAGGAGGGAGCCGCCGGCGTTATCTACTACGGCTATAAGTTCGTCCCGGAATAAAAAGCCCGCGGTCCTCAGCGAGGTCAACCATGTTTAGAATCGAATCCAAGGTCGACACCCAAAGCCCCGAATACAACCAGAACTTCGAACAGATGACCCGCGTCGTGGCCGAATTCAAGGAGCGCCTGGCCAAAATCCAGGAGGGAGGACCGGAAAAATATCGCGAGCTCCACAAGTCGCGCAATAAGCTGCTCGTCCGCGAGCGCCTCGACAGGCTCTTTGACCGGAACACGCCGTTTCTCGAACTCAGCCCTCTGGCCGCTTACGGCCTCTACGACAACGAGGCCCCCGGCGCCGGGATGATCACGGGCGTCGGCGTCGTTCACGGCCGGGAAGTGCTCGTCGTCGCCAATGACGCCACGGTCAAGGGCGGCACGTACTTTCCGCTGACCATCAAGAAACATATTCGGGCGCAGGAAGTCGCCCTCGAGAACCGGCTCCCCTGCATCTATCTCGTCGATTCCGGAGGGATATTCCTGCCCCATCAATCCGGGACATTTCCCGACAAGGAGCATTTCGGCCGGATCTTTTACAACCAGGCCCGCCTCTCGGCGCTTGGCATCCCCCAGATTTCGATCGTCATGGGTTCGTGCACGGCGGGCGGGGCCTATGTTCCGGCCATGAGCGACGAGACGGTGATCGTCCGGCGCCAGGGGACGATTTTCATCGGCGGTCCGCCGCTGGTCAAAGCGGCCACGGGCGAGGACGTCTCGGATGAAGATCTCGGGGGGGCCGATGTCCATTGCCGCATCTCCGGTGTCTCGGACTATTATGCTCAAAACGACCAGCACGCCCTCGAGATCGCGAGGAACATCGTCGAGACGCTCGACCCGCCGCGCCGCTTCGCCCTCGATACGGCGGCTCCCGAGGATCCGTACTACGACCCGCGCGAGATGTATGGAATCGTGCCCCGAGACCTCCGCAAGTCTTTCGATATCAAGGAGATTATCGCCCGGCTTGTGGACGGCAGCCGCTTCCAGGAATTCAAAGAACTCTACGCCCGGACGATTGTCTGCGGGTTTGCCAGGATTATGGGCTATCCCGTGGGAATCTTGGCCAACAACGGCGTCCTCTTTTCCGAGAGTTCCCTCAAGGGCGCCCATTTCGTCACTCTCTGCGCCATGCGAAAAGTCCCCCTGATCTTTCTTCAAAATATCACCGGCTTCATCGTCGGCAAGCAATACGAGCACCACGGTATCGCCAAGGACGGGGCGAAGCTCGTCCACGCCGTGGCCAACGCCGACGTGCCCAAACTCACGGTCATTGTCGGCGGCTCATACGGCGCCGGGAACTACGCGATGTGCGGCCGGGCCTATGGACCGCGCCTCCTCTGGATGTGGCCCAACGGCCGGATCAGCGTCATGGGCGGCGAGCAGGCGGCCCATGTCCTGGTCACGGTAAAATTGAAACGGGACGCCCGGATGACCGAAGAAGAAAAAGAAAAAATGGCCAAGCCGATCCTCGAAAAATACGAAGAGGAGGCCAGCCCCTATTTTAGCACCGCCCGACTCTGGGACGATGGCATCCTCGATCCGTTGGAAACCCGGCAGGCGCTGGCTCTCGGGATCGCCATGAGCTTAAATGCCCCCATCCCCGACTATAAAGTCGGGATTTTCAGGATGTAAAGCCGAAGAATGAAGGACACCACGTACACTACCATCCAGGTCGAGGGCGAAGGCAAAGTCGCCCGGGTGTGGCTCAACCGGCCCGAGGTCCACAACGCCTTCAATATCCTGATGATTCGCGAGCTGCGGGACGCGGTTCGCGAGATCGGCCGGGAGCGGTCTGTCCGCGTGGTGGTGCTTTCCGGGCGGGGGAAGTCCTTTTGCGCCGGCGCCGATTTGAACTGGATGCGCGAGGTGATCGGCTATTCCTACGAGCAGAACCTCGAAGAGTCGCTCGAAATCGCCGAGTTTCATCATGAGCTCTATTCCCTGTCGAAACCAACGATCGCCCGGGTAAACGGAACGGCCATCGGCGGGGGAACGGGCTTTCTCTCCGCCTGCGACATCGTCATCGCCGCGGCCGAGGCGAAATTCGGTTTGAGTGAAGTCAAGCTCGGTCTCGTTCCGGCGGCCATCTCGCCTTATGTCCTGCGCCGCATCGGCGAAAGCGAAGCCCGGCGGTATTTCCTGACCGGCGAACGGATCGACGCCCGGCGGGCGCTCGAGATCGGCCTGGCGAGCATCGTCGTCGCGGCGGAGAATCTGGATGAGAAGGTCGATGAGTTGATCGGACAGCTCCTCTCTTCCGGACCGGAAGCCTTGGCCAGCTCGAAGGAGCTTCTCCGCCGGGTCCCCGGGATGAGTTTTGAGGAAGCCAAGCGCTACACGGCCGAGATGATCGCGGGATTGAGATTGAGCGCGGAAGGCCAGGAGGGCATGGCCGCGTTTCTCGAAAAACGAAAACCGAAGTGGACGGAATGACATGTTCAAGAAGATCCTGATCGCCAACCGCGGGGAAATCGCCGTCCGCGTCGTCCGGGCCTGCCGGGAGATGGAAATCGCTGCGGTCGCCGTTTATTCGGACGCCGACCGGGCCGCGCTCCACGTCCAGCTCGCCGACGAAGCGGTGGCCATCGGCCCGGCGCCCGCGGTCGAAAGCTATCTCGACATGGAGCGGATCATCCGCGCCGCCCACGGAACGGGAGCGGAGGCCATCCATCCCGGATACGGATTTCTCGCCGAGAACGCCGACTTTGCCCGTCTCTGCGAGAAGGAGAGAGTCGTCTTCATCGGGCCCCGCTCGAACGCGCTCGAGCTCGTGGGCGACAAAGTCCGAGCCCGGCAGACCATGGAGAAGGCGGGTGTCCCGATCATTCCCGGGATGAAATCCATTCCGGACACCATGGCGGAGTTCGAAGCCGCGGCCCGCGCTTTAGGGTATCCCGTGATCGTCAAGGCCTCAGCCGGGGGCGGCGGAAAAGGCATGCGGATCGTGGCCGAAGAAAAAGAGCTCATTCCCGCGCTCGAGGCCGGCAGGCGCGAGGCCAAGTCCGCCTTCGGAGACGAATCCGTTTATCTCGAAAAATATCTCGACGAGCCACGGCATATCGAATTCCAGGTCCTGGCCGACAACTCAGGCCATACGGTTCATCTTTTCGAGCGCGAATGCTCAATCCAGAGGCGGCACCAGAAAATCGTCGAGGAGACGCCTTCTCCGGCCCTGGACGACGCGCTCCGGTCGAAGATGGGCGAAACCGCGGTGCGCGTCATGAAGGCCGCCGGCTATAACAACGCCGGGACGGTCGAGTTTCTCCTGGACAAGGATCGGAACTTCTATTTTCTCGAAGTCAACGCCCGGCTCCAGGTCGAGCATCCCGTGACCGAACTCGTGACCGGAGTCGATCTCGTCCGGCAACAGATTCTTGCGGCCGCTGGCGAGCCGTTGACTTTAAAACAAAGCGCCCTCCTCCAGCGCGGACACGCCATCGAATGCCGGATTTACGCCGAAGACCCGCTGAACCGTTTCTTGCCCTCGCCAGGGAAAATCCTATTTCTCCGAGAGCCGCGGGGGCCGGGCGTCCGGTGCGACTCCGGCATCTACGGAGGGTGGAACGTTCCGATCGATTACGACCCGATTTTGGCCAAGCTCATCGTCTGGGCGGAGACCCGGGAGTTGGCCCGCCGGAGAATGGCTGCGGCGCTGGACGATTATATCGTCCTCGGGATCCGGACCACGATCGGGTTCCTCAAGGATGTCGTTCAACATCCCGAATTTAAGGCCGGGCGGCTGAGCACGGCCTTCATCCCGAAACACTTCGAGGGCTGGCAGGGGATGGCGAAGGACGAGGAGATCCTTCGGCTGGCGAGGACCGCGGCCGCTTTCGCCGAGTTCGACCGGGCCGAGCGGGGAACAGCCGCGCCGGGCCGCGGGTCGAGGAAAAGCGAGGCGAGTCCCTGGACGACATCCGGCCGGTGGCGGATCGGGGGAGCGTAGGCCGATGGATTTCGAATATCTGATCGAGGGCCAAGTCCGGAGGATTGCGCTCGTGAAAAAAGGAGCGATCTACGTCGTCCGCGACGGCGACGTCGTCTTCGAGGCCGATATCCGGCGGATTTCCGAACATGAGGTGATGATGATCGTCGGGGGCCGGTCGTACCCGGTTTCCTTCGCCCGGGACGGGGATCGAACGTTTGTTTTTCTTGAAGGGCGAGAGTTCGTCCTTCGACCGCCGGGAGAGGACGCCGGCGGATTTCATCGGGGTGAGGAGAAGGCGCTCGGTGAGGGCCTGGTCATCAAGGCGCCGATGCCCGGAAAAGTCATCAAAATCCCGGTCGCCGAGGGCGACGAGGTCCGAAAGAACCAGACGCTGATCATCGTCGAAGCGATGAAAATGGAGAACGAAATCAAATCCGCCATCGAAGGCGTGGTGAAAAAAGTGTTCGTCAAGGTCGGCGAGCTGGTGGATTCGGAAAAAATGCTCATCGAGCTCGAGCTGAAAAAAGAATAAAGAAATATGGGAATATGTCCCGGATTATTGAATTCGGGCCATGTCCCGGAGTTTTGAGGAGGGCGAAGTCATGACCGAAAGCATCGCTGATTCCCTGAGAGACTGCCGGGAGATGGTCCGGGATTTCGCCCGGACGGAGATCTCGCCGCACGTCAGAGAGTGGGACGAAAAAGCACACTTTCCCCGCGACGTCGTCCGCCGCCTTGGCGAGCTGGGACTGATGGGAATCCTGATCCCGGAAGAATACGGCGGGGCCGGACTGACCTATCGCCACTATGCGGCGATTCTCGAAGAACTGGGGGCGGTCGAGGGGGGCATCGCCCTGACGGTCGCCGCGCACAATTCCCTCTGCACGAATCATATTTACCTGTTCGGTAGCGACGAAATCCGGAAGGCTTGGCTGCCCAAACTCGCCAGCGGGGAAATCCTCGGGGCATGGGGCTTGACCGAGCCCGAAGCGGGGTCGGATGCCGGAGCAACCAAGACGACGGCCGTCCGGGAAGGCAAAGGCTGGATTCTCAATGGCACGAAAAATTTCATCACCCACGCCGCCGTGGGAGGCGTCGCCGTCGTGGTCGCCCGGACCCGTCCGGGGAACGATCATCACGGGATCTCCGCGTTTCTCGTCCCGCTCGGCATTCCCGGCGTCACGGTCGGACGGCATGAGGACAAGGTCGGAATGCGGACTTCGGATACGGCTTCGCTTATCTTCGAAGATTGCCGGGTGGGGGAAGACGGGCTCCTTGGCCGGGAGGGCGACGGTTTCATCCAGGCCATGGAAGTCCTCGACGGCGGCCGGATATCGATTGCCGCGCTCGCCGTCGGAATTGCCCGGGGAGCACTCGATGCGGCCGTGGCCTATGCCAAGCAGCGCCGCCAGTTCGGCCGGACGATCGCCAGCTTCCAAGCCATCCGTTTCAAGCTGGCCGACATGGCCACTCAAGTCGATGCCGCCCGGCTGCTGACCGAGCGTTCCGCCGCGGATAAAGACGCCGGACGCAAGACGACGCTCATCTCCTCCCAGGCCAAGCTCTATGCCTCCGAGATCGCGGTCAAAGTTGGGGAGGAGGCCGTCCAGATTCTGGGCGGATACGGCTATACCAAGGAATATCCCGTCGAGAAATTCTGGCGCGACGCCAAGCTGTGCACGATCGGCGAGGGAACGAGCGAGATCCAGCGGCTGGTGATCGCCCGGGAACTCATCGGAGAGTGACTTCCCGGGGGACACGAACCGTTGATGTCCCCTCCGGCCTTTCCCCTCCGGGCCTTGCTTTATCCTCGATGAATCGGGTATCTTAAATTCGTTTTTATATCCCTGCGGATCAGGCCATCATAAAAGGAGTCATCGGATGCCCTATCAGCCCGTTGTCATAAAGCTCGACGAAATCGCCGACATTATCTCGAGAGAATTCAGACACAGGGAGATGATCACATGCTATGTCGGCTCCAACGCCGCGACGCCGACGGCCGTCCTGGAACACCTGACCGCGGCGATCAAGGCCGGGCGTTCCAAGCTGCCGTTTATCCGGATGGTTCATCTTCTGCTCCAAGGCCCCGTGCCCTATGTCGAAAAAGGGCTCCAGGACCGGATCATGACCTATTCCATGTTTTCGACGGGAGATGTCCGGCTCGCGGCCAACGAGGGGCGGGCGTATTATCTTCCCTGCACTCTGGCCAATCTCGACAGCCTCATCGGAAAAGGCCGCGAATACCAGCCGGACGTGGCGGTTTTCAAGGTCCGTCCCCACGAGGTTACGAAAGAATACAGCCTCGGATTATCGGTCGAGGCCATCCATACGGCCATCGATCATGCCACATGCGTCATCGCCGAGCTCGATTTCAGCATGCCCTTCACCCAGGGGACGAGCATCGTCGACGCCCAATCGATCGATTATCTCATCGACGACGACAACGTCAAGCCGGTCCACGTCAGCCCGGCCCCCGATTTCGACCATCTCCCGAATGAAGAGCGGCGGATCGGCGAACTCATCGCCCAGAATTTTATTTGCGACGGCGTCACCCTCCAGGCGGGCATCGGACAGATTCCCGACGCCGTGGTCGGCATGATCCGGGACGCCGGCTACAAGGACCTCGGCATCCAGACCGAGCTTTACGGCGACGGCCTGATGACCTTGCAGAAGATGGGCATCGTCACCAACCGGAAGAAGAAGCAGCACTACGGCTACAGCACGGCTTCGCTCATCATGGGCTCCGAGGAGCTGTACGAATACGTCCATATGCGGGCGAGCATCCAAATGATGCCCTGCGCCGTCACCAATTCGGCCGAAGTCATCCGGCGCAACAGTCCGTTCGTCTCGGTCAACACGGCCATGGGCGTGGACCTTTTCGGAAACGTCTGGGCCGACTACGTGGACGCTCGCCGCTACTACAGCGGCGTCGGAGGGCAGCCCGATTTCGTCCGGGCATTGAACGATCCGGCCTACGGTGTTCCGATCATCGCCTTCAAGAGCGTCACGGATAAAGGGGAATCTAAAATCGTTAAAGTCCATCCTCCGGGCGTGAGCCTGACGGCCTCGTCCTATGACGGCGTGGTCATCGTCAATGAGTTCGGGATCGCCGATATTCGCGGACTTACGGCCGGCGAGAAAGCTCTCGCCATCGCCAGCATCGCCTGTCCCCGGTACCGGGAACAATATCTGAAAGACATCTATGACGATCCGCTCTTCACCAAGCCGGTCGGATTTTCCCCGAGCAAGACTCCGCGGGGTGTGACCATGTACCAGGGCCAGATCAAGCTGGACGAAGAATCGGGGGCGTAAAACCCTCAGAGCTTTTCGACGCGGTTCCCGCCGGCCCGGATGGCCAGGGTCAAGGCCTCGTTCGCCCGTTTCAAGATGGCGTCTGTATTGACGTCGTCAGGTCTCCAGACCGTGACCCCCAGGCTGGTTGATATGGCCTTGCCCGGAATCCTCTCGGATTCGATGAAAACCCGGGTCCCGGCCATGACCCGGATCCTTTCGGCGAACGCCGCCGCCTGGATGATATCCGCCGGGGACCAGGGCAAGAAATTCCTCATCCCCGTAGCGGCCCAGGACATCGTACGAACGGATCGAACTCTTGACGAGCTTGGCCAGCTTCCGCAGAACGCGGTCGCCCGCATGGTGTCCATGGACGGCGTTGATCCTTTTAAAATGATCGATATCGATCAGGACGCAGCCCACGCCTCCCTTGTATCGCCGGCATTTTTGGAACTCTTCTTCGAACCGGCTGAGAAGGTGCTTATGGTTGGGAATTCCGGTCAGGGCGTCGGTTACGGCCGTCTCTTCGAGGGCTTGCCGCGTTTCGCTCAGCTTCGCCCGGAGGCGGAACCAAAGGACTAAAGTGATCGCGAGAAGGATGGCGGCGGCCGCCAGCGCGGCGCCTAGGACGAGTAGCGGAAGACTCATGACCATCCGGCCTTTTCCCTTATTTTATCAGAATAAAACCGGGGGATGATATCTAAATTTGTCGATATAAAGCGGACGGAATTCCGGGACATGAATCAAATCGCCGGATTTGGTATCGTGTCCCACGAATTCTGTACTCAGACGCGAAAAAAAATGAAGCTTCTATCCCCTGGCGATAATCAAATAATGGTAAGGGCCGATGGATTTAACGGATTCGACATTGAAATCCGCGGCTTCGATGAGCTTTTGTGCTTTCGCTTCTTCGAACCGTATTTCTAACGGAGGGCCCCAGGGCGAAGGTTCCTTCTTCCAATCGAGGTCAACCAGTCGCCCGCCGGGCTTTATCATTTTACGCGCGTTTTGCAGGACCTTAGACGGGTCTTGGAAATCGTGTAAATCGATGCCGAAGAAAATCATGTCAGCGCAAGCTTCATAAAAAACAGTCCGCTCAGCTTTAGCCGCTCTCAGCTTCAAGTTGCGGATGCCTTTCTGCCTGGCTATGTCTTCAAGGTCTTTGATAGCCACTCGGTTTGTATCAACCCCGTAGACCAAGCCGGCTTCGCCCACGATTCCGGCAGCCGGCAGGGCAAAGAATCCGTGAC
>Ga0299915_10001019_pt1 | contig 20462 bp, 18 predicted proteins | sample RVTome_13_FD_200263 | JGI IMG/M metagenome (GOLD analysis project Ga0299915, IMG submission 200263) | Soil microbial communities from uranium-contaminated site in the Upper Colorado River Basin, Wyoming, United States - RVT92D227 (version 2) ... | reverse complement strand
GGGCCGTGTACAGCTTGGAGGTCACGCCAACGCCGAAACCCTGACCGGCGAAGCCGCCCTTGACAGTGTAGCCGCCGACCACCGCGGAGGGCACGAAATCGCCGCGGGCGATGGCAACGCGCTGATCCACGTCGGAGAAGCCGCCGATGGCGTCAACCAGTTTGGTGGCGCAGGTCTTGGCAGTGGTGTCGCAGTTGGTGGGGTCCAGCACCTTGGTCTGAGCGGCGTGCATCAGGGCGCGCGAGAAGGTTTCCAGGGAGCCGTCGGCGTTGTTCTTGGTCAGGAAAAGCTTGGTGCTGGCGGCCAGGCCGGAGGAGGCGTCCATGCCGGCGGAGCAGAACACGCCGGAGATCTTTTTGTCGGCGCCTTCGTAGTAGACGTCGCCGGTGTGGCTGGCGCACATGTACTTGGCCACGTCTTCGACGGTCTTCTTCAGGGCAGTGGCGCCGTCCAGGTTGATGACCAGGGTGGGAGCCAGATCGACGGCGTTGGCAGAACCGGCGGCCAGTGCGATCACGGCCAGGGCGATTTGATTCAGTTTCATTTGAAGCTCCTTAAATAAAGTTGGCGATTGGCTGCCCGCATCCAGCTGGCAGCCAACAATCAAAAATTTGCTGCTGTTGTGCCATCAGCCGCCCGCAGGCAGCTGACGGATGGTCGCTATCAGGCGATGTTGCGGCGGCGGACCATGAAGCCGACCAGGCCCAGACCGGCCAGCATCATGGCGTAGGTCTCGGCCTCGGGAACGGCGGCGACAGCGTAGTTCAGGCTGCCGGTACCGACAGTCCACTGGCCAGCTTCGGTATAAACAACCGGGGTCAGGCTGGTCTGGGTACCGGCGGTAACCATGAAGCCGAAGTTGGCGGCTTCGTTGGCATCGACCATCACGCTGAAGGGCAGCTTGGCCTTCATATCGATACCCACATTGCTGTCCCAGTAGGTCAGGGAGCCGTCGGCGGAATAGGCGGAACCATTGGCCACGCTGTCCATGTCGCCGGCCACCACGCCGAGGTTGGCGTTCATCTGGTTCAGCACGGTAACGCTCGTCGTGCCATCCAGCACGGGGGCAGCTCCACCCAGTTGCTTGCTCTGGGTGGCAGCGATGTCAGCGGTGGAAATCGCGGTGCTGCTGGTGACCCACATGCGGTCGCCACCAATGCCGGTGCCGGTGCTGTCGACGGCCAGCACGGCGAAGGTGGCGTTGTTCAGGGTGCCGCCGATGGCGCTGTAGAAGGCGGACCACTGGCTGTAGCTGGTCAGGTCGAAGGACTGGCCCAGGTTGGCATTGAAGCTGTCCATGGCGATGCCCAGGTCGCCCACGAAGGAATAGCCGGCGGTGGTATCGGACACGACCATAAACAGCTCGCCGTTACCGGAGGTGGAGGTGCTGATGGCAGCGTTGGCGGAACCGGCGGCAACCAGCAGAGCGGCGGCGACCAGCGCGTTGAGTTTGAAGTTCATGTAGTGCTCCTCTTTTTAAAAAAAGACCCAGAAAGTAATGAAGCTTTCCGCCCCCCTGTGGGGCAGGCCTGCCGGTGCAGCGCAGGCCAACCGGAAATCGAGCCCGCCATGTGTGCGGACAGGGCAACTTTAGGGGGCGTGGATGACACGCGATAAGGAGAAGGAAAGGGGAAAACTGAGCCGGACGGCTCATCCGCCGGCACGCGCTTCAAGTTACAAGGGGTTCGTGGGTCAGCCGTGTGCTTCGCTTTGACCCCGCATCCTGAAACGTGCAAACGAGCCCGCGTGCAGCGCGGGTGCTACTGCGCATCCCCGCGCACCCCCTGCGCCCGCAAAAACCCCAGCGCGATGGCCTTGGCGACGGCCTGGCCGCGGGTGCGGACGACGAGTTTCTTCATCGCGTGGCGCAGGTGGTTTTTGACGGTGAGCATCGACAGGCCGAGGATGTCGGCGATCTCATCGTTGGTCTTGCCGTCGCGCACCCAGGTCAGCACTTCGACTTCGCGTGCGGTGACGAGGCCGGCGGGACGCTTGGTCTGGGTCTGAACGCGCGCCTCGTTGGCCAACACGCGCGCCAGGGTGGCGAGCAGGTGCGGCAGCAGGATGTCGAGGTAGAGTTCGAGGCGGCCGTCGAATGGCGCGCGCACCCGCGAGAAGCCGGCATAGCCCTTGATCTGGCCGTTGATCCAGCCCATGCCGTGGAAGGCGATGTTCTTCAGTTCGAGATCGGCGAGCCGGGCGTGCCAGCCGCCCGGCTCCTCGGGCAGCGCCGCAATCAGGCGTGGCACGCCGGCAATCTGCCATTCCTGCGCCAGATGGTTGACCAGGCCGTCGCCCGGATGGATGACGCGCTGGTAATGATCGTCCTTGAAGTAGCGGCAGGCGGTGAAGCGCTCATGCAATAGATAGCCGCTTTCATCCGCCACCCCGCACAGCAGGATTTCGTGCGGAATGAGCGACTGCAGCGGGCCATGCACCCAGCTGAAGAAATGGTGCCGCAGCGAAACCCGGCGCGAGGCGAGCAGAATGCGCGCCAAGTGGCCGCATTCCTCGTTGCTTAGTTCGTTTGCGTTATGCATGAAGCCCCCTGTGGGCAGCGAGCATAGGCGCGCGCAATGACAGCGGCATGAAGGTTTTTTGAAAGGCTGCCCGCGGGCGCGAGCCTCAAGGCGCAAGGTTCAAGCGAATAGCTTCAAGCCTGGCGATGAATCCATTTAGATCCTGTATCTGCATCCAACTTGAATCCAGCGACTTGTTCGCTTCACACGCGCGTAATGCTGCGCGCCTATCGTTCCCGGTTCCGCATTCCCCTGTCCTCCCCTATGAGCCACGACGAATTGCGCCTTGAACTGGAACACATTCTGAAAAATGCGCGGCTGATGACGCTGCTGCAACCTGTGCTCGATCTGGTGGAGGGGCGGATGATGGGCTATGAGGCCCTGTCGCGCGGGCCTTCGAACAGCCCGCTGCACGCCCCGCAGGCGCTGTTCCGCGTGGCCGATCACCACGGCATGCTGGCCTCGCTGGACTGGGCCTGCATGCACATGGCACTCAAGACCTTTGCGCAGCTGGATTTGTCGGGAAAGCTGTTCGTGAATCTGTCGCCCAGCAGCCTGCTGGACGCCAGTTTCGCGCCGGACGCGATACTGGCAGCGCTGGATCAGGTCGGTCTGACCAGCAGCCAGGTGGTCGTCGAAATCACCGAGAACGCCGCCGCGCTCGACTACGGCGCTCTGCGGCACGCCGTGTCACTTCTGCGCGCAGCCGGTATCGAAGTGGCCATCGACGATCTCGGCGAGGGGTTTTCCAGCCTGCGCCTGTGGTCGGAACTCAAGCCCGCCTTCGTCAAGATCGACAAGCATTTCATCGCCGATATCCACCAGGACCCCCACAAGATCCAGTTCGTGCGCTCGATCAGGCAACTGGCCGAAGGCGCCCACTCATATGTAATTGCCGAGGGCGTGGAAAGCCAGTCCGAACTGGCAGTGTTGAAAGATCTGGGCATCCGTTATGCCCAGGGCTATCTGATCGGCCGTCCCTCGCCGGTGCCGATCCGGCTGCCGTCGCGCGAGGTGCAGGCCTGCCTGCAGTCCGGCAAGGTCAGCGTCTTTCCCGTGCCCCGGGGGCGCGACGGCCTGCATGTATTGGCCGGCAAGCTGGTCGTTTCCGCACCGTTCGTCACGCCGACGACCGCCAGCCAGGATGTGCTCAAACTGATGATGCAGCATCCCGAACTGCATGCGGTCGCGGTGGTGGACCAGGACATCCCGGTCGGCATCATTCACCGCCCCGTCGTGTTCGACCGATTCATCAGCCTGTACGGGCGCGAACTCTTCGGCAAGAAGCCCTGCCTGGATTTCATGGACCCCGAACCGCTCATCGTCGACAAGGCCACGCGCATGACCGAGCTGTCTGAACTGGTGGTCAAGAAAGGCAAGACCGCCTTCACCCAGGGCTTCATCATTACTGCCGAAGGGCGCTACCTGGGGCTGGGTTCCGGCTTCGACCTGATGCGCGAAGTCACCGAAATGCAGATCGTTTCCGCGCGCTACGCCAACCCGCTGAGCGGCCTGCCCGGCAACGTGCCGATCCAGGAACACATGGAACGTCTGCTCGCCAACGAACAGACCTTCGTCACCGCGTATTTCGACCTCGACCAGTTCAAGCCCTACAACGACGTCTACGGCTTCCGCCGCGGCGACAACATCATCCAGTTGCTGGCGCGCACCCTGCAGGAAAGCTGCATCCCCGAACTCGATTTCATCGGCCACATCGGCGGCGACGATTTCGTCGTGCTGTTCCAGAGCCTCGACTGGGATGTGCGCTGCCACGGCATGCTGGCGCGCTTCGATCGCGAATGCCTGGCCCTGTTCAACCCGGAGCACGTGGAAGCAGGCGGCTATTACAGCGAAGACCGGCGCGGGGCGATGGCATTTCACACACTGGTGACACTATCCATCGGCGCAGTGCTGGTCGACCCTACCAATTTCCATCAGTATCAGGAAGTGGCGCGCGCCGCCTCCGAAGCCAAGCGCATGGCCAAACGCATCGACGGCAGCAGCCTGTTCGTCGACCAGCGCCGCATGCCCTTCGGGCGCAAGCTGGCCGCAGAAGAAGAACAGCTCGCAGCCTCCTGAGGCTGCGCGCAATGCACGCGAGTTTCAGGATTCAAGTCGCAGGGTGGGCAAAGCCCTCCCTACGAAACCCGCCCTGATACGCTGTATCTGATTCCGATCATCCCGAGCCCTGCCAGCAGCATCAACCAGGCATGGGGCTCGGGAACCGGCGCCATGGCCGTTTCGACCCAGGGGATATAGGACGCCACCACGGTGCCGCCACCGATGGCGCCGAACAGCACATTGCTGCCGGGCAAGGCTGTCGTGCTGCCGTTGAAGGCGGCAATGCCGGCGATTTTCCACACACCGTTGTCGTTGACGAAAACCGGGCTGCCGGAATCGCCGCCGGCGAACTGGGCTTCGAGCGTCTGGCCCAATGTGAGATTGGCCGCGGCGTCCGGGCCGTACACATTACTCGTGGCATCCGCACCGTCGAAATCGAACAGGAAGACTTCCTGGGTCGATCCGCCGTCGTCGTCCGCCAGCAGTCCATCGACCTTGTTCTGCCCCACCCGCTTGACGGCGGCATTGGCGCCGCTGGTGACGCCGTTCACGCCATCGCCCCCGCCGCCATAGCCCACCAGCGTCACGATCCTGCTCGCCAGCGGGCCGCCATACAAACCGTAAACCGGCACGCTCGCAGCGACGGGCGCGGCGAGGCGGATCAGGGCCAGGTCGTCGTGCCAAATGCCGTCAGCCCCCGGCGTGGTTCCCGTAAATCCTTGAAACACGGTGATGGATTCCGCAGCGTAAGCCTGGCTGCCCGCTTCCGTGTTCAGCACGAACGACACCTTGTCGGGCGACGCGCCGCCAACCACGTGCGCTGCGGTCAACACATACCGGCTGCCGATCAGCGCCCCGGAAAACGTACCGCCGTTGACGCTGACCGCACCCACCCCGGCCCAGGGCGAAGCGGCAAGATTGGCATCGGTCAAGCCGCCGACGATGGCATGCGCAGGCAGTGAGACAAACAGAGCGAGACTGGCTGTCAAAAAGGGGTTCATGGCAGACGGTCCTGAGTGCATGAATCCATTTGGATGCTTCGCAAGTGTTGCCTTGGGAGACGTCGCCACCCTGCACGGCGGGGTGGCGATACCCGGAATAAAAAGGCGAGCCGGTGGGCAGGCTCGCAAATGGGTTCGGACGATAAACCTGCCAAAACCCTCGGAGAAAAACGATGTATGCGCCCACGTGAGCCGCATGACAACGATCGAATACTAACCAGACAACATGAAGCCAGCCTTGCTGACATCCTTCCGCTGCATGAGCCGATCGGCTCATGCAGCGGAAGGGCGCCAAAAAAAGCGGCTCCCGAAGGAGCCGCAGCGGAGTTTGCAGGAGAGACGTCCTGCCGCAGTTGCCCGGGTGGAGCGTGCTTACGCCTGGCGACGGCGCGACACCATGAAGCCGACCAGACCCAGGCCGACGAGCAGCATGGCGTAGGTTTCGGCCTCAGGAACCGGGGCGCTGATGCCATCGGGAGCATTCACAAAGCTCTCGCTGCCGCCATCGGCAAAGCTTTGCACATGCAGACCGATGCGCAGGTCACCCGTGCCGCCGCTATTCGGCAATGCCAGTGCGTCGATGACGCTCCAATAATCCTTGCCGGACTGGAGATCGAAGGTGATCGTGAGCCATTCCCCCGAAGTCACGCCATTCGGGCTGGCAGGCGGGTTGGAATCGGCGCTGAATCCCGCCGTGCTTGTGAATCCCGGCGTCAGATTGTTGCCGCCGGGAAGATTGCCGGGAGAGGCCAATTTCGAAAAATCCACAGTCGTCCCGGAGTCCGAGATAGACGAGATTCCAAGCAGAGCGCCGTCGTCGAAATAGACATCGGTCAACGATGAACTCGATGCATTGGTGAACCTGAATGCCACCTGATTGTTGCCCGATACGGCGACGCCCAGATCGATCACCTCGACGGACAGGCTGGCCATGCCGGTCGCAACGTTCACGGAACTGGCCGAGGGATCGCCCACGCCGACGAAGCTGTAGGTGGTTGAAGCCGCAGCGAAGACGTGGGCGGAAAATGCCAGCCCGGACAATGCCAGTGCAACCGCCCGCAGGAATGGAACAAAATTCACGGGAGCCTCCCGAATAAAGCAGGTTCGACAATCAAGGTTGAATCGGGAGGAACCTAGATGGATCGGCGACGCAAAACCGTGAAGCCGATCAGGCCCAGGCCGGCAAGCATCATGGCGTAGGCTTTAGCCTCGGGAACTGCAGCAGTGGTAAAGGTGTAAATACCCTTCCCCGTACCTTCGCCATCCGCAAAACCGCGCACCATGAAATGGTAATCTCCGGCAGTCAGAGGCGCATCGACGCTGACCGAGACATCCAGCAGACCGCTGACGATATCGCCATCCAGCCAGGTGTCGGCCGCATTGAACAAGTCCAGCTTCAAGTTGGAGATGTGATAGCCAAGGCTTCCCAAATCGAGGTCGACCGTAACCGCCGTACCCGCGACAAACGCATCGTCCACCGTGAAATTGTAGGTATCGGTGAAGTTGAAGCTTGTAGCGCCCGTGCCTGGCAGCGTGAACTCCGTACCTGCGGTTACGGTGGCTGTGTTGATGTAAGGCGTGGCACTGAGCGTGCCCATGTTGTAGAGGGTGTCGGCAGCGTGAGCGCTGGTTGCCATTGCAGCGGCCAGCGCCAACAGGGTTTGAACACGTTTCATGTCGATCTCCAAAATAAAGCGGGCAAGCAGAACCATCCAAAGCGCGTGATATGACTGGCAACCGGCCGTCTACGCATACAACGCCTCTCCCAAGGCTGCGCAGATCCTGGTGTTCCGGCCCCGCCTCGCGACGGGTGTGGCTTTTGCAGTACGCTCGCAGTGTTGCGCATCGATGTTGCAGCAGGTGCTGCTCATGACGTGCCGGGTATGGCACGTTCGGGCCACATACCCGACGTTCGGACTATGTAAATTCAGCGCCGCTGTCATACGCCGCTCACCTTGCTGCGCGAGGATGGGAACTTTCTGGACAGAAGGGGGATGCCATGGACACGCGCGACACAGCACTGGAAGAACTGGCCGATCTGCTGGCCGAAGAAGCCCTGAACGAACTCGGCGAAACACCGCTCGACGAGCCGGATGAATACGCAGAGCAATGCGATTACGCGGGCTGCTACCCGTGGCTGAAGGACGTCATCTGCGCCCACCCGTACGACCACCCGGTCCAGAACGACGACGCTGCGGTCGAGGACACGGACTTTTACTGCTGACCGCTTCGCCCCCTGCCGGCGCTTCATTCCCACGCTCGCTTGGCGGTCACTGCGGCCGTCGGATTTCTTTACAGCACCGCCGACACCCGGCCTGATTCGGCCTTTGCCTGAAACAGCCGTTTCAAATCAATCCGATTGATATCAATCGCCTTTTCCCGTCACCCGGACGACAGGAACGGTCCTTGCGTGCCAAGCTGCCTGTTGCGGGCAGCCCGAGTGCAACGCAAAAAAAGACCCGCCGTGAGGCGGGCCAAAGATGCGCGTGAACGCATTCGGTGAAACTTTCCCCCGGCATTGCCCGTTCTGGCAATGCCGTTCAGGGGTGGCTCACGCCTCGAGGCTGGCGGCTTGGCGCGCCATTATTGGTGTCGTTGATGAACGCATCATTTACTTCGATGTGGCACGCCGGCGCGCGGTGGCAGCGCCGACCAGGCCCAGACCGGCCAGCATCATGGCGTAGGTTTCCGCCTCGGGAACGGCCTGGACGTACAAGCCGGACGAACTCAGCAGGCTCGCCCCTTCGGGCAGTACCAGGCTGTTGTCCAGGGATGCCAGGGTGAAATCCGCCATGCCGCCGTTCGCGGCGCTGACATTGAGCGTGGCCGTCAGTCGGAAAGCCTGGTCGTAGGCAAAGGTGAACTCGCCTTCAATATCCTGCGACAGCGTGGATTTGCCCTTGCCCGACAGGCTGGAGGTCTGGCTGAACAGGGTTTGGCTCTGGTCGGCTTCGCCGCACGAGTTGTACCAGTAGTAGCAATACGTGCCGGTCGAGTAGCCGATATTCAGGCTGTAACCCGCCGATCCGTTTTTACTCGAAGCCATCACGCCGTCCAGCAGGGAAGCGAAGCTTGCCGTGCCCAGGCCGGTGCCGCCGGAAATCACGAACCAGTCGCTCCAGGTCGACGTGGCGTTGGCGGAACTGCTGCCATCGTTGTAGCCATAGCCATTGCTGCCCTGAACCCATTTTGTTTCCGCGCGCGCCTTGAGCTGGGCGACTTCCGCCGAAGCCTCGGCGTGGTAGCCGTAGCCTTTGCGATTCAGCTCCAACTCCACCATCGAGCCATCCGCACTTGAATCGTATTCGTTGAAATAGCCGCTGCTCGCGCCTACCGAGTAGTTCATGCTGCCGCTCACGTGGGACGATGTCGAGGAAGCATTCAGGGGGGCAGCAGACGGCTGGATGAGAACCGGCTGGATAACGGGGTAAGGGTTTTCCACAATGAGCAGGTTGCCGGGGCTGGTAATGGAGATCGCTCCCGCATCCACGATACGGTCAGCGATCCCGCTACCCGTTGTAATCGTGCCTGCTTGGACACCGGCACTGGCCATCGCCAGACCCGCCATGAGCAGGGCTTGACGGACACCGGGCTGTTTTGCTGCTTTCACGCGCTTCATGATTTTCCTTTGTTCAAGTGGGTTATCGGGCACAAGGATGTCAAGCCGGCTCTGCAGCCAGCCCCTTCACTGCTCTCCGCAAATTGATTGTTTTCAGGCGATGCGACGGCGTGCGGCGGCAAAGCCGACCAGGCCAAGACCCGCCAGCATCATGGCGTAGGTTTCCGCCTCGGGCACCGGCGCCGCCGCCACCATGACGGGGGTCAGGCCGACGAACTTTTTCTCCACGAACGCCAGCGAGGACGTTGCGCTGGTCGAGACCAGCAGCAGGTTTTCCACCGTTACGTTGATCGCGCGGGTGCTTTCCCACACGGACAGGTTGACCGAGGCCTGCGCAGCCCAGTTGTGGGCAGGCACACCCATCAGGTTGAGCGGGGAAAGCGACGCAATGGAAGCCGTGGTATCGGTCAGCGGCGCCGCGATGTCGAACACGCGCATCTGGCCGGCGACATCGGCCGTGCTGCCCGATCCCAGCAGCAGGTAGTCGCCGCGTTCGGCCAGATCCACGCTGTCGAACGACCAGCCGTCATGCGCGGCGACGTTGATATTGACGGTGTCGTTGGTCAGCGCGAAACCTGCGCCATTGAGCGACGTGGCCTTGAAATCGACCGGGGTGAAGTACAGCGTGTCGCCCGACACGGTGGCCGGCCCGAACAGGCCAAGCAGCGCATCGTCGAAAGTGAAATCGATGGTGTTGCCCGCCAGGGTGACGGATGCCGCGAAAGCGGCTCCGGAGAGGGCCTGGCCCAGCAGGAAAATGCCGGCCGCAAGGGTTTTCACGCGCCTCATGGATTGCTCCTTTGCTTGTCATGAGATCGGGATCGGCCGCCGGACCCCGCCGTCCGCGACATCACGCCCATCTCTGATCGAAACTTCAAAAACAGCTCAGCCGCAAGCTGCCCGCCAAAGCCGCCTGTCCAGGCGCAAAACGCCCGCACAAACAAGACTCAGCGCACGCCGGAGGAATCTGCAAAAAAAAACGCAGCGCCGTAACGGCGTGCGCATGAGATATCGCAGGGCAATCGCCCGGCGAAACAGAAAAGGTCGGGGCATGGGAGATACCCCTTCCAGGCGTCAAACCATCGACGCAGACTGCTATTCACGCGCACTGCTTGCTACTTTATTTTGTGCAGCTTGTCGGGCCGGGATGCCGGTTCTATCGTCCAGCCTGCCCCGCCCTGCTGCTTCTTCTTAACCACTTTTATTCGCCTTGCGGCGAGCCTTCCTGTCCGTTTTTCCGATATGGCGAAAACCGGGCCCAGGCGCACGTCGAAACGAAATCTGCAATAGGCAATGCCGCGCAGCACCGTCTCGGCGTGCGCGTGGGATATCGTTGAAAAATCCAACGATCACAGGACATGACAAACCCTGGGAGGGCGTTTGTCCGGACATCGAAAACAACCGATGTCCACTGCTTTTCACGCGCACTGCTTGTTGCTTTATTTTGTACAGCTATTGTTTTGTCGCGGTCCTTCGAATCTGTTGTCCGAATGGCTTCCTCGACTGTGATGAATCTTATCGGGACAATATTTCAGGGCTTCGCGTTGAAGTGCGGCCTGCGATGAGCTTATCGGCTCATGTGAAGGCGAGCCGGCGATCAGGCAAGGCGGCGCCGCATCGCCGCGAGCAGGCCTGCGCCGAGCAGCAGCAGCGCCCACGGTGGCATCGGCACATCGCCGTCGTTGCCGCCCTCGCTGGCCGCTGCCACGCTGAAGGTCTGCATCGCCGAGGGCGCGGCGCTGTACTGGCTGTCGCCCGGCTGGGTGGCTTCGAGCGTGCACAGCCCCGCCGTCAATAGCGTGACGGTATTGCTGCTGGCGCCGCACACCGCGGGCGTCAGCGAAGCGATGCCCACCGGCAATCCGGAACTGGCGGTAGCGGTCACGCCGAACGGCGCGGCCCCCAGCGTTTGCCCGGCAAGGGGTGCAAAACTGATGGTTTGCGCGAGCAGGGTGACGCCGAAGCTCTGCGTGACCGTGGGGGCGGCGGCATAGCCGGCGTTGCCGGCCTGGTTTGCCGCGATCGTGCAGGTGCCGCCGGCGATCAAACTGACCACGTCGCCCGCAACGGTGCATACCGTTTGCGTCTGGCTGCTGAACGTCACCACCAAGCCCGAACTGGCTGTGGCGGTGAGGCTGAAACCCGAGTTCACCGGCATGTCACCGATGGGATTGAACGCAATGCTCTGCGCCTGCTGCAGCGTCCAGGCGAGCTGGACCGCGCCGCTCGCTGCCGCCTTGCCGTCGACCGCGATGCGGTAGATCGTCCCCGCTGTGGCCGCGAAGCTCAGGCCGCTGGCGCCCGCCGAGCCGTCGTTGTCGTTCGAGGCGGCCTCGGCCAGCACCGCAACGCCGCTGCCGGTATACACCGCCAGCGCGGTATCGAAGCCGCTGCCGTGCGTGTCGAACGTGGCCGTGCCGGATGCGCCCGGCGTCCACTGCCACCACACCGACTTGCCGCCGCTCGTTGCCGCGTGAGCGGGTTCGCCTGCCTCCAGCGTCGCATTCAGGTTCCAGCCCGCGGCGGTGCCGCTGGTGCCATCCAGCACCGTGGCCTGGGCGAACGCATCGTTGAGCGGCGCCCCCTGGGCGGCGAGCAGATCGACGCGTGGCTTGACGATGCCGTTGCGCGCATCCGTGACCGATTTTCCGCTCGCTGTGAGGCGGCTCAGTCGGCCAGCGGCGGTATCGCCCGGGAACGCCTGCGCCAGCACCGCGACCGCGCCGGTGACCACGGGCGCCGACAGCGAGGTGCCCGCGACCGTGGCACCGGTCACCGTGGTCAGCGCGCCGGGCGCGAGCAGCGTCAGAAAGCTGGCGCTATTGGAAAAGCACGTCACCTTGTCGGCCGCCGTGGCGCTGTCGGTGCAATCCGGCTCCGGACTGGTCCAGGTGCGCCCGCCCACGTTGGCGTCGTAGACCGCGCCGACCGACACCGCTTCCGGCGTGCAGGCCGGGTTGGCGATGCCGTCGGAAAAGCCGTCGTTGCCGCTGGAGACGACGCTCAGGATGCCGGCATTGCGGGCGTCGATGAAGGGCTGCCGGTAGGGATTGCTGAATTTGCTGCTGCACGCGGCGGTGTATTTGACCCCGTTGCCCAGGCTCATGTTGAGGGCGACGATGTTGTAGAGCGCGCGGTTGGCGATGGCCCAGTCGATGCCCCCGATGACATCGACGCTGCTGGCCGAGTTGCCGTCGAACACGTCAATCGCGACGATGCCCGCGCCGGGCGCGACGGCCGTCGCGGTACCCGCGACCCAGGTGCCATGGCCGTTGGCATCGCGGGCATTGTCCTCGGGCGCGGCGTCGAGCGCCGCCACCACGCGGCAGCCCGCGGGCACCCCGAGCGCGGTGCAGGATCCGAATTCGCTGCGCGTGTAATCGACGCCGGTATCGAGCACCGCCACCGCGGCGCCGTTGCCGGTGCGGCCCATGGTGTGGTTGACCGATGGCTGGCCGATCAGCGGCAGGGTTTCGGCCAGGTGCGGATACAGCTTGGTGTCCTCGAACACCGCCACCACTTCCCCGCGCGCCAGCAGCCGCAGCAACGCCCCGGCGTCGCGAAAGCGCAGGAAGGCCATGGGAATGTGTTGATAATCCCGTCGCAGTTCCAGGTCTTTCTCTGGCAAGGCCGACAGCGCCCGCGTCTTGAGCGCACGATAGTGTTCGGCGCGCAGCGCGGTCGCCGTCGCATCCTCCACCTTGAGCGCGCGCTGGCTCAGATGGCGTTCAAGCTCGGTATCGATCGCCGCATCCCCGAACAGCACGAGCAATTCGAGCACCTCGCCCGCCTGTACCTTGCGCCAGGTTTCCGGCGCGATCTTGGCTGCGACCGCAGCCGGAACCGCGAGCGCCTCGACACCCGCCTGCGCCTGCCGGTATGGCATGAGCGCCATCGCCGCGAGCGTCAGCAGGAAGGCGAAACGAAACAGGCCCGCAGCCGGGCCCGTCCACTTATCCGAAGAAAAACGCGCATCCATCCGGCCGCAGGCTAACCGGCCTTGATGACAGCCATGCGTCCTGCGGCATAAGCCGGCCAGGCTTGGGGAAAGTCTGATCAAGTTTGTCTTGCGAGGAGCGTGCCTTTAGCCGCGAGCGCAGCGTGGCGGGACGCGGCAATCCAGAATGTGTGATGAATCAATGCCCTGGATTGCCGCGCTTCGCTCGCAATGACAAGAATAGGGACTTGTTCAGGATTTCCTTAGCTGCGGCGGGATTCGAACGGCTTGTGCAACAGCGCTGCCGCGAAGGCCAGCGCGAGGCTCAGCGCAAAGCGCCCGCCCCCGTCCATCACCCGCGTCCAGTCGACCCGCAGCGAGGCAGCGTCCGCTGCGGGATCGAGCGAGTAGCTCAGCAAGTCCCCGATCGAGCTGGCCAGAACCAGCGGGACATCGAGCGCTTCCAGCACGAGCAGGCAAGGCAGGCTCAGCAGCAGCCTCAGCAGCCGCGCACGCCAGTGCGGGAGCGGCCAGGCCAGTGCCGCCGCCACCAGCACGACCGGATGGATGAGCGCGACATACAGGGGCGTCGAGGCATGCACCGTCAAACCGGCAGGCAGAATCTGTCCCCCCACAAGCATCGCGCGTTCGGCCATCACCTGGGTATCGAACACATATTCATGGCCGAGCGCGATGCCCAGGTAAACCACCCCGAAATCCGGCAGTACCCAATCCAGGACGCGCTCATACAGGGGCAGCCAGAATTGGGCGTAATGCCAGCCCCACGCCCATGCCGCCCACAGCAGGATAGGCAGCCAGATCAGCAGGCGCAGGACAATGCCAGGCGCGACGCTTCGTCCGGTATTCATGGCGGGCGTGGCGCCTCGCGTCCCAGCCAGGCCAGAAAGTAAACCAGGCAGGCCGCCACCAGCAGCACCGGCAATACCGTGCCGTGCAGCACCCCGAACCAGACGCGGTCATGCAGAAAGGCATGCCAAAGCACCACGATGCGCGCCTGGTTGAGCGCAAATACCAGCAGCGTCCCCGCAGCAAGGCCGAGCAGGCGCGTGCGCCAGGCAAAGGGATAGGCGAAGAAGGCCGCCGCCAGCAGGAACAGGGTCTCCATTCCTTCGCATCCGTTGAGGATATTGAGCCGCCCTGCCGCGGCCACCAGACGATGCCCTTCGGCATGCACCTGAAATGCCGGCCACAGCCGGTCGATGATCCATGCGGCCGGGCGGACGGTGAGCTCATCGATGAACACCCGCTCCACCGCAGAGTCCCGCCCCATCTCCCAGCCGTATTGCAGGGCGAAAAAAACGGCCAGAAAAATCAGCAGCACACGCCAAGGCTGCCGTCGCCGCGCTTGCGCGCGCGACTCGGCCGCGATGATTTCGGAATGGCTTGGAGGATGCATGCAGGCAATACTAGCGCGCCAATGTTGTCGCCTTGTGTTGGCGCTATCGCCGCAGGTTCCACCGCCCTCCGCCGGTATGACGAATTAAGACTTGCAACCTGAATCTTGCTTTTCGGAACCCGCCGGCGCGCGGCCGGCGGCTCCGCTCAACGTGCGAACAAATTCGCCTTCACGATCCGCGGCTCGACGCGGAACACGTTGGGGTCGCGCGGACTGACGAACACCTCGACCCAGTGGACGTTCTGCGCGCCGAAGTTCTCCACCCGCGTCACGTTTTCCAGCATCTGGCTGCCCGACGGCTGGACCGGGGCGGCGAGCGGCTTGTCGACGCGGAAGTAGTGGCTGTCGCCGTGTGCCAGCAGCACCGGCTTGCCGAATGCGACGGCATGCTGGGTGATGCGCTCGAGCGCCTTGTTGAAGCCCTGGCGCTGCTGATCGGCAGCCGGCAGGTCGAAGTTGGGGTTGGCCTGCATCGCGATCATCACGCCAGCCGACTTGCGCGCCGCAGCCTGCGCAAACACCTCGTCGATCCACGCCAGTGCAGCCGCCTCGCGCGCCTGGACTTCGGCCAGACGGTCGGCTCGCGGCGCGGCATAGCTGTCGGACGGATCGATCTGGTTCCACGGGTCGAGGCCATTGTTGCTGCCCACCACGTGCACCGTTGCCATCATCGCGCCGTTGAAGCTCCACATCATGTTCTCGACGTAATCCTCGAAGCCTGCCATCGCAGCCTGGGTACGCACCGGGAAACGATGCTCACCGGTCGTCATGCCGGCAACCGGATAGAAAATCTCGCGGAATTTGGCCAGGCGCTCGGTCGGCAGATAATTGCCGTTGTTGGTGCGGTGGCAGTCCGTCCAGTCATTGTCGCCCGGTGTCACCACGACACCGTCGCGGAAGGTCTGGAACTGGTCGAAGCGCTTCTGCAGCAGCGCATCGTCGCAGCGCTCGCTGCCCGCCTTCACATCACCCGTGTGAACCACGAAGCGCACATGCGGCGCCGCATTGATGTTCGATATCACGTTGTCGAACTTCGCCTCGACCGCAACGCCGTAAGGCACGTCCCCGATCAGCGCGAAGGATGCCGAACCATGCCGCCCGTCGTCCGCCGTCGCGTGCGCACCCAGCGTCATCAACACGGCAGCCGCCAGCATGCCCAGAGAATGTTTCTTCATTTCAGCGCTCCAGATGGTAAAAGGAGCCCAGAGGTTACCGGCGGTGTGTTATCGGGTGATGTCGCGGCTGAAGTCCGCCCTTGACCCGTTCGGCTCATAAAAATTCAAGCGAAGGGTGCGACGCCCTGCCCGGCCGCGGACAGTGCAACGTGAAATCTTCTCCCGCGCATTACAATCCGGTTGCCCCCATCCGAACCGTCATGCCGCCCATCACCCTCGCCCTCATTCTGCTGAACGTCCTGGTCTATGCACTGGAACTGGCCACCGGGCCGGAGATCGTGCGCGTGTTCGGCCTGTGGCCGCCGGGATCGGGAGGCGCGTTCCATGTCTGGCAGCTGGTCACCTACAGCTTCCTGCACGGTTCGCTGTTGCACCTGGGATTCAACATGGTCGCCATCTGGATGTTCGGCGCCGCGCTGGAAAAGCGCTGGAACGACCTGCGCTACCTGCTGACCTATCTGCTCAGCGTGGTGGTCGCCGCCATGACGCAGATCGCCGTCAGCGGCTACTTCCTGCACGCAACCGGCCCCGTCATCGGCGCCTCCGGCGGCGTGTTCGGCCTGCTGCTGGCTTACGCGATGTATTTCCCCAACCGGGTCGTCAGCTTCATCTTCCTGCCGTTCATCCAGATTCCCGCCCGCACTTTCGTGCTTGGCTACGGCGCCGTCGAACTCCTCCTCGGCGTCACCAACACTGCCGCAGGCGTCGCCCACTTCGCCCACCTCGGCGGCTTGTTCGGCGGCTGGCTGGGGGTGCAGTATTTCCGCGGACGCGGGGTATTCGGCAGGCGTTGAGACGCGTGGGCTCCACCTACCCTACCTGGTTGTCAACACAGTGATTTTTGAGTCGTCACACCGGCAAAAGCCGGTGTCCAGTTAAATGGCTGGATACCGGCCTCCGCCGGTATGACGATTCAAGACTTGCCGCGTGGGTTCCACCCGCAAGGGGCAGGCCGCGGCTGTAAGTTGCTAGAGCGGCAACAACCACGCTCCGCCCCCCGGCTTGTAACTCGCCTCAGACGTACCCCTTCGGATTGCCCTCCTGCCAGCGCCAGGTATCGGCGCACATGCGTTGCAGATCGTATTCCGCACGCCAGCCCAATTCCTGCGCAGCGCGCGCAGGGTCGGCCCAGCATTGCGCGACGTCGCCGGCGCGCCGTGCCACGATCTGGTACGGCACCGTGCGGCCGCTGGCCGCCTCGAACGCGCGCACCATGTCGAGCACGCTCACCCCGCGCCCGGTGCCGAGATTCCAGGTTTGCACCCCGCCCAGTTGCTGCAGCTTGTTCAACGCCGCCACATGGCCGCGCGCTAGGTCGACCACGTGGATGTAGTCGCGCACGCCGGTGCCGTCGGGCGTCGGATAGTCGCCGCCGAACACGTTGAGGTGCGGCCGGCGCCCCACCGCCACCTGGGCCACATAGGGCATCAGGTTGTTGGGAATGCCGCGCGGGTCCTCGCCGATCAGCCCCGATTCGTGCGCCCCCACCGGGTTGAAATAGCGCAAGAGCGCGATGTTCCAGCCACCGTCCGAATGGGCGATGTCGCGCAGCATCTCCTCGATGAAGAGCTTGGAGCGGCCATAGGGATTGGTCGCCGACAGCGGGAAACCCTCGGTGATCGGCACCGTCGCCGGGTCGCCGTATACCGTGGCCGACGACGAGAACACCACCGACTTCACCCCGGCCGCGGCCATTTCCTCGAACAGCGCGATGCTGCCGGCGATGTTGTTGTCGTAATACAAGAGCGGCTTGTCCACCGACTCGCCGACCGCCTTCAAGCCGGCGAAATGCACCACCGCGTCAATGGCGTGGTCGGCAAACAGCCTGCGCAGCGCCGCGCGGTCGCGAATGTCGCCCTCAACGAAGTCCACCGGCCTGCCCGCAATCTGCGCCACCCGGTCGAGCGATTTCACGCTGCTGTTCGACAGGTTGTCGAACACCACCACCGCGTGCCCCGCGGCCAGGCATTCCACCGCGGTATGCGAGCCGATATAGCCTGCGCCGCCGGTCAACAGAACCTTCATTTGCTCTCCCCCTGGTTTTTCTACAGGCTCAGTCGTGAACCTTGTAACTTAAATAATCTTGAAATTCACTTGCCCAGCAGCTGCCGCGCCGCGCCAACAATGAACAAGGTATTCGTCACCAGATAGCGCTTCCACAGCCGCCCCGGCTCGCTCAGCAGACGGTGCAGCCACTCCAGCCCGTTGTCGCGCATCCAGGCCGGCGCGCGCTGCACCGTACCGGCGTGGAAATCGAAGGCCGCGCCCACCCCGATCATCACTGCATTGACCCGGCCGCGATGCTCCGCCATCCAACGCTCCTGTTTGGGGCAGCCCAAGCCCACGAACACGATGCCCGCGCCGCTGGCGTTGATGCGGTCCACCGCCGCTGCGTCCTCCTCGGCACTCAGCGCGCGGAACGGCGGCGACTCCATCGTGATGCGCAAATCCGGAAACGCCGCGCGCAGGCGATCCTCCAGCAAGGCCAGCGTCGCCTCGGTGCTGCCGTAGCAATACACCGGCAGACATTCACGCGCCGCGCGCTCGCACAGCGCCCACATCAGGTCCGGCCCGCTGATGCGCGGCTGCCCGGCAAAGCCCTGCCGGCGCAGCATCCACGCCACCGGCGCGCCGTCCGGCGTCGCCATGTCCGACCCGTTGATGATGTCGCGGTACCCCGCATCGCGCGACGCGCTCACCACCACGTGCACATTGCAGATCGCCACATAGCGGCTTTCGCGCGCATGCGCCCAGCCGAGCAGGCGTGCCATCGCTGCGTCCCACGACAGCGCGTCGATCTGCGCGCCCAGCACGTTGCCCGTAGTACGACGATCCAATGCCTGTTCCCTTCCTGTTGTCATTCAATTATTCAGCCAAGCACACCGCCCGCTAAGCATGCGGCCTCAACCGCCGCCCCCTGAAGCCTGTAACTTGAACCCGCCCGCCCTACTCCCGCCGCACCGGCCCCACGCGCCGCCCAATTGCATGGCTTATCCCTATTCCGGTCGCCACGCCCAGCGCATCCGCCAACCAGTCATCCAGGCCGGGCTGACGTCCCGGCAAGGCAAACTGATGCCACTCGTCCCACCCCGACAGCAGCAACGTGCCCACCAGAACCCACGGCCAGGTGCGCCGCCCAAACGCCACCAGCAGGAAACCCGACAGCACCGCATACCACCCCAGATGCGCAAGCTTGTCCCACGGCGGCGGAACCAGCCCGGCCGCCTCGGGCTGGCTATTGCCCCAGAAATACAGCGCCAGCAGCAGCGCAGCGAATAACAACGCGCGCCAGTGAGGCTGCCCATATTTATTCATCCAATCCACACCTCACCCAGGGTATCGCAACGCATGAGTTCAGATACCGTGCCAGTTGAACGTGGAGCACAGCTCACGGGGTCTTCCTGCTCTTCTGTTCCAGCACCCCATCATAAATTTCCATCAGGCGCCGGTAATTCACCTCGGCCGAGAACTCGGCTTCGTATTGCGCGCGGGCGTTGCGCCCCATCGCCGCCATCTGCTCAGGGTGCGCCAGCGCCCACGCCGCCTTGTCGGCCAGATCGCGCGGATTGCCCGGCTCGAACAGCAGCCCGGTTTCGCCGTCACGCACGATGTCGGCCAGCGCGCCGATGCGGCTGGCGATCACCGGCAAGCCAGTCGCGAAAGCCTCCACGATAGTGCGCGGAAAATTCTCATACCAGATGCTCGGCACCACCAGCGCAGCCGCGCGGCTCATCTCCTGGCACACGGTTTCGCCCGGTTGGCTGCCCAAGCGGGTCACCCCAGCCACACCGTCCAGCAACCCTGCTTCCGGGCCGTCGCCCGCCACCCGCAACTTCGCATCGGGCAACAACGTCATGGCTTGGGCCAGCGTGGCCACGCCTTTCTCAACCGACAACCGCCCCACGAACAGCAAGCCCGCACGCGCCGCCGGTTCGGGCATATCGAAATCCACGAAATTCGGCTTCACCACCACGCGCTCGGCAGGCAGGCCGCCTTCGATGAACTTGCCCCGGCAAAACTCATTCAGCGCGATATAGCGCGCCACCTTGTTGCGATACGTCCCCAGCCCCCGGTGCAGGGTCAACATCCCCGCCAGCGCCGCCGACGCAGCATGCGACCCCCGGTAGCATGCCCGCGCCACCCCGCGCCACGGCACCCGGCCCATGCAGTCCTCGCACACCTTGCCATCGCGCAGAAACAGCGCGTTCAGGCACATCAGGCGAAAGTTGTGCAACGTCTGCACCACCGGCACGCCGGCTTGCGTCGCCGCCCAATACAACGAAGGCGAAATCAGCGGAAAGGTGTTGTGAGCGTGGATCACATCGGGTTGAAGACGCCGCACCCGATCGACCAACTCATGCTGCGTACGATCCGACCACAGGGTGTTGCGCGCCAGCGAAAGCGACGACATCCCGGCCACGTCGTCATTGCTGCGAAACCAGGTTTCCACTTCATGGCCGTGCGACCGCAGCAAGGCAATCTCCGATTCGACCACTGTGTCCTCGCCACCGCGATGCTGATAGGCGTTGTGAACGACCAGCACCCGGCGAGCCATCAGCGAGCCCGCCTTGTGTAACGCGGCGCTTCCAGGCAGCTTGTCACGCCGTCGGCAAACCGGTGCGCCATGTTTTCCACCGTGTATTCCTGTGCGCTGGCGACACACCCGGCGCGCAGAGCACCCAAGGCTTGCGTGTCATGCAATAGGTTCGCGCTGGCCCAAACATACGCACTCA
>Ga0299915_10001018_pt1 | contig 20462 bp, 20 predicted proteins | sample RVTome_13_FD_200263 | JGI IMG/M metagenome (GOLD analysis project Ga0299915, IMG submission 200263) | Soil microbial communities from uranium-contaminated site in the Upper Colorado River Basin, Wyoming, United States - RVT92D227 (version 2) ... | reverse complement strand
AGCGCCCGCTGCGCAGCGGGCGAGGCGCCGTCCCCCAGCAGGGCCAGCGCCTCCACGACGTGGGCCGTCACGTCTTCCGTGGGGTAATCGATGACCTCACCGAAGTCGCAGAAGGGGATCTGGGTGACCACCCGCTGGGTATTGTCCTTATCGAAGGAGCCCCAGCCACCGTTCCGAGACTGCATGCCCAGGAGCCAGCGACATCCCCGATCAACGGCTCTCTGTTTGCGCCGCTCTTCCGGCAGGCGAGTGCGGGCCAGGGCGATGAGCACCTCAGCCGTATCGTCCGTGTCAGGATAGAGGTCGTTCTCGAACTCGAAGGCCCAGCCCCCTGGCTCCACACCCCTCGCCTTCACCTGCCAGTCCCCTCCGGTGAGCACCTGCTCCTGCAAGAGCCAGCGGCCGGCCCGCACCAGGGACGGGTGATCCGGCGGGAGGCCGGAATCGAGCAGGCCGATCATGGCCAGGGCCGTATCCCACACTGGCGACAGGCAGGCCTGGGGGTTAAAGACCTCGTTGTCCTCGATCGCCCAGGCCCCCTCAAAGCCCTTCAGGCCGTTCCGCACAACCGGATGGTCCAGCGGGTAGCCCAGCGCCTTGAGGGCCATGAGGGAGTAAACCCAGGGCGGCTGGATGCCGCCCCAGGAGCCATCGGCCTCCTGGTGACCCACGATCCAGCGCTCGGCCGCTCGGTAGGCCGCGTCCCGCAGCGGCCGCAAGGCCACCCGCTCGTAGCGGCGCAGGAGGCCGTCCAGAGCGTAGAAGAACCGCTTCCAAGAGAGCCCTACCCTCGGTCTGGGCAGGGAGTAGGCGATGCGGTCCCGCGGCACCGGGTAGAGTTCGTCGATGCGCGCCCACTCGGGGATGGGGCAGACGGGCCGCTTGTTCAGGACGACTAACATGGCCACTACAGTGGCCCGGGCCCAGGACGCGAAGTCATAGATGTTCAGGGGGAACCAGTGGGGCAGGAACATCAGCTCCGGGGGCAACACCGGCACCCCCCGCCAGTCCCACTGACCGAACAGGGCCAGCCAGATCTTGGTGAAGATGCGCACCTTTGGAACACCGCCAGCCGAGAGGATGAACTCGCGGGCCCGACGCATATGAGGCTCATCGGCGGAAGCGCCGGCCAGCTTGAGGGCGAAGTAGGCCTCCACCGTGGCGTTCAGGTCCGGCGGCCCGCCGTAGTAGATGGCCCAGGTCCCGTCCGACCGTTGCTGTCGCCGCAAATACGTGGCGATCTTGCGCCAGCGCGTCTCGTTGGCCGCCCCCAAGAAGTGAGTCAGGAGCAAGTACTCCGCCGCCATACAGACGTTGGACTCCAGCTCGCCCCACCAGTAGCCATCGGGATGCTGCGTCCGCAGGAAATACTCCTGGGAACGACGGATCGCCTCATCCACCGCTGCGGCGAGGTGGTCACTCGTCAACTCGCCCATCCCTCGCATTTGAAGCCCTCGATGTTCAGGCTGGCTTCCCCACAGGCACAGCCTCGAAAGCGGACACGAACGCCTCCAGGAACCGGGTGAGGTTAGATACCGCCTCCCTCGCCCTGCCGCCCGTCCGGAGGAGCAGCGGGAGGCGCGTTGGGTGCCCCAAGGCGTAGGTCAGTGCGGGCGCTATACGCAGTTCTCCCTCCAGCGTGACGACGCCAGGGATGTCCGGCAGCGCGTCCCCTGCACCATCTGAGACGGCGCGCAGGGCCAGGAAGGGGATACCCCGCTCTAGGGCCGCCCGGCCCACCCAGTAGCTCTCCATCTCCGCCACGTCCAGCCCAGTGCTGTGGCGCAGCGCCGCCTTCTCTTGAGGCTCCGCCACCAGGCGGGAAGCGGTCAGGGATCCCCCAGTCCGGCTCGATAGGCCCCGGCTGTGAGCCGCTCTCCGGGCTGCCTCCAGAAACCGCTCATCGGAGAGCAGCGGCGCCGAGAGCCTTCCATCCGCCTCCAGGCAGTGCACCCGCTGGCAGAAGACCAGGTCACCCACGCGGCACTCCGGCGACAGAGCCCCGGCTAGACCCACCGAGAGGACCCCTTCAGGCCGGTAGCGGCCCAGTACGGTAGAGGCGCCCTCGCCAGCGCGCTGGCCCAGGCCCGTGCGGCAGACCAGCACCGGGAGGCCATGGTACTCGCCCAGAATCACGGGAAAGCCGCTGAGCCCCGAAGGAGACCGCACGCGGAGGCGGCGTAGAAAGGGCTGAACCTCCAATTGCAGCGCTGCGAACAGGGCGATCATTTGACAGCAGCCCGCTTTTCACCAGCGACAGCCCTTTGTGGCCGCAAGCCCTTGCTCCTGAGGGGGCAGCGGATGCCGGGAAAGATAGAACGCCAGGCCATCTCCAAAAAGGCCGACGGCTTCGCCATCGCCTCGGCGATGGCCGATCCCTCATAGCCACAGTGCATCAGGCAGTTGTTGCAGCGCGGGTCGCGCCCAAAGCCGTAGGCCTTCCAGTCCGTAGTCTCCATCAGCTCCGCGAAGGTGGCCACGTGCTCATCGGCGATGAGATAGCACGGCTTGCGCCAGCCGGCCGGCGTGTAGGTGGGCACTGTCAAGGGGCTGCATTCGTAGTCGCGCTTTCCCATCAGGAAGTCTAGGTACAGAGGGTTGTTGTAGAAGCGAATGCTGGGCTTGCACCCTCCAAAGACACGGCGAAAAAAGGAGTGGGCCTCTTCCCGCTGCATGAACATGTCGGGGTGAGCCACATCCCTGTACTGGAAGCCCGGCACGAGCATCATCCCCTCCACCCCCATGTCATTGAGCATAGCGAACAACCGGTGGTACTCCTCGGGCTGGTTACCGTTGTAGAGGGTGGTATTGGTGCACACCCGATATCCCGCCTGGCGGAAATCCTTTATCGCCTTTATAGCCACGTCGTAGACGCCCTCGCGCTCCACCGCCATGTCGTGGGTCTCGCGCAGCCCATCCAGATGGACGACGAAGGAGAAGTAGGGGGAGGGCTTGATAGCCTTCAGCGCCTTCTTGTACAGGAGGGCGTTGGTGCACAAGTAGACGAACCGCTTCCGCTTCACGATGCTCGCCACGATCTCCCCGATCTGGGGGTGCATAAGCGGCTCGCCCCCGGCGATGGAAACGACGGGCGCACCGCACTCTGTCACCGCGTGCAGGCACTCCTCGACGCTCAGGTAGTGGTCCAGGATGGACTCATACTCCCGGACGCGGCCGCAGCCGGTGCAGGTCAGGTTGCAGGCCTCCAGGGGCTCCAGGATCATCGTCAGGGGGAAGCGCTTTCGCCCCTTCAGCCTCTGCTGGAAGAGGAACGAAGCCAGCTTCAGCGACAACATCATCGGTCGACCAGCCATGGCAAGTCCTTCCTAGATGGATCAGAAGTCTCGCTCTAAGAGGAAGGCAGCCGTGCCCCTCAGCTCATCGGCGGCCTCAGACTTCAGGTGGAGACAGTCAAGCTCGGCCAGGGCCGCTGCCTTCCGCTCCTCGGCCAGGTGCTGGCAGTAGGCCAGGGCCCCCAGGGCGTCCAGGGAGCGCAGGACCAGAGAGACGTCCTCATCGTTCAGCTCCGGCTTGCCGTAGGCCCGCCGCAGCTCATCCAGGATCGAACCCTGAGCTCGGGACAGGGCGTACACCACTGGCAACGACTTCTTGCGGCGGCGGATGTCCGCCGCCGCCGACTTGCCCGTCCGGCTCCCAGCACCCCACACCCCCAGCGTGTCGTCCCGAATCTGAAAGGCTACCCCCAGCAGCCGGCCGCAACGGCCAAGGACCTCCGCCTGAGAGGGGTCACCGCTGCCCACCAGCGCCCCCAGCCACAGGGAGCAATCGAACAGGGCACCCGTCTTCTTCTCGATCATCTCCAGATAGGAAGCCAGATCGATGTCCAGCCTCTCCTCGAAGCTCAGATCCATCACCTGGCCTTCCACCACCTCCAGGGTTCGCTCGTCCAGGATACGGGCCGCTTCGATCACTGCCGCCGGTTGCAGGCCTTCCTGCGCTAGCCTCAGGATCGCCAGGCGAGCCAGAGAGAGCAGGGCATCCCCGGCGTTGATGGCCTGCCCCTCACCCCACAGGGCCCAGACGGTGGGCCGGTGCCGACGCTCCAGGTCACGGTCCTGGATGTCGTCGTGGACTAAGGTGAAGTTGTGCACCAACTCCACAGCCGCGGCCGCTGGCAGGGCCCGCCGCCAGTCTCCACCCACCGCCTCGCAGGCCAGGAGACAGAGAGCGGGCCGCAACGCCTTGCCACCAGCCTCGGCGGGGCGTCCCTCGGCGTCCTCACACCCCAGGTGGTAGCGGATCATCCGGTACAGGATCGGCGGCCCCCCGTGGGCGACAAGGGCGCATAGAGCAGCATCCAGCTCCCGCCGATAGCGGGACAGGACAGCCGACAGCTCCAAGGCTACTCCCCTACCAGATGGATAACGACCTCCCGCTGCCGACCATGATCCAGTTCCACCAAGAAGACGCGCTGCCACTGGCCGAAGGCGAGCCGGCCGTCGGCGATGGGCACAGACTCACTGGCCCCCAGGAGCAGTTGCTGGCAGTGGGAGTGGGCGTTGGGCCGCTCGCCGTTGGTGGAGAAGGCGTGGGCGTAGCGGTTGTGAGCGTAGTCGTCGCAGGATGGGGCGATCTTCTCCAGCATCTGTTCCATGTCGGCGATGAGCGACGGCTCGTTCTCGTTGATGCGGATGGCGGCCGTAGTGTGCTTGGTGAAGATGATGGCAAAGCCGTTCTGCACCTCGGACCGCTGGATCACTTCCATGATTTTATCTGTTATGTCGACGAACTGGGGTCCTTTCTCCGTCTGGATGGCGAACGTCTGCGAGAGAAACTTCATACCGATTTCCTCCTGGCTACGTTGGTACCCGGCTGGCTTGAACCGCCAGCCGCTGCGACGCTCGGAGCTCACCGTCCAGCTCCCCTAGCCGCGCCACCACCTCGTCGATGCTCTCATCCGGCGTGGAGGCCCCGGCGGTTACCCCCACGCACTCCTTCCCCTCCAGCCAGGCCGGGTCGATCTCCGCCGCCGTCTCAATGTGTTGCGTCTCCACGCCAGTGTCGGCGCAGGTTTGGGCTAACCTGCGCGTGTTGGCGCTGTTACGCCCACCGATGACAAGTATCAGATCGCATTCTATCGCTAGCTCCCGAGCAGCCTGGTAACGCTCGTCCGTCTCTGGGCAGATGGTGTTGATAACGCGCAACTCGTTGATGTAGCCGATGTTGTGGGCCACAAAGCGGGCCACGAAGTCGGCGAACGACTCCTCGCTCTTGGTGGTCTGAGAGAGGAGCGCCACCTTGCGACGAGGAATACCGATGTCGGCCTCCGGGTCAAGGGTGGCGATGCCCGCGCCTTCGGTCCAGGCGAGCACGCCACGCACCTCCGGGTGGTCCTCTTCGCCGTAGATTATTACCCTGAAGCCTGCGGCACACAACCTCCGGGCCGCCTTCTGGGACTTCCGCACGATGGGGCAGGTGGCATCGATGAGCCGCAGGCCGCGCTGGGCGGCCTCTTGCACGATCTCCGGCCCGCGGCCGTGGGCCGTCACTGCTACCGTCCCGTTCTCAACCTCCTCCAACCCCAAGACGACCCTGACACCCTTCCGGGTCAGCTTCTCTACCACCACCGGGTTGTGCACTACCGAGCCCAAGCTATCGATACGGCCCACCTGCTCGGCGCCCTCCTCCACTACCTTTATGGCCCGGCGCACACCGAAGCAGAACCCCAGTGCCTTTGCCTTCGTAATACGCATCCAGTGCTCCCTTGATGATGATCCAAATGATTCCTTCTTGCTGCCCTGTGCCTTTTATCGGACCCCTATCACCTCCCTTCCCACGGCCTGCCGCTCAACCTCTCGCAACACCTCTTGCGCCGCCAGCAGACCGCTGCGAACGGCGCTCTCCATGGTGGCCGGCCAGCCGGTGTCCGTCCAGTCGCCGGCCAAGAACAGGTTCTTTACCGGCGTCCGCTGGGAGGGACGCAGGCCGGCCACCCCCGGCCGCGGCGAGAAGGCGGCGTCCCGCTCTTTTACCACCAGCGCCCGCTTCACCACCGCCCCACGGGCGGCCGGAAACAGCAACTGCACATCTTTGGTGAACATGCCGATGATCTCTGCAGCGGGCACATCCACGAAATCGTGGGCGCCGCTAAGGGAGAGGTCGATATACTGGCCGTCACCTTCGTGCTGATCCCACAGCTTCGACTTGTTGAAGGCCCACTGCAGGGGTGTATTGAGGAAAGCGGCGAAGCCGCCATCCCACACCGGCCGATCGTACCACATGTGAACGTTGACAATGGGTGAGGTCTCGATGCGGCGCGCACGGGCGAAGAACGGCTCTTCCTGCAGGGCCGCCGGCAGCAGCGGCAGCAGCCGGTTCGCAGGCACGGCCAGCACATAGTAGTCGGCCGTCAGATCATCGCCTTCGGCCCGGGCACGGCTGACGGCGCCGTCCTCCACCTCGAGGGCATCCACCCCCACGTTCAGGCGCACCTCGCCGCCCTGCCCCTCGATGTACCGCTGGGCCGCCTCCGCCAGGAGGGCCGACAGCCCCACCCTGGCCCACCCCACGTTGGCCCCATCCCGCCGGCGCAGGAACCCTTCCTGAAACACCATCAGCGCCATATCCGCGCTGACCCGCCAGGCGTCATCGTTCAGGGCGGCCACAGCTATCAGGTTCCACAGGCTCCGGATGGCGTTGCGAGTCTGCCGCCGCTGGCGCAGCCACTCGCCAAATGTCAGGCCGTCCAGCCCCGGCTGCCCGGCCCGGTCCAGGGAGGCTATCTGGGCGAAGGTGTAGGCGGCCATCGCTTTTTCGACTGGAGATAGAGAACGGAAACGCAACAAAGAAGGCAGTAGGTGCCAAGGCGCGGGCAGCCCTCCGTCCTCCAGCAGGCTCTCCCCCCATACCTTATCGATGACCCGCACTCGTAGACGCCGTTGCAGGTGCACCTTATGGTAGACGCCCAGCCGCTTCAAGAAGCGGATGTACTCGGTGCAGCAGCCCAGAAAGACGTGCTGGCCGTTGTCCACCTCTAGGCCCAACCGCTTGTCCACGTACGAGTAGGCCCGACCTCCCAGGAACGGCCGCCTCTCCACCAGGGTGACACGCAGGTCGGCCTTGGCAAGCTCACAGGTGGTGGCCAGCCCGGCCAGCCCGCCACCCACCACCAGCACTGAGGGCCTCTCACTCATAACGTCAGGCTCCGCACCAGCTCGCGGCCAACCAGGGCCAGCTTCTGTCCTGTGCTCAGGCTCACCCTCCTTCGAAACACTGCCCCGGGCTGGCGCTCAATGTCCTCCAGGATGCGGCTGTAGATTCCGGCCATGACCCCCACGCAAGCTCGCGCCCGCCGCGGCAGGTACGGCAGCAGCCGCCGCCCTTGGGCATAGTAATGCCGCGCCCGATCGATCTGGAAGGCCAACAGGCGGCAAAAGGCCGGCGTTAGTCGACCAGCGAGTAGCTCCTCCTCCCCGTAGCCGAAGGCAGCCATCTCCTCCTGGGGCAGGTAGATGCGGTCTCGGGCGGCGTCCTCCTGGATATCCCGCAAGATGTTGGTCAGCTGCAAGGCGATCCCCAGGTCGACGGCGTGCTGCCGCGCCTTCTCCCCGCCGCGATAGCCGAAGATTTCGATGGAGATGAGCCCGGCGGTTGAAGCCACCAAACGGCAGTAGTGTTGCAACTCCCCGAAGGTCTGAAAGCGCCTCACCGTCAGATCCGTCTCCACTCCCTCAATGAGGCCGTAGAGATACTCATGCGGTATGCCGAAAGCGTCCACCGTATCCTTCAGGGTCATGAACACCGGCCCCTGGGGCCTGCCCGTCAGGCAGAGGTCCAGCGATTCCCGATAGGCGGCCAGGCGCAGGGCGGCCTCATCCACGGGCAGCTTCTCGTCGGCGATGTCGTCGCACTGGCGAGCGAAGGCATAGACGGCGTACATAGCCTGGCGCTGGCGGTTGGGCAGCAGCATGAAGCCGTAGTAGAAGTTCTTGGCCTCCTGCCTGGCGAGGGCCTGGCAATAGGCGTAGGCGACGTCCAGGCCTGCCCTGAGCCCAGCCGAAGGGTCAGCTCTCACGGCGCCCTCTTCACCCGTATGGGCAGCGGTAGCAGCCCCCGCAAGACCAGCCAGGCCTTCCTCGCCTTGGACAGCGCTGGACGTCGGTGCAGGACATCGTAATCGATGCCTTCGATGGCATCCAGGACAGCTAACCCGCCCAGGGAGAACAGCCGCAAGTCCAGCCGCAGCCGCCCCCGCACCAGCGGCACCAGCCCAAGCCCCCTGCGGAACAGCTCCCGTGTCCTCTCCACCTGGAAGGCCATCAGGCGGCGAAAGGCGTCGCTATGGCAGCGGGCCAGCAACTCCCCTTCGCTGTAGCCGAAACGCTCCATGTCCTCCAGGGGGATATATATGCGCCCCTTCTCTAGGTCTACACTCACGTCCTGCCAGAAGTTGGTCAGTTGCAGAGCGGTGCAGGTAGCGTCGGCCAGCCGCTGCCGCTGGGAGTCCCTGTAGCTGGAGAGATACAGGACCAGGTGGCCTACCGGGTTAGCGGAGTAGGTACAGTACTCCAGCAGATCCATAAAGGTGCGGTAACGGCTCACCCGCTGATCGCGGCGGTTCGCCTCGACGAGCCGCAGGAAGGGCTCCGGCGGGATATCGAAGGTGCGGATCGTCTCCCGCAGAGCCAGGAAGCGCAGGTCCTGCGGCATACCCTCGTAGCAGCGCCGCAGCTCCGCCGCCCACAGGTCCAGCAGGGCCAGGCGATCGCCTCCGGCCTCATCCCCCAGGTCGTCAACGCCGCGGCAGTAGGCGTAGATGGCGTACATGTGCCGCCGCAGGGCACGGGGCAGCAGCCACGAGGCGACCGTGAAATTCTCGTAGTGCCCCAGGGCTACCTGCCGGCAGTAGGCGAACGCCTGCCCTGGCAGGGCCGACCTGGTCAGCCTTTCAGCTAGCACGAACCCCCCCCGGCACCGCGCCCATCGCGACGCCCTTTGGTGACCGGCTCATTTGTCGAGGGCGAGAGGGGTATTGAGGGGGGAAGCGTCGTCCAGGTCTATATGGAGAGAATTATTCCGATAAGAGCGCCTATCACCCGGCGTTCTCTCCCACACTCCCGCCTGCTCGCCCGGCTCCACCTGCCTTCGGCTACCACCTCCTATCGATCTTTACCTCAATTCTAGGTTGCCTGTCTGGCCTGTCAATAGAATCTCAATGCCGGAACCCTGGAACCATCTGGGACACCGGCCACCGTGGTTTTCGACATTAAATAGAAATAGCCCCATCTCCGGTTGCGCTCCACGGAGCAAGCTGGTATCGTTAAATTGTAAGCATTCGGGGCGGGCAAGGAGACAGTAATGGGTTATGCAACACAAGGGGGCTTGCTGGGACGGCCTCCAGGCGGTAACGAGCGGTGAGATCCAATTCTGCTGCATTGCAAGAGGGCAAGGATACCCTGGAGGTGGTTTGGCATGGCCGGGGTGGTCAGGGGGCAGTGACAGCCGCACGGATGGTGGGCCAGGCCCTCATCGCTGCCGGCAAGTATGTTCAGACTTTCCCTGAATATGGGCCCGAGCGCCGCGGAGCCCCCATCAAAGCCTATATCCGTTTAGCGGACGGACCTATCCGCTTTCGAGGTCCCGTTCGCCACCCAGCCATCATCCTCGTGCTGGACCCCACTCTGCTGAGCATCGTAGATGTCCTGGATGGTACCAATCCCGAGGCTATCCTCATCGCCAACAATACCGTCTCCCCGGCAGAGCTGCGGCGGAGTCTAGAGGTGGAGGGTCGCCACATCTACACCATCGACGCCACGGCCATCGCCATGGAGGTTCTGGGCCGGAATATGCCTAACACAGTCATGCTCGGGGCCCTGACACGCACCACCGGGCTCGTGACCATAGAAGAGCTAGGTGAGCAAGTGCGGGGCGCCCTCGGCGGCGGTGGGAGCGAGATGACCCAGCGGAACCTGGAGGCCCTGCATCGGGGCTACGAGGAGGTAAGGGGAGAATGAAGCTCATGACCTGGCGGGAGATGCCGATAGCCACAGCCGTGCCTTGGCCCGGTTGTAGCCGCCAGCTTATCACCGGCACTTGGCGCTCCCAGCGGCCGGTATTGGATCCGGAGAAGTGTACCCACTGCCTTCTCTGTTGGCTCTTCTGCCCCGACTTATGCATCCCACTGTCAGGGGAGGAGCGTCTGGAGACAGATCTGAACTATTGCAAGGGCTGCGGCATCTGCGCCGCTGAGTGTCCTTATGACGCCATCACCATGCGCCCTGAGGCCGAGTTCACAGCCTCCCACCTGGAGGAGGTGCTGCAGTGACCCAGGCCTTATCTCTGCGCATCGCCGCCATGACCGGCAACCGGGTGGTGGCAGAGGCCATGCGGCAGGTCAACCCCGATCTGGTGGCGGCCTACCCTATCACCCCTCAGACGGAGGCGGTGGAGTACTTTGCCCAGATGGTGGCCGATGGTCGGGTGCTGACGGAGTTCATCCCGGTGGAGAGCGAGCACTCCTCCATGTCAGCCTGCATCGGTGCCGCCGTCAGCGGCGCCCGCGCCATGACCACTACCTCTTCCCAGGGGCTGGCGCTCATGTGGGAGATGCTCTATATCGCCTCCTCGCTGAGGCTGCCCATCGTTATGTATGTGGGTAACCGAGCCCTCAACTCCCCCCTTAACATTCACTGCGACCACACCGATAGCATGGGGGCCAGAGACGCGGGCTGGATCCAGATCTACTCTGAGGACTGCCAGGAGCTCTACCACAACATCATCATGGCGGTGCCCATCGCCGAGCGAGCCCTGCTGCCAGTGATGATCTGTGCCGATGGCTTCACCCTGACTCATACTATGGAGCGGGTGGAGCTGTTGCCTGACGAGGTTGTGCGCCAGTTCGTGGGCGAGGGCGATCTCCACACCTTCCCCTACCCCCTCCTGGACTTGGACCACCCAGTGATGCTGGGCCCCAACGCTCTCCCCGACTATCTGACAGAGCACCGCTACAGTCTGCATGTGGCCGTTGAAGCGGCGCCGGAGATCGTGCGCCAGGTCGAAGAGGAGTTCGCGGCCCTGACAGGACGCACCTACGGCTCCCTGGAGGCCTACCGCCTGGAGGATGCCGACTACGGAGCGGTAGTGCTGGGCTCCTCGGTCACCAACCTCAAGGCCGCGGTGGACAGCCTGCGAGAGGAGGGGTTCAAGGTGGGGGTCCTGAAGCTGCGTCTTTTCCGACCCTTCCCTGCCCAAGAGGTGGCCCAGGCCCTGGCCCCCTTGAAAGGTGTGGCTGTTTTCGACCGGGCCGATTCCATGGACGGAGCGGGCGGGCCCCTCTATAAGGATATCTGTACAGCCCTCTTCGACCTGCCCCGGCGCCCCTTCCTTCACGACTTCATCTACAGCCTTGGGGGGAGAGACCTGTTCGTGGAGGATGCCACTAGGGCCCTGGAGCGGATCCGGGCTCTTGTCGAGAAGCGAGAGGGCCGCCAGGCCGTGAGCGAGTATCTACAGGTGCGGGAGTAGGAGGCGAGTGAGATGGCTGTCAAGAAGCGCCCGGTGGTCGGCGTGTCAGAGCTGCTGCAGCGGCCGGCGCCCCTGGCCCAGGGGCACCGCATGTGTTCCGGCTGCTCCCTGCCCATCGTGGTCAACCTGGCCCTGCGCTCGGCCGATACGCCGGTAGTAGTGGCCAGCCCTACCGGCTGTCTGGAGATCACCACCTCGGTCTATCCGCACAGCGCCTGGAATGTCCCCTGGTTCCATTCCGCCTTCGAGAACGCCGCCTCCACCATCAGCGGCATCGAGGGGGCCTACAAGGCCTTAGTGCGCAAGGGGAAGCTGCCCCAGGAGCAGCGCATCAAGTTCGTCGTCATTGGCGGCGATGGTGGCACCTATGACATCGGGATCCAGGCCCTCTCCGGCGCCGCCGAGCGAGGCCACGACTTCGTGTACATTTGCACTAATAACGAGGGCTACCAGAACACCGGCAACCAGCGCTCCGGCGCCACTACCTTCGCCGGCCAGGCCACCACGTCCCCAGTAGGCAAGGTGCATCGGGGCAAGGAGCAGAAGCGCAAGAATCTCACATTCATCATGGCTGCCCACGAGATTCCCTATGCGGCCCAGGCTACCCCCTTCCACTTCCGGGACTTCATCGCCAAGATGCGCAAGGCCCTAAGCGTGGAGGGGCCAGCCTTCCTCAACGTTTATCAGCCCTGCGTCAGCGGCTGGCGCTTCGAGGCCGATCAGGCCTTCGAGATGTGTCAGTTGGCCGTCCAGACCTGCCTCTGGCCCCTCTATGCGGTGGAGGATGGCAGACGGTGGCGCATCACTCATAAGCCCGCAAAGAAGAAGCCGCTGGAGGAGTGGGTCAAGCCCCAGGGACGCCTGCGCCACCTGCTCCGCTCCGAAAACCGCGACCTCCTGGAGGAGCTCCAACGCCAGGTGGACGAGGAGTGGGAGTTCCTTCTGCGCATGGAGCGGGCGACCAGCGACGGCGCCTAAGGGTCAGGCTCCGCCGGTCCCCGGCTTATCGGCATTAAGTTGCGCCGAACTGCATTCCCATATATTATGTTTAGCCTGATACCGCCAGGCCCTGGGCTGTCAACCGTCAAGGAGTGGTAAGGCGATGCCAGCAATTCAGATATGCGGAGCCGGCCGCGCTGGCGATGGCACCAACACCCATATCCTTACCCTGGGACAGGCCTTCAAAGACCTGGGGGCTTGGGTCTTCATCTGGCGCGAGGAGGTCTACTCCAACATCCAAACTCGTGATAGCGGTTTTGGCCTGAGGGCCGCCGACCGGCCCATCTACGGCCCCGACGACGAGTTCGATATCCTGGAGGCCTTCGATCAAGGGGCCCTGGTAGATACCACCGGGGAGGGACGCGTGCCCCCTATCGCCAGACTGCGGCCCGGCGGCGTCCTCATCTACGACTCTTCAACCCGCCTGGACTACCCCAATGCCGGATATGAGGTCAAACCCGATGTAGTGGGCGATCTCCTTCGGAGCCACAGGATCCGCGTCTTCGACCTTCCCATGGGGCAGATGGCCAAACAGACCTTCCAAAGCTACATCGTCCGCGGCACCATCGCCCTGGGCGTCATCGCCGAGGTCCTGAGCATCCCGGACGAGCCCTTCCTGAGCCGCTTCCACCGCACCTTCGGCGACAGGGGCGACCTCCTGGAGATGAACCGCCAGGCCCTGACCATGGGCCGCAGCTACGCTCACGAGCAGGGCTGGCAGCTACCGGACATGAGGATCGCCTTCACCGCGGCGGCCCAGGATGACCGCCAACTCCTCCTGGGCGACGAGGCGGTGGCAGCGGGCGCCATCGTGGCGGGCTGCCGCTTTTTCGCCGGCTACCCCCTCACCCCTGCCTCCGAGATCCTGGAGTACATGGCCGAGAAGCTTCCCCACTTCAACGGGGTAGTGGTCCAGGCCGACAGCGAGATGGCCGTCGCCCATCACATCCTGGGCGCCAGCGTCGCCGGGGCCCGCTCCATGACGGCCACCTCCGGGCCCGGCTTCTCCCTCATGCAAGAGGCGATCTCCGCCTCCGGTAGCAACGAGACGCCAATGGTCATCGCCATCTGCCAGCGGGGCGGGCCCGGCACCGGCCTGCCCACCAAGATCGGGCAGGAGGACCTTAATGAGACGATCTTTGGGGGCCACGGCGACTTCGCCCGCATCGTCCTGGCGGCCAGCGAGCCGGAAGAGGCCTTCTACGTCATGGAGCAAGTCTTCAACCTGGCCGAGGTCTACCAGTGCCCGGTCTTCCTGCTCCTGGATCAGATGATCGCCCAGTCCAGCTACACCACCCCCGCCCTGGACCCCTCCCACTTCACCATCGACCGTGGGAAACTCCTGGGGCTGGAAGCCGTAGCGCAGCTCCTCAAGGGCAACGGGCGTTATAAGCGCTACCAATTGACAGCGGATGGCATCTCGCCTCGGGTCATCCCCGGTACTCCTGGTGTGACCACATGCTACATCAACAGCAACGAGCACACGGAAGAGGGGCACATCACCGAGGAGCAGGCGATCCGCCAAGCGATGGTGGAGAAGCGGGTCATCAAGCGCATGGCCCTCATCCGGAAGGACCCGCGGCTGCCGCGGCCTCGCCTCTTAGGCCCAGCCGACGCCCCCATCGGCTTCATCGGCTACGGCGCCGTCTACGGGCCCATCCTGGAGGCCCTGGCGCAGCTGGAAACGGAAGGCCAGCGGGCCAAGTTCCTAGAGCTACGCACCCTCTGGCCCCTGCATGGGCGGGAGGTGCGCGATTTCGTCCGGAGCTGCCAGAAGGTGTACGTTTCCGAGCACTCCGCCGGAGCGCAGTTGCGCGGACTGATCCAGCGGGAGGCCACAGGGCCCATGCCCCGGAGACTCCGCTCTATCCTCCGCTACGATGGGCGGCTTATGACCCCGGGCTACATCCTAAGCCAGATGAGAGAGGCCTAAGAGATGGCACAGATCACTACCAGGACGATTACGCCGGCCGACATCACGGGCCCGGGCGCCTGGTGGTGCCGGGGCTGCGGCGACTTCGGCGTGACCGCCGCCTTCAGGCAGGTGGTGCTGACCCTGGTCAACGAGATGGGCATACCCCTGGAGCAGATCTTTGTCCTCTCCGGCATCGGCTGCTCCAGTAAGGAGCCGGAGATGCTGCGCTTGAATGCCTACCATGGCCAGCACGGGCGCTCCATTCCGGTAGCCCTGGGGCTGGCCATAGCCAACCCTAACCTGGTAGTGGTGGACTTCGGCGGCGACGGCGACAGCTACGCTATCGGCATGGAGCACTTCGTTCACGCCTGCATCCGCAACATCAACCTGACCCTCATCGTCATGAACAACCAAGTCTACGGGCTGACCAAGGGTCAGGCCTCGCCCACGGCCCACCTGGGGCTGAAGACTAGTTCCACCCCCGAGGGGAAGAAGATGCGCCCGGTCAACCCCCTGCGGCTGGCCATCGCTGCCGGGGCCGCCTTCGTGGGCCGGGGCGTCTCCTGGCAGAAGAACGAGCTGGCCGAACTAATGCATAAGGCGATCTCCACCAAAGGGTTCTCCCTCCTGGACGTCTTCTCCCCATGCGTCACCTACCACCGGGAGCCGGGCTTCCGCGGCAGCGGCCCCATTGTGGACTGGTACAGACAGAACTACGCGCTGGACATCCAGGAGGCCTGGCGAGAGATGCGGGACCAGATATTCACCGAGGAGGAGCGGGCCCATCTGCCCGCCGAATACGACCCCACCAGCCCCGAGGCGGCGATTAGCGCCCTGCGTCTGATCGCCGAGGCGGCCAAGATCGGCCGCGAGGTGACGGGCCTCCTCATCATCAATGAGTCGGCACCGGACATGGCTACGGCCCTAAGTGTGTCGGCGGAAAAGCCCCCCGCCCTGGCCGACATCTCCATCGAGCGGAACGTGGAACGATACCGGGAGCTTCTGGCGGAGCTGCGCTAGCTCAGAAGCGCAAGCCCAGAACTGACCCTGTCACTCTTTCCACCAGACGCCGGGGATGTTTGTCCCGCAGTCTGGGCAGGTCCCCTCACGGGTCAGGCGGTAGCGCAGGATCGTGTAGCCGTAGCGTTCCACCAGCAGCGCGCGGCACTGGTGGCAGAAAGTGTTCTCGCACTCCCCTACCATGCCCGGCAGGTTGCCACAGTAGACGTAGCGCAGCCTCTCCTGACGCCCGATCTCCGCCGCCCGCAGCAGGGTCCGCAGCCCCGTGTTCTCCGGGCCCGTCATCTTGTACTCCTTGTGGAAGGCCGTCAGGTGCCAGGGGATATCCAGCGATATCCCCGCTATAAAGCGCGCCGCTTCCCGCAATTCCGCGTCGGAGTCGTTGAAGCCGGGCACCACCAGGGTCACGATCTCCATCCAGAACCCCAGATCGTGAACCATCCTTATCGTCTTCAGGACATCCTCAAGCTTGCCGCCCAGCTCCCGGTAGTTCCTGGCCGACATGGACTTCAGGTCGATCTTATAGCAGTCGAGCCAGGGCTGCAGGTACTCCAGCACCTCGCGGGTGCCGTTGCCGTTGGAGACGTAGGCGGTCAGGAACCCCTCAGACTTCACCAGCTTGAAAATATCTACTGCCCACTCGCTGGTGATGAGAGGCTCGTTGTAGGAGCTGACGACCAGCCTAGCACCGAGGCGATGGGCCAGGGCTACCATCTCCTGGGCCGATATCTCCTCGGGGGCCAGCCCGGCTGCGGGGTCGCGCAGGGCCTGGGAGGTCAACCAGTTCTGGCAGAAAGGACAATGATAATCGCAGCCCAGCATCCCGAAGGTCAGGGCCTGGGAGCCGGGCAGCACGTGGAAGAGGGGCTTCTTCTCCGTGGGGTCGCACTGGAGAGCACTCACATATCCGTGGGGCACCAGGAGCGTGCCGCCGCGGTTGTAACGCACCTGGCAGATGCCGCGCTGTCCCTCCATGATGAGGCAGCGATGCCCACAAGCGTAGCAGCGTACCTTGTTTCCCTCCAGCCGCTCGTACAGATCGCCCTCCCGCACCAGGGAGTCGATCTGCTCGGCCAGCGATATCGCTTTGCCTGCTAACTTGGGCATTCCACCATCATTATACGCCCGCCGCCGACTGGGCGTGTTTCTCATCTCAAGATTTCCCGCCCCCTCTGCCGTGCACCCCTCCCCCGTTACCTCAAATAAAATCGCTCACTTCGGGGTCATGAAAAGGTATAATGATGATGACCTCAAGAAGGCAAATTCGGTTCGCAGCTTTACAGAGGTGGTTTTGTACTCCACCGATATCGTGTCCTCGGTTGCCCGCGGGAAGGAGGAATAATCATGGAGATGGAAGAGGAGGCTCCCCGAGAGAGGAGGGGACCGCCAGAATGGCTGGAACATCTGGGTAACGCCTGGGAGGCCTTCCTAGGTGATATGGGACTCGTCCTGCCCGAGGAGGCACGCGCACACCTGCGGGCTTCCCGAAGGGAGCGGTTGCTCGCCATGCGATCCTGCATTGATTACCAGATCGAGAGATTGGAGAAGAAACCGACGAGGAAGGCGCGCAAGGTCGAGATCGAGTGAATTCCCCCCGTATCCTCCTTTTCACAGGGAAGGGCGGCGTCGGTAAGACCACTGTTGCCACAGCTACGGCCCTTCGGGCCGGGACATTCGGTTACCGGACGCTCGTTCTCTCCGCCGACCCCGCCCACAGCCTGGCCGATGCCCTGGACCGCCCCTTAGGCCCCGAACCTGTGCAGGTGGAGCCTAAGGTCTATGCCCAGGAAGTTGACGTCTATCACTCCCTCCAAAAGTACTGGGAAGCCCTTCGGGATTTCATCCTGCAGGTTTTCAGTTGGCAAAAGGTGGATGAGATCTTGGCCGAAGAGCTGGCTCTCCTACCGGGTATGGAAGAGGTTGCTGCCCTTCTCTGGGTGGACAAATTCTACCGAGAGGGCGAATTCGACCTTATCATCATCGACAGCGCTCCTACCGGCGAGACGCTCACGCTCCTCTCCCTTCCCCAAGTAGGCCAGTGGTGGATGCAACGCATCTTTCCCATCCAGCGCAGGTTAGTCAAAACGGTTGGCCCCGTCGTTCGCACACTGACCGGTATGCCCATGCCCCGGGATGAAGCGTATGAAGAAGTGGAAAACCTGTACGAACAACTCCTCAAGATCCACAAAGTCCTCTGTGATCCGGAGGTCAGCTCCATCCGCCTGGTGCTGAACCCTGAACGCATGGTCATTCACGAAGCCCGGCGCTCTTACACTTACTTCCAGCTTTACGGGTACCCGGTGGATGCGGCGATAGTGAACCGAATCCTACCAGAGGAAAGCGCAGACCCCCTGTTCAGGCCGTACCTGGAAGCCCAGCGGCGCTACCTTCGAGAAATCGAGGAGGCCTTTGCCCCCTTGCCCACATTTCGAGTCCCCCACCTGGGGCAAGAAGTGTTCGGAATCCCTCTTTTGCGTGAACTAGGAGAAAGACTCTACGGGGAGAAGGATCCAGCCGAGATACTCTTCAAGGAGAAGCCTTACCGGTTCTCAGCCCAGGACGGAGCATACCTCTTGGAGATCCACCTCCCCTTTCTGGGCAAGGAGGAGGTTTCGGCCCTTCAGTATGGCGATGAGCTGGTGATTCAGGTGAGGAACCAGAGGGTGCACCTCTTCCTGCCCAGGTTCCTGGCCTACTATTCGGTAACGGGAGCTCACCTCGAAGATGGGTGGCTGCGCGTACGTTTTGAGAAACCCCAAGAGGCCGAAGAGGCATGAGGTCTGGCCTTCCGCTCCTCTCTCAGCCAGGGTTGTAGGGACATCCGGCCACAGTGGTGACCAGGTAGTTCTGAGGGAAGCGAAGGATCCCAGCGTCCCAATAGCTTGATGCAAGGCCCAGGGCCAGGTCTGCGTCGCCGGCATTTCCTCAACTAGCGCTTCCTGTTCTCTCTCCTGTAACGGTCCGGCTCTGCCAGCGTCTATTGTTAATCCAAATTGCTGGAAGGCCCATCCGGCCCGCCGCCGCTCGACCAGATGGCCCGCAGACGACAAGGAGCAAGGGATGTCAGCAGTGCGCATAGCCCTGGCCAACCAACTGAACAACAGAGCCGCCCCCGCCAAGCCAGCCCTCAAGGCCCGACGCGCCCGTCCACCCGGCATCGAGAGCCATCCCCTTATGGAGTTCGCCGATCTCTACCGCCAGTACTTCCCCAAGATCTTCGCCTACGTTTACGGCCGAATCCAGGACAGGGAGCTCACCCTGGACATCGTCTCGGACGTCTTTGAGAAGGCCTTCATCCACAACCGGTCCCTGCGCTCTCCAGACGCCTTCGGCTCCTGGCTTTTCACCATCACCCGCAATGAGGTCTCTTCCCACTGGCGCAAGGAAAAACCGGCCGCCAGGGCGATGCAGCAAGCGGCCTGGGAGGGCGAGCTCCACCACCAACCCCCCAGTCCAGAGGAGACGCTCCTACACAAGGAGCATCTCCATAGCCTCACCCTCCTCCTTCGGGAGCTGTCCCACCGGGAGCAGGAGATTATCTCCCTCAAGTTCGACGCCGAACTTACAAACCGAGAAATAGCGGATGTCCTCAAGACCAGTGAAGTCAACGTGCGCGTGACTGTCTTCCGCATCCTGCGCAAACTGCGGGAGCGAATGCAAGCCAGCGGAGGCCTAAGGCGATGACGAAGCAGGAGCGGGCCGACAAGCTGTTGGGCGCCATCGACGATCTCATCGCGGGGCACCGCCCCATTCCTTGGATAATGCGGAATTGGAGGAGCTGCTCCAGACCGCCATGGTCCGCCTCGATGCCGCCCGTTCCGCAGCTCGCCTCGGCGCCCGGTACGAGAGTGCGGTCTGGCGCCAGGTTCAAGCCAGCATTCCGGGCCGCTCGCAGAGAGCCAGCCTCCTCTCCCGCTTCCGACGCTCCCACCACGAGGCTAAGCTCCTGGCTTCGACAGTTGACCGTCTCATCCTCGGCGAGCCCCTCCAGGAGACGAGCGATCCCTGGCTGGAGGGGTTGATCCGCCTGGCCCACACCCGCATGGCCATGGCTCAGGCCACCACCGCCGCCTCTCGACACCTTCAGGAACGCCTTTGGGCGCGCCTTCGCCCCCGGCTTCTGAGTCAGCTTGGGGGCGGCCACCAGCCAAGCCAGGGCCTAGTTCAACACGGCCGCCCATGGTCCCCAAGCTGGCAGCCGCCGGCGCTGCCATCGCTTTCCTTCTGGCCGCCCTAGGGCCGGTTCCAGCCACCGGCCTGGCCAGCCACCCCATCGCCCAGTTCGTCCGTCTTGTCGGCAACCACGTGGGCGTATCGGAGACCGACACGCCCCCTATCGTCTCACCCACCACTGATATCGTGCAGGGCAGGGATGTCAGCGTCACCCAGGCGGCAGAGCTGCTAGGGCTGCCCGTGCGGGAGCCGAGGTTCATCCCTTCTGGCTTTCAGCAGGTCTCCGCTAGGTACTTTCCCCAGCCCCTGACGGCCAGCGAAGGCGGTGTGTTCCTCCTAGCCTACGCAGCAGAGATCACCGAAACCACAGCCACCCCGCCAACCATCCTAATTTACCAGGAACACGCCTCCGGTGATGACATCGTCGTCTTGGAGGGGTCCGCTCTCGATCTCGCCCTGTCCGACGGCACGCCTGCCACCTACGTCCAGGGGGCATGGCAGACATCCAGCAGCCAGATCGTCTGGGGTGAAGACGGCGTTCAAACCCTAATCTTTGACCGAGGCGGCCTGCGCACCATCATCCAGTACAGGGGTGGAGCACCCTGGAGCCCCGACGAGCTAGGGAGCATCGCCGAAGGCATGATAGTGCTAGCCAATCCCTGAAGAGTCGAACATGGGCCCCGCAAGCGGGGCCCATCATCGTCTGCCTCGCCTCTGGCAGGAGCTACTGAAGGTCTTCCCTTAGCCGCCGCTCCCGGATCATCTCATGGAGCAGATTCTCAACGACCATCAGCAGGAGGAGGACCTGTCGCTGCTGCCGCCGCGGCATCTTCGCCAGCATCTGGAGCAGGTCAGGATCTATCCTCTCCGC